>OGZO01003375.1_pt1 | contig 10205 bp, 11 predicted proteins | sample 1576721 | NCBI WGS metagenome assembly OGZO01 (sample SAMEA3541516, study PRJEB24748) | human gut metagenome | biome: human gut; feature: human-associated habitat; material: faeces | place: China | collected 2012 | reverse complement strand
TGCTGCTCGGTTCCCCGCCTGACATGATTCACAGACCCCAATCGTACAGGGCCTGTCGCTCACTTAATTGCACGCTTTTTGACTTCTTGCAATTCTGAACTAAATTATTCATTTCTTTGTTCGTAAAAAGAAATATATTGTACAAAAGAACACCATTGCAAGACAAGCTGATTGTTCAGTCTGCTTTACAACGAGCTTATTATACCATAACCGATTAATAAAATCAATAGGTTTTGGTTATTTTTATTGTTTGCAGTCGCAGAAAGATATCGTATGTTTTGCAACGGCAAACCTTGTTCACCGTTGCAAATGAATACACATTTTTGATTAAATCATAAGTTATGTGAATAAACAAAATGTTACATCAATGCGGGCGTCCAATGAACGCCCCTACAGCATAGACTGCATAAACACTTGCAATTTTGCACTCGGGCATAATATGCTGTTTATTATGCAATCTATCTTCACGAATTGGGAACGGCGGCTCGCCGTCAATTTTTAATTTGCTAAGATTTCCCTTGCGACGAATACACCGCCGGCGCTGGCATGAGAAAGTGAATGTGTAACACCGCTGCCGTCACCGATGATATAAAGTCCCTTGTGGGGCGACTCGAGATGCTCGTCAACATCAACTTCCATATTATAGAACTTGACCTCAACGCCGTAGAGAAGTGTGTCATCGTTGGCTGTGCCGGGGGCAATTTTGTCAAGAGCATAAATCATTTCAATGATACCGTCAAGGATTCTCTTTGGAAGCACAAGACTCAAATCGCCCGGTGTTGCATCAAGAGTCGGAACAACAAGTCCTTCTTTGATTCTGCTCGGATTGCTTCGGCGACCTCGAATCAAATCACCGAAACGCTGAACAATTACACCTCCGCCCAGCATATTGCTAAGACGGGCAATGCTTTCACCATAACCGTTGCTGTCCTTGAAAGGCTCTGAAAAATGCTTGCTGACGAGGAGTGCAAAGTTTGTGTTCTCTGTCTGCTTTGCCTTGTCTTCATAGCTGTGACCGTTTACTGTGATAATACCGTTTGTGTTTTCGTTTACAACGCAACCCTTCGGATTCATGCAGAATGTACGCACATTGTCCTCGAACTGTTCTGTGCGGTAAACAATCTTGCTTTCGTAGAGTTCGTCTGTGAGGTGTGAAAAGATTGCGGCAGGGAGCTCCACACGAACACCGATGTCTACACGGTTCGACTTTGTGGGAATATTAAGGTTATGACAAACATGTTCCATCCACTTGCTGCCGCTTCTGCCGACTGAAACAATGCACTTTTTGCACTCATAATTTTCATCGGCTGTGTCAACAAGATAACCTTCCTTATCATTACCGTTCTTGAGTTCAACATTTTCAACAGGTGTATCAAAATAGAAATCAACCTTGTTTTCAAGGTAATCATAAAGATTTTTAAGCACAATGTAGTTGATGTCCGTACCGAGATGACGGACTGATGCGTCAAGAAGATTAAGCTTATTCTGTAAACAAAGTTTCTTAAAGCTTGTGCCTGCTGTGGAATAAAGCTTTGTACCCTCTCCGCCGAACTTCATATTGATTTTGTCAACATATTCCATAAGCTCAATGGCTTTTTTCTTGCCGATATGTTCGTAGAGCGTGCCTCCGAAATCGTTTGTTATGTTGTACTTGCCGTCCGAAAACGCACCCGCACCGCCGAAACCGCTCATAATGGAACAGGTTTTGCATGAAATGCAATTTTTAACTTTGTCACCGTCAATCGGACATTTTCTCTTTTCAAGAAGATGACCTTTTTCAAATACGGCAACCTTTATTTCAGAGTTGTTTGTTACAAGCTCATATGCAGAAAATATTCCGCCCGGACCTGCTCCTACAATAATAACATCGTACTTTTTCATTATCATTTTCTCCTTTATTTGTTGTGGGTAACATTTAAGGGCAATAAAAAAACCGCCAAAACATGATACTATGCCCCTTAACGGGGATTATAGTAAACTGTTTAAGGCAGTTTGTAGATACACCCGTCCGTATTACGGGCTTATACAATCCAACTTCTGCACACGGCAGAAAATTGTTCTGATAAAAGTCATCAAAACCTTGGTTATTGTAACAAATAACATCACAATTGTCAACAAAAAAACGCAAAAATTTAAAATCTGTTATTTTTCCTTTATCGCATAAAAACTACACAACAATTATGTTACCCGACAAATGCTTAAATATTATTCAATCTTTTCGGCAACCTCACCAAGACGCTTGTAGATGCTGTTTTCGGGAACATAACCTCTTACAAACGAAAGTGGATAGATGTTGGTGTTTCTGCCGATTACCGAACCGGGGTTAAGAACGCTGTTGCAACCTACCTCTACATGGTCACCGAGCATTGCGCCGAACTTTTTAACATTTGTGTCAACCTTATCGCCGTCGCAAAGAACAGTTACAAGGCTCTTGTCACTCTTGAGGTTTGATGTGATTACACCTGCGCCTGTGTGTGACTTGTAGCCAAGAATACTGTCACCGATGTAGTTATAATGCGGAGTCTGAACACCGTCAAAAAGAATTGAATTTTTAAGCTCTGTTGAGTTGCCCACAACTGCGCCCCTGCCGACAATTGCATTGCCTCTGATAAAAGCACACTGTCTGATTTCGGCATCTTCGCAGATAATGAGCGGTCCGCCGAGATATGCGGAGTCAAAAACCTTTGCACTTTTTGCAACCCACACATTTTCTCCCCTCTGCTCGTAGATTTCGGGATCAAGAGTTTTTCCGAGTTCAATAATAAATTCGCTGATTTTCGGAAGAGCCTCCCACGGATAATCAACGGTTTCAAGCAAGGGCTTTGCAATAGTCCTGCTGTAATCAAACAGATTTTTTGCCAATAATTTTTCGTTTTCCATTTTTTAAATTTACTCCCAATATATATTGTTCTTTTAAAGAATTTTACAGTTTTATACCTCAACAAAGAACAGCCAGTAACCGCTTGCGTCCTTTCCCGCAACAAACTCAACTCCTCCGCTTATGTACTTTGAAAATACATAGCTTTTGCCGTTCTGAGGATTTGTCACGGTGGCACAACTGCCCTCATGAATCCAACGCTCGTTAAAAACATTAATTCCCTTGATGAGAAAAGCCTCTTTTGAGGTTTTGCCGACAAATCTGTAATTTTTCATAAAATCAGCCTTCTTTAACCTTTTGCGGTGACAGCCTGTTGTCAAGACCTGTCTTTTTAAACACAAGCACAACGACAACGGCACAAATCACGCCAAGTAACATTCCGCAGAGAACATCTGACGGATAATGAACATAGTTATAAAGTCTTGAGAATACAATCAAAAGCGCAAGTACAAGTGCAGGAATTCCGAATCGTTTGTCCTTGATAAGCATAACGGTTGCCGCCGCAAGTGACGAACAGCTGTGTCCCGACGGAAAGCTGCTGCCTGACGGAATGGCTATGTTAAGCCCAAAGTCGGGATTCAACTCAGACGGTCTTGCTGAATAATCGATATTCACCATAAACGGCCGTGGTCGGTTTATAAGATTTTTTATTCCGATTTCACCGACAAGAAAGCCGATTGCCATTGCAACAAGCATCATAACTCCCATTGAGCGAGTTTTTTTAAAAATTATAAACACAATGCCGACTGCAATCCAGAAAAGTCCCATTTCACCAATATAGCTGAAAAAAGCCATAATCGGATCAAGAAAAGAGCATTTAAATGTGTTCTGAATAAATTCAAGAACCGAGGTGTCAAATGATTGAATCATATCAAAGAATGACATATCATTTTCCTTTCATAGTATCATTATAACAACCAAAAAACAGAATGTCAAATTAAATAAATTTTAAGTTATTCACATTCATATTTTGCAAGTTTAGCATAAAGTGCTTCGTCAACAACAGCCTCAACCGAAAGTCCTTCGGCAACATATTCTTCATAAATGAGAGTGCCTTTGTTGCGGATTTCATTTGCAAGACCTGCCTGTGCAAACGGCAGAAGAATTTTTACTCTTTTCATTCTGACGGGAAGATTGTTCTCAATTGCATTAAGAAGTTCGTCTATACCCGTGCCGTTCTTTGCGCTTATGCGAACACAGGCTTTAAAGTCCTGCGCAAGCATAGTTTCGTCAAGCAAATCGCACTTGTTGAGAACGGTTATAATCGGTGTGTCACCGCAACCGAGGGATTCAAGCAAGTCGGTTGTAACCTGCATATGTGTTCTTGCCTCGTCACTTGATGCGTCGCATACATTTAGAATAATATCCGACTGTGCCGCCTCTTCAAGGGTTGAGCGGAATGCTTCAACAAGGTGGTGCGGAAGTCTGCGAACAAGACCTACCGTGTCAATCATCATAACGGTTACACCGCTCGGAAGCTTCAACGCTCTTGAGGTGGGATCAAGCGTTGCAAAAAGCTTGTCCTGTGCAAGCACACCTGCGTTCGTAAGGCAGTTCATAAGAGTTGACTTGCCTGCGTTTGTGTAGCCGACAATCGCACAGGTTATTACACCGTCTTTTTTTCTGCGTGAACGCAACATCTGACGATGCTTTTCAAGGTCGGAAAGCTCTTCTTTCAGGCTTTCAATTCTTCTGCGGATATGTCGTCTGTCGGTTTCAAGCTTTGTTTCACCCGGACCTCTTGTGCCGATACCGCCGCCGAGTCTTGACATTGCGATACCTTTGCCCGTAAGTCTTGGGAGCATATATTTAAGCTGTGCAAGCTCAACCTGAAGCTTACCCTCTTTTGACCTTGCTCTCTGGGCAAAAATATCGAGAATAAGCGTCGTTCGGTCAATTACTCTGACATCTGTTTCAGCCTCGATATTTTTAATCTGTGTCGGAGAAAGCTCGCTGTCGAACACAAGCAAATCTATCTCCTGCGATTCGCAGATTTCAGCAATCTCGGCAAGCTTGCCTGTGCCGACAAAAGTACCCTTTTCAATTTTTTGCAGATTCTGCGTTACCGACAAAACGGGATCTGCCCCCGCACTTTTTACAAGTTCAAAAAGTTCGTCAAGTGACGCCTGTGCGTCATATTCGCCCGTGTCAACACTGACGAGCAATGCACGGGTAATTTTTTCTTCGTTACTTTTAAGCTCCATAAAATCCTCACTTGAAGTTATTTATTCATCTTTTGTCAAAACAGGTTTTCATATCCTCATCCGTGATTTTTCGGATAGGCTTGCACGGATTTCCCACAGCTACGCAGTCGGACGGAATATCCTTTACAACAACGCTTCCGCCGCCGATTACAACATTACTTCCGATTGTGACGCCCGGCATGACCTGAACTCCTCCGCCAATCCACACATTGTCGCCGACGGTAATCGGATAGGCATATTCAAAGCCTGCATTTCTTCTCGGATAATCAACAGGATGACCTGCCGTGTAAAATCCGCAGTTTGGTGCAACAAAAACATTGTCGCCGAATTTCACCTTTGCACAGTCGAGAATCACCATATTGTGGTTTGAATAAAAATTTTCACCGAGTTCGATATTGTAGCCGTAGTCGCACCAGAACGGAGCGGTAATGCAGAAATTTTCCTTTGTACTGCCGACAATTTTCTTTATAAGAATTTTTTGATTCTCTTCATCTTCAAACGGAAGATTGTTGTACTCTCTGCAAAGATTTTTAACCGAACAGCGTTCGTTACAAAGCTGTTTGTCGCCCATTGGATTATACATCTGCGAATTAAGCATTTTTTCTTTTTCAGTCATAATTTTCTCCGTTAATCCGTTAATAAATCACATAACAAAATTTACATAACAACGCTTATTATATTATAATCTCACCTTCAATACAAGTAAATCCAAAAATTAATTTACTTTTCAACTGACAACAAAATTCAATTTAAAAATTCATAGGGAGGATAATGGGACAGCAGGCTTTTGTATAATATAGTTACATTGAAAATATCAATGAAATTTGCAGAAAAAACGATTAAATTATGAGATTCCGTTTTGATTTGAGGAGGAATTATTATGGAAGAAAAAAGAAAAACCGTCACATCAACCGAAGTAAAACGCAGATACAACCAAAAAGTTTACAGTCAAATTTCATTCTCCGCCCCCAAGGAACTTGTTGAGGAATTCAGAGGGATATGCAGAAATATCGGAATTTCACAGGCAAGTGTTTTCAAAAAGTTTATCGCCGATTTTGTTGAAAAGTACAGATAAAATCAAAACCACTCGTTGAACGGATGGTTGCAGTCTGCAGAAAAGCCCGAAATTCAAGCTGACCGAATTTCGGGCTTTTTATTTTTTGGTTTTAAAATTTTTTCAACCTGCTGTTTCAATTTGCAAAAAATTTTAAGAATATATATTCAAAGAAATAAAATTGTGGTATAATGATGAAGAGTATATACAAGGTATGTACAGGCAACACAGGTTGTCTTTAATTAAGGAAGTGGCAAAATGAAAAAACTATTTACTATTATTGTGTGCAAGGTTCTGAAATTTGTCGGAGGATTGCTCGGCAAGGGCAGCAGTCTGCCGGGACAGATTGCGCTTAAGCTCTGCCCCGATATTCTCGGACGAATTGAGCTGCCGAAATATATTGTTGCCGTAACAGGCAGTAACGGCAAGACATCTACCGTTGAGATGATTGCACATATTCTTTGTGAAAGCGGCAAAAAAGTTGCCTGGAACAAAGAGGGTTCTAACCAGATTGAGGGCGTTACAACTCTTATTCTCGGCAGTTGTACTCTTTCGGGCAAGGTTAAATCGGATATTCTTCTCATTGAAAGTGACGAACGCTTTGCAAAATATACATTCAAATACATCACACCGACCCATTATGTTATCACAAACCTTTACCGTGACCAGCTCACACGAAACGGTCATCCGGAATGGGTTTACAATGCCGTAAAGGATAGTATTCATCCCGAAACTCAGCTTATTCTTAACGCCGACGATCCGCTTGTTTCGTGCTTTGGCTACGGCAGGGATAATGTTGTGTGGTTCGGTGCAGGCAATCTCCCGACCGATACAAAGGAGTTTGTCGGTGTTTATAATGACGGTGCATATTGTCCTCACTGCAAATCTCCTATGACATATTCAAGCTATCACTACGACCACATCGGCAACTATGAATGCCCTAACTGCGGTCTTAAAAGACAGGATACAAGCTACACAGTTACATCTGCCGATCTTGAAAAAGGCGAAATTACAATCAACAATAAGTACAAGATTGAACTTACGCTCAAATCGCTTTATAATGTTTACAATTTGCTTGCGGCATTTACCGTTGCGTCAATCACAGGTGTTGACGGCAACACAATTGCAAAGAGCCTGAGCAATTATGTTCTTAAAAACTTCCGTGTTGTAACATTCACGCTCGGAAACAGAAAAGGTACGCTTGTTACATCAAAACATGAAAACAGCATTTCGTACAATCAGTCACTCAAGCTTGCCGCATCCGACAAGGATAAGTGCGATGTTTTGATTATTGTTGACGCAGTCAGCAGAAAGTATTTTACAAGCGATGTTTCATGGCTTTGGGACATCAACTTTGACCTTCTCAAAAGCGACAATGTAAAGAACATTGTGCTTGCAGGAACATATTGCAACGACCTTGCAACAAGATTTTCTTTCTCAAAAGTTGACAGAAACAAAATCAAGGTTATCAAGGACATTGAAGAAGCCGTTGATTATCTTGACAATGACCGCAAAGAAAAGATTTATGTAATTACCTGTTTCTCAGACAAGGGTAAATTTCTTGAAAAGGTAAAGGTGGACTGATTATGAAAATTCTTCATTTGTATCACGATATAATGAACCTGTACGGAGAATATGCCAATGTTTCTGCGCTTGAAAGAATGCTTGAAAAGAGCGGTGTAAAATTTACAACCGACAGGCTTACCCTGTTTGACAATGCCGACCTGGGTGATTACGATTTTATCTACATCGGTTCGGGTACAGAAAAAAATCAGAAGCTTGTTTTGCAGGATTTTAAAAAGTACAAGGATTTTCTTGTTGAATACATCAACAGCGGCAAGGTAATTCTTATGACGGGCAACTCGTTTGAAATGCTCGGAAAAACAATTACAGACTCTGACGGCAAGGTTTTTGACGGACTCGGGATTTATGATTTTACAGTTACCGAGCAGAACAAACGCAGAATTACAGGCGATATTGTTTATACATCTGACATTCTCACAAAACCGATTGTCGGCTTTGTAAACAAGTGCAGTGAAATTAAAGGTATTGAAAATCATCTTTTCACCGTTAAACACGGACTCGGTGACTACGAAAGCGCAAAAACGGAGGGCTTGAAGGACAAGAACCTTTTTGCTACTCATGTTACAGGTCCTATTATGATTAAAAATCCGCATTTTCTTGAATACATTGCTTTGCAGATTTCAAAAAATACGGATGGCTTCAAGCCGTGTACGGATTACCTTGACTACGAAAGAGCGGGCTACGAAATTACTCTCGGCGAACTCACAAAAAGATTTGAGGAGTAAGTTTTAATGAACAACGACAATCTTCTTCAGCTTGAGGGAGCAATTGAAAGCGTGGTTTTCCGAAACGATGAAAACGGCTACACGGTAATTGAGCTTGCTGACGGTGACGATTATCTGACCGCTGTCGGAATTATGCCACAGGTGTCGTCGGGTGATGTTGTAAAGCTTACCGGCAAATATACAAATCATCCGAGCTACGGCAGACAGTTTGCCGTGCAGATTTGCGAAATCAGCAGACCTACCGAGGCGGCTGATATTCTGCGTTATCTGTCATCCGGAGCTATCAAGGGAATCGGCACTCAGACCGCACACCTGCTATTATGTGAAGATCTGGCTCGGCATCGCCGAATATTCCGAGCTTCCCGCCCGCCATGAAGAGATCCGTCGCCGCGTCGGCGAAGCGCTCCTGACCTGTACCGGCGTGCCCGCCCGTCGCGTTGACCTCGTTTTCTACACCGCCCGCACCAAAAGTGCTCATATTGAAGGAGGCGACAGCCAATGACCCCGCAAAACGACGCCCCATGGTGGGATCCTGACGCTCGCGCCGCAGAAGAAACGCCTCAGCCAGCCACCCCACCGGAGCCAGAATCGCAGCCGGAAAACGGTTCCGCGCCGCGCCGCATGAGCCTGCGCAAAACCATCTGCGACTGGATCTCTGCCAATCGCCACACCGCGCTCTACATGCTCATTGGCCTGGTCGTTGCCGTTGGCATCCTTTGCTTTGGCTTCTGGCGCACCCTGCTCGTCGCCCTCTGCGTTGGCACAGGCTACACCCTCGGCAGCTGGCGCGACGGCAATCCGCGCCTCTTGGCGCGTATCCGCCATTTTTATGAGCGCTGGATCGACGACAATCCCTTTATGAAATAATCGCATCTCGCTCCCTGCTTATTAGAAAGGATCTGATCGTATGAGCGAACAACCACAAGCAACCATCCCTCCACAGGACCACGACACCCTCATCATTGACGATGCTGTCATCGAAAAGATCACCGGTGTTGCCTGCCGCAACATCGACGGCATCCTCGACATGAAAGGATCGCTCATGAGCGGATTTGCGTCCAGCTTTGGCGCCGCCTCCAAAACCTCCAAGGGCATCACTGCTTCTGTTGATGGCGCAGCAGCGTCCATCGAGATCAAAGCCATCCTTGAATACGGCGCGTCGGCGCCGGCCATCTTCGACCGCATCAAGGTCGACATCCGCCGCCAGGTTAAGGAAATGACCGGCCTTGAAGTGCGCGACATTAATTTCCGCGTCGTCGATGTCATGACTCGTGAAGAATTTGAGCGCGACAGCAAAAAAGCCGCGCAGCAACAGCAGCAATAAACCGTGATCATACAGAGCTCTCAGAGAATGAGGGCTCTTTTTTATTTTGTTACTTTTTATTTTTGGAGGATATATTTCCGCGTAGCCTGTCATCTTTGAACGGCTGCGTTTTCCAGATCGTTTTTTCGCGCCGCGTGAAAATGACAGTTCCATGACAATCGCTCCAAACTTCTGGTGTAAATCCGGCTTTTGGGGTATTATAATAAAAGTTTCACGTAATTGTAGTTTAGCATAAAAAGCTTCGTACATTAGAAAAAACAGACATTTGACAGGTGTCCAATAGAGAACGGCCTTGACAAAGATTTTCCGGCCCTCAACCTGTCGAAGGAAGGACGTGACCTTACTTGAATTTGAAAAAATGGACCAGCGCACTGACTCTCTGCGCAGTGACCCTCGCCTGCACGGCCATGCCAGCCGCAGCAGCAGATGACACCGC
>OGZO01003374.1_pt1 | contig 10208 bp, 9 predicted proteins | sample 1576721 | NCBI WGS metagenome assembly OGZO01 (sample SAMEA3541516, study PRJEB24748) | human gut metagenome | biome: human gut; feature: human-associated habitat; material: faeces | place: China | collected 2012 | reverse complement strand
ATTCTTCAGAATGACGTGGGCAATTATCACTCTCCGACCCTGATCGTTGCGACCACTCAACCTCGGGGTGTCCCGGCTCGCCCACGACGATCACGCGGTAGCCCTCGCGTACCAGGCGCTCCGCCGCCACGTGGACCTTCTTGACGTAGGGGCAGGTGGCATCGACCACGTCGAGACCGCGCTCGCGAGCGGCCTCGACCACCTGCGGCACCACGCCGTGCGCGCGGATGATCACGGTGCCCGATGCGGCGTCGTCTAGGGTCTCGGCCAGACCGACGCCTGCCTCGGAAAGCTCGCGCACCACGATGGGATTATGGATGAGCGGGCCCAGGGTGTGGACCTGAGCGTTCCCCCCCGCTTGCGGGGCGGCCGCCAATGCCATATCGAGCGCACGCTGCACGCCGTAGCAGGTGCCGGCGTGAGCAGCGATTTCGATGGTGGGGGCGTCTGCCTTGCCGGTCATGGCCTCGGCAGTGTTCATGACTTCCTCGCCCATGGCTAGAACCTACCCGGGTGCTCGGCGCACAGGTCATCGCGCATGGCGTAGACACGACTCATGGCCTCGGACTCAAACCATGCCAGACGCTCCTTGCGGTTGAGCTCGGCCGGTGCATCGGATAGCGAGATGGCCTTTCCGGCACGGATCCAGCACTTTTTGGGGCGCATGATCTTTTTGCCCGCAGGCGTAATATCGGACCAGCCGCAGATGGCGAGCGGGTTGACGGGCGCCTTGCCCATCTGGGCGATAAGCGCAAAACCGCCGTGGACCTCGGGCTTGATCTCGCGCGAGCGGATGCGCGTGCCCTCGGGGAAGATCAAGACGTCCTCGCCGCGCTGCAGCGCATGCTGGGCGGCGCGCAGGCACTTCATGTCGGCGGTGCCGCGCTCGACGGGAATGCCGCCCACACGGCTAAAGGCCCAGCGCACGATCTTGCTCTTGGCAAACTCGGATTTAAAGATGGGGCGAATGCGGCGGCCGCCAAAGAACAGTGCCGTCTCTACAGCCAGGAGCTCGGCCATCGAGGTGTGGTTGCAGATGACCACGCTGCCGCGGCCTTCCTGGCGCTCAAACAGCAGGTCGCTGTCCTCGACCTTCCAGCGCCACATGAGCTTGGAGAAGACCCACAGGATGCCCATGACCACGGCGACGGTGCCGCGGATGAGCGCCGGGAACTCGTCGTAGGGGGCGTTGTAGTAATCCTCGGGCGTCTGCTTAAACAGGCGCATGGGCTACCTCCTTTGGTTGATGAGGTCCTCGATAATGCGGACGACCTCGTCGATGGTGTGGGCGGTGGAGTCGACGTGCACGGCGTCCTCGGCGGGCACGAGCGGTGCGACCTCGCGGCTGCTGTCGAGCTTGTCGCGCTGTTTGAGGGCGTCGAGGGTCTCGTCGACCTCGGCCTCGAGTTGCGCGGGCGTGAGCGGCTGGGCGTCGTTTTGGTGGCGCTGCAGCACGCGGCGACGGGCGCGTTCGCGCGGGTCGGCGGTCAGGAACACCTTGACCTGCGCGTTGGGGAATACGACGGTGCCGATGTCACGGCCCTCGGCGACGATGTCGCGGTCCTCGGCGGCGCGGCGTTGGTGGATGAGCATGGCGGCGCGCACGCCCGGGTAGGCCGAGACCTTGGACACGTTGGCGTCGACCTGCGGGGTGCGGATGGCAGCTGAGGCGTCCTGGCCGTCGATGGTCAGGCGCGTGTCCTCGCCGGTGCCGTTGGTAAAGCGGATCTCGATCTGCTCGGCGAGGGCGTCGATTGCCGCCTCGTCGTCCAGGCCGATGCCGCGGTCGAGCGCGGCGAAGGTGACGGCGCGATACATGGCGCCCGTGTCGAGCTTGTTAAAGCCCAGTTGGCGGGCGATCTCCTTGGCGATGGTGGACTTGCCGGAACCGGCGGGGCCGTCGATGGCGACGATCATGCAATGCTTCCTTTCGGTGGTTGATGTGCTGGTATGGGACGCGGACGTTGGGGCTTGGCGGACTGGCTAGCCCGTGTAACGCTCGCGGTAGGTGTTGCGCTTGGGCGCGGAGCCGTGGCTGCCGTAGTGACGCGTGCGACTCGCGTTGTTGGTCGCCGGCGCGGCGCCGCGTTTGGAGCTGGCCTGCTTGGGCGGGATGCCGCCGGCCTTGAGGATCTGCACCTCGCGATCAGTGAGCTCGCGCCACGAGCCCTTGGCCACGCCCTTGAGCTCAAGGCCGGCAAAGTTGCAGCGGTGCAGGCGGATCACCGGGTGGTGGATCTTGCTCAACATGCGCTTGACCTGGTTCTTGCGACCCTCGCGGATGATGACCTCAACGGCGGTGGTGCCGGGCTTAACGCCTTGTGGAGCCACAGCCTCTGCCTCGCGCGCGTTGATGACGCGGCAGATTGCCGGCTGGCACAGGCCGTCGTCGAGTTCGATGCCACGACGCAGCGGCTCAAGATCGCGGTCGGTCAGCTGTCCGTCCACCAGCGCCTGGTAGGTCTTGTAGACGTGCTTGCTGGGGTGCAGCAGGTCCTGCGACAGGTCGCCGTCGGTGGTAAAGAGCAAAAGGCCCGTGGTGTCGCGGTCCAGGCGACCCACCGGAAAGAGCCCGGGAAAGCAGTCACGCGGTACCAGGTCAGCCACGCAAGGACGCTCCTGCGGGTCGCTCATGGTGGTGAGGTAGCCGGTCGGCTTGTAGAGCATCAGGTACACGGCGCCCTGGCCGAGCTTGACGGGCATGCCATCAACCTCGATATGATCGCGGTCGACGTCGACCTTGGTGCCCAGTTCGGTCGCGACCTCGCCGTTAACAGTCACGCGGCCAGCGGTCATCAGATCCTCCGATCCGCGGCGGCTCGCCACGCCCGCGCGCGCCAAAAAGCGCTGCAGGCGCATCGTGTGTGGGTAGACGGGCTGGGCGTCGGTCGCGGGCGCACCCGAGACGCCGGCGATGTGCGTCTCCCCTGCTTCGTTAGTCCTAGTCATGCATATCCTCCGAGGTATCGCCGGTGGGCAGAAGCTCCTCGCCATCGGCGTCCTCAACATCGGTATCGATCAGTTCGCGTTCTTCGTCCAGGTCCTCGGCCTGCTCCTCGAGCGTGGACTGAATGCTGCGGCCGCTCAGGCGCTCGCGGATAAACTGACGCGACTGTTCGTCGGGGGCAAACTGCTCCAGATCGGGCAGGTCGCGGGTGGAGCGCAGGCCGAACTTTTCCAAGAAGGCGTTGGTCGTGCCGTAGATGATGGCCTGCCCGCGCTCGGGGTCGCGGCCGAGCTCGCGCACCAGGCCCTTGTCCACGAGCGACGCGATGACGCCGTCGGAGTTGACGCCGCGGATGCCCTTGACCACCTCGCGCGTGACGGGCTGGTGGTAGGCGATGACGGCCAGGGTCTCGAGCGCCGCCTGCGACAGCTTTTGCGTGTCCCAGCTCAGCACATAGGCCTCGACCACATCGTGGTAGGCGGGGTGCGTGAATAGGCGCCAGCCTCCGGCGACCTCGCGCAGCTGAAAGCCGCGGTTGGCCTCCTCGTACTCAACCTTAAGCTCGGCCAACAGCGACGCGCACTCGCCGGGGGCGATATCCAGCGCACCTGCCAGCGCGGGCGCGCTGACGGGGTCGCTCGACACCAGCAGCAGCGCCTCGAGGGCGCCTTTGAGGCTGTTTGCCTCTAGCGTTGAAAGGGTTGACATGGTTGCCGCTCCTATTCGGTGAGCTCGGGGCCCTCGCCGGGCACGTATGCCTCGGCGCCCTCGACTCGGTTGATGCAGATGGTTCCAAAGATCTCGTCCTGGCTCAGCGTGAGCGAGCCGCGCTTGGCGAGCTCGAGCATGGCCAGGAAGGTGACGACGAGTTGCTCGGTCGTGGCGTCGCCGTCCAGCAGCTCGCGAAACGTGCAGGATTGGTGCGCCATGGTAAAGCGGTCGACCGAGGCCACGGTCAGGTCGAGCGGCACGCGATGCGGTGCCACGTGCTCGGCTTCCAGCAAGAAGGTCTGGCGCTTGCCGTCCAGATCGGCACAGATGACGGCAAGGCCGCGCAGGGTGATGCCGGCCAGATAGTCGGGCATAAGGCCCAAGAACTCGGGGTCGGGGCCGGCCACGCGCGGATGCATGCGGCTCTCGGCCTGCATGCGCGCGCCAAGAGCCGCCGCCGCGCCCTTAAACTGCTTGTAGGCGATCAGGCGCTGGATCAGGACCTCGCGCAGGGCGTCGCCGTCGAGTGCGCTAAGTTCCTCGAGATCTTCGTCGTCCTCATCATCTTCGTCGGTGTTGCGCGGGGCCTCTTGGGGGACCAGCGAGGCAGCCTTGATGTCCAAAAGGGTTGCCGCGACCAGCAAAAAGTCGCTCGCCACGTCCAGGTCCAGCGCCTCGATGCGCTCGGCCTCGGCAAGGTACTGCTCGGCCACCTCGCTGATGGAGATGGCGCCGATATCTACTTTTTGGCGAGTTACCAGCTGCAGCAGCAGGTCGAACGGTCCGCTGTAGACCTGCGTCGACACGCGATACGACATCTTCGACCTCCTTTGACGGCGCCTTCGCGGCGCGGTTTGGGTGCATGTTGAGACCGTTTTGCACGGTCGACCTGTAAGTTTACCCTAGATGCCGGCGATTGCGAAGTCGAGCAGCCGCTCAGCCAGCGGATACACGGTAACGTCGAAATACCGGCCGATCACGTCGATGCCGGTCCACATGGGCAGCAGGTACAGCACGATGATAAGGATCGGCATGGCGTATTGCTGCAGATGGTAATAGTTGTTGAGCGCCTTGCCTTTGAGGAACGGCACGATGATCGACGAGCCGTCGAGCGGCGGGATCGGGATGAGGTTAAAAAACGCGAGCGACAGGTTGACCACGATAAACGTGGCACCGAAGTTCATGATTTGGGACGCCACGGCAAAGGACATGCTTGCGTAGAGGTTGCCATACGCTGCGTGCATGAGGGCGGCCGCGAGGCACGCGAGCGCGATGTTCGATGCGGGGCCGGCCGCGCTCACCAGGACCTCGTCGCGCTTGGGGTGCTTGAGGTTGTTGAGGTAGACGGGCACGGGCTTGGCGAAGGCGAATACCGGGCCGTCGGCCGCGAGCATAAGCAGCGGCAGGAGGATGGTGCCAAACGGGTCGATGTGGTTGAGCGGGTTGAGCGAGACACGGCCGCGCGAACGGGCCGTCTTGTCGCCAAGTGCCCAGGCCGCGGCGGCGTGCGCGCTCTCGTGGATCACGATTCCCACGATGACGGCAACGGCGCTGGCGAGCAGGTTCATGAAGTAGCTGCTGGACATGGCGCTCCCCTAGCGGACGCGGCGCGAGGCACGCGTGAGCAGGTAGTCGGCCACAAACAAAATGACGGCCACGATAGCGTAATCCAGGCGGAACACGCCGCCAAAAGGCGATGTGATGACGCCGTAGCCGGCGATGGCGCTCGGCAGGGCGCGCGAGAGCTCGACGACGAAGCCGACGATCTGCAGCTTGGCGGTGAGGCCGCTAAAACACAGCAGCACGGTCATCGCGCTCATAAAGATGCCGCAGATGCGACAGGCGATGGCGATGATGCTCATCGCCACGGCAGCGGCCTTACGAGAGTTCACGCGCGGTCTCCTCTTCGATCTGGGTGGAAAGCTCCAGCCATTCGTCCTCGAGCTTGGGCAGCTCTTGCTTAAGGCCGTTATATTCCCCCAGCGCGGCGTTGAACTTGTCCTGATCGGCATAAAGCTCTTCGCTCGCCATCAATTCCATAAGCTCGTCATAGCGGGCGCGCTTTTTGTCCAGGTCGGCCTCAATCTTCTTGAGCTGGTTGCGCACGCCCTTGAGCTTTTTGTTGAGCGCGGCGCGGGCCTGAGCCTCGGCGCGCTTTTGCTCCTTGGTCTTTTTGCCCTCGGCTGGCTTAGGGGCCGAGGCGGGGCTGCTTGCCTGGGCGGTGCTGGCTTTGGCGGACTTGGCCGCGGCAGGTGCGCTCTCCGTGGACGCTTCGGCGGCGGCGCGGGCTGCGAGGTCCTCGCGCTTGTAGAGGTAGTAGTCGTAGTCGCCGTCGTAGACCGTGATTTTACCATCGCGGATGTCGATGACGCGGTTGGCCACAGCGCGTACCAGGTGCTCGTCGTGGCTGATCAGCACGATGGTGCCGGGGAAGTTTTGCAGGGCGTTCTCGAGCATGTCCACCGAGTCGATGTCCAGGTGGTTGGTGGGCTCGTCCAGGCACAGGAGCGCCTCGGGTGCCACGAGCATCTTGGCCAGGGCCAGACGCGCCTTTTCGCCGCCGGAGAGGACGCGTACCTGCTTTTCGATTGCGTCGTTGTCGCTAAACAGGAAGGCGCCCAGCAGGCTGCGCTGCTGCGGCACGGTCCACTTGGGCGTAACGGTGTCGATCTCTTGCAGGACGGTGTTGGACTCGGTCATACCTTCAAGCGCGTGCTGGGCATAGTAGGCCACACCTACGTTGGTGCCCAGGTCGCGCGTGCCGGTGGTGGGCGGCTCCAGGCCGGCGATGATCTTCATGAGGGTGGACTTGCCGGCGCCGTTGGGGCCGACGAGCGCCACGTGCTCGCCGCGGTAGAGTTTGAGGTCGATGTCGCTGTAGATGTGCTTGTCGCCGTAGGACTTGGAGACGCCCTCCAGGCTCACGACCATATCGCCGGAGCGCGGCGGGTCGGGGAACTTAAAGTCGATGTGCTTGTGGCCCTCGGGCAGGATGACGAGCTCCTTTTTGATCTGCTCGATCTTGCGGATGCGCTCCTGCGCCTGGGCGGCCTTGGTGGGCTTGTAGCGGAACTTGTCGACGAAGACCTGCATGTGGGCGATGTCGCGCTCCTGCGCGGCACGCTTGGCGCGCATCTGCTCCAGATTATCCTCGCGCTGCTTGAGGTAGCTGCTGTAGTTGCCGGTGTAGGTGGTCACGCGGCGGTTCTCGAGCGCGGCGACGTGGTCGACGCAGGCGTCCATGAAGGCGCGGTCGTGACTGACGATGAGTACGGCGCCGTCGTAGTTAGCGATAAAGCCGCGCAGCCACTGGACGCTTTCGAGGTCCAAGTGGTTGGTGGGCTCGTCGAGCAGCAGCAGGTCGGGATGGCGCAGGAAGAGCTTTGCCAGCGCGATGCGCATCTGCCAGCCGCCCGAGAACTCGGAGCATGGGCGCTCAAAGTCGGTGACCTTAAAGCCCAGACCGGACAGGATCTTGCGGGCGTTGCTCTCGAGTTCATAGCCGCCCAGGTGCTCAAAGCGGTCCTGGACCTGGCCGTACTCGTTCAGGAGTGCGTCGACGTCCTTGCCCTGCTCGGAGAGCTCGGTGATCTGGGCCTGCAGCTCGTTGGCGCGCTTGCCCATGCGGCGGATTTCCTTGGCGGCGGCCATGACCTCGGCGAGGATGGTGGTGTCCTTTTGCTCCAGGTTGGTTTCCTGCTCTAGGTAGCCCACCTGGCAGTCCTTGGCGTACTGGACCTGGCCGGCGTCGGGGCTGTCGATGCCCATGATGATCTTGAGCATGGTGGTTTTGCCGGCGCCGTTGGGTCCCACGAGCGCAAAGCGTTCGCCGGGGTTGATCTGGAAGGACGCGCCGCTAAAGAGGACGCGTGCGCCGAAGCTTTTTTCGATCTTGTCGACCAGGAGGATCATGGTGCCGCCTTTGACCTTGTGTGCCTATATGAAAAAAGGCCCCAACTTGCGTTGGAGCCTCATTCAATGCTCGGGTGGAGACGAGGGGGATCGAACCCCTGACCTCTTGACTGCCAGTCAAGCGCTCTCCCAGCTGAGCTACGCCCCCGTGCGAAAAAGTACTATACGGGAACTCGGACGGCGATGCAAGGACAATTTTGGAAAATATTATGCGGCACGTGGATCGGGCATGGGGCCGAGAGGACCCACGATGCCCGATATAGCCCGCGGAGCAAGCCCCGCGGGCGGCGGCAAGCCCGCCGCCTTCCTTCCCGGGGCTCGGCATGTCGCCCCAGGTGCCGCCGGCCAGACCATAGCGATCCGCGGTGCTTCCGGGGACCTGAGCCCTTCCGCACGCCTTCGGACCATTTTACGGAACCGTGCGTAGCTCGCCCAAGCTGGTCGCTTCATAAACGGACCGGTTTACTACGCCGATTCCCGGATTACCGACCTCACGCCTACTTTCGCAAAACGGGCAGGCGATCTACCTGCGGTTTTACGTGCGGCGAATTCGATGTGCTCAGCCACCCTCAATCCAACGTAGTAAACCGGCGTGGTTGTAAAATGGCACTTAATTACTGGCAGCATATAAAGTATTAAAAATGCTCACTTGGCCATTATTACTTACCAATACCGAGCCAATTGCACAGAACGTTGGCCCGCAATCTGGTCTCAGCGCATCTCATCGCTTCGGTTTTTGGCTTATAGCGCAACCCCTCCGGGCCGATGACCAGCAGCGCCGGGTAGCAGGTATCGTTGTGGACACACACACTGTGGATGATGACATCAAGTTGATCGTGATCATTGAGCATGTCATGGGTTACAAGAAATACGTCGTATCCCATGCTTTGCAATGCTGTCATTCGGGTGGCATCGTGGTCAAGCACGGCGCCCGATCCATGGATAACCTCTCCTTGAAGTTCGATAATCACAGCCTTCATTGTTATTGGATTTACGATGACGATATCGCCGTAACAGATTATCTGACCTGCGATTTTCCGAGCTGAATTCGACAGCGGTGTTAAGTCGTTGACGAATATGTTTTTAAACTCCGCTCCGCCGGCACGCCTCGGATGACTCAGTAACATGATTCCAGCAACTTCTAGCGGGGATGCAGCGATACCCATTACCTGCCGTGCGGCTTCGTAGAATTGCTTTCCCCACATCTCGCCTTTAACCTTCGCTGCAAATCTATGCAGTTCTTCTATTTCAATAAGAGGCTTTCTCATCCAGAGCGATGTGCCCTTTCCGCTAGCTGTATTTCCGGATCCGTTATCCTGCTGCTCACTTTGATCATTCTTGCTGTCCTTCTGGTGCGCCCGAGCATGGACTCGCTTCCATGGGATCTCATCTTGAGTTTCGTCTAGTTCAAACAAACTTTCTGTGGTGTACTGCTCTTCTTCTGATTTTGTCTGCTCAAGTGCTATGTCGACCGCGGGCGATGGTTTAAAAACCGAGAACCATCCGCAGAACTCGTACATAGCCAGAACCAGGTCGCATGAAGACACGCTTCGAGTCATGGTGAATAGCGTATTAAGAGGGTCAGTGACGCTAAAGCCCATACCCGTGTCGATGGAAACCTTCTCTGTATAGGCGCTGTTCCATCGGATGGTCCGTCTTGTCACAGAATGCAGGTTGCTTCGTGTTGATGCTGCTGTGATGATTGGCGTCTTGAGGACGTCGACTACAAAGGGCGATTGGGATAGAGCTCGCCAGCCGTCTTCGGCGTTAGGTAGGCGCGGGTAAAGGTCGCGCACTTGCGGTGGGCAGCGCCAGTAGCGGAATGCGGTGTTTGCGCAGACGATTTCATCCATGAGGGCCTCCCCTGGTATCGGTCTCAGGCTGTGTGGAATGTGGTCATGGCCGATTATCTACCGGGGCTTCATGCGGGTAAGTACCGGAAGCAAACCAAAAGCTTGACGAGTTCTGCTGAAAAACCGTCATGTGATAGAAATCCGCTGGAAGGCGCTCTGGGCATGTGGTCCATGTCTCCATATTTGCGCTCGCATCACATGGGGAATTCAATGAAAATACGCATGCGTTTTATACAAAACGAGCAATGGCGTCAGCAAAAAGGGTTCGATAAAAAAATGACGCCTTAGACGACTACGAGTAATTTTTGGTGTCAGCTTTGGTGTCACCCGTGGTGCCAAAAAGAAAAAGGCCAGAGGCTTAATACCTCTGACCTGTGCTTTAGATGGTGGGCGATACAAGATTCGAACTTGTGACCCCATCCGTGTGAAGGATATGCTCTACCCCTGAGCCAATCGCCCGTCGCCTTTCGGCAAAAGAGATACTAACATAGCCGTGCGTTGTTTACCAAGAACTTTTTGCCCACGATTTTAAATTCGTGGGAGCAAACCGCACTGTTTCAACCCTGTCAGCCAATAAAACCGCAGCTTAATCACCCATTACCGTTTAATCCACGAGGTCTCGGGGCGGCAGATAAGTCGTGCGTTGTTGTAGGCCATGTCAAGCGTGAGGCAGGTGCGTGCGGCGTAGAAGCCGTCTTCGCGCTGGATGGTCAGCGCCAACTCGGGCTTGTCGCCGGTTAGGCACAGCGGCAGCAGCAGCGCGCAGAAGCTCCGGGACGGGAACT
>OGZO01003368.1_pt1 | contig 10221 bp, 9 predicted proteins | sample 1576721 | NCBI WGS metagenome assembly OGZO01 (sample SAMEA3541516, study PRJEB24748) | human gut metagenome | biome: human gut; feature: human-associated habitat; material: faeces | place: China | collected 2012 | reverse complement strand
GGGATATCTCCAACCGGCTCGTCCGCAATCTGTCCGGAGAGGAGCAGATTGACTGGAGTACCATGGAGCCGTCGATCATTGTGGCAGATGATCTGACACCCAGTGAGACGGTACAGATGGATAAGAGTAAGATCCTGGCCTTTGTCACAGTACATGGTTCGACGAATTCCCATACTGCGATCCTGGCACGTATGATGAATATTCCGGCACTGATCGGGGTACCATTGGAACTGGAGAAAATCCATAACGGGACCCGCGCTATTGTGGACGGCAGGGAAGCAGTATTTTACCTGGATCCGGAGGAAGAGCAGCTCCGGCAGGCAGAAGCGGCACAGCAGACGGAACAGAGACTAAGAAGCCTGCTGGCGGATTACAAGGGACGGGAATCCGTGACAAAGAGCGGACGCAAGGTCAATGTATATGCCAATATCGGCAGCGTATCGGATGTGGCATATGTACTGGAGAATGATGCGGAGGGTATCGGCCTGTTCCGCAGTGAATTCTTATATCTCGGAAGGGATTCTCTTCCGGATGAGACAGAACAGTTCAATGCTTACCGTCAGGTGCTGCAGATGATGGCAGGGAAAAAGGTCATCATCCGTACCCTTGATATCGGCGCGGACAAAAATGTAGATTACCTCGGACTGGGCAAGGAAGATAATCCTGCCATGGGATACCGCGCGATCCGGATCTGTCTGGAGCAGCCGGAGATCTTTAAGACCCAGCTGAGAGCACTTCTCAGGGCGGCAAAATACGGAACACTGGCCATTATGTATCCGATGATCATTTCCGTGGAGGAAGTGCTGGATATTCAGAAAATCGTGGCTGAGGTGGCTAAGGAGCTGGAGGAAGAAAAGCTTCCTTACGCAATTCCGGAACAGGGAATTATGATCGAGACTCCTGCAGCTGTCATGATGAGTGAAGAGCTGGCGGAGCATGTTGATTTCTTCAGTATCGGCACGAATGATCTGACACAGTATACTCTGGCTATCGACAGGCAGAACAACAGACTGGACAGATTCTATAATCCACATCATGAGGCAGTCCTGCGTATGATACAGATGACTGTTGACGGAGCACATAAGCATGGAAAATGGGTCGGCATCTGCGGAGAACTGGGAGCGGATACGACACTGACCACACGATTTGTGCAGATGGGAATTGATGAACTCAGTGTGGCACCGTCCATGGTACTGAATGTCCGTAGTAAAATATGTGAAATGGAGTGAGAGATTCATGAGAATATACAAAGCGAAAGATTATGCAGATATGAGCAGAAAGGCTGCAAATATCGTATCGGCACAGGTTATCATGAAACCGAACTGTGTTCTCGGACTGGCTACGGGATCTACTCCCATCGGCCTGTATAAACAGTTGGTGGAATGGTTCCGCAAGGGAGACCTGGACTTTTCTGAGGTTATGACGGTGAACCTGGATGAATATAAGGGGCTGAGCCGGGAAAACGATCAGAGTTATTATTATTTTATGCACCAGAATCTGTTTGACCATGTGAATATCCCGGTGGAAAATACACATCTGCCTAACGGAATGGAGCCGGATTCGGAGAAAGAATGCCGTAGATATACGGAACTGATCCAGTCACTGGGCGGCGTGGACCTGCAGCTTTTGGGAATCGGACATAACGGGCACATCGGCTTCAACGAACCGGGAGAGAGTTTTGACAAGCAGGTACATTGCGTGAACCTGACAGAGTCTACGATCGAAGCCAACAAGAGATTCTTCGCATCGGCTGAGGATGTCCCGAAGCAGGCATATACCATGGGGATCAAGACCATTATGCAGGCGAAGAAAATATTGATCGTAGCCAGCGGCGAAGACAAGGCGGAGATCGTACAGAAAGCTTTCTTCGGCCCCATTACACCGCAGGTGCCGGCATCGGTATTACAGCTTCATAATGATGTAACGCTGGTGGCAGACGAAGCAGCACTCAGTAAGCTTTCTGAATAAGAAAGGGGAAGCTGATAGGTCATGAGAATCAGAAATGCAAATATATATACAGAAGAGCATCGGTTTGTCAGAGGGGATGCAGCCGTGGAGAACGGCAGGTTCGTAAGCTGTACCGGGGATCCGGCAGGTGAGGAAGCTGTTGTGGATGCCAAAGGCATGTATCTGATACCGGGACTGGTGGATATTCATTTCCATGGTTGTAAGGGCGCGGATATGTGTGACGGTACGAAGGAAGCACTGGATGTCATCACATCATATGAAGCCTCTGTCGGTGTGACAAGTGTCTGCCCGGCTACCATGACGATCCCTAAGGATGAACTGCTGGAGGTCATGAAAAATGCCGGCAGCTATGAGTATTCCGGTGGATCCCACCTGGTGGGCATCAATATGGAAGGACCTTTTATCAGTCCGGCGAAAAAGGGTGCTCAGGCGGCAGAAAATATCATGCACTGCGATTATGAATATTTCAGTCAGCTGCAGAAAGCGGCGAACGGGCTGATCAAGCTGGTAGATATCGCACCGGAGGAGCCGGGAGCGATGGAATTTATCGACAGAGCCAAAGGAGAAGTGGTCATTTCACTGGCGCATACAGCTTCCGACTATGATACAGCAAGGGAAGCCATTGAACATGGAGCATCGCATGCGACACATTTGTATAATGCAATGCCGCCGCTGAACCACAGGGAGCCCGGCGTGATCGGAGCAGTGAGAGATTCAGAGAAATGTCATCCGGAGCTGATCTGTGATGGTGTACACATTCATCCGTCAGTGATCCGTGCAACGTTTGCGATGTTTGGCGCTGACCGCATGATCCTGATCAGTGACAGTATGCGTGCAACGGGACTGGAGGATGGTGAATATACGCTGGGAGGACAGCCGGTTACCGTCAGAGGCAATCTGGCTACCCTGCATGACGGCACGATCGCCGGATCGGCGACGAATCTGATGGATTGTATGCGGTTTGTAGTAAAAACAGTCGGTCTGCCGTTAGAGACGGCAGTGATGTGTGCCACGGAGAATCCGGCGAAGGAGATCGGCATTTTCAATGAAGTGGGCAGTATATCCGTTGGTAAAAGGGCAGATTTCGTACTCCTGGATCAGGAACTGAACATTGCAGCGGTATATATCGACGGAAAGGAGTTCACATGTTAGATTTTTTGAAAGGTAAGCGAAAAGGGAATTGTATCGGATCTCCCTGTAAGGGGAAGGCAGTTGCTCTTACGGAGGTACCGGATCCTACATTTTCCGAGAAGATACTGGGAGACGGATTTGCAGTGATCCCCTCTGAGGGGAAAATATATGCTCCCGCAGACGGAGAGGTGACCGTGGTATTTGATACGCTTCATGCGATCACCATGACAACGGATCAGGGAGCGGAGCTTCTGATCCACATCGGACTGGACACCGTGACACTCAAGGGAGCCCCCTTCACGGCACATGTTGCTGCCGGAGACCATGTCAAAAAGGGCGATCTTCTGCTGGATGCGGATCTGGAGAAGATTCAGGAAGCCGGACTGCATATCATCACTCCGGTCCTGGTCTGCAATACCGATGAATATAATAAGATCAGTATTCTGAAAGAGGGAGAGGTATCTCCCGGCGAGGACGTGCTCCAGATCTCTTAAGAGCGGTACGTCCGTATCAACTAATGAAACTGGCCGGAACTGTTCCGGTTTAGTATAATGTAAAGGAGGAGAAATGTATGAAGTTTCTTCAAAAACTGGGTAAAGCGTTAATGCTTCCCGTAGCGGTTCTGCCGATCTGCGGTATCCTCATGGGTATTGGTTACCGGTTGTGCCCGGCAACGATGCAGGGTGGTGAGATCCAGGGTGCAGCGAATCTGATCGGTCTGTTCCTCGTAAAAGCAGGTGGTGCTTTGATCGACAACATTTTGTCAAAGAATTTACGATTTCTCTCTCTGATGGACGCATTGAAGAGAACCTCGACAGTTTCTCACTCGGTCCAGCATGGAATAGGTCTCCTGTAGCTTTTGCCCGGATTGTCCACAGACATAGGATGCAATGCCCTTCTCTTCCCACATTTTCATAGGAGAGATAGCACTGTAACTCAAACTGTCTCCGACCACGAGGGCATCCAGTGAGTCCTCCCTCTGTTTTTGAATACGGATCATGCTCTTATTGCGGCTCTGGAGCAGATGATCGTCCTGCATGGACAAATAGGACAACCCGGCAGAACTGCCGATGATCAGCAGTGCCAGTATGACAAAAAATAGGCTGTTTCTATATTTTTTTATTTTCATTTTTTCTTTAAAATCCAGCATAAATCAAATCCACCTGTTGATAACCCACGCCATATGCGCCGAATAGGATCACGGCAAAAATAAGCGCGTAATAAAGTCCCCAGCGAGCCGGCAGACGCATGGCAGCAATCTGATCCAGACTCAATTTTTTCTTTTCCCGCAAATGTCCCACAATACCGACTACGATACAGCCGGCAATGATAATGCTATAATCTGCCAGATCCAGTCCCATGCGAAGCAGGGTTCCGTCCCAGAGCCTTTCCGGTGCAAATCCCCGGAAAATGCTTGCAAACATGGAAAAGCCCGCCGTCAGCGTATTGGCACGGAAGAAAAGTTCTCCGGTAAAAATAATGATCCAGGTCTTTGCAATCCGCAGGACATTCCACCAGCCGGTTGTCTCGCTTGTACCGGTCTTAGCATAAAACTTCTCCTTGAGCGGTTCACATGCCACTTCCAGCAAGAGGATGACAAAATAATACATACCATAAAAGATATAGTTCCATTGCGGTCCGTGCCAAAGTCCGTTAAAAAGCCAGACCGGGAAAAGAGCGATGGCAGACCCCACCAGTTTTGTCATATATTTTCCCACATGTTTTTTTCCAAATTTATTCCATTTTCGCATGAATGGTGAAACAGATACCGGATAAAAGACATAGGTCTTAAACCATACGCCCAGTGTCATATGCCACCTGCGCCAAAACTCTGCCGCGCTCTTGGAGGCAAAGGGCTGGTTGAAATTCTCCGGCAGTCTCACACCAAACATCTGTCCGCTTCCGATCACGATATCCATACAGCCGGAAAACTCCATATACAACTGCACGGCATAGGAAACGGCTGCCACGATCACGATGGCACCGCTGTAGTTCTCATAGTGGTCAAAGACCTCTGTTACCAGATAATAAAGGCGATCTGCAATGATCATCTTTTTAAAAAGTCCCCAGAGGATACGGATAGATCCCTGCGCCAGATTTTCGGATTTCAGGCTTTCTCCACTCCACAGTGCATCCGCTGTCTGGGAATACATGGCAATGGGTCCTTCCATGATCTGCGGGAAAAAGCCTAGGAAAAGTGCCACTTTCCCAAGATGTCGTTCTGCCGGGATCTTGCCCCAGTAGACATCCGCCATATAGCCGATCGCCTGCAAGGTGTAAAAAGAAATACCGATGGGAACGGCTATTTTTTTCGTCTCCAGTGCCATGCCTGACTTACCCACTGCCGTCAGCAGACCATTGACATTTTCTACAAAGAAATTTGCATACTTTAAATAGCCCAAGACAGCCAGCAGGACAAAGACACCGAAAAATAAAATCCACTTTTGTTTTTTCTTATCTCCGTCCTCTTTGACCCGTTCCAGCCAAAGTCCGATATAATGCGTAAACATGGACGTTGCCATCAACACCAATACCAGACTTTTGCTGAAAGACCAAAAGAATGCATATCCTGCCAGAAGCAGGACACACCAGCGCCTCTTTTGTGGCACGATCTGATAAGCGATCAGCACCAGTGGCAAAAAGAGAAAGAGATAGGTCACTTCATGGTAAGCCATCTTAGTTCTCCTGCAATCTCTTTACCATAGCATAAATGGCTTGCACAGAATTGAAATTCTGCGGGATGATCTCGGATGCTTCGATCTCAATATCAAAAGTCTCGTCCAATTCTGCCACAAGGGAGATCACGCCAAAGGAATCTAAGATGCGATTATCGATCAATCCCTCCTCATGTTCCCAATCAATGCTGTCATCCACGTCATTTAAGATAGTAAGTAATTCTTCCATTTTTATTTCTCCTCTTATTCTGTATTTTATGAGTTCCAAACATAAGTCTCGCGTCTTGCCCGGACTTGCGTAAAACCACCGACCGGATCGTAAAGAACGACCGCCGGAAGCACATGACTTAAGAAAAGTGCCATCCCTTCCGTGACTGCATAGGCTCCGGTATTCTCAAAGATGATGGTCGAGCCGACCCGCAGATCATCAATCTTGATATTCTGCACCAGGATATCATTTCCCGTGCAGAGTTCGCCGCAGATCGTCCAGTTTTGATAGATTCCTCTGGCTCCCTGCGGACGGATGGTCAGTTTGGGCTGATACATGCCCCGAATCTGTCCGTCATAATTGACCTGATGCATACCGCCATCGATAATGCAGTAATTCTGGTCACCGCTTCGCTTGGTATCCTTGACCGTCGTAATATAATAGCCACAATCCGCCACAAAGGCACGTCCCATTTCTAAAGTAACCTTGCCCTGCCACTGCATTTTTGCCAAGGCATCCGCAATGGCTTCCAAAGTCTCAAAACGCTCATCCGCCTGTCTGGCAAAATAAGGTACTGCCAGCCCCGGTCCGTATTCAAGTTCCGTCACCTGATAGCCTGTTTTTTCCTTTAATCGGGCAAAGACTTCATCCAGATATGTCAATTCCTCCAAGGTCTTTTTCCGCTTCTTCTGTGTCCCGGAAAAATAGTGGATGCCACAGATCTCCAAAAGATCTTTATCCTGTTCCAGTTCCACAATATTGGTCAGCGTTTCCTCATCCATGCCAAACTGGTTACCGGAAGTCAGGCGCAAATATACCGGAACCTTTTTCCCGCTGCTTCGTGCCCATTCATTTAAAATGGCATATTGATTTAAGGACTCGATCGTATAATGGCAGCGGTTTCCATAAGTCTCCAAGATCTCCCACAGATCATCCCGGTCTTTCATCACGCCGGAGATCAAAAGTTTCTCCGCCGGAATCTCCTTCTGTTTACAGATGCGGAATTCGCCCATGGAACACACTTCAATGCGATTGACTTCCTCTGCCATGGCTCTTACCAAAAATGGATTGGCTTTCATGGCATAACAAAGATCCGCCGCCTGCCCTATGATCCCCCTGAATGCCCGGGCACGCTTTTTTGCCTGCTCTACATCAAAGACATAGGTCGGTGTACCAAAGCGCAGGATGGCTTCATCTAAAACGGTCTCGTCCAACCGGTCTATGTAAGGAAATTTTTCTTCTTGCATGTTTCCTGTCTCCTATCTTTTTCATTATGCCGATTCCAATATGCTCTTAAAATAAGCACGGTCAGTCTTTCCATTTTTATTGAGTGGAAAAGTCTCTGCCTGGATAAACTTACGCGGTACCATATAATCCGGCACATGTTCCTTCAGAGCCCTGCGGATCTCTGCACTTTTCACATTTCCCAGATAAAAGGCAACGATCCGATTGTGTGCTGTATCCATCAGACAGCAGGAACGTTTGAGATTTGGCACCATATCCAAAGCCTGCTCGATCTCCTCAAGTTCGATCCGATGCCCCATGTGTTTGATCTGAAAATCCTTACGCCCACAGAAATAGAGCAGTCCTTCCTCATCAAAATATCCCAAATCTCCCGTGCGATAAAAACGCTGTCCCTCCGTCAGAACTTGTCCTGTTATGTCGGTTGGCAACTGCTCTTTTTCCAGATAACAGAATTGCTTTCTTGTCTCCAGTTCATTGTTATAATAACCGTTGGCAAGGGACTGCCCGCTTACACAGATCTCCCCCTGTCGCCCGGCTTCTGTGATGAGCCTATGATGCTCATCCAAAAGAAAGACGCTTCTTCCGGCAAATGCCTTTCCGATCGGCAGTTTTTCACCCTCGGCCACCGCATGGTCGATGATGTGATAGGTGCAGTTACAGGTGATCTCCGATGGTCCGTAGAGATTGACAAACATAGCGTCCGGCAAAGCCTCCTGCCAGAGTTTTAACTGTTTGTTCGGCATAACCTCGCCACTGAACATGACACGCTTTATCTCTGTCGGCACCCGGTACTTCAAGCCTCCCAGAGAAGAAATAATGGTCAGTGCCGATACCGCCCAGGTCAGGCTGGTCACATGCCGGTCACACAAATAGTCCAAAAGCAGTGGTGGTGCCGAAAAATAGGTGCGCGGAATCAGTACCAAGGTTGCTCCGGTCATCACACAGGAGTAGATATCCTTGACCGACACATCAAAGTCAAAGGGAGCCTGATTTCCCAGACGATCCTCTTTTGTGATGGAAAAGGTCTGTGTAAAATGTGAAATAAAATCAATGACAGCACCATGACTGACTGCAATTCCTTTTGGCATGCCGGTGGAGCCGGAAGTGAAAATACCGTATAGAATATCGGTCGGCCGGCTCTTGGCTCGGATCTTCTGTAATTTGACTTCTGCGACCAGATCATTCCAAGGCTGGTCGGCTGTATTTTCCGCAGTGCCACTATCTTCTGTAACCTTATCCGTCACATCATAGGAAGGCAGCAGCGTTTGCATAGCCGTGAGCCTTGGTCTGTCTTCTGTCTCTTTCTTTTGCATAGTACTCAGGATCTGCTTTACATTTTCCATGTATTTTTCATCTGCGATCACAAGGCTTGGTCGTAAAACCGAAAAGATCCTCTGGATGCGATCTTGGGGCTGCATAGGATCGACCATCACATAAAAGCCTCCTGCATACAAAACGCCAAACATATGTGCCAGGGTCTGTGTGCTCTTTTCCGCAACGATGACCACGGCATCCTGTCTTTTCATCTGATCGCACAGGACACTGCCGATCCGCTTTGCCCGATAGACCAGTTCCGCCCACATCAAAGATGTATTTTCGTCCTCCACGGCAATCTGTGTCGGATACTTCTTTGCCGTTTTTTCCAAATAATCCAGTACATTTTCCATCTTTTCTGTCCTTTCTCTCTTGTCTTCTATCATTAGACGCAGAAACCTATCATTTGTTACAATCTTTTTTCGTCCTATAGTATGGTGTTTATTTCTTAACAATCCCCTAAAAACACTTCTTAACTTTTCTAAATCTTTTCTTTGGAAACAGATGTACGATCCATATAAAAAAGCCACAAGAGATATGTTTTTCTTACATATCCATTGTGGCTTTTATAGCATTAAGATTCAATGAGGCAAGTCTTTAAGATTTTCTTAAGAATTTATTCATTGCCATAACAAAGTTTTAATCTGGCAAAAAAATCATCCAGAAGCAGGCGCCGGTCAATATCGTCATAGACATAGATATCCTTGCCCTCAGGATTTGCCGCGTAAGTCATGTCATCCAGAATCCGCGGTGCTTTTTCTATATGCCGCTTTTGTCCTGCGACGTTTTCAAGCAAGGCTGAAACCGTAGGCTGATCCCCGATCGACCAGAGTTCTCCGTGTGGGAATTCCATCCTTCTTGGCACCTTGCCATAAAAATCATTGACCCGGAACATATTATCACACAGCCATTTTCCGATTTCACCGTTCGTCTGTACTTTGGTGATCAGTTCTGGAAAAGAAATATTCACACCGCCATAGGTGTTGACCGGAAACTGCCAGATTGGCATTGGCGAATCAAACAAAACCTGCGCTGCATAGATATCCTGCTGCAGATTGGACTCCTGTCCGCCATTCGGATATGCTCCTCCACCGATCCAGATGGCCGCTGTGATACGTTCCGCAATCCCAGGCTCTGTCAGATATGCCACAGCCAGATCGGTCAGGGTTCCCTGCAGTGCAATATACAACGGCTCCTCACACTCCCGCATGGCTTCTTCAATAATGAAACGCGATCCCTCGGAAGTTGGAAGATCTGCCCTGTTTTCTATAAAATCTTTGGCTCCATGATAGATGGGAACATCATCAATATCCATAAGTTTTAAGAGTTTACAACCTTCTTCATAACTCTTTTCCATACTGTGTCCAGCCTGCGGCTTCAATGCCGGTATGGTACGAAAGCGCCACTCAAAATTAGCCGCAATAATACCCACCACATCTTCGGTCGGGCAGAGAAGATGATGCACAATAGCAAACTGGTCATCCGCCTCTGCTGCAATGTCCGAGTGAATGATCACTCTCTTTTTCTTGATGTCCGAGACCTCATATCCCAGCCTTTTTAGTACTTCTGCTCGTTTCATATATACCTCCATGCGCATTTTGAAAAACGCCTGCATATTTTCAGCATATCCGTGCACAGGTTTCTCTCCTTGCTGCCAGCCCTGCTTTTAATAAAGGTACC
>OGZO01003362.1_pt1 | contig 10230 bp, 9 predicted proteins | sample 1576721 | NCBI WGS metagenome assembly OGZO01 (sample SAMEA3541516, study PRJEB24748) | human gut metagenome | biome: human gut; feature: human-associated habitat; material: faeces | place: China | collected 2012 | reverse complement strand
ACTTTTTTATTATCATTTTTCCCTCAGCTGGCTCAGTTTTATTTTAGCAGATATATTTCTACTCGCATTATACCAGAATATCAATTAAAATTCAATCCTATTCTGCTTGTTTCCAAAAATAATATTAAACTCTTTGTTTGCTTTCGTCGATGTTTGTCGAAAAAAAGAAAGCCAGTGCCTTAGAAATCACATCTTCGATTTCCTCTGTTGCTGTTCCCTCCGGAAAATACCGGCTATAGGTCTTATAAGAGACACGCACGGCTTTTCGTTTGGGAGCATCAGACATACCGCTTACGATCTCATGTATTTTCTCTTTTGTGAGTGTTCCTGCTGCGTTCCGAAGTTGTTTTGCAATCTTCATATCAATTTTGAAATCCTTCGCTTGTTCAAAAACAATACGCTGTTCTTCTTCTGACAAGAAAGAAAGTTCTACACCACTTCTAACGGCAAGCACTTTATTATCGATCCATTCTTTTAGATCATCATTCAACTTACTGATTCTGATTAGTTGTACAACGAATGTTCTGCAAAGTCCGTAGTCAGATGCAATGTTCTTTGCCGTATCGACCCCTTCATTTGACTTTTGACGCAATGCGTCAAAAGTTGCGACAGACTCACCGTTTAGAATTTTCAGCTCTTTAATAATATCATTTCGCTTCCCTTGGGAAAACATTTCATGATGCCGTTGTGCAATTACAGCAGCTTGCTCACTGACTTTCAGATTATTGAAACCACGCTGTATGATGTTGCTCTCAATCACATACATCTCAGCTTCTTCCGCCGTCAGTCCTGTCTTCACAATTGCCGGAACTGTAGCTTTTCCAATGCTTTTCGCACAATTCCAACGATTATGCCCGATCAATATCTCATATTTCTGTACTGATGTTGACAACGGCTGTACGATTAGCGGAGTTAAAATCCCGTTTTGACGAATGCTTTCCTCCATATCCTCCTTTCGTTCTCCGGTATAAAGTTGGAATTTATGATTGTGATAGGGAATCAAGTTTTCAACGGGAATCTGTTGAATCTTATTTTCACTTCCTTCTTCAAAAGTTCCAAGCATCGTTTGCAAATCAAACGCAGCTGTCATTATCCACGCCTCCCTCTATGCAATTCCAATAAGAATCCGCAGAATCAAATCCCCAAATAGCATAATCGCAAGTGTTGATCTCTTTCCATAAAGATTCACTTATATTCGGAAATTGCTCCATCCAATCACAAAGCAGCCAGTCTTTCACATCAACATAGTCAAAACGTTCTAAATCAATACCATTACCACCTCGAAAAGCCGCATCTTGCACGTTTTGCATCACGAATAACATTTGCTCTAGTGCCTTTGCATATCGCTGTTCTTCTGATACTTCTGGATTCTGATGAAAAGCAGACATACAACGAAGCATTTTTTTCAAATCGTCAAATCTCATATTCTTTCTCCTTGTAATAGTTTCTTTTGATGACATCTTGCGTTCTGTGGCTTTTATTCCATACCAGAAATCATAAATCTAACGCTTTTCTCATAAATGTCACCAAGAACAAGCAAATCAGAAAAATTGAATGGATAATCTCTAAGTGCATCTTTATGTTTCTTATCGCTTAATATAAAATCAGCCTTGCAGCATAGAAACTCATCGGGAATTTGCTCGCCAGAACAAATTCCTAAGTTATGTAAAACAATTCTGCTAAGCTGCATCTGCATATTAGCGATAATCGGATTATTATTTACATTATCAAAGATCGCAAGCAGCTTATCCCAACCACGTTCACTTATATTTGCAGTTGTTCTACATGATTGCCTTTCAACAAACTTTTTCTCATATCCACAAAGGAAAAGAATGCTACAATTGGCGAATATGGCTATCTCATTCAGATATTCATCCTTTAAAGGGTTGCCTACTTCTAAGGAAATAGTTCTTGCTGAAGTCAACTCATTTCCCCACAACTCCTGACTTACCACAGCACCTACACCATTATCACTATGTTCTTCTCCCAAAAGGAATCCAACCGTACACTCAAGCTTTTGAGAAATTTGAATGAGCACTGCATAACTCGGATTCCCACCATGTTTCCAGTTGGTCACATTACTTTTACTCAATCCCAGATCTGCAACTAGGGAACTGGGTGAATATCCTTTTTCTTTGCAGCGTGTTTTGAACGCATTATAATCCACAAATCTCACTCCTCATTCTCTGAAAATCGGTATCTCCAAAAGTCGTACATATTTCTTGTAATCTTATGAAATCGAATTTCTTCCTGCTTTTCCCACCACAATTTCAATAAACTCTGTAGTTCATTATCTTCAAACTGCAAAAGAAACTTCTCATCTTCCTTTTTAATCTTTATCCCATGAATGTCTTCCAATGCAAACAGCAGCTGCATGGTGTCGGCTATATCTGAAACACAAAAAGCTTGTAATGAGACCTGCAAAACACTTGCAAGTTTCTTTTTCAATTGCATATTGGGATTTCTGGCTCCCTGTTCATACTGTGCCACTCGCACACCGGCAGTATTTTCACCAAATTCAATCGCCACACCTAATTCAGCTTGTGTCAAGCCTTGCATTTGACCGTGGGCATCAACATCATTCTGGCCGTCTCGCTGAACGTTGCCACCGGTTATCTGGGGCAGCTGCCGCTGGGTCACGCCGGTTTTATGGCCGTGGGTGCCTACGCCTGCGCCCTGTTCACCAAATCCTCGGGCCTGCCCAAGGGCGTGGCGTAGATAACCGGTTTGAAAATAAGGAAAGATGAGGAAAACAGAATGAAAAAGAGAACAGGAATCAACTATGGCAGAAAATATGCGGCGATAACACTGGCAGCAGTGACCGCAGCATGTACAGGAGCAACTGCAGGCAGTGCGGTAACCGTAGCTGCGGCAGAAGAAAACAAAACTCTGGTATATGCAGGTGAGTCAGAAAGTACGATCAATCCCCTTCTGAATAACCATGATGAACTTCCGGATCTTATTTTTTCAGGACTGATGAAATATGATGCCAATGGAAAGCCGGTAGAGGATCTTGCAGAGAGCTATACCTTTGACAAGGCTACCAATACCTATACTTTTAAGCTTCGAGATGGTGTTAAGTGGCATGATGGAGAAGATTTCAATGCAGAGGATGTTGTATACACCTATAAGGAGCTTACAGAGGATGAAACCCTGGGAGCCAGCATCACCAGCAACTATCAGGACATTACAAGCATTGAGGCACCGGATGATCAGACTGTGATCTTTATCTCCTTATTTATTTCCGTTGTTGAATCAGTATGATGCTGCCATGCTGGATTATTTTACCATGGGAATCCTTCCTGAGCATCTTCTGGAAGGAGAGGACGTGAATACCACATCCTTTAACCAGAATCCGGTGGGAACAGGCCGTTATAAATTTGAAGACTGGGATGCTACCGGCGGAATGATCACACTGAAACGAAATGAAGATTATTACGGAAAGGTTCCGAATATTGAAACCGTTGTATATCGTACAGTATCGGATGAGACTACAAAGGCAACTATGCTCCAGTCCGGTGAGGCGGATCTTGCATGGCTGAATTCCAACTACGCTTCTCAGATCAAGGATAAGGACGGATATAATTACTGGGAGTTCACCACAGCAGATTACCGTGGAGCAGCCATGGATATGAGCACAGATTTCTGGAAGGAAAACGGAGATTCCATCGGCGTTCTGAATTATGCGCTGGATAAGGATTCCATTATTGCAGGTGTTCTTGCAGGAAAGGGGGAGCCGGCATACAGCCCGATCCAGAGAAACCCTCTCGGAACAGATAAGGAAGCCAATATCTACTCCTATGATCTGGATACCTTTGCAAAGAAGATGGAAGAGCTGGGATGGAAAAAAGGTGATGATGGGATCTATGAGAGAAACGGACAGAAATTCCACTTTACCATCCAGGTACGTGATTACGAAGAAGAGCGTGTGGATATTGCCAATGTCATGTCTGATATGCTGAAGCAGGCTGGTGTGGAAATGGAAGTAAAGCTTGTTACCAAATTTGACTGGGATGCAGGATACAATGGATTTCTTGCCGGCTATGCAACACAGTTTGACCCGGATATGGCATATGTAAACTTTGTAACCGACGCAAGTGGAAACAACATGCATTATTCCAATGCAGATGTGGATAAATATCTTGAGGAAGGCCGTCACGGTGAGACTGAGGAAGCCAGAAAAGAAGCATATAGTGAATTCGAAAAGGCATATGCCAAGGCACCTGGAATCCTTCTGGTTGCTTATCTTCAGGGAGATTATGTAGGCGTTTCCGGACTTGACGGACTGGATACCACACGTGTTCTGGGACATCATTCCGTAGGTGTTATGTGGAATATTGAAGACTGGACCATTACAAAATAAGGAAAAGATCATGCAGGAAACCGTTTTGGAATTAAAAAACTATTCGGTAAGCTTTGACACACCGGACGGCGAGGTACAGGCCGTCCGGAATGTTGATCTCACGGTAAAAAAAGGAGAGATACTTTGTATCGTAGGTGAGTCCGGATGTGGAAAAACCGTTATGTGCCGTAGCGTGATGAAGCTTCTGCCACCGAATGCACATGTAAAAAGCGGAGAGATCAGTCTCTGCGGAGAGAATATCACAGCCTATAAAAGAAAAAAAATGGAAAAGCTGTGCGGAAGTAAGGTAAGCATGGTGTTCCAGGATCCTATGCTGACGCTGAATCCGACGATCCCTGTTGGCAAACAGATCACAGAGGCTATTATCAAAAATCAGAAAGTATCCAGGGATGAGGCGAAAAAAAGAGCTGTGGAAATGCTGAAGCTGGTAGGGATTCCGGATGCAGAACAGCGCTATGGACTGCAGCCTCATTTTTTTTCCGGAGGAATGCGTCAGCGTTGTGTGCTGGCTATTGCACTGGCCTGTGATCCGGAAATATTATTTGCCGATGAGGCGACTACGGCACTGGATGCAACCGTGGAAGCAAAGATTCTGGATCTGCTTCTTGAGCTGAGAGAAAAAACAGGGATCAGTATTGTGTTCATATCTCATGATCTGGGAGCTGTTGCAAGGATCGCAGACAGAGTTGCAGTTATGTATGCAGGAAAGATCATTGAGATCGGGACAGCAGAAGAGGTTTATTATGATCCCCGGCATCCTTATACTTGGGGACTTCTGTCTTCTCTGCCTGTATTTGCAGGTGAAAAAGGGAATCTGAATCCGATCCCCGGAATGCCGCCCTCTCTTTTGGATCCTCCGCCGGGAGATGCGTTTGCCGTTCGGAATCCCCAGGCGCTGGCAATCGATTATGAACAGACTCCTCCGATGTTTAAAGTCAGTGATACGCATTATGCAGCCACATGGCTTCTGGATGAAAGAGCTCCGAAAATAGAAAAGCCTTCCATTTTGAAGGACAGATTACAGGAAAACAGCGGCCGTAAACAGAAACCGGATAAAAAGGAAGCGTCATTTTTACAGAAAACAGAACAAAAACAGGCGCCTGTACTGATCGAAGCCAGAAATCTGAAGCAGCATTTCCGTATCCGTTCCGATTATACGATCCATGCAGTGGATGATGTTTCCTTCCGTATCCGGGAAGGTGAGATCATGGCACTGGTGGGAGAGACCGGCTGCGGAAAATCCACGACAGCCAGAACGCTTGCAGGAATCTACCGGCCTACAGGCGGGGAGATCTTTTATCAGGGAGCAAGAGTGCCGGATAAAAAGGATCCTTTCAGAATGCGGAAGAAAATGCAGACGGAGATCCAGATGATCTTTCAGGATTCGGGTGCTGCACTGAATCCCCGAATGAGCATACGGCAGATCATGCTGGAGCCTGTAAAGATCAGCCGCAGGATCCGTGACAGAGAAATGTTGGAGAACAGGCTTCGGGAAATCCTGAAGGAGACAGGACTGGATGAAAGCATTCTGTCGAAAAAGCCGGGAGAGCTTTCCGGCGGACAGAGACAGAGAGTTGCCATAGGAAGAAGCCTTCTCATGGAACCACGTCTTATCATTGCAGATGAACCGATCGCATCGTTGGACATTTCTATCCAGGCACAGATCGTCATGCTTTTTAAAAAGCTTCAGCAGGAAAAAAGATTTTCGTTTCTTTTTATTGCCCATGATCTATCCATGGTACGTTTTTTAAGTGATACAACCGGTGTGATGAAAAACGGAAAGCTGGTAGAAATGGCACCTACAAAAGAGCTTTTTGAAAATCCGCAACATCCTTATACACAGTCCCTGCTTTCTGCGCTCCATATCCCGGATCCGCTGGAAGAGAGAAAACGAAGGCTGATCGAGTATGAAGAGCCACAGTCTCTTGGAGAGGGCTGGAAAGAATTATCCGCATGTCACTGTGTGAGAATATAAGAACATGATGGAATACATATGCATGACAAAATGGAATATGTAAAATCCCCCCGCCGGGGTTGTGGCAGAACAGCCGTGTTGTTAAACTTTTGTTATTCGAAATACTGAGAAACAAAGTGCGGAGAGGAAAATATGGGAAAATATATAATAAAACGGTTGCTGCAGCTGATCCCGGTCCTGATCGGGATCACATTTCTTTCTTTTGCCATGATGCGGCTTGCCGGTGGAGATGCAGTAACTTATATGTATGAAAATGCAGGCTCTGCAGTATCTCAGGAGGTCATTGATAATGCGAAGGCAGAATATGGCCTTGATAAACCATTCCTTGTACAATATGCTGCCTGGTTTGCGGGAATGGTAACCGGAGATATGGGAGAGAGCTATGTGTCTCACAGAGATGTCTATGAAACCTTTATTTCAAAGCTTCCGGCAACGATGATGCTGACTCTGTCATCGATCCTTCTTACAATTGTTCTTGCGATCCCGTTGGGAATCCTGTCAGCAGTAAAGCACAACAAATGGGTAGATTATCTGATAAGATTTTTAAGCTTTATCGGCAATTCCATGCCGAATTTTTTTGCTGCCATGATCCTGATGTATTTTCTGTCCATCAGGCTGGGCGTTTTACCGGTAGTCACAAATACAGATCTCGGACAGAGTATTATTCTGCCGACACTGACACTGGCGATCTCCATGGCTGCAAAATATACCAGACAGGTGCGTGCCACGGTTTTGGAAGAACTGAATAAGGATTATGTGACCGGAGCCCGGGCAAGAGGGATCCGCAGTCGTGTGATCATCTGGAAGAGTGTAATGAAGGATTCTATGCTGACGATCATCACACTGCTGGCTCTGTCCATCGGTAATCTTCTGGGAGGAACTGCCATTGTGGAAAATATCTTTATGTGGGATGGTGTCGGAAAACTGGCGGTAGATGCGATCACCATGCGTGACTATCCGATCATCCAGGCTTATGTGGCCTGGATGGCGGTTATTTATGTTCTGGTAAATCTGGTGACAGATATTATTTACCACTATCTGGATCCGAGAGTACGACTTGGAGGTGACAGAGCATGAGTGGAAAAAATAATATCACAGTCCGGAAGCAGAAGATCCGGAAAAATCATACAAAAGCAAAGCTTGTCTTTTTTCTTGTGCTCACAGTATTGCTTCTGTTTGTAGCGGCATTTGCAAAATATCTCTGCCCTTATGATCCTTATGCCCAGGATCTGGCACTTGCCCAGAAACCGCCGGGACCGGAGCATCTACTCGGGACAGACCGTTATGGAAGAGATATGCTTTCCCGTGTGATCATAGGAAGTACGACCAGTATTTATGCAACGCTGCTCCTGGTTGCGGTGATCACTGTGGCAGGAACGGCTATTGGTATTTTCTGTGGCTGGAAGGGCGGCAAAGCCGATACTGTTCTGATGCGTATCTCCGATCTGTTCCTGGCTTTTCCGGGACTGGTATTTGCCCTGGCAGTAGCAGGTGTTCTGGGAGGCGGTATCCAGAATGCGATCATTGCCTTGGCAGTGATCAGCTGGCCGAAGTTTGCGAGACTTGCCAGAGGGCTTACTCTGACTCAGAAGGACTCTGCATATCTTATGGCGGCGAAGCTTTCCGGAAGCAGTACAGGAAAGCTTCTGCTCAAACATATCCTTCCCAATATCGCAGGCCCCATCCTTGTTACGTCAGTTCTTGATATCGGAACCATGATGATGGAGCTGGCAGGACTTTCCTTTCTCGGGCTTGGGGTAAAGCCTCCAATGGCAGAATGGGGAAGTATGATCAACGATGGAAGAAGTATGCTGCAGATTTCACCGTGGATGGTACTTGCGCCGGGAATGGCGATTTTTATTACAGTAATGATCTTTAATCTTCTGGGAGATACGATCCGGGATTATATGGATCCGAAGGAACGAAACAGGAGAAGAGGATAACAGGCACTTATAAATAAGCATAACAGAGAAAGTGAGAGCGGAGATTATGAAGAAAAAGATTCTGGCAGCAGTGCTTGCAGCGGCAATGGTCATGAGCATGACAGGAGTTTCGGCAGCAGCAAAAAGCAAAGAAAAGAGTGAAGGAACTACCTTTGTTTACGGAACTACCGGATATAGTGAAGAAATGGGAGATGCAGGATTAAACCCTCACGACAATTATTCCGGATGGAGCTGTCTTCGTTATGGCGTAGGAGAAACACTGTTTAAGTACAATGACAACATGGAGGTAGAGCCATGGCTTGCTACAGACTATGAATTTACAGACGATAATACAGTAAAGATCACCCTTCGTGATGGTGTGAAATTTTCCAGCGGAAGAACCATGGACGGAGAAGCGGTAAAGGAATGTCTGGAGGATCTGATCGCAAACCATGACCGTGCACCTTACGATATGAAGATCGATAAGATCGAAGCAGATGGAATGACAGTAACGATCCATACTTCCGAACCATGTCCGGCACTGATCAATTATCTCGGTGATCCATATGGTGCTATCATTGATATGGATTATGGCGTACAGGGAGAGGGCGGCTCTGCAAATGTGGCAGGAACAGGCCCTTATGTTGCAACAGAGGTATCCCCAACAGAGATCAAGCTGGTAAAAAATGAGGATTACTGGGGCGGGGATGTAAAGGTAAACAACGTTATCGTAAAATCCTTCTCAGACGGAAGTGCCCTGACAGCAGCATTACAGACAGGCGATATACAGGGAACCTATGGACTTCAGTATGATAACTATGCGCTTTTTGACGGAAATCCAGACTATCAGATCAGCTCTGTAGCAACAAGCCGATGTTTCTTCGGACAGTTTAATATGAAGTCTGAACTGATGCAGGATCAGAATGTGAGAAAAGCCATTGAGATGGGAATCGATAAGGACGGCTTCTGCAGTGTGATCATGGAAGGACGAGGTGTTCCGGCAGTGGGAGCCTTCCCAAGCAGCTTTTCCTATGGAAACGATGCAGTAAAGGCACCGTCCTATGATCCGGAAGAGGCGAAAAAGCTTCTGGAAGAATCCGGATGGACAGATACGGATGGAGATGGCTATGCAGATAAGGACGGAAAGAAGCTGTCCATCACATGGCTGACCTATCCAACCCGTCTGGAACAGCCTAAGCTTGCAGAATATGCACAGTCCACTTTAAAGGACATCGGAATTGAGGTCGATGTCAACAATACAGCAGACCATGCGACGTATGCAAAGAATGGAGAATTTGATGTATATGTAAGCTCGCTTACAACTGCACCTACCGGCGATCCGGAATATTTCTTCACAAGTACAGTTGTATCTGATGCTGCCAAAAATTATGGCAAATACAGCAATTCGGATCTTGATGATATCGTAGCGAAGCTGCATGAGACCTTTGATACAGATGAGAGAGGCAAGCTTGCTGTGGAAGCACAGCAGACCATTCTGGATGATGATGCGTATTTCTTTGTTTCTCATTTGAATATGGGACTTGTGTCAAAGTCAAATGTATCAGGGCTGACTGCTCACCCATGTGATTATTACGAGATCACGGCAGATCTGGAAGTGAAATAAGATGGAATCATTGTTGAAGCTTGAGCATGTGACGATCTGTTACAACGGAGAACCGGTTGTACATGATGTGGATCTGGAACTGAATAAAGGGGAGATCCTGGGGGTGGTAGGCGAATCCGGAAGCGGAAAAAGTACCATCATCAAGGCAATCATGGGACTTCTGGGAAATGAAGGCACGGTGACAGAAGGGGATATCTGGTACAAAGGAAAAAATGTGGTGGATATGCCGGAAAAAGAATTACGCAGACTTCTGGGCCCTGAGATCGCCATGGTCTTTCAGGATTCAGGGGCATTCTCATCTTCAAGCTGTTTCAGATATTCTGATTCAGCTTTTTCTTTTTCTGTG
>OGZO01003361.1_pt1 | contig 10231 bp, 10 predicted proteins | sample 1576721 | NCBI WGS metagenome assembly OGZO01 (sample SAMEA3541516, study PRJEB24748) | human gut metagenome | biome: human gut; feature: human-associated habitat; material: faeces | place: China | collected 2012 | reverse complement strand
TTGGGCCAGCTGAGCCACAGCCCCTTTGCCGGGGCAGTGAGCGCTTTATAAAAGCCAGTTCCTTCAACTGATTTTCAGTAGTGAAAATCATTGAGTCGGCTTGATTCATGCATTCACAAGGTTGTGAACGTCCTCTTCAAGTTCTCCCTGTCCTATAAACATTAGTACTGCTTGTGGTCTAACTTCTTTTATTTTTTCAAAAATCTCAACCGTAAATAGTGGATTCTTCTGATAGGATAGACGTCCTACTACACCCACAACATACTGGTTTGATAAGTTGAACTGTTTTCTGATTTGTACCCGCTTATCTGGATCATATACATATTTTTCTGCATCAATAGCATTATTTAGCACCGTATAAGGATTATTCCCGAATAAATGATCTCCAGCATCTTTGGAGCATGCTAAACGCAATGTAGCAAATCGATTCAGCATTTTACGGAATAATTTATAATACGGTTTCGCTGCCGCGCCAGTCATATATGCCATATGGGCATGGCATATTCGTATTTTTACCCCACATATTTTAGCAATCCACAAATATAAAAACGACCACTCTTCAAAGTGAACATGTACGGCATCATATTGCCCCTGCCGAATAAGATGATACATCTCCATAATGTTTTTTAGAAGGTTTTTCTTCTTGGGGGTTACATAAAACGTGTGAAATCCAGCATTTTCAAATCTTTCTTGTAAAAGATGCGGTTTTCCGATGCTTTCTCCGACAATATCAAATTCAATACCTGGCATTGGTTGGTTTATGCAATAATTAGCGATGACAAATCCCACTCCGCCGCCATTAAATCCATATGTTATATGCAGAATTTTCATAAAATAGTACTCAATCTTTTTTATTTTTGACAATGCTTCTGACTTTCTTAGGAACATACTGCCGTATGATTTCTTGAACATTAAGTGGCACTTTCATATTTTGCTTTACAAATGCATCTATCGTTTTTTTCTTGAAGTCTCTGTAAAAAGTCTTTCTCTGGATAGGCTTTGGAAAGCTATATACCAATCCACTGTTATGCGCTTTCATAAACTCATAGTTGGACGGGAGCAATTCTACTTCTCCTTTGATTCTTTCCAGAATTAAACGGCCTTTTTCGGTATTGATAAGCAATAAATTTACGCCATATACATTATTGAACTCTGGATAATGAATGGAGATTCCCCAAAAGTCACCCACTGTAATATCTGCACACCTCTGCGAACAGCAATACTGACAGGTGTAACAACTTTCCCGCAGAGAATACCCTTTTAAATAAGCATACATATAAGGGTCCAGACGTTCTCTTCGGTATATAACTCGGTCAGAAAGTTCCAGTTTATCGATTTGTGCCCACCCTTCCTTTTCTTTATTACGGAAAGACCAATGCACAATTTTGCTCTTTAGTTTTTTTTCAAGCCACACTCTATATCGATCAAACAGTTCTTGACTAGGAACTCCATGGCACACAACTTCGACCGTATACAGGTTATTGTGTTTTTTTCCCAGATACGAATGCAATCCGGCAACTTGGCACGGTGTACCACTAAACAGTACTATCTTATCCCGTTGTAAGTATTCTCTAACCTGCTCATAAACGGTTCCTGTATTTGACTGAACATACTTACTGCCCTGCAATTTATAAAGATTTTCTGGCTTCTCAATAGCGCAGGTTCTGACGATTCCATCGTCCGTCATCTCTACACCAAAGACCACCCCACCATCCTTTAAAATATTCGCAGCTATGACCGCAAAAACGCCACCACTCGTACTTTTTTCTATAATTGCCTTCTCTTTTGCATACGCTGCGTAGGTATTTATCGGCTCATTCTTGATAACAGGGTTAAGCTGCGGACACGCCTTCTCGCATAAGTCGCAACCAATGCACAATTCCATATTAACCGCTGGAACCAGAAATCCTTCTACATTCATAACAACATCAATGCATTTTTTGGGGCACTTTTGCACACATGAAAAGCATCCCGTACATTTAGTTTTTTCCAGTTTATCGATCATTTGAATTGAATGCTCCTTCACACTCATGCAGCGCCTGTTTAAGCCACTGCCTAGAGCTTTCTGCTAATTTTTCCATCCGGTTATCTGAAATCTGAAAACGACTACTACTGATTGTATCAGTATTTGCTTTTTTTCCCGGTACGATTAGTCTGTCACCCATATCCACTGCTTGAAGCAGCGAATGAATGCGACTATTTTGTCCCCGTTTGTCTCCATCTTTAAAACGTTGCAATACGTTGAATTGTTTATGGTAGCGAATGGAAAACAGTGTACAATGAAATGAGTCGGTCAGTACATACTCTGCATTTTCTATAAGTCCAAGCCATTCACATGGTCCTACCGGTTTTTTGATTGTTCCATCTCTATTGAAGTCTGCTGCTACCATAGGAAGCATAAGAATCTTCAGATTTTTTTCGGTTGCAATTTCTTCTGCCGTTTTCAAATATTTTGGATCTGCACTAAGGAAATAGCAAAACAGATATTTCTTCTCTTGTTCAACTGAAATAGAAAGCCCTCTCCAATGCTCCATAGTTACCAACATTGTAGGATCTACCATTACCTCCGCATGCTGGCCTGTTAAATCGTATACGATTTCTGCCCCGCGTTTTTCTCTGACCGAGAGATATCGGAATTGAGAAATCGCTTTCTGAATTCGTTTGCGATTGTTGCTTGGCACGTTTTCAACACCAAAACTTGGAGCATAAGCAATTTTTTTATAACGATCCTTCACGAATTCAAGGTAATAATATGGATCATAAAAGTAGGGATTCCATATCTGGTCGCTTCCGCAGACAAACACAGCATCACTGCCACATACTTTTGCAATTTCTGACGCAGTAGAGCACAATGGAGTAATCTGCATATTTTTCTCACGAAAATCATCAAAAATCGTAAGATTATTTATTTCACTGGATGCTCCATTTTTCTTCATGAGAAACTCATTGATTTTATATTGAAGCGTCTCCTTCAAGCTATGGTTGATAAACTTTAGCTTCCACAAATCTGCCTTTGTCGGCTTATAATTCAATACACTACTCTCATATCCCATATCCTTAATAATGTTCTGCAGCGCATATGCCTGTAGCACACTGCCGTAATTATTGCCTCTATACCATGTTTGCGTATATATTTTCATCATCAGTTCCCGTTTCTTTTTAGATTTCCATAAAGCCCGATTAGCTTTTCTACATAATCAGATGCGAAAAATAGCTTTTTAGCGTTTTCTACAGCCTGCTCTTCCATTCGATGGTAATCTTTATCGCTCAGATTTATGATTCGTTCAATAGCTTCCGCCAAAGCTGCTTCGTCTTTCATCGGGCAAACAAAACCAGTCTCCCCATCAATGATATTTTCAGGCAAACCACCTGCGTCTGTCACAACAACTGGCTTTCCCATGGCTTGGGCTTCGCACGCTGTATATCCGCTTGCTTCATACCACTCAGAAGGAACCACCACGCAAGCACTCTCTCTTACACAGCGCCAAAGTGCTTCTCCACTTTTGAATCCTGCCAAGGTAACTCTATCCTCCAAATCTAGTCGGTGCACTTCCTGTCGAATCATCTCTTCCTCTAGACCAGTCCCGATGATTACTAGCGGAACTTTTTGTATTTTTTTCATTGCTCGCACCAACGTTAGGATTCCTTTTTCTCGGGATAAACGTCCATAATAAAGAACATATTTTCCTCTTGTACCCTGCACTGAGTAAACCGTCTGCGCCGGAAGGAAATTTTTCATGTGAACGATAGGAGATCTTGTCAAACCAGATTCTTGCATTTTTCTCTTATAAAACTCAGAAGGCGTGATAAACAAATCAATTTTATTATACAAACCGCTCTGTTTGTTGAATTCACTCTCCAGTGCAGCCATCATACACTTTGCACGAGACTCTTTAAAGCAAACCCGCTTTATGCAATTTAAGTAGTTGCCGTGCAGACAATCTTCACAAATTTCTCCATGATCTAACATTACATGATTCGGACATATACAATTAAGGTCGTGCATTGTAAACACAACGGGAATATCATATTTTTTTGCAGCATCCACAATAGAAGCTGTAAGTACCCGATGAAAAAGATTGATATGAATAGTATCCGGCTTTTCTTTTTCAATCAGAGCCGATATTTTTTTCTTAGCTTCAAAAGAATATACCATACGTAGCGCCGCTTTGAGTTTATCCCATGTGCTCAAATCCCCATTGAATTCGACATTGCTGACGAAATATTCGCTCTGGGCACAAGGAAGGTTTCTCTCATCCTGCATAGAAAAGTATATTACCTCATGGCCTGCCTTTTTTAGCAGCTCTGCCAAGCCGAAAAAATAGGTTTCTGACCCTCCATGAACGTTGAAGTACTTATTAACCAGCAGGATTTTCATGTTATTTCTCCTCATCAATTATTCTTGTACCCTGCATTCAGCGCATACGAAGCCGATGCACCAGCGTCCATAATGGCTTGTACAGTCTCATCCGAACAAGTGCTTTTGTTAGCTGTAATTTTCTCCCATTTCCGCGCACGATGTTGCTGTTCAAATTTTCCTCTATAGGAATCGAATCGATATTCTCGAAGAATCTATCCCGGTTTGCATTTCTCTTCGCAGGGCTTATCAGCGGGGGATTATTCTTGCATACCTTCTCAACAGGGTATTCCTCCCAGTACAAGGTGTTCGATACCCTCTCAAACCACTCTCTGCCCTTCTGGGTATTCAGGATCAGTGCAGAGATTCCCTTGTTGCTGCTCTTTACCAGAAGTCTATCTTCCGCTTTCCACAAATCGCCAATCACAATATCTGCGCAGCCATTGTCACCCTTAAAGGCACAGCGGTAGCAGCTGCTTCGGTACGTCAGTCCCTGGAGCATTGCCAGGACATAACTGTTTTCTTTATAGCTCAATTCACGATGAACCATTCCCTGTCCCGTGGTAACTATATAATAGGGCATTGTCCAACCTACCGGGTCTTTGCTGCGGAAATTGACTGTTTTAAGTTTCGCCCCGTATTCCTTTTCCTTCGCGTCTCGGTACTTTTCCCACACCTTGGATGTGGGTGTCCCTTCACAAATCAAAGATACCTTAATCAGATTATCTGGATTTCCTGCAACCGCTTCACATGCGGCGCACTGACAAGGTGTACCACAAAACAGAACAGGCTTTCCCGCCTTCAGCAATCCCTGAATCTCCGTGAAGCAGTGCCCAATATCGCTTTGCATATATTTTGAATTGCGCATTCGCTCCACATCCTCAAGCTGGTTGGATACGATATGAACAGCAGTCATGTCTTCACTCCAGACGCAACCGCAGACATAGCCCCCCCGCTTCAACACCTCCATTGCCAAAGGGAGGAACATGCCGCCTGACGCTGATTTTTCTCGTTTGCCGGTATCCAACTGATACGCCGCATAACAACCTTCCTGAGCAATCTGCGTATGATACTTACTTGAATTCAGATGAATGCAAACCCGGTCACATTTTCCGCATCGAATGCACTTTCCGCCATCAATCTCGGGAATATAGCTGCCATCCTCCGCCTGCACCAGTCGGATTGCTGTCCGCGGGCAGGCATTCACGCAGGCACCGCAGCCATAGCAAAAATCACGCAAGTCAAAGTCAAGCATAAATACCTCCTACATTATTATCCATTATTGTTTCTTATTTTGCAGAATATAGCGCTTCACGGAATCTTCGAACTGTCCAACCACTCTCGCAGGACACCCGACTGCAACGCTGCCGCTGGGTATATCCCTCGTTACAACACTGCCAGCACCGATGATTACATTATCGCCAATGTTTACATCATACAGGATAACAGAACGGCCACCAATGAATACATTGTTTCCAATATGTACCCCCCCACGGCGGATTTTACATTTTTCCATACTCGGGATGTTATTTATCATCACGCTCATGATATCATGGTTGAGTATTGATACATCGGTTGCAATATTGACATTGTCTCCCAGCCAAACCAATTGTGGCTCGCTTGGTAGCTTATGCAGTTCATATCAGCAATTCTCACCGATACTACCAAACACACCAGCTTTTTTCAGATATTTTGCTCTGCATCCACCATTTCCGCAAAACATCAGTCCCAGAAGAATCGCCCTGCGGCGCAGGGTGATCCTCCAAAAATGCAATTTCGAGCGAATACTCATTTCTTGTTCATCCTTTGTTTCAGGTTTCTCGCCAGCGGATATATCTTTGTATGCACAAAAGAGATGCAGTCCACCATCAGGTTCTCCGGCATGATACTCGTTCCGAAGCTTAGCAGCTTCTGCGGTATCGTTCGATCATCTGGCTTCATTGGTTCATCTTTCCAAGGACTTTTTGCCTTATACTCCAGATACGTTTGGGCGTAGGGATGCTTGCAGCCTGCCACCCAAGGTCGGATACTCATTCGAAAACAGGACTGAAAATGTACAATTGCTGGATTCTCTACAGCGTCTTTATACTCTGCAGGATTGCCCGGCACAGGCGGTTTACGAAGTTTAATAAGATTCTTGTAATCAAATGCAAAGAATACCGTCATGCAATTATACTTCGGATGTAGAATCCCGGACCTTTTGATCTTGCTTAATACACCATTCTGAACACCCTGGTCAACAAAGGTGATATCACCCTGATTTTCGCGGATATACTTTAGAAACATATCTTCAACACCGTTTTCACGCCATGCTTCCAAATCCACAAGAAGAACACCGTTGTTGATATAATTATCCTCGGGTTGTAAACCTAAGTTTGTGCGATAAGCAGCACCCCTGCAGTCATCTACGCCATAGAGCCACTTATCCCCCATGTCCATTTCCCAAAGAGGTGTCAAATCCTGCATCACCAGCGTGTCACAATCGATAAACAGGACTTTTTTTACTGTCTCGGGAAGCATGGAAGGCAGAAATAACCGATAAAATGTACTGATATTCCAGCGTCCAACGTTGATCTCAGTAGCGGAACGCTTTTCAATATCCGGATGATCCAAATATGTCAGTGTTCTTCCAAACCCTGCTATCATCTGCTCCAAGCGTATCTTGTTTTTTTCGGAAATGTTGTTGTCAATCAAATACAGATTGAGTTCTTCAACCTTTTGATTGTGCTCCAGCAGGGACAGCATGGAAATGCCCGCAATCTCGCAATAACTATCACTGGAAGAATAAACAATATTCATTCTATTCTCCTTCATTACTCATGGATTTTCTTTGTGTACTCTTCAAAGCTCATCAGATTCAAATCTTTTTCGCTGATGATCAGATTTTTTTTCCCGCCAATCAGCTCAAAAGGCCACTCGATACCAATATCCGGGTCATTATACATAATACCAGAGTCGCCTTCGCCGTAGAAAACTTCGGCACACTTATAGCTGACCACAGAATCCTCAATAACCAGATATCCATGACCAAAGAACTGCGGCACCAACAGCATATTGGTGTTTTCGCCTGTCAGGTGGAAACCACGCCACTGACCAAAAGTGGGAGAATCCGGGCGCAGATCAACGATAACATCATAGACATGACCCGAAATGCAGCGCACCAGCTTAGCCTGCTGTTTCACCAACTGAAAGTGGGTTGCCCGGATAACGCCGCGCTTAGAAATTGTATAGAACACTTCCTTCAGATCATGGTCAATCCCATTTGCCTTGAACGTATCCACATTGTAGTCCTTGATCAAGCCACCTCGGTTATCCGTTGCATAAAAGGGCTTGATCAAATATGCACCCTTCAGATCAAGTTCCTGAAAATCAAATTTCTGTACCATTATGCTTCACCTCTGATATAGTCCGCCGTCATTTTGATACCATCTGCAAAAGGAATCTGATTGATATAGCCGGTATCTCTTTCCACTTTTTTTAAATCAAACTGGCTGTAGGAAATGTCTACGCCCTTAAAGGGGATATCTCCCAGTCCAATTTCTGCTGTCGGGTCCACAATATCCCGCATTTCTAGTAAAAACTCCCGCAAAGGCTTGGGTTCGCCGGAGCCAATATAGTACCGGTTAAATGCCTTACCCTTTTCAGCCACTGCAACAATGGAATTGATTGCATCAGTGATATAGATAAAGTCGTAAGTCTGATAGCCTGCAGTGAAAGAGCAGTGTTCCTTGTGCACCAGCTTGTTGATAGAAGTGTAGATCATCCGGGCAGATTTTTCGCCAACGCCGTAGATATTCGTGATAATGACAGGGATAAACTCTACACCATTCAATTTTGCAACCGTCTCACCCATTAGATGAGCAGCGAGTTTGCCTGTGCCATAAATATAACCACCGGCAGGTTCAATATCATCCGACTGGAGGTACTCATAGGTCTCCATCTCATTGATACTGGAAGCATAAACCACACGCTTGCAGCCCACTTCAGCACAGAGTTTGATATAATCACAAGCCAGCTTTACATTATTCAACTGAACGGCATAGTCTGCACGCGCCGGGCCAGAAGTTCCAACCCATGCCAGATGGAAGAAGCACATGTAATCCTCCGCGGGGATCTCTTTTGCCAGTTCCGAAACTTCCTTATTCAGCACGCTTACACAAGTAACCCGATCATCATTTGCCAGAACACCATCAAAACGAATGTCTAAAGCTACCACATGATAGCCTTTTTCCAGCAACACATTCACCAAAGTTTTGCCAATAAAACCGTTGGCACCGGTAACAATCACATTTTTCATATTATTCTCCCATCGACAAAAAAACAGCAATTTCGTTATCCATACATATGCGAATATCTCCGCCTTCTACCCAACATTTACTCCATTCTACGACCATCTCAATCGCCGTATCGAGGTTCCAATGGGGTTTCCAGCCAAAAGTGGTCTTCAACTTGGAACAATCCAGTTTCAAGAAGTTTGCTTCGTGGGGGCCACCGTCATACCGATTGACCCACTTCATACCTTCGCCCCATTTGCTCACAAACAAATCAACCAGTGCCCCTGTCTGGAAGCAGTCAACATCGTCAGGGCCCACATTATAATAGCCTGCATATTTTGCATCCTGATACTGCATTGCAGCAATCATTAGATAGGCATACAGCGGCTCCAGAACGTGCTGATACGGACGGGTCGAGAACGGATTTCTTACTACAATATCTTCCTGCTTGATTGCGGCACGGATGCAATCCGGAATAATGCGATCATTCGCAAAATCGCCACCACCGATCACATTGCCTGCACGAGCAGTAGAAATAGCAACATGATTATCGTTAAAGAAGCTATTTTTATAAGAGTGTGTGACAAGTTCCGAGCAAGATTTGGAATTGGAGTACGGATCATAGCCATCAAGTTCTTCATTCTCCCGATAACCCCAAGCCCATTCTTTGTTCAGATAAACCTTGTCAGTTGTCACATTCAGGAAAGATTTCACGCAGCTGTTATTGCGCACACATTCCAGAATATTCACTGTGCCCATTACATTTGTTTCATATGTATAGGCAGGATCTTTATAGCTATCACGAACGATGGGCTGTGCTGCTAAATGCAGCACAATTTCCGGCTGAGCTTCATCAAAAGCGGTCTTCAATGCTTTGTAATCACGGATATCGCCAATCACAGAATGCACATCCTGCTCAATCCCAGCAATCTCAAATAGAGAAGGGCTGGTAGGCGGAGTCAACGAATAACCCGTGACAACTGCCCCAGCATTTGCAAGAATCTTGCACAGCCAAGACCCCTTGAAGCCGGTATGTCCGGTAACAAAAACTTTTTTTCCTTTATAAAAACTCAAATCAAACGTATCCATTATTCCTCCCACACTTTCCAAGGCGCATTACCTGCTTCCCAGAGTTGTTCCAGTTTCTGTTTTTCCCGCAACGTATCCATACACTGCCAGAAACCTTTGTGGATATATCCTACCAATTCTTTCTGCTCAACCAGTTTGGTCAGCGGACCTTTTTCAAATACGGTAGAGTCACCCTCAATCAAATCAAACAATTCCGGCTGAAAGACCATAAAGCCAATATTAATAAGATCCCCATCCATGTCGGATTTCTCCCGGAATGCATCAATCACACCGTTAGCGCCAACTTCCACAACGCCCTTGTTCTGTCCGAAGTTGTACATAGACATCGTACCGATTTTTCCATGTGCTTTATGGAAATCCACCAGTTCCTTAATGTTTACATTGCCGACCGCATCTCCATAAGTAAGCATAAATGGCTCATTACCGATATACTCCCGGATGCGCTTTACACGTCCGCCATATAATTTAAGAGAGGAATTGCGCTTTTCAAGTTCTTTTGCAAACGCTAAAA
>OGZO01003360.1_pt1 | contig 10231 bp, 25 predicted proteins | sample 1576721 | NCBI WGS metagenome assembly OGZO01 (sample SAMEA3541516, study PRJEB24748) | human gut metagenome | biome: human gut; feature: human-associated habitat; material: faeces | place: China | collected 2012 | reverse complement strand
ATCTACGTAGGCAAAGCCGATGGATTTGACATTGCAATCAGCTTTATCAAGGCAATGGCAGGTGAAAACGATGAAAAAACCTCTGATGTACAGGATTAAATGGGAAAAAATCGGTATCCTGCTCACCATCGCTTTGGCGGCTGGTGGCATCGGTTACGGCTATTACCGGGACATGCAGGCATCGGAGCTGGTGGAGTACCGGGTAGAGGTCGAGCAGGGCGATACGCTCTGGGGCATCCTCGGCAGACTAGCCACGGATAAAGACGATATGAGTAAACTCACCTGGCAGGCCATGCAGGACAACCATATTGAACATCCCGGAGAGCTCCAGCCGGGCACGGAGCTCATTGTCCACGTCAAAAAAGCGAGGGAACTGTAGGAGGCCGGCCAATGGATAGAGTAAATCGGATGCTAGTATTCGCTCCGGATGCCGTGCATCGGCTGATGCAGATGAAGGGAATCACTGACGATGACCTGCGCTGCGCAGGGTTATCAGAGATTACCATCCAACATCTCAATGATGGCGGCTTCTTCCGCGCGATGCCGACGACCTACATGAAGCTCTGCCGGATACTGGGATGCCGGAAAGGTGAAATCACCTACTGGAAGGGATATGTGCAGCATGATTATGGTGGCAATACCGATGACCGGAGCCCAAAGATGTGCAAAGTATGCGGGAAGATATTTATCCCGTTCACCACCACCAGGAGGCCGGATGGGACTCTCAGCGTGGCGGGATGGGATTACTGTTCCTTCCAGTGCTGCGAAGAGGACAACCCGGAGTTCAAAAGGAGAGATAACCGGAAAGGCCTGGAGAACTTCCGAGGCCATGGAAACAATTTCACAAAAAGAAAAAAGCTCTGAAAGTACCAGTTTCAGAGCTCTTCGACCCGATGGGTCAGTCTAGAGATATCAATTCCGTATTTATTATAACACACTGGAGGCATCCAAATTGATTAATACAGATTGCATTAAATGCCCATTCGCTGACAAGTGCTACGTCAAAGACAAATTCCAAAGGCTCCCCACCAGTAAAGGCGGATTGGGGATGTGCCCAAAGGTTGAAATCGGCTGGGCGCAGGAAACATGCAAGGCATGCCACTTCACCGGCAGGGTAGGAGATAGGGGCGGATCGAAAATCCGGAACTATCGGACCTGTCTCTTGCTCCCCAATGAGCCGATTGTACAGAAAATCAAAGGGCATAAAAAGAACTGCCCATTCATGGAGCAGGTAAAGAAAGAGCATGAGACCACGTATGAAGAAGGTGAAACCAAATGACATACAAAGAATTCAAAGCTAATGGAGTCAGGGCCTTCGAGGCTAAAGACGTGGAGACCGGGAGAAAGGAATTCATCCTTCTGAGCCATCAGGAACCACCGGAGTGGATGAAGAAAGCCTATGAGACTGGCCAGTGCGAAGTGGCAGGGCTGACAGGAAAAGAGGATTTCATAGATAAAGCCGTAACCTACACCTGGTCAGTCATCCGCATGCCGGCCTACATCAGGGGACAACACGAAGGAGAACCGAAGTGGGGCACTGAACGGCTGCGGCTTGCGGCAAAGAGTGAAGATGAGGCCATGGTGGCCATAGGAAGAATCTTCAGATACCGGCCGCCATTCTCTATTACTCCTATCCGGTTCAGCGATGAGAACCCCTATGAGTATCACGAGGAGGAATAAATGAAGAGTATCACTATTACATTTAACCAAGTAGATGGAATGACAGGCATGGAAACCAATGGCTGTAAATTGAATGACTATTTGGTTGCGCTCGTCTTAATGGCAAAACTTACCAGAAGTAAAGCCAAGAGAGAAACCCAAAATGGAACGATGATAAGCATGACAGAAAATGATAGGCTCATCAGTCAGCTTAACAAATTGGATGATGGCTATAGCATTTACTATGACCAGGCCAAGAGAAGTGGTGATTATTCTAGTATGAGCTATTTCAACGGGGCCAAAGCTGCCATTGCTGATATCCGGCACTGGATTATTGAGGAAGACAGGAAAAGAGGGGAAAACCATGAGCATTAATGAAACTGTGGAGGAGAAGCTGAAGGAAGCATCCAAGATACTTATTGGTGCGGGTGTTGAAGATTTTATCATCTGTGCAAGAACCCCGACGGAGAATTCCACATCAATGGTCAGGAACGGGGATGAACTGAATGTGCTGAGAGCGGCCCTGGTGGGGGCAATTCATCAGATAGATGAGTATTTCGATGGTCCTGGGGGAGAAAAGATAAAGGTATTGTACTTGGTACCGCTGAAGCACCTTGTCAATGAAATCAATAAGTATATCGAGAGTAAAGAAGCGGGGCAGAGGGTGAACTGAAATGGAAGAAAGAAAAATCGCCGATGCCATCCGCCAGGACAATAACCGGAAAGCCTACTGCCTCCAGATGCTGGAAAAGATGGTCTATGGCATCGATGCGGAGCCGGTGGATTTGGAGGCCCTGTACAACGAGGACGGTGCCATCTGGGGCGTGATGGTCCACTTCGCTTCTGGAGGCACGATATGTGTGAACGTAGAAGGAGACAGCCCATTGGCCATGGTGCAGGAGATCATCAAGAAAGCGGAGCTGGCGTGAAAAGTGAATGAATGGAGTACCTGAGCGAGGATCCTCGCATTTCCGGCGGGGAGACGAGCTCAGGCATTTCGTTGATTTCCTTTTCTACAGGAGGGATGAGAATGCCAATGATAACACTGGCCGGTGGAAAGTCGGTCGAGAGCTATGACAACAGGAGCTGCATGGTATGCGGGAAGGAGCTCCACGGCGAAGTGGTGTGCAGGAAGTACCGGGGCAACATCTGCCAGGAACACTGCCAGCGCTGCCGGTGGTACATCCCCTACACGCAGAACTGCCAGTACAAAAGGAGGAAGCCATGAAACTTGCCTATCACAGACTCTATGGAGATAAACAGTACACCTACATCGTGAGGCCTTCTCCGGATGGCAGGAAGTGGAAAGCCATGCGGAAAAAGAGGGCAGACTACAGGGGTGGAGGCCGAAGAACCTGGCGGGATATCAAAGGGATTGGCTGGACGGACAGCCAGGAAGAAGCGGAAAAGGTGCTGGAATCCTATGCCGGGGAAAAGGGACTGCAGAAAATCATTTGAGAAGAGGGGAAGGCATGAAGAAAAGCAGGACGGGCTGGAACAAGCTGAAGAAGCTGGTAAAGGACAGGGATAATTCCCTCAAATTCGTATACATGGAAATGCTGGGGCTTCCGTTTCCCATGGGGGATACGGAGGTACACCATGTACGGCCTCATGGAGAAGGGGGCGCGGACAGGGAAGAGAACCTGATTACCCTGGACGTATGGATTCACAGGACCCAGTTTCACACCTCCATGGGACATGCGGAACCGCTGCGGCAGCAGAAAGCCCTGGAGTACCTTTCCTGCGACCCGGTGAAACGGTGGAGGGAGAAGCACTTCAGGGAACTGGAAGCGGTGTATGAAGAAATGGAAGAAGAGAGAATCAAAAAGATCCGCGCCGGATGCCTTCCGAAAAAGAGGAAAGGGCTTCCATTCTAGGCAATAAAAAACCGCCCGGATGACTCCGAGCGGACCGGGTGCACAAGGCACCGACACCATGTCTATATTATAAGCCTTGTTCATGGAGAATTCAATAAAAACGGGCGATGCGGCCCGTTTCCCGTCTTGATATCCCGTCTATTTTAACGAAGGAAAATTAAGGGGTCATTAGTATGCCATACATCAAGGAAGTGTTCATTGCTCCCCTGGTGGTAGAAGTGAAAAAATATCACACCTACCAGGTAGGGAGAAAAGAAAGGATGCCGAAGGTCAACCCGACAGACGAGGCACACCAGAAAGCCAATGACCGGGCTGCCAGGGTGAAGCTCTACCGGTACATCGTGACCAACTTCAAGAGGGACGATATCCGGATAGACCTCACCTACGCAGATCCGGAGCCCACACCGGAGGAGGCCGAGAAAAGAAGGGCGGCTTTCGTTCGCCGTCTGAAATACAGATACCAGAAACTGGGAAAGGAGCTGAAGGCCATATGGGTGACAGAAAAAGAGGGACATAGAATCCACCATCATCTGATAGTGAACAATGTGGGCCTGTCAAGGGACAAGCTGCAGGAGTGCTGGCCGTGGGCCACATTCAATTATCGGTCAGTCCGTTTCTACGATGGCTCACCGGAGGATGCCCTAAGACTTTCGGACTATCTCCTGAAGGAAACAAGCGAGTCCGTGAAGGAAGGAAAAATCAAAAGGCGCTGGGGCATGACCAGGAATCTGGAGAAGCCTCATGTGACGAAGAAGAAAATCTATGCCCGGTCATGGAAAGAAATCCCAAAGCCAAAGAAAGGGTTCCAGATCGTGAAGCTGGAGAACGGAGTCACACTGGATGGATTTCCCTATCAGTTCGTGAGGCAGTTTGCCATAGAGAATTTCAGTTTAGGGAGGAAGAAGAATGGACGAACAGGCAAGAAAAGCAAGGGAACAAAGGTTGGACCACAAAATAGACGTCCTGGGCGTAAAGCTGAGCGATGTGGTAAAAATCACCTACATCGAAGATGACCAGGAAAAGAGCCTCAAGTGTATGGAGAGGCCGAGGGAACAGTTCTATGATGCCCTGAGAGAAATCACCAAATGCTACAACGGCATGGAAACCGGGGAAGCTAAGGACGTGGTGTTCTGGGTTAAAACCGTTTCCGTCAAGTACAAAGACGGCTGGATTAAAAAGTACAAATTTACCGGCGACGTACATTGCAGGAAATGGGGAAGACGGCCGGGATTCGTAGACAGTGATATGGAATACACCGGGAAAATAGAACTGGATGAGTGCGTAGATATGCTGCTGGATGAAGCGGTGCTCTATATCAGAGGACTCAGGGCAGATCCGAACCTTTTTGAGAAAGAGAAATCCGGCGGGGAGGCACAAAAGTGATTGAGGTATTCAAAGATCCGAAATATGGAGACTGCTATGCTTGCGGGAGGAAGGTAGAGCTGTACAAGGTCAGCCTGTCCATGGAGGGGGAATCAGCAGCGCACTCCTTCTTTATCTGCCGAAGCTGTCTCAAGGAGCTTGCACGAGCAATACAGGAAGCGGATGACGAGGGAAAAATCATGGAAGTCCTCCCCAAAGAAATGAGTCATTTCGTGGAACGGTGGTGCAATAAAGACAAGTACGTGAGGGAATTCAAGTGCAGGCTGTACTGCCGGAATAGAGATGGGACTTACACAGCCCTGGACAACAGGACCGGGGACTGCTGGACAGAAGATTTCAAAACGAAGGACCATGCCATTGCATGGCTGGAAGATGAATTTGAGGTAGGAGACGAACTATGAACAGTGTATGGATACTGGGGAACCTGGCAAGGGACCCCGTGGTAAGAGCAACAAGGACAGGAAGAGGCGTGGCCTCATTCACGGTGGCAGTAAACCGGAACTATACAACGCCACAGGGTGAAGTGAAGAAGCTCACAGACTGGGTACAGGTCACCGCCTGGGGAGCCTTGGCAGAGGCTGTAGGGAACCAGCTGCACAAAGGAAACAGGGTACTGGTGGAGGGTAGATACTCCACCAGGTCCTACGATGCCAAGGACGGCACGAAAAAATATGTGACCGAAGTAGTGGAAGGCCTCATCGCCCGGCCGCTGGACACGAGAGTGGATGCGGAGCAGCGGGGAGACTTCAGCCAGTTCGGACAGCCCACACAGCCGCCTCCCCAGCAGACAACCCTCAGCGATTTCCAGCAGCCGCAGGGAAATGCACCCTTTCCGGCGGGGAATGATGAGAACATCCCATTCTGATGAAAGGGGATGAGGGACATGGAAAAGAACCTTGACCTGCCGGACCGGGTGGCCACAGGGAAGAAAAAGACCTATGAGGACACAAAACGGGAGGCAGAAGAAAAGATCCTCCAGGAACGGAAGGAAGCAGAAAAAGGCCTCATGACCAGTGGCGTAGTGCCACCGGAGCTGAGGGAAGTGCTGAAGTGAGGAGGAAAGATGATTGATATAGACTATTCGAGTCTCAGACCGGTATTGGATGTGTGTTGTGGCGGGAGACTCTTCTACTATGAACGGAACACGCCAGTAGTTACATTTCAGGACATCCGTCGAGGAACGTTTGAAGCAGGTGAAGGAAGGACAATCACTGTAGATCCGGATGTGGCAGGGGATTTCACCAATCTCTCATACGAGGATGGCGGCGAACATAAAGGATTCGCCTTGGTGGTATTTGACCCTCCTCACCTCAAAAGAGCGGGACCGCATTCATTCATGAGAGCAAAATATGGAGTCCTGGATAAGGACTGGAAGAAAGAATTGGGGCAGGGATTTCGAGAATGCTTCAGGGTCCTTCGAAATGATGGTGTGCTGGTATTCAAGTGGTCAACATCGGACATCCCAATGGAAGAGGTGCTGAAACTTTCTCCGTACAGACCTCTGCTGGGTGACCAAAGGGGACATACCAGATGGGCAATCTTCATTAAACATGGAGGGATGAGAAGGAAGGAATAGCAAGTGAAATTAAAAGGGAAAACAGGAACCTACACGCTGCTTCAGGCCATGGCTCATGAAAATGCATTGCAGCAGATGCAAAATGTCCAGTTTGAGATTGAGCATGCGACCCAAATGCTCCGGCGGTACAAAGTACTGCTTAGGGACCAGGGATTTGATCCGAATTACTACATCCGAGAATTGAACCGGCTTAACGATGCAATCTATGCAGAGCTGAACCGGGTAGGAAACAATGACATATCACAAGCAGTATCTGAAGAACTGAGGGAAGAACGTATGGAGGGAAAAGACGATGATGAAGTTTGAAGTGGTGAAGGGATGCCCCTTTGAAGTGAAGCTGCCGAAGAGGAGCACCGAAAAGTCAGCAGGATATGATTTCTTCAGCCCCTATCCATTTGCCATAGGAATTGGGCAGACGGTGGTAGTGAAGACGTGGGTAAAGGCCAGGATGCCGGCCGATGTGTGCCTTCTCCTCATGGAGCGGTCGAGCTGGGGAATCAAGAAAGGGATCTCCATCCCAAACAGCGTGGGTCTCATCGATGCGGACTACTACGGCAATAAGGACAATGACGGGAACATCATGTTTGCCTTTACAAACCATGGAGATAAGCCACTGGAGGTCAAAGCAGGAGAACGAATCGGCCAGGGCGTGTTCCTGCGGTATCTCACGGTGGATGATGACGATGCTTCCGGAGAGCGTTCCGGTGGATTCGGCAGCACGGGGAGGTAAGGCAATGAATCTCAAATGGGACATAGAGCCACTGGAAATTGAGCTGAATGGAGAACCTGTATACATCCAGGAGAAGGAAGCTAAAGAATGTCTTGCCCTGGTGGTAGAGAATGGACACATTTCCCATAGAAAAGCACCGAAACCGGGAGAAATCTGGAGGCACTTCAAAGGAGCGCTGTATCAGATCGACTGTGTGGCAGAGCATACAGAAACAGGAGATGCCATGGTTGTATATCACCGGTATGGGGAAGAGAAGAAATGGGTGAGGCCTGCGGGTATGTTCATGAGTCTGGTGGACCGTGAAAAGTATCCGATGGCCAGTCAGGAATATAGATTCGAGCTTATTGACGATATAAACGAAAGGGAAGGAAATAATCATGAAGCAGCCGGAAGGAATTGAAAGGGACCAGCGTGCATTTATCAGCTCAATCCTGAATGGAAACGGAATCCCTGCTGCATTACCGGATGAAGATTATCTGGATAAACTGGCAGAAGAGGTTTCCAAGTCCATGAACAAGGAAACAGCCGGAGGAATGGCGTCGGATGCGAAGCACTACCAGCATGCCGAGGTAGAGCCCATTGAAATCATGCAGATGTATTTCACTTCGGAGATGATGCACGGCTTCTGTCTGGGCAATGTCATCAAATACGCCTTGAGGGCACGGTTCAAAGGGACCGAGATGAAAGACATTGAGAAGATGGCCCAGTATGCGGCGTGGGATGTACAGGTCATGAGGGCTGAAAAAATCAACCCGAGGGAATGATCCGGATGTTTCCGGAGGAAAAGAGGAATAATAATGCAGATAGTAATCAAGGCTGAAAATGGGACGATTTATTTCAACCCCCAAAGTATTGAATTTGTTGAGAATAGAACCACGACTAAGGGAGAACGTGTTTCTACTATCATCCTTACATTTCCCGGTAAGCGGGTGGCGGCATCGGACAATTATCCGCTTAGAACTGTAAAGGCCGTGGTCAATGAAATCTACCGTGTTCTTGACGAAACGGTCATCAGAAACTGCTTCTGCTTTGATATCAAGGCACTCATTGAGGAATTCCAAGATCAGGAGAAATAACAAATGGATAAGGGACAGATTATTGCTGAGTATAAGGACACCTTCGACTGCGTGTACCAGTTCATCAATGCAGCCATGGACACAGAAGAATTCAACCTGCGAAAGAAACTGCTTGAACAGCTGGTGACCGATGCCCATCATCTGGCGGCGCTTCAGCGTGTGGACCAGGGCGAAGTAGCCGCCAACATCATTGAAGAATGGAAATCGGCTCATCCGGATGCAGATGATGGTAAGCCGATGCCAGTCACTCCGGCGGGGAGTGAGCCGGATAGAGTCCTGAAGAAGGAAGAGCCGGTGAAGCGAGGACCGGGAAGACCGAAAAAGGTGCATCAATGAAAAGAAGCTGCAAGAGGCTGGGAAGGAACAGCATGAGGCGGGAAACCTACCGGCTGTACTGTAAGCCGAGGCGGAATTACCCGGTGCGAAAAATTCTCAAGCTGAGTCTGATGGAATTCAAAAGGTTGATTAAGGGGATGAGGGGAAATGACGCATAACAGAATTGGCTCGACAACTCATGCCGAGCACAGAAGCGACTTCGCCGTGGAGGTGATGATGGCTACCTATCTCAGAATCATGGTGAGGCCGTGGGACTGCCCTGGTCACAAAAATGTCTGCGAGGTGGTGGTCTATAAGAGCAACCACAAGGCAGACGAGGAACCAATCCTCACGGTGAGGTACACAGAAAGCCGGGGACAGATGGTGCTCATGGATGAGGCCCTGGCGGAGAAAGTGGCCAAGAAAATACAGGCGAATCCGTACAGATATCTGAGATATGAAATTATGCAGAATGAAGTGATTTGAGCTCCATTCTAGCGAGGAGGGAGAAAATGATGGGAGTAGTGATTGGACTCGTCATCGGATATGTGGTAGGCGGGGTTGTGAATGTAGCTTTCCTGCTTGCCTTCTGCATGCGGAAGATGGCAAGAAACAAAGGAGGCCATGCATGACTGTAAAGGAATTTCTGAATAAGGTCCGAAGGCAGAACAGTGTGCTGCTGACGTATGAACGGGAACTATCAGAGCTTCGACTGCGGATGGTGAACATATCAAGTCCGGGTTTCGGGGACAAGGTCCAGACCAATCACCTCTCTTCACTGGATGAAATCATTGAGAAGATGGAATCCCAGGCGGACAAGGTGAACAGGAAATGGGATGCCTGCAAAGAGATGAAGGAGCAGGCTGAGGTGCTGATTGACAAGGAGTCGGATGAGTACAGGCGATGCGTGCTGTATAGGTACTACATCCTCTGTCAGTCATGGGAGCAGATTGCCGTGGACATGCACTTCTCCCTCCGGTGGACAATGAAGCTGCATGGCTGGGCCTTGAAAGATTTGGAAAAAGAGTTCACAAAAATTCATGTTAATTCATAAAAAGACGGGGTATTATGATAGTGTGGAATTCAGGGATTGAATGACACGCCGTAATACTTCCTTAAGGGAAAGCACGTACTTAAGTCGATCAGGTACGTGCTTTTCTATTTCCTGAATTTTGGACGGGTCCTTCCGGAACCCCCCACCGACTGCGGTGGCGTTCGACACCCCAAAAATGAGCTAGGTATTAGAGATTTTTCGGACTTATTTATAAATTAGAGAGGTGAGTTTTTGTTGACAAATATAAGTAATAACACTTCAAGAAAAACTCAATCAAAATTTATAAGTAAATTGAAAATTTCCAAGGATATCAACAATGTCGTTACAACACAGACACAGATGGCGAGGGCGCTCAAGGTTTCACAGCCAAGAGTGAATCAGATGATTAAAGACGGCACTTTACCGACTGATGAACGTGGGTCGGTTCTTCTTGTTGAAGGAATGCGGCGCTATTTCTTGTCTGTAAAAGCAGGGGACGATGACTCGCAGGTGGATTTCGATAGAGAACGGGCTCTTCATGAGAAGGCAAAGCGGGAAATCGCAGAGCTGAAGCTGGAAAAG
>OGZO01003357.1_pt1 | contig 10240 bp, 10 predicted proteins | sample 1576721 | NCBI WGS metagenome assembly OGZO01 (sample SAMEA3541516, study PRJEB24748) | human gut metagenome | biome: human gut; feature: human-associated habitat; material: faeces | place: China | collected 2012 | reverse complement strand
AATTGAAGGTCGTCACCACCATCTTCCCCGAATACGATTGGGTCAGGGCGATCCTGGGTGACAAGGCGGATCATGCCGAGGTCACCATGCTGCTGGATAACGGCGTTGACCTGCACAGCTATCAACCCACCGCCGATGATATTGTCAAAATCTCCGATTGCGACCTGTTTGTCTATGTGGGCGGCGAGTCCGATGGCTGGGTAGAAAATGCTCTGAAAAACGCCGCCAACAGGAATATGAAGGTCATCAATCTGCTGGAGGTGCTGGGTGATTCCGTGAAAACGGAGGAGACCGTTGAGGGTATGCAGGAGGCCGGCCACGACCACGGTCACAGCCACGATGAACAGCTCACAGAGAATGACATCAAGGATCGCACCCTCTCGGATTTCGCCGGTGCGTGGAAGTCCCTGCACCCCTATCTGCTGAACGGCGACCTGGACAAATTCTGCCAACACAGGGCGGAGGAGGACGAGGACAGCTCGACCACAAAGGACACCTATTTGGAGAAGTATAAGGCTTCGTGGCAATGCGACGCCGAGAAGATTTCTATCAACGGGAACACGATCACCTTCACTTATGCAGACGGAAAAACCGTTTCCGCTGAATACACCTATGCCGGTTATCAGCCGAAGCTGGATGACGAGGGCAAGATCCGCAGCGTCCGCTATCAGTTCGAAACCACCAGTGCCGATGCGCCCAAATATGTGCAGTTCAACGACCACGGCCACGAGCCGGGTGAGGCGGAGCATTTCCATATCTACTTCGGCAACGACGGCTTCGATGCGCTGATGAGCGCCAAGACCAATCCGTTTTTTGTGAAGGACGCGCTTTCCGCAGAGGACATCCTTGATGAGCTGATGGGGCACGACCATGGGGAGGAAAAGGACGAGCATGTCTGGCTGTCCCTGAAGAACGCCCAGACACTCTGCGTGACGCTTGCGGATGCGCTGTGTGCCATCGACCCGGACAACAAGAACACCTATATCGCCAACGCCGCGGCGTATAAGGACAAGCTGGCCGCCCTTGACGCAGACTATAAGGCGGCTGTGGAGGGTGCGACCCATAAGACCGTTTTGTTTGGCGACCGTTTCCCGTTCCGCTATCTGGTGGACGATTACGGTCTGCGCTACTACGCCGCCTTTGCGGGCTGCTCCGCCGAAACCGAAGCCAGCTTTGAAACCGTTTCGTTCCTTGCTAAGAAGGTGGATGAGCTGGGACTTCCCTGCGTGCTGACCATCGAGGGCGCACAGCACAGGATCGCGGAAACCATCGTTCAGAACACCGCCGGGAAGAAGCAGAAGGTGCTGACCATGGATTCCATGCAGTCCACCACCTCCAAGGACGTGGCAAACGGCGCCACCTACCTTTCCGTTATGGAGAAAAATCTCTCCGTGCTGAAGGAAGCGTTAGGGTAAGGAGGTAGGTCTATGGCTCAGCTCACTTGTCAAAATCTCTGTGCCGGCTACGATGGACGACCCGTTCTCCAAGACCTCACCTTTGAGCTCCTGGCAGGCGACTACCTCTGCATCGTAGGGGAAAATGGATCCGGCAAGAGCACCCTTATGAAAACGATCCTCGGCTTGCAGATGCCCATCAGCGGCAGAATTTTGACGGGCGATGGGCTGAGGAAAAACGAGATCGGCTATCTGCCGCAGCAGACAGTGATACAAAAGGACTTCCCGGCATCCGTGAGAGAGATCGTTCTCTCCGGGTGCCTGGGACGCTGCGGCAGCCGTCCTTTTTATAACAAAGAAGAAAAGAAACTTGCGGCGGAGGCTATGGAGAAAATGCAGATCACCCGGCTTGCAAGGCGGTGCTATCGGGAGCTGTCCGGCGGACAGCAGCAGCGGGTGCTGCTTGCCCGCGCGCTGTGCGCCACACAAAAAATGCTGCTTCTTGATGAGCCTGTTTCCGGGCTTGACCCCAAGGTGACGGCGGAAATGTATACGCTCATCGAAAAGCTCAACCGTGAGGACGGCATCACCGTGATCATGATCTCTCACGATGTGGCTGCCGCCGTCCGATACGCCAGCCATATTCTGCATATTGGCGACACCGTTTTCTTTGGGACAAAGGCGGACTATCTCCAAAGCCCGCAAGGGCGGCTGTTTGACGTGAAGAAGGGCGGTGACAGCCAATGACCGCTATCTTGGAAAAGCTGGCTCTCTATTGGGCATATCCCTTTGTCCGCTATGCGCTCATTGTCGGTGTGCTGATCGCGCTTTGCTCCTCCCTGCTGGGCGTGACGCTGGTGCTGAAGCGGTTTTCCTTCATCGGTGACGGTCTGTCCCATGTGGCGTTCGGTGCAATGGCGATTGCCGCCGTGCTGCAGATCACCAACAAGATGCCCCTTGTCATGGTCATTACCATCCTCAGCGCCGTGCTGCTCCTGCGCACCGGACAGAACACGAAAATCAAGGGCGACGCCGCTATCGCCATGATCTCGGTGGGAGCACTTGCTATTGGGTATCTTCTGATGAATATTTTTTCCACCTCGTCCAATCTTTCGGGCGATGTGTGCAGCACGCTGTTCGGCTCCACCTCCATTCTGACGCTGTCCCCCGTAGAGGTATGGCTGTGCGTGGGAATGTCGGTACTGGTCGTGGCGGTGTTCATCCTGTTTTACAACAAGATCTTCGCCGTGACCTTTGACGAGAGCTTTGCAAGGGCGGCCGGCACGAGGGCGGGGCTTTACAACCTGCTGATCGCCGTCGTCGTTGCGGTCATCATCGTGCTGGCGATGAACCTTGTGGGTTCCCTGCTGATCTCCGCACTGGTGATCTTCCCGGCACTGTCCGCCATGCGGATGTTCAAGAGCTTTCGCAGCGTGACCATCTGCGCGGCAGTCCTTTCGGTTTTCTGTGCGCTGCTCGGCATTCTGGCGTCCATTCTCGCCGGTACGCCGGTAGGTTCCACCATCGTCGCCGTTCAGATCGGCGCTTTCGGTCTGTCGTGGCTGGCAGGCACGGTATTGGGAGGTGTTCGCAGATGAAAAAACTATTGTGTGTTTTGCTGATTGCCCTAACTCTTGTACCTCTCGCCGCCTGCGGAGGTGAAAAAGATAAAGTGACTGCTGCAGCTGATTCAGCCGATAACCAAGCGCCAGAGGCTTCTGTTTCACAAAAACAGCCCTCAGAAAAGAAATCGGAGTCTAAGCCTGCAGCCTCTGAACCAACGCAAAGCACAGACGGTGTTGATGTTGACCTCACAAGTCTTAGCAGTACAATGGTATATTCCGAAGTCTATAATATGATGAACGCCCCCGGTGATTATATTGGAAAAACCATTAAAATGACGGGACAATTTGTATATTACGAAAACCCTGATACGAAAGCCCAATACTTCACCTGTATCATTGGCGATGCAATGGCTTGCTGCTCGCAGGGACTGGAGTTTGTACTGACCGGCAAGCATACTTATCCGGATGATTATCCTGAGTTGGGCAGCGAGATTACGGTTAGTGGTACATTTGAGTTATATGAGGAAGGAGACATCCGATATTGTCGGCTGGTTGATGCGGAAATGATTGGGCAATAAAGCAGCAGCCTGCAAAAAAACAGACAGCTTTCCGCCTAAGTCGTATTTCTGCGTGAGAGTCGGCGAAAGCTGCCTGTTTTGCTATAGAACTGACTATCGGCGCGATAGCGAGGCATTTTGACCATAGCTTTGTCATCTGCTTCTTCACCGTATATGAGCATTGACTTTGCGGGAGTCAGCCTATAGCAGGAACTCTCAAGGTTTCACTTGCGAAATGGCAGAATCCCTGCTATAATGTTTATGTAAGTTTCAGAATTGCCACCGAGCAATTACAGTGAATGAGTAACACAGTGCCTGAGGATGAACATCTTCAGGCACTTTTTTGTTTCTTCTGCCTCTCACAAACAGAGGCACAGACGGGGACGGCGGGGAGTATACCCCCTCCCTGCTATCAATTTCATATCTGGGATCCTTGGGTCCAAAAGCGCTTAGAGAGCTTCGGTTCTTTAAGCATTTTTTTATATAGATCGGAGCCTAACCGCTCCCTTACCCTTTGCTCCGGGGAGCCTTTCGGCATACCCGTACAGATAAATATTCCATGCAGGAATGCAGAAAGGAAATGCCAGTGGAAGACGATTACATGATGGTGATCATCCCGTGTATTGCGGAGATTGCCGCCTCAGATACGCCTGAACGAGTCAAAAAGCTCCGCCTTGGAGCCGTTAGCGAGCTTCAGCGGTATCTGCATTATTACCGGCAGCTTGGCTATATGCCGAAGCTGCTCTATGCCATTGCAGACAAGAAATGCCGGATGATAGTTTCCGCCACAACCAAGGCGGAGATGCAAAAGCTAATCCGACCCAATTGTCCGCACTATGACGGAGCCGGATTTATCCCGGATGCTTATAGTGTCCCGGAAGAAGAACTCATCTGTTGGAGCGAAACATCCCTGAAAGGGCCGCTGACCGCAGAGGGCTTTCAGCGGTATATGGAGCTTTTTAAGCAGGTGCTTCCGGAGGAAAGCCGCAGACTCGCGTTGTGAGGTGATGCAGATGGATAACATCGGGAATACCAAGCATGCGTTGACCTTTGCGGCTCTGCGTGTTCACTACTATACCGGACGGAGCTACCTCATTTCCGGCGAGGGCCGGAATAAGGTGTTCGGCTATCGGCACGGCGTGATGACCGATATCGGAGATCTGCCGGAAGCCGAGTGGACCCGGCTGGCAAAACAACTGATCCGGCAATCCGGTGAGCAGGAGCTATATCAGCAGCTTTTCGCATGGGAAAGAGAACAAAGCCATTGGGAACAAAGTCCTTCTCAGTTTGAATTGGATGTGCTGAGTTTGCATATGGCGCGGCTGCCGGACAATCCGGCGTGGTGCGATTTTATTCCATTCAACCGGAAATATCGCCCTGAAGTGCTTTGCAATGCAGAGACTCTATGGGTCAAGTGTTCCGGGTGCGGAAAACGCCACGAAATGACAGGAACGCAGCTCAAAAATATCCGTGACAGATGCAATGGTAAGCTGTACTGCCGGGAATGCGGTGATTGGATGCCGGTCCACCCATGCGCTCATCCTAAGGAAGGGGGTGATGGGAACGGATAAAGTCGTCATCGTTGTCAAGGACGGAATGGTTCGGGAAGTATTCGGAGCCAGCCCTTACAAATTCGATGTTGAGATCCTGGACATGGATTTTAACGGAGCCGACCCTGACGCAGAGAATGCCGCGCAGGATCGGCTTCAGACTGTCCGGCAGTATCTCAGCAAAATCTATTAACGGAAAGGAAAAGCATTATGCAAGAAAAGAACAACACAAATCTGGAGCGGATGCGCGAACTGATCGAGCAGCTCACAGAAGCAGATATCGCCTACTACAAAAACGATGCTCCTATCATGACGGATCTGGAATATGACCGACTGACAGAGGAGCTCGCCGCTTTGGAGCATGATACCGGGCTGGTGCTTTCCGGCTCGCCGACGCAGAAGGTTTCCGGAGAGATTTTGGAAAGCCTGGCGGAGGTGCGGCATACAAAGCCCATGCTGTCCGCAGGCAAGACGAAGTCCATTGAGGAGCTGATCCGGTTTGCAGCAGGACGTGCTGTTCTGATGAGCTGGAAGATGGACGGACTTACGCTGGTTTTGCGGTATGAGTACGGAAAACTGAAGCAGGCCATCACCCGCGGCCGCGAGGGTATCATCGGCGAGGATGTGACCCACACGGTGCGCACCTTCCGAAACGTGCCATTGACGATCCCCACGAAGGAATCGTTTGAGGTACGCGGAGAGGGCGTTATCTCGTGGGAAAGCTTCCACAGAATCAATGCCAGTCTGGAGGAGCCCTATACCCATCCGCGGAATCTGGCCTCCGGCAGCACGCGAAAGCTTGACGCCGGTGAGGCAAGCAAGCGCCGGCTGGAGTTCTGGGCTTTCGAACTGGTCAGCGACCATCTGGAGCCTGAGAGCAAGCTTGCGCAGCAGCAATTTCTGCAGCGCAGCGGTTTCTCGGTTGTGCCGTATATCTTTTTGGATGCCGGGCACAGCGAGCAGGACATCCGAGATACAGTCGCCGGCATGGAACCCAAAGACTTCGCATATCCGGTGGATGGTCTCGTCATGGAATATGAAGACCTCCGCTACGGTAAAAGCCTTGGAGCAACCGGACATCACGAGAATCGTCTGATTGCGCTCAAGTGGGCCGATGAACTCTATAGCACGCGTTTTCGCGGCGTGGAGTTGGCCACGACCAGAACCGGTATGGTAAGCATCACCGGTCTGTTCGATCCGATCAGTATTGACGGTACACTCGTCAGTCGCGCTTACCTGCACAACCTTGATATCTTCGATGAGTTTCAGTTTGGCATCGGTGACGAGATCAGCGTGTATAAGGCGAACATGATCATTCCGCAGATTGCGGACAATAAAACGCAGAGCAACACCTATATGCTGCCCATGATCTGCCCCTGCTGTGGAAAGCCGCTAACGGTAAAGTACACATCGGGCGGCACGCGGCAGCTATATTGCGGTAATCCGCACTGTGCAGCCAAGCTGGTGCAGAAGTTTGCACATTTCTGTGAAAAGACCCGCATGAATATCGAAGGACTCTCAGCAACAACGCTGGAGAAGCTCATCGGTCACGGCTGGGTGCGAAATTTCGGAGACTTATACGAGCTGGAGCAGTACCGTGAGGATATTGTACGCACCGAGGGTTTCGGCGAGCGATCCTTTGACCGACTGCAGGCGGCAATTGAAAAGAGCCGCCGCTGCACGTTGGCAAAGTTTATCGCCGGTCTCGGTATTCCGATGGTCGGGCGCCATGCGGGCCGGGATCTGGATCGCTATTTCCATGGCTCATGGGCTGAGTTTGAGGCGGCAATTCTCAACGGCTTCGATTTCACACAGCTGCCGGATTTTGGCGAGACCATGCACAACAACATTTATACATGGTATGCGGATGCTCAGGAGGCAAAGCTCTGGCGTCCGCTGCTGAGAAAAATTCAATTTGAAACAAAGGAGAATTTGACTATGGAAACCACCATGAATAACCCCTTCGCAGGCAAGACTGTCGTTGCTACCGGAAAGCTGGAGCATTACACCCGTGACGGCATCCAGGAGAAGCTGATTTCTCTGGGCGCTCATCCGTCCGGTGCCGTGAGTAAGAAAACCGATTATCTGATCGTTGGCGAAAAAGCCGGCAGCAAGCTGACCAAAGCACAGCAGCTGGGCGTAAAAACGCTGACTGAACAGGAATTTGAGGACATGCTGGCCTGAATGGCAGGCGGCGCAACGGTTGCGGAGCAGGGATTACCTGCTCCGTTTCCGGTCTCAGGAGGAAATCAAGATGACAAACCACAAATACCGTTGTCCTGTCTGCGGAGCCAAGAGCTTCGAGGTCACAGCACATGTTACGCAGGATTGGAAAATCGACTGCAACGGCACTTTTTTGGAAGCGTTGAATGAGTGCGTTGAGGTCACGCACTATCCTGACGAAACGGATATTTGGAGCTGTTCCAACTGTGATTTTTCCGCAGAAGGCAAATCGTTTCTCGTAAATTCTTGCAGTTAGGAGGACACGCAATGAGAAAAGCGAAGATCGGGGTCATGGACTTCCACGGCAGCGTGGATATCACCGACCCCTGTTACGACAAAGATGTCTGGTGCCGGATGAACAATGTGAAAATCAGCGAAGGCGAATATGCCTGCTATGTCTGGCGTCATACCGACAAAGGCAAGTATGAGGACGGTACGCCGTATTCGTACATACTGGTCGGTGCGATTGGGATATACCGAAACGGTGATATACCGCGCCAGAAGGACATGGAGGAGATCGGCAGCATAGGCGTTGACGCCGGACTGGCCGGTTTTTTTCACAACAAGCCGGATTACAGCGACGAGGAATGGGGCAGGTTCTGTGACCGCGTCCGTTATGGCGATGCATGGCTGACAGAAGACGGCTTTTATAGCTCGTCCGGGTACGGCGACGGATGCTATGGCGTATATGCTTATAAACAGGATGGCGCAATCACCGCATTGGAACTCCGCTTTCTGTGATGAGGCGGGGGCGTGTGTAGTTCTCGTGGATTGCGGTAGAAAACAATAGGAGGTCACAAAATGAAAGAAACCAAGAATGCACGTTTCCGTCGCGTGGCGGAGGCGCGCGTCAACAAAATTATCCGGATGCTGCGCCTTCTGGGCAACTGCTCCGGAACAAACACCTATGCCTATGACGCCGATGCCGTCGAGCAGATCTTCACGGCACTGCAGATCGAACTGGATCAGGCGAGAAAGCGATTCTCTGAAAACGGGAGACCGGGACGAAAGCGGTTCTCTCTTTCGCAGGCGCCGACGCCGGACACCGTTTCGTATCCGCACATCACGCTGCCTCTGCCGGACGGCACACATCTTCGAGCCGTCGCTTATGCAGATACGACCTATCCGGCCATCAATCTGTATCTACTGCGGAATGGCGAGCCGGAGGAACTCGTATGCTTTGCGGAATACAACTCGGAGCACAGCCCCTGCCACGAGCTTTGCATCGGCGTCTACACCTCCGATGCGGAGGACACACAGTATTATGGGCCATATCGGCCGGAAAGGGAAACAGAGTATGGAAAAGGTGATTGATAAAAGCCGGGCATATGAAGCCTACCGACTTGCGTGGGATGATATCGCAAAGTTGCTGTCAGATCAGATCAAGGCTGTTCTGGGCCGAAGGTTTCTTCTGCGTGTGTGGCCGGAGGATCAAGGATACTGGGGCGCCCGTGCACTGCATGGGCTGTTTTCGGTTGCTGATCTGAATCGGCTGCTGGATGCTGTACAAGCAGACGCGGAGACCCGCATGGAAACTCTGCCGGAGGATTCAGAGGACGTACACGGTTTCGGCATGACACTTGGCTCGCTTCTTTTGAAAGCCGCTTTACAGGCGGACTGGAAGTGTGAGATGGTCGAGGACGATGCACTCTGGCTGATCGGTTTTGTCAGCTCGGAAACGCGGCCTTACACAGTGAGCGGTCTTTTAAGAACGCTCAATCCGGATACGCTGATGTCGGCCAAAGAGATTCTGACATACCTGAAAGACAACGACAGCACTGACCGCACGCTCAGTGATATTAGGCTGCGCTATTATGCCGCGCACGGAAATGAGCTGTGCTGGCGCTATCCCATCTGCGACGGAATCCATGCCGGTGCGTTTATCCTGGCCACAAAAGACGGCTATCTGAGTCTACCCTACAACAGTATGGACGAGGAAGACTATGAAATCCTGGTATTGGATGACGCTGTATTTCACGATCCGGCATCACTTACTACCTTTCTGTCAAACTGGGAGGATTTCTCTGCCGACCTGACGGATGCCATGCGCGAGATGCGCCGCATTCTGGAAGGTACCCCAGCCGGGGCCAGCAGGGCGCGATGGGCTATGTCTCCCATGCCGCCATCGAGGCCATCCTGGCGGGAGGCACGGCCGACCTCGACCACGAAGTCCACGTCTATGCGCCCATCGCCGGGGAAGGTGCTGAAAACGGCATCGCCGCCTGCAAGGAAGGCGCGGTCATCCTGACGAACCTGGCCTGCTACCTGCTGCGGGCTAACAACGGCGTGGAGGTCGTCTGGCACACCGGCTACAACAGCGTGGGTGCCAAGGACAGCCATGAGGGCGACGCCACCACCGGCGGCGGCCTGGCCTGGGGCAGCGGCTGCTCGCCCTCCCTCAGCCGGGACCTGGTCTTCTTCACCGATAATCTGGACACCGTGAGCCTGCTGGCGCTGGATATCCACACCGGTGCCATCGTGGCCAGTCTGCCCGTCATCGACGAGCTGCCCGCCAATATGCCAGTCTCGGTGGAAAACTCCGCCATCGTCTACGACCACGGCACCGGCACCATCAGCACCATCGTCTGCAACTGGTTCGGCGCCGGCAGCCCGAACCTCGCCAAACCCGACAACGATTCCTCCATCCAGAGCTACGAGAACATCTACGACCGCAACTGGCTGATGAAGGGCAACAGCATGATCATGCCCGGCATCGAGCGGGTGGATACCATCCGGACCGACGACGGCTGGACCATGAAGAGCGTCTGGTGCCGCGACGACCTCAGCGACACCTCCATGATGAAGCTCTCCACGGCCACCGGTTATATTTACGGCTTCGTGCAGGATGTGGATAGCGGCATGTGGCAGTACATCGTGCTGGATTTTGAGACGGGCATGCTCATTGCGGCGGACTGCTCGGCGTTTTCCTATCCGGGCTTCCATGACGCCCT
>OGZO01003351.1_pt1 | contig 10249 bp, 6 predicted proteins | sample 1576721 | NCBI WGS metagenome assembly OGZO01 (sample SAMEA3541516, study PRJEB24748) | human gut metagenome | biome: human gut; feature: human-associated habitat; material: faeces | place: China | collected 2012 | reverse complement strand
TGCGCGCAAAACCCATCACCGGCACAAACAGAAACGCCCAGTAGCGCGCGGGCTTTTTGCCCGTGAGCACGAGCGCGGTCACGCCGGCCATCGCGGCCGTCACATGGCCGGAGGGGAAGGAGTACTCGCTCTCGGCATACGCGCCGGCAGCCTGCCACCAGGTGCGGAAGGGCTCTACCGTCAGCGGACGCGGCCGGGCGACAAAGTCCTTGAGCCAGAAGTTCGTGATGAGCGCGCCGCAGCACACGGCGCCGAACATGCAGATGCCCGCCTTGCGCGTTTTTGGAAACAGCATCAGCACGATGCCGAGCACGAGAAAGAGGATGCCCTTCTCGCCCAGCAAAGTGATGGCCCGGCACAGCGGCGTGAAGAAGCCGCCGGCCGCTTCGGCCAGATTGTGCAGTGCCTGCAAAATGGCGTAGTCATAGCCCGCAAACGTGGTGTTGAGCCACTGCGCGATCGCAGTCAGTTCCATAAGAAATCACCGTCCAGGTACAAAGAATATCTATAGAAAAGACGAAAAAGTTCGCCAGAGTGTAAAAAGGATTTAAAATCTCTGTAAAGCGACTTTGCAATCTTACACCGTGCGCATGGATTTTGCAACCGTTACCGGCGGCATCGACCCTTAAAATTTTGGATGAATGTTTTTCAATGAAAACGAAAATAGAATGTTTTCTGCGTTTTGGGTGCGATATCCGGCCGGAGGGCTTGACTTTGCCGGGAAAAATCAATATGCTGGTAAGGAAAAATTCTATCTGGAATAGGAGCGATGTTTGCATGATTCTCGATTGCAGCAAATATGTCGGCCCGTGCCGCTGCGGCCGCGAGCACACACTGGAGACGAAGAAGGTCGTCGTGGAGTATAATGCGCTCGACAAGTTCGACCAGTACATGGACGAGGTCGGCCTGAGCGGCAAGCGCGCCGTCATTTACGATACGAACACCTACAACCTCCCGACGCTCAGGCACGTGCGCGCCGACCAGGAGATCGTCCTCAACGCCGAGGGCCTGCACTCCGAAAAGGGCATGATCGAGGACATGATGCGCCAGCTTGACCATCCGGACGTCATCGTCGCGGTCGGCTCGGGCACGATCATGGACTTCGGCCGCTACCCGGCCTACCACCTCGGCATCCCGTTCGTCGCCGTACCGACGCTGGCGAGCTCCGACGGCTTCACGGCCAACATCTGCTCGATCATCATCGACGGACAGAAAAAGTCCATCCCCATGCAGGCGGCGGCGCTCGTCGTCTGCGACCTGAACGTCGTCTCCGGCGCGCCCCTGTGGCTGACCGTGAGCGGCATTTCGGACATTCTGGCCAAGTACATTTCCCTCGCGGACTGGAAGATCGCGCACCTCGTCTCGGGCGAGTATTACTGCCCAATGGTCGCCGACCTCGCGCAGGAGGCGCTGACCATCATGCGCAAGGCGGCCGACGATATGGCGGCCGGCGGCAAGCCGGACTTTGAGGCCATGACCATGGCGCAGATGATCTCCGGCCTGACCATGCAGCTGCTCAACCACTCCCGCGCCGCCTCCGGCGCCGAGCACCTGATGGCGCATCTGGTGGAGATGAAGCCGCCGCGGTTTGAAAATGCGCACGGCATGCACGGCCAGTGCGTCGGCGTGGGCACGTACCTGTGCGCGAAGGAGTACCACTACCTCGCCTCGCTCCCGACGCCGAAGGCCAAGCCCTTTGAGCCGCTGAGCCGCGCGTGGGTGGACGAGAAGTTCGGCCCGCTCGCCGACGGCATCATGAAGGAGAACGAAAACGACGTGCTCGGTACGTTCGACCCGCAGAACATCGTCGACCACTGGGACGAGATCCGCGCCATCATCGCCGAGATCCCCTCGGCCGAGGAGCTGGCCGCGCTGTGCGAGAAGCTCGGCGCGTTCTACAAGCCCGAGCAGATCGGTATCGATCCGGCCCTGTCGGAGGACATGCTCAGCGTTTCGGCGGCCATCCGCAACCGCCTGACGCTCATCCGCATGCGCCGTGTGCTCGATTTCGGCGAATAATTGCAGACATGTGTGCGCCCGGAAGCCACTGCTTCCGGGCGTTTTCCGCTTGTGAAACAAGGCGGATGGTGGTATAATATTCTGATTTGATTTTTCACGAAAGGAGGCCGTTTCGTGCCGGATTTTGAAGTTGTTTCGCCCTACGAGCCGTCGGGCGACCAGCCCGAGGCGATCGACACGCTCGTGCAAGGGCTGGAAAACGGCATCGACGAGCAGGTGCTGCTCGGCGTGACCGGCTCCGGCAAGACGTACACGATGGCCAAGGTCATCGAGCGCGTCCAGCGGCCGACGCTCGTGCTCGCGCACAACAAGATCCTCGCGGCGCAGCTGTGCAGCGAGTTCAAGGAGTTTTTCCCGAACAACGCCGTGGAGTATTTCGTCTCCTACTACGACTACTACCAGCCGGAGGCGTACATCCCGCACACGGACACGTTCATCGAAAAGGACGCCTCCATCAACGATGAGATCGAGCGCCTGCGCCACTCGGCCACGTCGAGCCTGTTCGAGCGGCGGGACGTGATCGTCGTCTCGTCCGTGTCCTGCATCTACGGCCTCGGCGACCCGATCGACTACGCCAACATGGTCATCTCCCTGCGCACCGGCCAGCAGCGCGACCCGGAGGAGCTCATGCGCAAGCTCATCGACATCCGCTACGAGCGCAACGACATTGCCTTCGCGCGCAATATGTTCCGCGTCCGCGGCGATACGATCGACATTTTCCCGGCCTATTCCTCGGACCATGCCGTGCGCGTGGAGTTCTTCGGCGACGAGATCGACCGCATTTCGGACATCAACGTCGTCACCGGCGCGCCCATCCGCACGCTCAGCCACGTGGCAATCTATCCCGCGTCGCACTACGTCACGACGCACGAGAAGATGGAGCGCGCCATTGGCGAGATCCGCGCCGAGTGCGACGCGCGCGTGAAAACGTTCGAGCAGCAGGGCAAGCTCCTCGAGGCGCAGCGCATTCGCCAGCGCACGGACTATGACATTGAGATGATGCAGGAGCTCGGCTACTGCTCCGGCATCGAGAACTATTCGCGCATCATCAGCGGCCGTGCCCTTGGCAGCGCGCCGATGACGCTGCTGGACTATTTCCCGAAGGACTTTCTGCTCTTCGTCGACGAGAGCCACGTTACGCTGCCGCAGGTGCGCGCCATGTACCGCGGCGATCGTGCGCGCAAGGACTCGCTCGTCGAGTACGGCTTCCGCCTGCCGAGCGCGTATGACAACCGCCCGCTGAAGTTTGAGGAGTTCGAGCAGCGGGTGCATCAGGCCATCTACGTCTCGGCCACGCCGGGCGACTATGAGCGCGAGCACGCGGGCCAGATTGCCGAGCAGATCATCCGGCCGACCGGCCTGCTCGACCCGCAGATCTTCGTGCGGCCCATTGAGGGACAGATCGACGACCTCATCGGCGAGATCAACGCGCGCATCGCCAAAAACGAGCGCACGCTCGTGACGACGCTCACGAAGAAAATGGCCGAAGATCTTTCAGCCTACCTCACGAATGCGGGCATCCGTTGCCGCTATCTGCACCACGACATCGGCGCGATCGAGCGCATGGAGATCATCCGCGACCTGCGCACCGGTGCGTTTGACGTGCTCGTCGGCATCAACCTCCTGCGCGAGGGGCTTGACCTGCCGGAGGTGTCGCTCGTGGCGATCCTTGACGCGGACAAGGAGGGCTTCCTGCGCAGCGAGACGAGTCTCATCCAGACGATCGGCCGCGCGGCGCGCAACGCCGAGGGCACGGTCATCATGTACGCCGATCAGGAGACGGCCGCCATGCACGCGGCCATCCTGGAGACGAACCGCCGCCGCGCCAAGCAGGCGGCCTACAATCAGGCGCACGGCATCGTGCCGAAAACGATCGTCAAGAGCGTGCGCGAGCTGCTCGAAATTTCGAGCGACGTCGAGGCGCCCAAACGCGCCGACGGCGTGAAGATGACGGAGGCCGAGCGCCGGGCCGAGATCGCGCGGCTCGAGGCGCAGATGAAAAAGGCGGCCGAAATGCTCGAATATGAGTACGCCGCCGTGCTGCGCGACCGGCTCATTGAGCTGCGCGGCCAGTGACGTGCAAGGAGGACACCCGAATGAAACTCATGATTCTCGACGGCAACAGCATCGTCAACCGCGCCTTTTACGGCATCCGCATGCTCAACGCGCCCGACGGCACGCCGACGAACGCGGTCTACGGCTTTCTGACCATTTTCCAGCGCATTCTCGAGCTCGAGCAGCCGCAGGCGGTGTGTGTGGCGTTCGACGTGCACGCGCCGACGTTCCGTCACGAGCAGTACGCGCTCTATAAGGCCCAGCGCAAGCCCATGCCGGAGGAACTCGTCGTGCAGATGCCGCTGCTCAAGCAGACGCTCGACCACATGGGCATCCGGCAGCTGGAGCTGGCCGGGTGGGAGGCGGACGACCTGCTCGGCACGGTCGCCAAACGCTGCGAGGCCGCCGGCTGGGCGTGCGAGATCGTCACCGGCGACAAGGACAGCCTCCAGCTCATCACGGACACCACCCATGTCTGCCATGTCAAGACCCGCATGGGCCAGACGGAGACGATCGAATACACGCCCGAAGTGTTTCGCGCCGAGTACGGCTTCGACCCCATCCACATGATCGACCTCAAGGCGCTCATGGGCGACAGCTCGGACAACATTCCCGGCGTGCCCGGCATCGGCGAAAAGACGGCGAAGGATCTGCTCGTGCGCTTCGGCACGGTGGCGGATATTTACCGCAATCTCGACACGCTGGACATCAAGCCCGGCGTGCGCAAAAAACTCACGGAAGGGCGCGAGAGCGCGCAGCTGTCGTTCGACCTCGCCACCATCCGCACGGACGCGCCCATTGATTTCGCGCCCGAATCCGCCGTCTGGGATCGGGACTACCGCCCCGAGCTCTATGACTGGTTCCGGCGGCTGGGCTTTTTGAAGCTCTCGGAAAAGTGGGGGCTGCAGCCGGATGACGGCACGGCCGCGCCGGAAAATGCGCTGCCGCTCCTGCCGACCGTCGACGTGACGGACAGCGCCGCGCTGCACACGCTCGAGCAGGCGGTCACGGCGGCGCCGTATGTCGCGGTGCTCGTGCCCGAAGGGCTCGACGCGCTCACGCTCTGCGACGGCAAGGCGTGCTATGCGCTCGCGTGGGCGCAGCTTGGCGATGACTATAACGCTTTTTTGCGTCTGCTGTTTTCCGACCGCGTGCATAAAGCGGGGCACAACATCAAAGACCTCATGCGCGCGCTGCTCGCCGAGGGCCTGCCGACGGACGGGTTCGTGTTTGACACGGCGCTGGCGGCCTATCTGCTCGACGCCACGGCCGGGAACTATGATCTCCCGCGTCTCGCGCAGGCGTATCTCGGCGGGGAAGCGCCGGATGCGCAGACCGTCTGGGCGCTGCAGCCGGTGCTGCGGGAAAAGATGGACACGCTCGGTATGCTGCCGCTCTATACGGACATCGAGCTGCCGCTGTGCCCTGTGCTGGCGCGCATGGAGCACACGGGCTTTCTCGTGGACCGCAAGGCGCTGTATGATTTCGGCGAGAGCCTCACGAGCGCCATCGAGCAGCTGCAGCAGAGCATTTGGGCCTACGCGGGCGAGCCGTTCAACATCCAGTCGCCGAAGCAGCTCGGCCACGTGCTGTTTGACCAGCTCATGCTCCCGGCCGGGAAAAAGACCAAGACCGGCTGGAGCACGAATGCCGCCGTGCTCGAAAAGCTGCGCGGCAAGCACCCGATCATTGACCAGATCCTCGATTACCGCATGCTCACGAAGCTCAAGTCCACCTATGCCGACGGGCTGCTCAAGGAGATCTCGGCCGACGGGCGCATCCACACGAACTTCCAGATGACCGTCACGGCGACAGGACGCCTGTCGTCCACCGAGCCGAACCTGCAGAACATCCCCGTGCGCCGCGAGCTCGGCGCGCAGATCCGCAACATGTTCGTGGCCTCGCCCGGCAAGATGCTCGTAGACGCGGACTATAGTCAGATCGAGCTGCGTCTGCTGGCGCATATTGCCGATGATGAGACCATGATCGCGGCCTTCCGAAGCGGGGAGGACATCCACGCCGTCACGGCGTCGCAGGTGTTCGGCGTGCCGCTCGACGAGGTCACGCCGCTGCAGCGCTCACACGCCAAGGCCGTCAATTTCGGCATTGTCTACGGCATTTCGGCCTTCAGCCTCGCGCAGGATATCGGCGTGTTCCAGAGCGAGGCCAAGGCGTATATGGACAGCTATTTTGCCAAGTACCACGGCGTGCGCGACTATATGAAGCGCATTGTCGAGCAGGCGAAGGCCGACGGTTACGTCACGACACTTTTCGGCCGCCGGCGCGACCTGCCGGAGCTGAGATCGTCGAATTTCAACCTCCGCAGCTTTGGCGAGCGCGTGGCGCTCAATATGCCCATTCAGGGCACGGCGGCGGATATCATCAAGGCCGCCATGGTGCGCGTGGACGCGCGCATGCGCGCCGAAGGACTGGAGGCAAAGCTCCTGCTGCAGGTACACGACGAGCTCATCGTCGAGTGTCCGGCGGCGGAGGCCGAAACGGTCCGCGCCATCCTCATCGAGGAGATGGAGCACGTGGTCGATTACCGCGTGCCGCTGCTCGTGGACGCAAAGATCTGCAGAGCTGCAAAAATCAGTTTTATTCGGATATGATTACGCCGCTGCCGGATAAGATCGCTGTTCCCGGCACGGAGATACATATTTTCTATGCGCTGAAAATGGGCGAAAAATATCGTTCCCGTTACCAGCAGCACTTTGCCTGTCCCGTGATTCATGAGCAGGATTTGCAGCACGAAGAACTTCTGGCTTGCTGTCCCGAAAAGTGGGTACAGCTGGTGAAAAGTATTATTCACTGAAAATAGGAGGAAACATATGAAACACATACATTTTGACATTGAAAAAGACGGCTTTTACGGCGCATACTGGACTTGTGAATCCGGTTCAGATTGTGCAGTCATCGCCATGCTGGGAGATGATCCGGAAGACTATATGGCACGCTCGGCGGTGAAATGGATCTTGCGGCTGGGTGTGAACGTAATGACTATGTCACCTGGGAAAAAAGACTACGGACATCACAACTATCCGTTGGAGCGTGTTGAGACAGCGGTAAAATGGATGAAAGCACACGGCAACAAAAAGATCGGCATTGCCGGAGCATCTACTACCGGAACGCTTGCACTGACGGCGGCATCTATGTTCCATGACATTACACTGACCATCGCCATGACTCCAAGCGATTTCATATGGCAGGGCTTTATGCAGGGCAATCGTGACGGCTGTAAGGAATGGCCGATCGAAGGGGAATCCCTCTTTTCTTATGGCGGAAAGCCGCTGCCGTATATGCCGTTTTGCTGTGGACATCCGCAGTATTGGCATAAGATAGAAGAGGAGTCCAAAGAAACCAAAAGCATGATCGCATCCCGTAAGCTGTTCGACGAATCCGAGGCAGCGCATCCCATCACCGAAGCGGAATTTATCAAGGTGGAGAACATTTGCGGCAAACTGCTGATGATCGGGGCAGAAGATGACGTGCTGTGGGATACGGCAAAATATATCCGTCGGATGGAAAAACGTCTTGCCGAAAAACAGCATACCTGTGATGTGGAGGCAGCTGTTTATGAACACGGCACGCACTTTGTTTTCCCGGAGGAAATGCTGAAAACCATGCTGCCCATCGGTTCGGGACTCTTCGTCAATATTGCATTCAAGAACGCCAAGAAATTTTCAAAGGAATGCAAAGAAACCAGAATTGACATTGAACGCCGCATGAGAAATGCCATCGCATCATGGAAAGCAAAATCGTAACGACAGCAATGCTCTACAGGCATTTCTGCGTATGCCGAATAAGTGTTTTACATTTGAAAAGAAAAGTGGTATAATAGTCGTAGAAATATCTGTATATTGAGCAGAGGAGTGCGATAACAATGGAATACACCAAATTGGGAAACATGGACATTACAGTTTCAAAGGTATGCGTTGGCTGCATGAGTTTTGGAAAAGCCGGCACAATGCACGACTGGACGCTGGATGAAACTGCCACAGAGTCCGTTGTCAGACACGCCCTGGATCTGGGCATCAACTTTTTTGACACGGCGAATGGCTATTCTGCCGGCACCAGTGAGGAATATCTGGGACGTGCCCTGCAAAAGAACACGCAGCGTGAAAAGGTCGTCATTGCCTCTAAGGTCTACTTTAATCCCGGCAGATTGTCCAGAGCGGCAATTCACCGAGAGATTGACGGCACGCTCCGGCGTCTGGGAACAGATTACCTGGATCTCTACATCATCCATCGCTTTGACTATGAAACGCCTGTTGAAGAGACCATGGAAGCGCTGAATGATCTGGTGCAGGCAGGAAAAGTCCGGGCGCTGGGTGCGTCTGCCATGTATGGCTACCAGTTTTATAATATGCAGCTGGCGGCAAAGGAACATGGCTGGGCGCAGTTTCAGGCGATGGAAAACCACTATAATTTGCTGTACCGGGAGGACGAACGGGAACTGATCCCCATTTGTAAACAGATGGGCGTATCGCTTATGCCGTATAGTCCGCTTGCCGCAGGACATCTGGCACGTCCCACCTGGAACGGGGATACCTGCCGCAGCAAGACCGACCGAGTTGCCATGGGCAAATATGACTGCACAGAAGAGCAGGACATGAAAATTGTAGCCCGTGTTGCAGAACTGGCAGAACGCTATGGCGTAAAGATGCAGCAGATTGCACTGGCATGGCACTGGGCGAAAGGCGTTGCATCGCCCATCGTCGGCGCAACGAAGTCCGCTTACCTGGACGATGCTGCCGGCGCACTTGCAGTCCGGTTGACAGAAGAGGACGTGGCATACCTGGAAGAACCATATGTGCCGCACCGAATCGTAGGTGCGATCGACCTCAACCCGGCAGAGGGCGTTATGCTGCTGGATGAGAAAAAGTGATTTGTAACCATAAGAAAAAAGGGCATCGGTTTGCTTGAAACCGATGCCCTTTTGTGCGTGATGTAAGCTTGCGTCATAGTACCAGCAAAAGGGTGCCTGCCGTCAGCAAAACCAATCCAGTGCCGGAACGCCGATCCAGCCGCTCTTTCAGTACCAGACCAGAGAAAGCGACCGTTACCAGAATGCTCAGCTTGTCAATGGGGACAACAACGCTCGCCGGACCGTCCTGCAATGCCCGGTAATAACACAGCCAGGACAACCCGGTGGTCAGACCGGACAGCCCCAGGAAAAGCAGATCTTTCCGGTTCAAGCCGTGCATACTGTGCTGTTGCCCGGTGACAAACACCATGACCCATGCCATCACCAGGACAACGCACGTCCGTATCGCCGTGCCAAGGTTGGAGTCAATGTCCTGGATTCCCACTTTTCCCAGAATCGAAGTCAGACTGGCAAACACAGCAGAAAGGACGGCATAGAACAGCCATCCTTTTTTAGAAGAAACGGTTTTGGAATCGCCGCTGTGTTTGGGCAGCATGAGGAATGTTCCTGCGCCGATGAGCAGCATACAGCAGAGTTTCAGCCATGTCAGCGACTCTCCCAGCAAGAGGAACGCCAGCAGCATTGTGAGAATGGTGCTGGATTTGTCGATGGGAGCGACCTGGCTCACATCGCCCAGTTGCAGTGCCTTGAAGTAGCACAGCCAGCTTGCGCCCGTGGCACAGCCGGAAAGCAGCAGGAACACCAGCGTCTTTCCCGATATGGAACCGATTCCGGAGAATGCCCCGGTCAGCAGTACCATCAGCCAGGAAAACAGCAGTACAATGATTGTCCGCAGCGCTGTAGCAATGGTGGAATTGATGTGCTGCATCCCGATTTTTGCCAGAACTGCGGTCACGCCGGCAAACAGGGCAGAACCGCAGGCAAAAAGTAACCACATGTAGAATTCATCTCCTAATCAGGCATGAAAACGGTAGCCTGCACCCCATACCGTTTCAATATATTTCGGATGGGATGGATCTTCCTCCAGCTTTTCCCGCAGGCGGTTGATATGTACGGCAACCGTAGCATTGTCGCCCAGCGCATCCATGCCCCAGATGCGTTCGTATAAGGTCTCCCGGTCGAATACCGTGTCCGCATTGGTCACCAGGAACAGCAGCAGTTCATACTCTTTGTTTTTCAGATTGATCTCCTGTTCCTGGACGAATACCCGGTGGGACTTGGGACAGATCCGGACCGCCACCGCGCGGTATTCCGGCTCCTGCATGGTGCCGACCTCCGGATGCTCCG
>OGZO01003348.1_pt1 | contig 10257 bp, 8 predicted proteins | sample 1576721 | NCBI WGS metagenome assembly OGZO01 (sample SAMEA3541516, study PRJEB24748) | human gut metagenome | biome: human gut; feature: human-associated habitat; material: faeces | place: China | collected 2012 | reverse complement strand
CGGAAGTGCAGTCTATGAGACAATGGAGTGCGGACGTATCCGGTCGCCATCTTCGTTCTCCTTCCTTATGCTGTTTCCGTGGGGGTGCCGATCTTCTTCCCATCCACCAGCACATTCCCGTTATCGTCCACCGTAAGCTTATGCAGTCCGTTCGGAGATGCAAGAAGCAGATGCGGAGCCACTGTATACGGCGCAAGCACATATTTCTGGTAATCCTTCGTTTGCGCTGGAACAGTCTTGTATGTGAGCGTCAAATTGGTCAGCGCTTTTGTGGTCGTCAGCATATAAGCATCCGTACAGGCGTTGTATGCAAGATTCACCTGCCAATAATTTCCGCCACCGGAAAAATTGACAGTTTCCGCCCCGCCCCACACTATCGTAACAGGCGTAGCCGGCGTGTAATCGTCAAATCCCAGCGTGATTTCCGCACCGATCGGAATATCAAGCCCAGATGCCACAAACGGCGTATCGGGAGACACGTTGCCGCACGCAACCGTTTTTTCGTCGCCATCGGTCAGCTTCCCAAGAAACTGGATAGACGCTCTGTCCGGGTGACTATGGTCGCTCCTTGCAACGCGGCTGCTGGTTCCCTGTTCGCCATTCAAGGTAGACGGCATTGGCTTATCATAGGAAAATTCAATCGAGCCATCGATTTTCTCCCATATATGTCCGCTTTTCCATCGGAAACGTGCAAGGCCTATAAGGGCATTGGCTACGGAACTATCTTCCACCTCATAAAAGCTCACCGACATACCATCAACATATTTCCAATATCCGTCCACCAGTCCGACGTTGTTCGCTTCGCCAAATACAGAGGCCATTGCCGCAACGAGCTTTCGATCAGGGGATCCTGAGCAATGATTACTGCCGGGACTGTCGTTACTGTTGCGGCCCTCAGGACTGCGCCACCCCTTTTCCCATGAAGCTGCTGCCTTCGCAGCAGCATGACCATCTGGAGAGGGACTTTTTTCTGCTTGCCCCTGATACGGCCTGCCTGGACGACAGGGGGTGCAAATCCTGCGGCCCGGAAGGCTGTCTTCTGCCACGGCAACGTCGTCCTGTGGCCTGCAGTCTGTTCCCGCTGGTCCTGCTCGATACGGGCCTTTATCTGTACAAGATCTGCCCGGCGGTCTTTTTCCTGCCGCTGGACCGCTGGCTCGTCATGGCCCGGGAGGCCGTAAACTGGCTTGTAACGCTCGCTCCGGAGGACCTGAAGCAGCTCGCCATCCATATCCCGGAAGCTATCGTGCGGGAACGCTTCATCGATCTGGAGCTTCCCCTGCCCTTTTCACCCCGGATGCCGGATCCCGCGCATCAGCCTGTCCAAGGCTGACCAGCAGCGGTCCGATTCCGGCCTTTCCTTTCCAGGAGAACTCATGAAACGTCTCTCTACCCTTCTCATGCTGACGACCTGTCTGGCCCTCAATGGCTGCGGCCTGCTGGGAGACTCCCCTGAAACGCCCGAATACAAGCCCAGCCCTGTGGAAAATTTTATGGCCAATGCCGTGCCCGGTGACATCACCACCCTTTCCGATCCCGCCTTCGGGACGGACGTGCGCGTGAGCATGGAAGACAGCTTCTTCTCCGCGGCTGGTGAGGAATGCAAGCGCGCCACTGTCCGCAACAATTTCAATGAAGCCGAGATCATCGTTGCCTGCCGCAATGCCCAGGGCCAGTGGCGGCTGGCGCCCCGCGTCTGGGGCCAGGGCATGCGTCCCGCTGTCATGCCGGCTTCCCAGACGGAAGAGGCCAAAGACTAAACCCGGGGCCGTACCATGAAAAAGTCTGTTTTTCTTTTGCTGCTGTGCCTGCTGCTCCTGCCGCAGGGCAGCTATGCCGCTGACGCTCCGGCCCCCTACGGAGCCAATCTTTTCCAGGGCAATTTCGGTCAGGGAGGAGCCGCCGGCGCCATCGCACCGGGTGACAGGGTCGTCCTGCGCCTGTGGGGCGGGAGCCTCAATGTGGATACCATCCTCGAAGTCAGCCCTGCCGGCCAGCTGGACATCCCCGAAGTCGGCCAGCTCAACGTGACCGGTCTGGCCCAGGACAAATTGCAGGATGCCCTGCGCAGCAAGCTGGCGGCCTCCGGCCATGCCGACAGCCAGATCTATCTGGCCCCCATGGATGCGCAGCCCATCACTCTGTTCGTCACCGGCAATGTGCCCAAGCCCGGCCGCTACAGCGGTTCTGCGGCCGATCCCCTGCTGAGCTATCTGGACAAGGCGGGCGGGATCGACGCCGGACGGGGCAGCTACAGGAACATCCAGGTCCGCCGCAACAATCAGGTCGTGACGACGGTGGACCTGTATCCCTTCATCCGTGAAGGCAGCATGCCGCCCATCCGTTTCCAGAATGGCGACATCATCGTTGTCCCCGACAAGGGGCCCACGGTCACTGTCACGGGCAAGGTACGCACCAGCGCCCGCTTTGAGCTGCCGGAAGGCAAGACCTCCGGGGCCAGCCTGCTGAAGCTGGTGGATCCGGACAGCAGTGCCTCGCATATCGCCATCAAGGGGGTCCGCAACGGCAAGCCCTACAATACCTATCTGCCCCTTGGCGAACTGGCCAGCCTGCAGCTGGCGGACGGTGACAGCATCGAGCTGCTGGCGGATGCCGCAGGCAATACCATAACGGTCACGGTGCAGGGAGCCGTACGCGGTGCCAGCCGTTTTCCCGTGCGCCGCGGAGCACGCCTGGATGAAGTGCGCAACTTTATCGCTGTCGAACAGGGACGCGCTGATCTGAACGGCATGTACATCAAGCGCAAGAGCGTGGCCGAACGCCAGAAGAAAGCCATCGCCGACAGCCTGCGCCGCCTGGAAGAATCCGCCCTTACCGCTTCGTCGGCCAGCACGGAAGAGTCCCAGATCCGCGCCAAGGAAGCGGAGATGATCGCCAAATTCGTGGAGCGGGCCAAAGCCGTGGAACCGGAAGGTGTCGTCGTCCTGAGCGACGGCCAGAAGATCGGCGACATCACGCTGGAAGATGGCGATGTCATCGTCATCCCGGCCAAGAGCGATGTGGTCCTCGTCAGTGGTGAAGTCATGATGCCCCAGGCCATGCTCTGGAGCAAAAACAATGACCTGGACGATTACATCAAGGGAGCCGGCGGCTATAACAGCCGCGCGGACCAGGATACCGTGCTTGTCATGCATCCCAACGGCTCGGTGAGCCATGATGGCGACAATATCCGGCCCGGGGACCAGATCCTTGTGATGCCGCGGGTGGCCTCCAAGAACATGCAGGCCGTCAAGGACATCTCGCAGGTCATGATGCAGGTGGCCGTGTCTGCCCGTGCCATCCTGGGCCTGCCCACCCTCTATTAAGCCTTCCCTCCTCTGCCGACACGAAAACAGCCCGCATGGTTCGCTCCATGCGGGCTGTTTTCGTAACCAGGAAAAGCAGCGGGGACTCTTGCCGGGCAGCCGTTATCCTGCCAGGAGCATCCCCACACCGGCGCACAGCAAGATGGCGGCATGCACGGCGCCGGACATCGCCAGCACAAGCAGGAGAGCTGCTCTCTGATGCCGGTTCACGCCTAGATACGGTCGAAGTACAGGCCTTCGAGGAAGCGTTCCATGGCTTCATCTGCCTGACTGATGAACTGTTCCAGCGGGAAACGCTTGCCACAAAAAGGACAGCGCATGAAGGCCTCGTGGCAGGTACGCGCGATCTCCAGCTTGTGATCGCATTCAGGACAGGACAATGTCGTCTGGGCCTGCCGGGCTGCAAAATAAGACATGTTTCCTCCCTTGTGTGCTGAGGAACGCACACGATGCCGCCCCTTATGCCGGGACTGACAGCGGCTGTCAATTGTTCTTTTTTACACAGCCGCTTACCCGCTTTTCTGTGAAGATCAAAGCACAGGCGGTGCGGCTGGCCATGATTTACATGCTTAAAATATATTTAATAAATTCAAAATACTAAAAATAAACACCAGATCCGGGGATTGTCTTTTACCATCAGCCTGTGTCCGGAATGGTATCCAATTTTCCGGAATAGCGGGAAATTTGTTTTATAAAATATATAATATATTTAAATAATTTAATTTTATTATCAAATGGTGGCTTTATTGTTTAAAATTATCAAACAAAAATATTTTTTTATTGAATTGACAAAACAGACCGCCTGACATGATAACTTTTTCACATAATGGCCGCGGGCAACGGCCATACAGGGAGAAAACAGCAGGGCGCATGGAATGCGGACAGACATGTCCCCTTCTGTATTGGATGACCGAAGGAACAGCCGCCTTTGGGCGGTATGTAGCGATCTCTCAAGAAGGAACTCATCATGGCTGGAAAAGAATCCACCCCCAAGCGCTTCTCGGCGCCTGCCTATTACCTGCACACTGTCGTCTGTCTGCTCATCATGTTCGGCTTTGGCCAGCTACCGCCCGTGGAACCGCTGACGCCCCTGGGGATGAATCTTATCGGTATCTTCCTGGGCGTGCTCTACGGCTGGGTCTGTATCGAGATCGTCTGGCCCAGCCTGGCCGGTCTGCTGGCCCTGATGCTCATCGGCGGCATGAAGCCCATGATGCTGCTCAACAAGAGCTTCGGTGACCCTGTGGTCCAGATGATGTTCTTCATCTTCGTCTTCTGCGCCACCATCAGCCATTATGGCCTGTCCAAGTTCATTTCCCTGTGGTTCATCACCCGCAAGTTCGTTGCCGGGCGGCCCTGGGTATTCACCTACACCTTCCTGGGCTCCATCTTCATCCTCGGCGGTCTGACCAGCGCCTCTCCGGCCGCCATCATCGGCTGGAGCATCCTGTACGGCGTGTGCGAAGTCTGCGGCTTCAAGAAAGGCGACGGCTACCCCACCATGATGGTGTTCGGTATCGTGTTCGCCGCCCAGGTGGGCATGTCCCTCATCCCCTTCAAGCAGGCCGCCCTGACCGTGTTCAGCGCCTATGAGACCATGTCCGGTGTGGGCATCGACTATGCCAAGTACATGCTCATCGCCCTGCTCATCTGCGCCGTGTGCTCGCTGCTCTTCATCGTCATGGGCAAGTACATCTTCCGTCCCGACATGAGCAAGCTCGTCCATCTGGATGTGAGCAAGCTGGACAAGGACGGCAGCCTGGTCCTTTCCCGCGTGCAGAAGGTCATCCTGGCCTTCCTGTTCCTGCTGGTCATTCTGCTGCTGGCCCCCAACTTCATGCCCAAGGACTTCTTCCTGACCCGCTTCCTCAAGGGCATCGGCAATACCGGTATCGTCATCCTGCTGGTGACGGTCATGGCGGCCATCAAGGTGGAAGGCAAAGCCCTGCTGAACTTCAAGGTCATGGTGGACTCCGGCGTCACCTGGGGCATCGTGCTGCTGCTGGCCTTCGTGCAGCCCCTGTCCGGTGCCATGGCCAAGCCTGAAAGCGGCATCACTTCCTTCCTGATGATGGCGCTTGATCCCATCATCTCCGGCGGCACCCCGCTGACCTTTGCCCTGTTCCTGGGCCTGGCCGCTACCCTGCTGACCCAGGTCATGAACAACGGCGCCGTGGGTGTGGCCCTGATGCCCATTATCTACAGCTACTGCCAGGCGGCCAACGTCAGCCCCGAACTTCCGCTGATCATGGTGGTCATGGGCGTGCACTTTGCCTTCCTCACGCCTGCCGCCAGTGCCAGTGCGGCCCTGCTGCACGGCAACGAGTGGTCGGATTCCAAGGCCATCTGGAAGACGGCTCCTGCCGTCATCCTCATGTCCTATCTGGTCACCGCGGCCATCACGATCATCGTGGGCAAGGCTATCTTCTAATCACCCTTGCGGGACGAAGCCTTCCTACGCGGGCGGGCAGCCTTGGGCTGCCCGCCTTTTTGCGTCTGTCCGGCAAGAAAGGTGGGGCCAAAGGGCTGGGCGGCAAGCTCGATGAAATGCCGCCGCAGGGCGTCCATCAAAGCCTGTGCCTGGGGGCTGATATGCTTGTGCCTGCGGACGAGTATGCCGTACAGCACGTTGGGCAGCAGGTGGTCCAGAGGGCAGCTGACGATGGAGCTCCAGTCCGAACCGAACATGGTCGCCCGGTAGCACAGCTCGTCCATGATGGCCACCCCGACGTCGCAGCGGACGAACTGCATGATGAGGTGGTAGTTGTTGACGCTGATGACCGTGTTCTTTTGCAGGCGGCGTGCCGCATACTGCAGGGTCGGCGTCGGTTGCTCGCTCTCTTCCAGCGATGTCTGAAAGATGACGAAGGGCAGCCGCTCCAGATCCGCTTCGGTGGGGATGGGGGGGATGTCCCAGATGCTGTCCTTGCGCATGACGAGCAGGGGACGGGCCTTCAACAGGATCTCCATGGTATCCTGCTTGGGCAGGGCCGTCATGCCCGTCAGGCCGAAATCCAGACGGGATTCCTTGACCGCCTGGACGATCTCGGAGGAAAGGGCACGCTGGATGCGGATGTTGACCTGGGGATTCTCCGCACGGAACGCGGCGATGGCGTCCACGGCCATGATGGCTACCGGCAGGGTCGCCCCCAGGAAGATGCCGCCCTGCAGGCGGCCGTCCGTGGTCCCGACGGCGGAGCGCATGCTCTGCAGCGTCTCGAAGGTCGTGATGGTCCAGCCCAGCAGTTTTTTGCCTTCAGGGGTGATCTGAAGGCTTTTTTTGTACCTGTCGAACAGGACCGTATTGAGCTCGGTCTCCAGCGAACGCAGCTGATAGCTGATCGTTGAGGGATTTCTGTGCATCAGTTCTGCGGCCCTGCGCACGCTCCCCGTTTTAGCGACATAATAAAACCCGCGTAACCATTGAAGAAAATCGCCATTCAACTCAGGAATCATCACGCTCTCCAATGTTTGATTTTTTGAAACGATATTTGATTTTTATTGATTTGACAATACAACTGTTTCGCATGATTTTTTATTCACAAACGCTGGGCCAGCCACTGAGGATTGCCCGACCGGCCCGGCGATGACTGTCCGCTAAAAAATCACAACCAGGATATTGCTATGAAGATGACCAAACACCCTCTCGGCACGTTAGTGGAAACCGACGTGCTCGTGATCGGCTCCGGTGCTTCGGGCTGTGGTGCGGCGCTCGGCGCGCGTGACCAGGGCCTCGACGTAGTGCTGATGGACAAGGGCAAGCTGGAAAGCTCCGGCTGTATCGGCGGCGGCAATGACCACTATATGGCCGTCCTGGATGAGCCCGGTGAAGCCCACGACACCGTGGAAGACCTCATCAAGTTCTACGCCAAGCCCCTCAATGGCTGGTCGCCTGCCATGCTGCAGAACGGCTGGTACGCCCACATGAAATATTTTCTGGATGTGCTGGGCAAGGCTGGTGTGCAGTTCAGCAAGAAGGCTGACGGCACCTACCTGCGCACCCAGGGTTTTGGTCAGCCCGGCCGCTGGTGGGTCCATATCGCCAACGGCATGACCATCAAACGCGCCATGGCCCGCATCGTGCGTGATGCTGGTATCAATACGCTCGACAACGTCATGGCGGTCAAGATCCTCACCGACAACGGCAAGGCCTGCGGTGCGCTGGGTTGGAATGTCCGCACCGGCGAATTCGTGCTGGTTCGCGCCAAGACCGTTGTTTCGGCCCAGGGTCGTTCGGCCACGCGCGGCACGGATAACTCCACCCACAATCCCTTCAACGTCTGGATGTACCCCTATAATACCAGCGCCGGTGTGGTGCTGGGCTATGATGTGGGCGCCGCCGTGACCGAACTGGACACCTATCAGCGTGCCACCATGCTGCCCAAGGGCTACGGCTGCCCCGGCATGAACGGCATCAACAGCTCCGGTGCGCACGAAATCAACGCCCTTGGCGAACGCTTCATGGGCAAGTACGACCCCATGATGGAAAACGGCGTGCGCAACAACCAGATCCAGGGCACCTTCCAGGAACAGATGGAGGGTTCCGGCCCGCCATTCTACATGGATATGCGCCATGTGGACAAGGATGTCGTGCATGAACTGCAGTACGTGCTCATGCCCGGCGACAAGGCCACCTTCGGTGACTGGGCCGACTGCACCGGCACCGACTTCCAGCACAAGCTGCTGGAAGTGGAGATCGGCGAGCTGATCTTCGGCGGCACCATCGCCGTCAACGACACCTTCGAAACCACTGTGCCCAACCTTTTCTGCGGCAGTATCTTCCTGTACTGCTCCGGCGCCATGTGCGGTGGCTACGAAGCCGGTCGCCAGGCCGGCATGCGTGCCGCCGGTATCACCGAAGCCGGCAAGATCAATGAAGATCTTGCCGCCAGCGTCAAGAAGGACGTGTTCGCTCCCATGCAGGTGCCCGCCGACGAAGGCGTCAGCTACAAGGAAATCGAACAGACTACCCGGAACGTCATGAACTACTACATGGGCTTCCGCCGCTCCATGGCCGGCATGGCCCGCGCCCTGGAAAAGATCCGCTTCCTGTCCGGCCAGGCCGGCCGCCTGCACGCCGACACCCTGCGCGATCTCATGCGCTGCCACGAGTCCCGCGACATCCTGACGGTCTGTGAACTGGCCATCCAGGCCACCATGGAACGCAAGGAGACCGGCCGCTGTGTCTACAAGCTGCGGGATTACCCCGAGCTGAATCCCGACATGGCCAAGCCGCTGCTGCTGATCCGCGGTGAAGACGGCCCCCGTTTCCAGTGGGGCAAGGCGCCGCTGCTGTAATGCCCGCGGCATCCTCATGCACTTTCCAAGGAGTTTGTAATCATGCCCCCGAGATATAGCCGTGAAATAACGCGCCCCGTCGTGCTGGGCGCCCAGCTGAAAGAGCAGTTCCGCACCTCGCCCTGCGAAACTTCCTGCCCCATCGGCAATTCCATCCAGAAGATGAACTCGCTCATCGAAAAAGGCCAGTTCACCGAAGCCCTGCGCTACCTGCGTGCCAAGAACCCCTTCCCGGGCATCACCGGCCGCGTCTGCCCCCACTTCTGCATGGATGCCTGCAACCGTAAGGAAATGGACGGCTGCCTGAACATCCGCGCCCTGGAACGCGCTGCCGAGACCTTTGCCGAACGCGGCAACGTCTTCTTCAAGCGTCGTCCCGCCACCGGCAAGAAAGCTGCCGTCATCGGCGGCGGCCCTGCCGGCCTGACGGCCGCCTACTTCCTGGCCCTGCTGGGCCACGAGGTCACCATCTACGAAGCCGAGCCCCTGCTGGGCGGCGTGCCCCGCTACGGCGTGCCGAACTTCCGTCTGCCCCGCGATGTGGTGGACCGCGAAGTGGGCCTGGTGCTGGAAGCCGGCGTGCGTGCCCGCGTCAACACCCGCGTGGGTGTGGACATCACCATGGAAGAGATCTCCGCCCGCTACGATGCCGTCATCGTGGCCACCGGTGTGCCCGCTGAAAACAGCCTGCCCATCCCCGGCGCCGAAAAGGCCGTCAAGGCCGTGGAATTCCTGCGTGCCGCCGCTCTGGGCCAGAACACCGGCAAGATCGGCAAGAACGTCGTCATCATGGGCGGCGGCGGCGTGGCCTTCGACTGCGCCTTCACTGCCCGTCGCCTGGGTGCCGAGAACGTCCATGTGATCTGCCTGGAAAAGGCCGGCGAGATGCGCGCTCCTGCCGAAGACCTGGAACTGGCCGCCAAGGAAGGCGTGCATGTGCACAATTCCTGCACCATGTCCGCCATCCGTACCGAAGGCGACAAGGTCACCGGCGTGGACTACTTCGAAGTCAAGGACTGCCACTTTGACGAAAAGGGCAAGCTGACCCTGGAAGCCGTGCCCGGTGGCGAGCATGTCCTGGAATGCGACACCGTGATCTTTGCCGTGGGCATGAAGACCGACCTGGCCTTCCTGGGTGAAAACGCCGGTGGTCTGGAACTGACCCCCCGCAACTGGATCAAGGTGGACGAAAGCCAGCGTACCTCCAAGGCCGGTGTTTTTGCCGCCGGTGACGTGTCCGCCGGCCCCGCCTCCATCGCCCGCGCCGTGGGCGACGGCCGCCGTGCCGCCTTTGCCGTGCACCAGATGCTGACCGGCGCCAGCAGCCGCGTCTATGCCCTGAACGAAGAAAACATGATCGAAGACTGCGACGCCATGGGCAGCGACACCGCTCCCTACGTGGTGCAGTACGCCGACATCTACGGCATCGCCCAGTATGAGAGCGTTCCTTCCGAAAAGGAAGCCGAAAATGCCTGTACCAAGGCTTTTGCCGAACTCAACCTGGGTCTGACCATCGAACAGGCCCGGAAGGAAGCCGCCCGCTGCTTCCACTGCGGCCACTGCAAGGCCTGCGGTACCTGCGTCGAGGACTGCCCCGGCTATGTGCTGGAGATGCGTCCCTACCAGGAAGCGG
>OGZO01003342.1_pt1 | contig 10274 bp, 6 predicted proteins | sample 1576721 | NCBI WGS metagenome assembly OGZO01 (sample SAMEA3541516, study PRJEB24748) | human gut metagenome | biome: human gut; feature: human-associated habitat; material: faeces | place: China | collected 2012 | reverse complement strand
CGTATATGCAAAAAAGTTAACGCAAAATACCGGCTATGCTTAAAGCAAAAATCCATCAACTCTGTGTATTGGGTTCCTGATACACCTTTGTGTTCGGGAGTATCACAGTCGCAAATACGGTATGCCATATCATCCCTCTTTTCTTATGTTACGCAACTGTTTTCGTCATGGTTGTCGTGGTAGATGTGGTTGTGGTTGTGGTTTCGGTCGGTGAGATATCTGTTTGAATAAAGGTAAGCTTTTTCCCTGAATAATGCAACGCAGAATCGAATTGTCCATCATCGCCCACAGTGATGGTGAGAATACCGTCTTTGTAAATGTCTTCCGCTCCAGATAGTAAATTGTGGTTGCTATGGTCGTCCACAAAAGACATACTAATGGCAACTCCTTCTAAATTAAATTCTATTGGACGTTGTTCGCCATTGATGGTGAACTCACCTCTGCACCATAGCCCTCTTTTATCCTCAGCCACATCAAAATAGCCTTCTATTTCTTGACACACCCATCGGGTATTCAGATGTTCCTCTGGGTGAAAATGCTGATTATAGTGCCACTCCACACAACCGGCGCTGGATATCAGCAGCATCGCACACAACAGCCACATACTCCATCGTTTCATCCTTCGCCCTCCTTTTTCTCTGTGCACTGGAAAATCAATCTATTAAGCACACCGATCAAAAGAATTTTCTATATGTATTATACATGTACTGGTTCAGAATTGCAATGGCGTTTTGCCACAATGATAGGATGACCGGAAAGCAATGGCGGGGTGTTGACAATCGGCGCGAAGTATGGTACACCCATAAACGAATCTTGTTGATGTACAAACCAATGTATATGATATATAAGGAGCGAGATATATGTCCGAAGCGCTCTCCCCTGTTCAACAAATTGAACGCAGTATTATGAAAAAATACCGCAAGGTGCTGTGGAATCCGTTTATCGGTGCCATCAAACGATACGAGTTGATTGCGCCCGGCGACAAGATCGCGGTGTGCATTTCGGGCGGCAAGGATTCGATGCTGATGGCCAAGCTGCTGCAGCTGCTGCAGCGGTTCAGCGAATTCCCCTTTTCGTTGGTGTTTTTGGTGATGGACCCCGGATACAATCCGCAAAACCGTCAGCAGATCGAACGCAACGCGGCGCTGATGGATATTCCGATCACGGTGTTTGAAACCAACATTTTCGCAGTGGCGGACAAGGCCGAAAAATCCCCTTGCTATCTGTGCGCCAAAATGCGGCGGGGGCATTTGTACAACCAAGCCAAGGCGCTGGGGTGCAACAAAATTGCGTTGGGGCACCATTTCAGCGATGTGATCGAAACCACGGTAATGGGGATGTTTTACGGCTCGCAGCTGCAAGCCATGCTGCCCAAGCTGCACAGTCAGAATTTTGAGGGTATGGAGTTGATCCGCCCACTGTACCGCATACACGAGGACGATATTCTGGCGTGGAAGCGCTACAACGGGCTGGAATTTTTGCAATGCGCCTGCCGGTTTACCGAAAATTGCGTAACGGACGACAGCGGCGTCAGCAGCTCCAAGCGACAGGAGATCAAGCTGCTGATCCGGCGTCTGAAACAGGACAACCCCAACATTGAAAAAAGCATTTTCAACAGCATCCACGCGGTGTGTTTGGACACCTTTCCCGGATACAAATCCGACGGGGTGGAACACTCGTTTTTGGACGATTACGACCACATCCGGCGGGTTTGACCCATCGGGCACGCGAATTTATCCAAAATGGCTAAACAATTTTGCCGACGGCGGCACAATTTTTTTGGCGTGGGACTTGCGCAAAGGGCAAAAATTGCGTATAATAAAGAACGCAATACAGGAAAAACGCAAAAGTCGGGCGAAGCCGGGCGTTTTGCGCAATAACCGAAAGGAGTACCAATATGAACTATTCCCAAGAAGTGGAACAAATGTGCATAGTGAAAAAGGGTCCGCACCACGGCCCGGCTCCCATTCCGGAAGAGGGTAAATGGGTCAAATCCACTCAGATCTCGGACATTTCGGGTCTGTCGCACGGCATCGGCTGGTGCGCTCCACAGCAGGGCACCTGCAAACTGACGCTGAACGTCAAAGAGGGTATCGTGCAGGAAGCGCTGGTCGAGACGGTCGGCTGCTCCGGTATGACTCACTCCGCCGCTATGGCTGCTGAAATTCTGCCGGGCAAAACCCTGCTGGAATGTCTGAACACCGACCTGGTGTGCGACGCGATCAACGTGGCGATGCGCGAAATCTTCAAACAGCTGGCTTACGGCCGCACCCAGTCCGCTTTCTCGGAAGACGGTCTGCCGATCGGCGCCGGTCTGGAAGATCTGGGCAAGGGTCTGCGTTCGCAGGTGGGCACCATGTTCTCCACTAAGCTGAAGGGCGTTCGTTATCTGGAGATGGCGGAAGGCTATGTCACCAAGATGGCGCTGGACGAGGAAGGCGAAGTGATCGGTTATCAGTTCGTCCGTCTGGGCAAAATGCTGGAGGATATTCGTCACGGCATGGAGCCGAACGAAGCCTACAAGAAAAATATCGGGCAGTACGGTCGCTTTGACGGAGCGGCGAAGTACATCGACCCCCGTGAAGAATAATAGGAGGGCAGACAAATGGCTAACGATGTGAAGTTTGAAGGCAAAGAGAGACGCATGGCCAAGATCGAGCAGTTCCTGGCCGACAACGACCTGGGCACGCTGGAGGCTGCCCGTGACCTGTGCCTGTCCAACAAGATCGATGTGGACGCGATCGTCAAGGGCGTGCAGCCCATCGCGTTCGAGAACGCTGTTTGGGCGTACACGCTGGGCGTGGCGCTGGCACTGAAACGCGGCGTGAAAGACGCGTCCGAAGCGTCCGCTGTCATCGGCGAGGGCTTGCAGGCGTTCTGTATTCCGGGTTCTGTCGCTGAGCAGCGCAAGGTTGGTCTCGGCCACGGTAATCTGGGTAAAATGCTGCTGTCGGAGGATACCTCCTGCTTCGCGTTCCTGGCGGGTCACGAATCCTTCGCGGCTGCCGAAGGCGCGATCGGTATTGCGCGTACCGCCAACAAGGTGCGCAAAAATCCGCTGCGCGTTATCCTGAACGGTCTGGGCAAAGATGCGGCGTACATCATCAGCCGTATCAACGGCTTCACCTATGTGGAGACCGATTACGATTTCTATAACAGCAAGCTGAATATCGTGCGCGAGAAAGCGTTCTCCGACGGCGAGCGTGCCAAGGTGAAATGCTACGGCGCGAACGACGTGCTGGAAGGCGTGGCCATCATGCAGCACGAGGGCGTGGAAGTGTCCATCACCGGTAACTCCACCAACCCGACCCGTTTCCAGCATCTGGTGGCGGGCACCTACAAAAAATGGGCGATCGAGAACAACAAGAAATACTTCTCGGTGGCATCCGGCGGCGGCACGGGTCGTACCCTGCACCCCGACAACATGGGTGCCGGCCCGGCTTCTTATGGTCTGACCGACTCGATGGGTCGTATGCACGGTGACGCGCAGTTTGCGGGTTCGTCCTCGGTGCCGGCTCACGTGGAAATGATGGGTCTGATCGGCATGGGCAACAACCCGATGGTTGGCGCGACGGTTGCGTGCGCCGTGGCGGTGGAAGAAGCGCTGAAAAACGCGTAATCTACGCCAGATACCAATCGCTGACAATCGGCAGGGGCAGGATGATATCCTGCCCCTGCTTTTTGCTGCCGCGAAAGCGGTGCTCCCCTGCCCCATACCGACGCGAAAATGCCGCCGTAACGGATCTTCGTTACGGCGGCATTGTGCTATTTTCGCAATGATGGGGACGACGCTATGCAGCGCCTACCCTATCAGCGGGTCTGTTTTTTGTTTTGGATTGCCAGCGCGGCGGCCAGTGCCAGCGACGCCAGCGCAATCAGCCCGGCGATCATCGCCGTTGTGGCATCGTCGCCAGTCTGCGGCGCGGTATCCTCCGACGGCGCAGACGGATCGGTAGATGCCGGGGCATCGGTCGTGTCGCTGTCGCCGGAATCGGTCACATCCGCGGCACCGGTGATAATCGTCGTGTCACTAGACGATGTGTCGGTGGTCGAAGATGTACCGGAGAGTTCACTGGTACCGGAGCTGCGGCTGCTGTCGGTGTCGGAACCGGTCACCGTCGTGCTTGTACTGCTGGCATCGTTCGTGTTGCCAGTACCGCTGCCCGCGTGAGACGACCGTGTGGCACTGCCCTGCGAGAGAGTACTGCTGGTGGTGCCGGTGGACAGGGTGGTAGAGGTCGTTTGGGTCGTGCTTGTACTGCGGGTCGTGCTGGTCGTTGTGGTTGTTTTGGTCGTACTGGTGGTCGAGGTCGGACGCGAAGTCGTGGTGGTAGTGGTAGCCGTGCTCCGCGTGGTGGAGGTAGTGGTCGTGGTGCTGGTGGTTGTGGTCGTGCTTTGCGTGGTGGAGGTCGTAGTGGAACCCGACGTCGTGGTCGAAGGCAGCGTGGTCGTGGTGGTGGTCGTCGTCACCGTGCTGCTGGTCGACGATACGGGCGGCCGAGACACACCGAAACCGGCATCCTGATACGGCAGTTCATAGTGCTTGGTACCGTTCGCCTGCAGCTCGTTCAGCGAGGGCAGCGAGATATTGCTGATAGTCGCGCGCGACAACAGTTTGCCATCCGCCTCGTATTCGCCGTCCGCCTTGGAGCCATGCTGATCATCGGCAGCCGCGGCATCCTTTTCAGTCACCCGCAGGTGCGACAGATCCACATCCTCATTCGACATGAACACGATGGAATAATCATCGCCCGCCATCAAGCCGTCAAAGCGATAATCGCCGTTTTCATCGGTTTCGGTGACAGCCATAACCTCTTTGCCTTTCATCAGATACACCGTCACACTGGGAATACCGAAGTCCTCATTTTCGTTGCGGATGCCATCCAGATTCTCATCTTCCCAGGCTTTACCGGTCAGGCTGCGGGTGTAAACGCCCACTTCCACCGCCGTGGACAGTTTTTCCTGCGAGAAGGTGTTGCGCAGCACATCGCCCGCGTGACCGCCTTGCACGATATAGGTGAAGTCGATCACCGCGCTGCACCACGCGCCCAGACGATCGTCGGTGAAGGCAAACGAAACCGGCCATGCGCCGATCAGACCATCGCCCGTGACGGTACCGTCCTCGGCAATGGTCGCTTGCTGCCAGCCATTTTCGACGGTGATGTCATCCTTTTCAATGTCCGCACTGGTTTTGCCGGCGTACGCCATATTCGCAGTGTACCAGATCTCCACATCCGTCGAATCCTTCAGGCGGCTGGTATCCAGCGTCATGGAGGTGATTGCGTATTGGCTGTCGGCATTCATTGTCGTGTGGTTAAACCCGTTTTGCGGCATGGTATCGATCGCGCAAATGTTGCGCTTCGCCTCCGAGCTGGAGTTGTTGATAATCAGCTGGAACGCCGCATCGTCGTCTTTTTCCAACGCGGTTTTGGTGGTGGATTTGAAGATATTGAACGACACAAGCTTGGTCACCGACACCGCATCGGTGCTGATGTTGCGGTTGAACGCGGTGTGGGTGCGCTTGTCCTCGGTGGTGGAGATGGTCACCTGCGATTTCAGCGACGCGCCATCGTTCACATCCTGTTCGGGATCGGTTTTTTGCCCGATCTCGCAGCTGTAATACAGCGGCGGCAGTTCACGGTTTGCCACTTCGACGTTTTCGATAACAAAGGTGAGCACTGTGTTGCCGTCCGCATCCGTAGTCACGGCCGCCGGTTCAATCGCTGCGCCGCCGATCACATTGCCTTTGCGGAACGCGTCGTTCTGCTTGACCGGCGCATAGGTGCCGCCCCAGCTCGCCGAGCCGGGAATATAGGTCAAATTCTTGTCGATGGTCACAGTCATGGTCACGGTCGTTGTTTGATCCGCCGGGATGTTGACATTCTCTTTGAACTGCATGGACGAAGTAGCGACAAAATCCACATAGCGCTCGCCCTGGTCCAGATCGAATTTGTCCTTTTCAATGCTGCTTTCGCCCTCGCCGACTTTTTGCGCCACCAGCAGCGACACGGTGGTTTCGTACGGCACCACATACAGGCTGTCGCCGTTCGCCCAGCCAAAGCCCTCGCCGCCTATGTAACCGGTTTCGTCGTACTTCGCTTTGGGATAGCTTTGGGGATCCAGATTGACCGCCGGAGCCGTGCTCCACGCGCGGGTTTCGGCATCAAAGGTGCAATCCTGATCAAACTGGGTCTGCGCGTATTGTTTATAATCCTCCAGCGTCAGCTCATCTTCCGCTTTGTTCAAAAACTGAGCCGCCTGGGTGCTGAACTGCGCGGTCAGCCACGCGTTGGTGGTTTCGGTCAGCATATACACATGGTTGGCGATGTCGGCATCTGCCTTTACGCGCAGCAGCGACTGCCGCATCCACAGCAGGTTGTTGCGGTTGGTTTCGCAGCCGCGGGTGTGGTACAGCAGACCCACGCACACCTTGCCGTCCGCCTGCAGCGCCTCCAGGCTGTCGTAGTAAACCAAGTCCTCCTGACGGGCGGCGAACATTTCGTCATCATAGCCATCCGCCTCCGGATCATCGCCGTTATGGTTCCAACCGGTGCCGTCCGGTTTGGCGGCGAATTGCAGCGTCCATTTCCAGCTTTGACCGTAGGAGCCGCTCAGCGCCGTGGCGGGATCCACTTCCAGCCCGCGGTCATCGAATTTTACCAGCTGGTCCGCCGCAATGGTATGTTCGCTGATGTCCTCGGTGCCGATGTCGGCTTCGGAATAGGCTTGCGTAGCGCCCACCTGCGCGCCGCACAGCGCCGTATCCGACCCGTTGGCTTTGTTGCCGTTAGAGACATTGTCGGTGCCGGAATTGACGTTGCCGGGGTAGCTGTAGAAAATCTCCTGCGTACGACGACCACCGGTGACAAGCGAGCGCGTTTGGGTGGTGCTGTCATCATCGGTTTTGGTCTGTTCGGACACGGTTTTATCGCTCAGGCTGACAACGTGCAGGTTGGTATCCTGCGCGTCCAGCTGCACCAACCCGTCTTCGCCGTGTGTTTTGCGCAGATCGTGTTTGATGTTTTCGCCGTCGGTGTACGAAATCGGCTGCACCACCGTGAATTTGTATGCCGAAAAGTTGCCGACCAGAATTTTGCCGTCGGTCGTGTAGTAATGTACGCTGCCGGTACGGTCACGTTTGGGGAACGCGTTCATATCAATCTCGAAATTTTTCAGCGTAAAGTGAATCTTGTTGCCGGTTTGGACAGCGGTCACATCACCGCTGTTTTTACAGCTGATCTCTTCCTCGCCCGGTTTCACCGGATTGCCGGTCATCGGCGTTTTCAACACCTGGTTGTGTTCGCCGTTTTTTTCGACCGACCACAGCAGCGGCGTATACTCCGCCGTGACATCCTGATCGCGGAAGGTGGTGGTCAGATCCACATCAAAGCTGATTTCTTCGCCTGGTTTGGGAATTTCCACACCGCGAATACCCTTGTCGGCGTTGTCGTTGCGCAGCTGCAGCGCAAAGCCATAGATCGCCTCAAAGCCGGTCACACGGCCTGCTTGCGTATTATAAGCGGCATCCGCAAACTCAAACGCATTGTGGGAGCCAAGCGTGTTGCTCCAGTTGACCAGCTCCACATTGTATTTGGGGGCAGCCGTCACCTTGACCGGAGCGATTTTCATGGCGTACCGCTCGGCGTAGTCGGGAGCCTTGGCATCGCCCTCCGCCCATGCTTTCACGGTGGGAGCCACGATATCACCCTGCCGCTTGCCGCCAACTTTCACGATAAACGGCACGGTGCAGCCGCCGGGGATCGCGTGGCCGTTTTCGGTGGGCAGGTTGCGATACACGGTGTAGATGCGCACATCGGTGCCGTCCACCGTGGCGGTATCCTCGTGCAGATCCTGCACCCACCCCATCGCGTCCAGATCCAGCTCTAGCTCCGGATCGTCCGGCAGCATAAACTGGTAGCCCACCCGGCCGCTTTGATAAGTGGACACACCGTCTTTGCTTTGCACATTCACTTCTACATTATAAGTAATGGTATCATACGACCGGATCACATCATTCGCCGCCGAGGCATCGTCGCCGCAATAGACATCTCCCTCGTTGGTATGTTCATCAAACGGACCGGTGCCGGTGATGATGCCGCTGCCCCAGATGGATTCCTCTTTTTGCTCCAGCTGCAGGTTGTTGACATACGCCTGATCGGGTACATCGTCGCGATCATAGGTGCCGGGGGTGATGCTTTCGGCCGACGCCACACTGTACAGCACGGCGCTGCCCAGCAGCACACTCGCCGACGATACGATCGCACATAATCGTTTTAGCTTTCCTGTTTTCATGTTGTCCACTCCTCGAAAAATTTTGGCTATTTTTTGCCCTCTCATGACATACTCGTATACTTTACACCAATTGCGGCAATATGTCAAGCGCTTTCCTCTTTTTTCTTACGCGTCCTTGTGGTGATTGTACCAGAAAAGTGTAATTTCGCAACATCTCCATACTTTTTGCGGTGATGCTGCGACATATGATGCTCTTCAAAACAATTTCGCACACCCATCTAAGAGGGTGGCAGCGGAGCCATCGTTTTATTTTGCCGAGAAAAAATGGCCAAACCCCGAATTTCTCTTGGCAGCGCCCGATTTTATGGTATACTAATAGAATAGTAAAATAAAAGGCGGGGATCATCTATGCGCGTATTGTTACTGGACGGCAACAGCATTGCCAACCGCGCGTTTTACGGCATCAAGTTGCTGTCCACCAAGGACGGTCAATATACCAACGCAATCGTGGGCTTTTTTAATATTTTGCAGCGGCTGCGCGACCAGACCGGCGCAGATCATATGGCGGCGGCGTTTGATTTGCATGCGCCCACCTTCCGGCACAAACTGTATGACCAATACAAAGCCGGACGCAAACCGATGCCGGAGGAATTGCGTCAGCAAATGCCAATAATCAAAAAGATTCTGACCCTGCTGGGCTGCACAGTGGTGGAAACCGAAGGGTACGAAGCCGACGATATTTTGGGAACCCTATCGGCGGCGACCACCGATGCGGGCGGCGAATGCTTTATCGCCACCGGCGACCGGGATGCGCTGCAGCTGGTGGGCGATCAGGTGACGGTGCTGTTGGCAGCAACCAAAATGGGACGTCCCGAAACGACGGTGTTCGATCGCGCCGCAATCGAGGAAAAATACGGCTTGCAGCCGGAGCAGCTGATCGACCTGAAAGCGCTGATGGGCGATACCAGCGATCACATTCCCGGGGTGCCGGGGGTGGGCGAAAAAACCGCACTGGATCTGCTGCACCGGTTCGGCTCGCTGGATGCGGTATACGCCGGGTTGGAGGACAGCGATCTACGCGAATCGCTGAAAAACAAGCTGCGCACCGGCAAAGATCTCGCGTACCTCAGCCGCACGCTGGGCACCATCTGCCGCGAGGCACCGGTGTCGCGGCAGATGGTGGATTACCAACTGCGCCCCCTGCAGGCGGCTGAGCTGGGCAAGCTGCTGACACGGCTGGAGCTGTTTAAGCTGATGGACAAATGGGGCATTGACGCGGCCGCGCCGGTGGCAGCGGAAACCGCGGTCAGCGCCGCCGCCGCACAAATGTCCGACTCCCCCGCTGCCGTTTTGGAGGCGGCACGCACCGCGGGAGCGTGCGATATGCTGCCGGTATGGACGGATGGCACACTAAGCGGGCTATGGATCGTCGCCAGTGGCGTGTTCGCTTATGTAGCGGCGGAGGACGCGCTGATGGCGGATGTGCTCGCGCTATGGAGCGACGAACAGGGCAGCGCCGTCGTCGGCGATTGCGTCCTGAAGTTGCTCGCGCAGGGCGTTTATGCGGTCGAGGGCCGTGACCTTGAGTTTGTTGAGCTGCTGCCCCATTTCGCGCTTGAGCTCCGGGGCCACCGTCTTGAACTCTTCCATCAGGGCGTTCAGTTCGCCCTTCTTGCCGAGCACTTTGATGCGGAACTCCTCGATCTCGGCCGCTGCCTTCGGTTTGAACTCTTCGACACGTCGGAGAAGTTCATTGTGAACTGGTGAATGAGGCCGGGCGATATGCCGACCGTCTGAGTGTAAACCTTGAAATACCTACCGAAGCTAATCTCAAGATGTTGGCTCCTGAAAAAGACCATCGCAGTGTGTATCTGCCTATGAGATATATCCGTGAAGGAGCACTTGAAAGTGCGGAAGAGCGGAAGCATCACCGCCATGCCCCGCGTTTTGCGCCGGCAGGACAGAGTACGCAGATGATTGTCGGGGCAACTTCGGAAAGCGACTCTTACGCAGCTTTTTGATGTCCAGCGCAGGCATCTGGC
>OGZO01003338.1_pt1 | contig 10292 bp, 8 predicted proteins | sample 1576721 | NCBI WGS metagenome assembly OGZO01 (sample SAMEA3541516, study PRJEB24748) | human gut metagenome | biome: human gut; feature: human-associated habitat; material: faeces | place: China | collected 2012 | reverse complement strand
TCCAACAGAAAAGGCATCCAATGAATATGATAAGTATTTTGGTCAGCCGATAAAACTGTTGGATGCAGCAGGAATTATTCATGGGGAAAAGAGTGGACATGGATATACATATGAAATCGTGAATCAAGAGTTGCTTGAGTATATTAGTTTTAGAGAAAGAAATTGTTATAATTTTTTGTGTTTGTATATTGAAAAAGTTCTAAGAGATAGCGGGATTTATCATTTGTTTGAATATTTCTTTAGGTTACAAGATAAAAACAGCTTTAAGAATTTAAAAGAAGGATATACGCAATTTACAATAGAGTATACACCGATTAATGGTGCTACAGAATGTGGAAGAATTTTCACAAAGATTTTGAATCCCTTAGCTTGTAAGTATAAGAAATGTGGCACGGAACGGGGAAGAATTTCAAAAGATATTATTACACAAGATATGATTTTGTATAACCAAAGAAATTGGAGAGATGTGTTATCAGAAAAACCTAAAGAAATGACGAGAGTTGATTATGAAGTTACATTACCAAAACCAGACGAAAACTATATGACAACTTATCGTATCAACAGAGCAAAAAGAAATCTTCGACGATTCAATGATTATTATAGGAAAGCACAGACGGAATTGCATGATGAACGTCATATGGTAGATCCGGCGACACAGATGCATCATATTTTCCCTGCAAATGAGTTTCCTAGTATTGCAGACTATGTTGAAAATTTGATTGCATTAACTCCAACGCAGCATTTTACCTATGCACATCCCAATAATAATACGCAGTACATCGATAGGGCATATCAGTATCTTTGTTTAATTGCGAAAACTGGTTCAATTCGAGACAACTTACTTCAAAAGAACAATGAACCAAAAATTTATGATTTTTATTTGTATCAGACTGTTTTGAGTACAGGATTAGAATCAGATGAGTTTTATGATGTGGATGAAATGGATTTTGATGCATTACTAGAACGAATAGAGAAGTATTATTAAGAAGGGGAAAATTTGTGGAGAAATGGAATAAGTTAGAATTTATTAATGACCAAGAGTATTACGAAACATTGGGATTTTTAGCTAAAGAAAAACAAATTATAGGCATAATAACGGAGGCAAATGAACAAGCTGGTGCAGGAGGTTCACAAGGAAAATTGACAATATCATCGTTAGTGGACTTAAATTCATTACCAACCCCTTTGAAGAATGCATTTGTTGCAAGTCCTGAAACGAGAATTAGTGAAACGAAATTCATAAGACATTTACAAGAAAATCATGGATTTACAAAAGAAACAGATAATTCCGGAAGAGATTTTACAAAACATTTGTCTCCACAGTCATTTGAAGTAGTTATCAATTCTATTCCGGGTCAATATATTAAGGATTTTTATAGAGGCTATCATTGGAATTGTGAAGTCGTGAAGCGAGCAAGGAATTTGCAGATAGAAGATATTAATGATGATTATCAAAGTGAACAAGAATCACTAGATGGACATACTGAAGGAAGAAGAAAAGAGTATTATACAACAAAGTATGAACGTAATTCTAAAAATCGGAAAGATGCAATTAGAATACATGGAACAAAGTGTATGATATGTGGATTTGATTTTGAAAAGGTATATGGTGAACTTGGTGCAAATTATATAGAGGTACATCATATTAAGCCATTGGCTTCGTTAGATGAGGAAACAACAGTAGATCCAAGAACAGATCTTGTATGTGTGTGTGCTAATTGTCATAGAATGTTGCATCGTTTTAAGAGTTATATGATGTCGATAGAAGAACTGAAAACAATTGTTGAAGATAATAATAGAAAAGAGAATGAGTGAAATGATACAATTAGATTACCAAACAAATAATCCACGTTGGGGATGGTCGGGAATAGAATTTATTACATGGGATGAATATGTGAAAGTATTGGGATTTTTAGCGAATGAGGATCATTATAGAAATATGAACGGCGGGAGAAGAAGTCTGTGGACAGACTCTATAGAGTTGCATGTCGAAAAAAATGATAAACAGGGTGCATGGGGAAAAGAAGGAAGAATACATTATTATGGAGCAGATACACCAATAAAAGTGGAGTTTCCTGAATTATATGCGTGTAAAAGTGCTGGAAATAATGGTATAACTTATAGAATAAATTCGAATGATTATATGTATTCATTAGTGTATGATTATCGATTTAAACTTAAAACATATGTTGGCTATACAACAGCTGATATTTTTCCACCTAATAATGCATATGAAGTAGTATGGAATATCTTTGAAAATTTTGCAAATGCAAATGGACTAAATTTAAGAAGACTGCAAGAATATTATAATCTTGGTTGGAACTTATAGTTGAATTACGATTTAATTATTACAATTATATAAAATAATGGTAAGAAGTATCATGTTTTGCATAAATAATTGACACAGTATTAGGTAAGGAGATGACAAAATGGGAGAAATATATGAGAATGACAGCATAGATGAAAAAATTGGTAAATTGAAAGCGGAAGAGGCAGGGATCGATTATGAAATCGAAAATATGGAAGATGACGAAGATGAGGAAAATGAACAACCGTTTGATGCTGAAAAAATAAGAGTAGATCAGCAAATGTTGTCAGTAAAGTATATGTTGGAATTGATGGATCAGGATTTAATTGAGTTAAATCCTGGCTATCAAAGAAGACGTGTGTGGAGAGATAACAAGAAAAAGTCTCTATTAATTGAATCGTTAATGTTAAGAATACCTATTCCAGCATTTTATTTTTATGAAAATGAGGATGGAAAATATCAGGTTATAGATGGACAGCAGCGGTTGACAACAATTAGAGAATTTGTGAATGGTGAATTTCGCCTAACGGGTTTGGAATATTTAGGAAAAGATTATAACAAAAGAAAATTTAAAGACTTAGATACGAAATATGTCCAAAGAATATATCGAACTCAAATAGCAGTTAATATCTTAGATGCCAGATCTCCTAAAAATGTTATTTTTGATATCTTTAGACGTGTTAATACTGGTGGGGTAAATTTGAATCCACAAGAGATGCGTAATGCTATTTGCAAACAGGAGGTGCGAGATTTCTTAATAAAGAGTACTAAAAATGAAAATTATCTTCTTGCTACTAGGGGAAGAGTTAAAGACGATAGGATGGATTCTCAGGAACTTGTTCTTCGATTCTATGCTTTCTATAAGGCATATGATTATGAAAAAAATGTTTTGCATTATGATTATCCCAACATTGCAGCAATGCTTGATGATGCAATTGAAGAATTGAATAAAATGCAACCGAGTATGAGAGAAGAATTATATAAAAAATTTGACTTGGCAATGAGAAGAACTTATGAGGCTTTTGGCGAATATGCTTTTTCAAAAATTCAAAAAGATGGCAGAACTGTAAAAAGGAATATGGATTATATTAACAAGTCATTATTTTCATCGTTTTCTGTTTTATTACTTAATAAAAGTTATGATGATATCAATATAAAGTCAAAAAAGGAGAAATTATTGTTAGAATTGGCAGATGCTTTGTCAGATCATTATTATACAAATTCGATTACGATTGGTACAGGAGACAAGAGAAATGTATATACAAACTATGAGTTTTCAAGAAAGGTGTTAGAACAATGTCTTGTATAAAAATCGAAAAAATGATATTAAAAAATTTCAAATGTCATAATTATTTTGAAACTGACATAAAACAATTAAATATATTAACAGGAAGTAATGCATCAGGAAAGTCAAGTTTTGTTCAGGCATTACTGCTGGCATTTAAAAGTTGGGAAGAGTGTGAGAAAAAAAAGATTGGTACAAATAAAATTTATGGTATGAATTTGGGAATACCATTGAATATTGTTTCAGAGGATTTAGAAGAAAAAAATATTGAGATACGAATATTTACAAATGGAAATGAAAATAGAGTTGTGCTAGGGCTTCCAGATGATAATGATGAGTTGAGATTTGATATTTGTAATTCCGATGAAATAATGGAAGCTAAAGAACAAGGATATAATTTAAGTAAAATGCATATTTTCTTTTTAAATGCGGAGCGCAAAGGACCAAGAATTGTATCGCACATTAATGACATTATACCGTTTTCTGTTGGTAATACAGGGGAAAATACAAGTTATATACTTAGTGAAATGGATAAGTTTCAAAAAATCAACTTTGGATTTCAATTGCCGAATGATTTGAAGATATCTGAGATTGACAGATTTTCTGCTAATTGTGAAGAGTGGCTAAATATAATTATTCCTGAAACTAAAATCAGATATAGCGTTGATATAGAGAAGAATATTACTACATTAATGCTGCAAAATCAGGGAGAATTTCATTTGCCGGTAGCGACGGGATTTGGTATTACATATGTATTACCAATTGTTGTTCAAGCATTGGTTGCAAGTATGATGGAGAATTCTGTACTTGTTGTAGAAAATCCAGAAGCACATCTACATCCATTGAGTCAATCCAGACTGGGAAAGTTTTTAGCATTGATAGCAGTAAATGGTGTGCAGGTAGTTATAGAAACACATAGCGAACATATTGTAGATGGTTGTAGAATTCAAACTGCTAAAGAGAAGCAATGTGAAAACATGAAAATATTATTTTTTGAGAAAAAAGATAATAACAGTATTTGTCATGGTATAGGTGTACAGGAAAATGGTGAGCTTGAAGAATGGCCTGAAGGTTTTTTTGATCAAAAACGTATAGATTTGCGTGAGTTACTGGAGATGAGGAGATGTGGAGAATAGATTTTTATTTGTTGCCCTCGAATAGTTATCGTGACATTGATGAATATGAGGCATTTGAGTTTGGGGAGAAAATAGCATATTTATGCAATAAGGAAAAAATATACATCCCAGAGGAATTTTATAATATATCTGATAAAAACGGAATAGCAGCTATGGATTTCCTATATGGAAAAACGCAAAGTGATATATCGGATTATCTAATGGAAGTCATTTCAAAACAAAAGACCTGTTCTGATACTTATTTTGAAATTAAGAATAAGGAAGAGTATGGATATTTACCAATAACTCAAAAGGATTTATCTGATAATTCGAAATATTTGTGTGTTACGAGTATAAAAAATATTGAAGAAGATAAATGCTTAAAGGTTAACGATGTGATAAAGATAAAGCGGTTTTATATAAAAAGGGTGGTTGACTACAAAATATATGAGGATAGGGTGAGAGAATGTTTTTCAAATATTATTTTTCATAATGATGCATTTGTACATGTGGAGAAATTGGGAAAATGCGTTGATGTTGTGGAGGAATTGACAAGACATTTGACAGTTTTAAATGACAATGCTAAGAAATTGTATGATTATTATAATAAAAATGAAAAAGATACATTAGCTGAGCTTAAATCCGGATATGGTATTGTGTGTTCTGGAAAAGGTTCAAAAGAAGATAAGAGTTACAATAAAGAAATTATTTATAATAACGAGAAATTTCAACTGACGTGTAATCCACATACTAAACTTTATAATAAAAGGACAGATCAACGTATTTATTTTTGCTGGGGACGTGACGAGATTGAAAATCATAGAATTATTGTCGTTCGTATAGGTGATCATTGGGATGAATAGGCAAAATCAAGAGGAGCAAGTACTAAATGTAAATTAGTAATTTGAACAGAAGCTGTTGAATAAAATAATAGGTGTATTAAATATTTAGAAATTTGTTTTACAAAGGAGATGATGGGATGCCGCATATTGATGAACAAATAATGAATATAGATCAGATTATTTGTAGTAATATTGATTTATTGGAGTTTTCTGGTGTGACAAGAGCTATTGTCTCGCAAAACCTTTTAGCACAATCACGAAATCTTGTGGAGCATATTGCTGTAAAAGGATATAGTAATGGTGCTGATATTATGGCGGACTGGAATACCATTCCTGAAGCGTTAGAATTTATCAAACATGATAATAAATATCTGTTTTTACGGAAATTTCATGGATTTTTACAAGAATCTAAATCACATTATACTCCCGATGCAGATGGAGCAGAGCGTCTTACTTTAAAATATTATGAATATTACATGATGCTTCGAGAGTTTGTAAAAAAACAATATGGATTAGATATTCTGCATAATATTGATAAATTTCCAGTAAATATGGATAAAGCAGTGATTGGGTATTATCGTGCAGTGACAAATTGCCTTACAAAATCATACGGCATTGTGGACTATATAAGAAGTGAAAGGCTTTACGTAATGCGGTCAAAACCTGTAATAGTGGATCAATGTATAATTTATGAGAATACATTAATTCCAGCTAATGATGCCGTAAGTAAATTTGATCGTTTTATTGCTTTTTCAAAATTCATGCTGCCAGATCATTATGCTGTGAGAGCTGACATACGTGGAGAACAGATTACCGTAGAGAATCAACAAATGCCAGTCAATATTCTAAATGATTATCAGGTAGCTATTAGACCGTGCGAACTGAAAAATTTTGCAAAAATATTTGGGTGTTTTATTGAAATGAGTCAAGGGCTTGCCGAATATCAAGGATTAATGAAATATTTAACTAGAACTGGTGGAAGTATCACAGATATTATAACATCTCCTAATGCAAAATATGTGGCGATTAAATCTCAGATTTTACAGAATGCTAGAACAGTGAAATTTTATGATGCTTTGGATAAAGCAAGGAATGTGATATTGAAAAATATACCTGGAGTAAATGTTGTTAGGTATTTATCATATATCATGCGAAATAAAGTGATAAAAAGTCAGATATGCGACGAAGCAAATAGATATTTATCTGACTTGTATCTACAATATGGCTCTATTCCATTTGAAACGATGCCATTTTGTACATCATTAATTGGTCATAATCCTGAGATGAAAGATGTTTTTGGATGTATGTCAACATTTCATAATGAATCACAGCTTTTAGCAAGATACATAGAGACCAATACGACCTCAAATGGACATTTGTATACGAAAGTTGAGGAAGTAACACATCTTGGTGATATTGATTCCTTGATACGTGACCATAATCGTAAATTATACAGAAAGCATCATTCACGTGATTTGTGCCGATTTGGAAAGAATTTTCTGTATATTAACGAGCACTATGAAGATACAAAACGGATATTAGAGGAATTGATAAATTTATCAAAAGAAGGAGTCTCAGGATATCGTAATTTTGCTACATACTGGATGAACGAGAATCCAGAGACGGTTAATTGTGAAGAGAAGAAGAATATCTTGCAGGAGATGTTTGTGGATTCGAAAGTAGCACTTATATATGGCGCAGCAGGAACTGGAAAAACATATTTGCTAAATCATGTAGCGCAATTGTTTGACGAGAGAACAAAATTATTTCTTGCAAATACGAATCCTGCTGTAGACAACCTTAGACGAAAAATGAAAGCCCAGAATTGTGATTTTTATACTATTGCAATGTTTCTAAAAAAGTGTAATGTGGATGTTACATATGACATGCTGATTATTGATGAGTGTAGTATGGTAAGTAATTCTGATATGCGTAAGGTACTTGAAAAAGCAAGTTATAAACTTCTTGTTTTAGTGGGTGATACTTATCAGATAGAGGCAATATCTTTTGGAAATTGGTTTTCACTTGCAAAATATTTCTTGCCTAAAAAGACTTGGAATGAATTGATGACACCGTTTCGTGCAAAGAATAATGAACTTCTTGAATTATGGGCAAAAGTAAGAAAAATGGAGGGAGATGTTACAGAGCATCTTGTAAACTATGGTTATTCTTCTGTCTTGAATGAGAGTATTTTTCAGAGAAGTTCTGAGGATGAAATTATCCTATGCTTAAATTATAATGGACTTTATGGAATTAATAATATTAATCGGTTTTTGCAAAACAATAATCCATCGCAAGGAGTTAAGTGGGGACTGTGGACATATAAAGTTGGAGATCCAATTCTTTTTAATGACAGTCAGAGATTTTCGCCGGTATTATTCAATAATCTTAAAGGAAGAATAGTTGATATTGAGCTCGAAACGAACGGCGAAAGAATCTGGTTTTCGATTGAAATTGATAAAGTTATTAGCGAGTTCGATATAGAGGATATTGCGTTAGAATTACTAAATCCCGATGAATTTGGCAATTCAGTAATCAGATTTTATGTAGATAAGGGTAATGATTCAGATGAAGATAATGATACTGAAATAGATGCTATAGTTCCATTTCAAATTGCATATGCGGTTTCTATTCATAAGGCACAAGGTTTGGAATATGAATCAGTGAAAATTGTTATTACTGAAGATATTGATGAAATGATAACACATAATATTTTCTATACAGCAATCACAAGAGCACGTAGCAATTTGAAAATATATTGGAGTCCAGAGTCACAGCAGAGAGTAATTAGTAGATTTGAAAAGATGGATGCAAGGCATGATGCGAATATTTTTGCGGGACATTCAGGGCTGAAACTATTAAATAGAAATGTTTGAAGAACAAGAAAGAATTAGATGAAAATGAGTTTATTTTCCGAAATACAATCACTTATACAATTGCATCAAGAGGGACCATATTGGGATTTTAAGAAGCAATGGTATGGAAAAGAAAAAGACGCAGATCAACTTATTGATATAATATGCATGGCTAATAATTTATCTAATAGAGATGCATATATAATAATTGGGATAGATGAGGAAACAGATTATACAATCTGTTCTATCGAAAATGATCCTAATCGTAGAAATACTCAGATGCTTACAGAGTTTCTGAAAGGAAAGAAATTTGCAGGAGATTTGCGTCCAGTTGTTTCAGTAGAGTCACTTGATATGTCGAATGGTATTATAGATGTAATTGTTATTCATAACAAGCTGGATACACCATATTATCTTAAGGAAACATATAAAAAACAGATTTACGCTAATCATATATATGTGAGGTTGCAAGATAGTAACACTCCAAGAGATCAATCTGCGGACATGAATCATGTGGAGTATCTTTGGAAAAAACGATTTGGATTATTGTCTACACCAATAGAGAGAATACATTTGTATCTTCAACATCCAGAGGACTGGGTAAATAGTCCATCCATAGAAGATAAAAAATATTATAAATATGCTCCTGAGTACACCATAGAGCATACTTATGAAGCTGATGACAATAGGAATGGATATGAGTACTATTTATTTGCTCAGACAGATTCAAGACCTCATTGGTGTGATATTAAAATTTGTTATCATCAAACGGTGATTGAAGAACTTGGAGGTGTAATACTTGATGGTGGTAGATACTTTACAGCAACACCAAGTACAGATGGTATATCTATCACACAACCAAGTACCTGGGATATCTCTTATAAATATATGATTCGGGGCAATATCAATTATTTGGTTCATGAGTTTTATTATGAGGATGATGGGGATGAGGCAAGACATGCACATGATGAATTTGAAAATTGTATTTTAATATTTGAGACTGAGGAAGAACATATAAGATATAATACATTTATTTACAATAATTGGCATAAAAAGGAAGAGTATTCAGAAGGAATATGGATGCCATATTTTGAACAGATAGATGGTTATAATATGGATGTTATTAAAGAAGAATATAGAAATGTTCAAATTTTAAAAAAGATGCTTTTGAGATTTAGAACTGAACATTTGAAGCAAGAGTAGTTGAGAAATGAGAAAATTATATTCTATAAAATCAAAGTGTGAAGTTGTAACGAAATGCTTGGAAATCAATATCAAGTTTGTTCGGGAAGTTGAATTAAATGTGTAACAAAAAGCAGTTTAGATTATGGGGTACAAAATATTATGAACAGATTTTCAGAAAAAGACTGGAAGTTATTTCGAAAGAAGATTCCTGAATGGCAGGAAGCTTATATGTACAAGCTTAATAAAGAATATATGGAAATCCTTAATGGTGATGGAAATCCGTCAGATAAGTTTTGGAAGTTGGAGAAACGGATAAAAGAAGATAAAAATGACTGCGGTGTGCAATGTGAAATGAGCAGGTCGAATCAATTTTATATTATGCTGTCACTTTTGAATGAGGGGGCAATTACAATGGAAGATTTAGAAGAGTTTAGTGATGAACTAAAGGACACGCTAGGGCATTTTGCAGGGAAAAAGTAAAAATATTTGCCAAATCCATGGTTTTGAGTGATAATTATTACAGATGGTGAAAACCATCGGAGCATTATTTCTTGAATTGTTCATGTGTTAAAAATAATGGGTGCAAGCCACCGGAACTTTCATCGATGATGGAAAAATCGTCTGGTACTAATTTGGCACTAAAAAAGGTAAACGTCAAACCATGCGCCAGTCATTAAAATCAACGCCGCCCATTATTGGCGA
>OGZO01003334.1_pt1 | contig 10307 bp, 11 predicted proteins | sample 1576721 | NCBI WGS metagenome assembly OGZO01 (sample SAMEA3541516, study PRJEB24748) | human gut metagenome | biome: human gut; feature: human-associated habitat; material: faeces | place: China | collected 2012 | reverse complement strand
GCATGAAAATTTGAAACAAAACGCAAAACAATGTGCCAAAATAGGCGAAAAACTGCAACTTCCGGCAGCCGTATTTTTCTACCTCGCTGGGGGATTTCTGGCGGCGCTGGCATATTTCGTTGGGTGCGTGGATGCGTGATTACCTGTTCTATCCCTTTGCACTGACCAAGCCGATGCAGCGCTTCGGCAAGTGGGCCACATCGCATTGGGGCAAGCATTTTGGCCGTGTGCTGCCCGCTGCAGTCGCCAACCTGCTTGTGTTTGCTGTGGTCGGCATCTGGCACGGCCCGCAGGCGCACTACCTTGCCTGGGGTCTGTATAACGGTCTTGTCATTGCGCTGGCTGACCTGCTGGAGCCCGCGTTCAAAAAGCTCAACACGGCGCTGCACATTCCTACCGAAAGCCGCGGCTGGCACGTTTTTCGCATCGTGCGGACCTTTATCATCGTCAACATCGGCTGGTACTTTGACCGCAATGAGTTTGTGCAGGGGTGCATCTACCTGCGCAACACCTTTACGGATTTCAATTTGTCCGCATTGGCCGCAAACGCACCCGGCGCTTTCGCGGCAGTCTCCGGCCCTGCCTGGGGGCTTGTCATCATCAGTACCCTTCTGGTCTTTGCCCATAGTCTGCTGAAGGAACAAGGCCGCGACCCTTACGCAGAGGTACAGCGGCTGCCGCTTGCGCTGCGCTGGGGTTTATACTATCTTGTTATTTTCATGGTACTCCTCAGCTTTATCTGCATCAATGAAACCGTTGGTTTCCTCTATGCCAACTTCTAAGAAAAGAGCTTTCTATGCAAACAAACATTCTGGACTGGCTTGAAGCCACGTCCGCCCGCTGCCCGGATGCCCCCGCTGTGGGGGATGACCAGACAGACTGTACCTGGGCACAGCTAGCCGACACGGCCCGTCGTGCCGGCAGCTTTCTGGCATCCCGCACGATGCCGCGCCGCCCGGTGGCATTTTACCTGGAAAAATCCGTTTCCGCTTTTGCTGCCATGCTTGGCACAGTCTACGCGGGCTGTTGCTACTCGGTGCTTGACACCCGCCAGCCCGCTGCCCGAACTTTGCAGGTATTGGATACTTTGACCCCTGCATTTCTTGTTACGGACGAGGCCCACGCTGCCGCAGCCGCCGCGCTGGGGTACAGCGGGCAAATCACCCGGCTTGACGATCTGCTGGCCGCGCCTACGAACGCTGCCCTGCTGGCCGCCCGCCGCCGTCAGGCTGTGGACGTTGACCCTCTGTATATCAACTTCACAAGCGGAAGCACCGGTGTGCCAAAAGGCGTCACCGTCAGCCACCGCTCGGTGCTGGATTTTATCCCGCAGTTTGCCGAAATTTTCGGCATCACACAAAATGATATTCTGGGCAATCAGGCTCCCTTTGACTTTGACGTTTCGGTCAAAGACCTGTACACGGCACTCTACACGGGGGCTAAGGTGCAGATCATCCCGCGCGCTTATTTCAGTCAGCCCACAAAACTCATGGACTATCTGGCAGACCATGAGGTCACCATACTTGTCTGGGCCGTCAGTGCCATGTGCTTTGTCTCCATCATGAACGGCTTCAGCTACCGTATACCTTCCCACGTGCGGCAGGTATTGTTCAGCGGCGAAGTCATGCCCATCAAGCACCTGATGAAGTGGAAGTCCGCTCTGCCGCACGCCCGGTTCGTGAACCTCTACGGCCCGACAGAGATTACCTGCAACTGCACCTACGCCATTTTGCCGGACCGCGATTTTGCCCCGGATGAGGCGCTGCCCATCGGACGCGCGTTTCCCAACGAGAAGGTCTTTCTGCTGGACGAGAACGACGCCCTTGTCACCGTGCCCGGGCAGGCAGGGGAGATCTGCGTTTCCGGTACGGCGCTTGCCCTCGGCTACTATGCTGACCCTGTGCGCACAGCGCAGGCCTTTACCCAGAATCCGCTGAACACCAACTGGTATGAGCGTATTTACCGCACCGGTGATCTGGCCCGCTACGACGAAAGCGGCAGCCTGTATTATATTGGCCGCCGGGATTTCCAGATCAAGCACATGGGACACCGCGTAGAGCTTGGCGAAATTGAAGCTGCCGCTATGCGCTGCGACGCTGTGACCCGTGCCTGCTGCACGTTTGATGCCGAACGCCAGCGGCTCCACCTGTTTTACACGGGCAGCTGTGAGAAAGCCGCCCTGCTGGCTGCGCTGAAAGAAAGTCTGCCGCCTTTTATGCAGCCGAATACTGCTGTGCAGCTGGACGAGATGCCGCTGAATAAAAACGGCAAAATTGACCGCACGGCACTGGCTGCCCTGACGAAAAAAGGAGCCCATAAATGACCGACGCTTCTTTACAAAAAATTGCTGCCACCTACGGCACACCGACGTTTGTCTTTGACACTGACGCTTTGCAGGCCCGCGTGCGCGCTATTCAGGCAATCTGGGGCAGGGAAATCGACCTTTGCTATTCCATCAAAGCCAACCCATTCCTGCTGCCTGCCATGATGCAGGTCACTGCGCGGCTGGAAGTATGCAGTCCCGGAGAGCTTTCGCTCTGCGAGAGCCTGCATGCTGCGGATGCACGTATTATCTATTCGGGTGTTAATAAGACGCCCGTGGATATTGCCCGCGCCGTGGCCGACGGCGTCGGCACCTGCACAGCGGAATCTCTGCTGCAGGTCCGCTATCTGCAGGATGCTGCACGCAAGGCTGCCAAACGGCTGCCTGTGCTGCTGCGGCTGAACGCGGGCAGTCAGTTCGGCATGTCAAAGGAGGATCTTTTCACCGCATTGGCGCATCGCAGGGAAACACCTGATCTGGAGTTTATCGGCATTCACTACTTTGTCGGGACCCAGCGCAAAAAGCTGGTCAATCAGCAAAAAGAGCTGGCCATGCTGCGGGAACTGTACGCTGAAATTGAGCAGACCTTCGGCCTGCGTCTGCCGGAACTGGAATACGGTCCAGGGCTGGCGGTGCCGTATTTTGACGGCGACGATTTTACCGACACACTGTCCCCGGCCAAAGACCTTGCGCCAGCACTGCGCGAAGTCAGCAACTGGGTCCATCTGACCGTTGAGATGGGCCGCTTTTACACCGCCGAATGCGGTTATTATCTGACCACCGCCATGGACTGCAAGGACCACGGCGGGCAGCACTACTGCATTGTGGACGGTGGAATGAACCACCTGAATTATCTTGGCCAGATCATGGGTATGAAACGCCCGCATCTGCGCCATTTTGCTGCCCGGGCAGCTTCCGTACAGGACTGGACACTTTGCGGCAGCCTTTGTACTACGAACGATGTTCTTGTGCGCAGTATGCCGCTGGCCGGACTATGCCCCGGCGACCTGCTTGTTTTTGAGAACACCGGTGCCTACTCTGTTACGGAAGGACTTGGTCTGTTTTTGAGCCGCGACCTGCCGCAGGTCATTCTGTGGCAGAACGGCACGCCGCACCCGGTACGCAGCGAAACGCCAACCTATCCCATCAATACACCCGCTGTGTAAGATAATTTGAAAAGGAGAAATACCAATGGAACGTTTACTGGAAATTTTAAGCGAAATCAAAGAGGACGTGGACTTTTCCACCTGTACAACGCTGATCGATGACGGCATCCTGGACTCTTTCGACATTCTGCAGATTATCTCGGCCCTGAATGAGGAATACGACATTTCGATCCCCGCATCCGAAATCATGCCGCAGAACTTCAACAGCGCCGAGGCCCTTTACAAGATGGTCCAGCGCCTGCAGGAAGATTGATGTCCGAGATGCCCGAAATATAAGATAACGCTTGCATTTATTCCAAACTTATTGTATAATACTGAAAGCGGACAGGGCTGAATTGCGCTGTTTCGCGTACAGATGCAGGTCCCGCGCGTGGGCAGCCTGTGAACCATGTCAGGCGGGGAACCGAGCAGCATTAAGCGGCGCTTGCCCAGTGCCGCGGTCAAGCCTGCATCTGTACGCAAAGCAGCGCAGCCGCGTGCTCTGCCCGCTGTTTTTTGTAGCTTTGCAGGAGGTGAGCCGATGTACCGTGCCCTGTATCGAAAATGGCGTCCCCAGCGCTTTGCGGACGTGGTTGGCCAGACGGCCATCGTCACGGCCCTGCAGAACCAGATTTCTGCCGGGCGCATCGGCCATGCGTATCTGTTCACCGGCACCCGCGGCACCGGCAAGACGACCTGCGCCAAGATCTTTGCCAAGGCGGTCAACTGTCTGGACACTTCCAGCCCCGACCCCTGCGGCGAGTGTGAAATTTGTAAGGGCATTGATTCCGGTTCCGTCATGGACATCATCGAGATGGATGCCGCGTCAAACAACGGCGTTGACGACATCCGCGACCTGCGCGACGAGGTAGCCTATCTGCCGTCGGTCTGCAAGTACAAGGTCTACATCATCGACGAGGTGCACATGCTCTCCACCGCGGCGTTCAATGCGCTGCTCAAAACGATGGAGGAACCGCCCGAGCACGTCATCTTTATCTTAGCCACCACCGAGGTGCAGAAGGTTCCCGTCACGATTTTGAGCCGCTGCCAGCGGTATGACTTCACCCGCATCACGGCGGACGACATTGCCGGGCGGCTGCTCTACGTGGCCGGGCAGGAGAAGATCGAGCTGGACGAGAACGCCGCACAGTTGATTGGCCGTCTGGCAGACGGTGCCATGCGTGACGCGCTGTCCATTCTGGACACCTGCGCCGGTGTCGACAACCACGTGGACGAGGCGCTCGTCCGCCGTATGGCCGGTGTCACGGACAGGGGCTACCTGTTTGAGATCAGCGACGCCATCGCGGCAGGGGACTCCGTCACTGCACTGGAAAAAATCGCCGAGCTGCGCCAGCAGAGCGTCGATATGCGCCGCCTCTGCATGGAGTTGGCCGGACATTACCGCAATCTGATGCTCTGCGCGCTGCCGGGCGGCACGTCACTTCTGACCGGCATCTCGCCGGAGGAGGAGGCCGCCTACACCCAGCGCAGGGACTTCCCGCAGCGGGAGGCCATCCGTGCGGTCAATGCGTTCGGCTCGGCGCTTGAGAAAATGAGCCGCGGCACTGACCAGCGCATTGAGCTGGAGCTGGCGGTTTTCTCGCTGACCCAGCCCGAGACTGCCGCCGCACCTGTTATCATCCAGCAGCCCGCCCCGGCAGCACCCGCCGCGCCTCAGGCGTTCGCCAGCGTGCCGCGCGCCTACACAGCAGCGCCGCCGGTACAGGCTGCGCCCTCTGTAGTGCCGCCCGTGGTACAGCCGCAGAGCGTTCCCGCCGCTGCACCGGATGATGTACCGCCGCCTATTGACGATGACCCGCCGTTCCTGCAACCGGAGTTGAAGCCCGCCCCGCAGCAAACTTCCGCGCCGGTACCGCCGGCACCCGCTGCCCCGGCCCCGCGTAAGGCCGAGCCGCCGCGGCAGGCAGGCCCGCTGGAACCGTTCGCCTTCTGGCCCGCCGTGCTGGCCGATTTGGAGGAGAATGATGCGATGCTCATCTCCTTTTTGCGCGGCACCCGGGCCTATTGCGACGGCAAGCGCGTGCTGTTTGAGTGCAGCGACGCCTTCCGCGATTATATCCGCAATAACCGGGAGGTCAGCAAGCGTCTTAAGGAAACTATCTACCGTGTATCGCGCACCAAGTACAGTATCGGCCCCTATGAGGAGCCAAAGACCGACGACACCACCGCTGCCGTCAGCCTGGATGAGACCCTGCACACGATGCAGGCGCTTGGTGTCGATTTGAAAATCGTTGATAAATAATTATTTTTGGAGGATACAACCATGAAAGCAAGACTGCCCAAGGGCTATGGCCGACCCGATCCCAACGCCATGATGCGTCAGGTCCAGAAGATGCAGGACGACATCCGCGCCAAGCAGGAGGAGCTCGAAGCCAAGGAGTACACCGGCACCGCCAGCGGTGAGATGGTCACTGTCACGATGAACGGCAAGCATGAGATCACCGCCGTCAAGATCAAGCCCGAGGCCGTCGACCCCGATGATATTGAAATGCTTGAAGATCTGATTGCCGCCGCCGTCAACAGCGCCTCCGCTGCCGTTGACAAGGACTCCGAGGAGGAGATGTCCAAGATGACCGGCGGTCTGAACATCCCCGGTCTGGGCTAAGAGGCTGCCTATGTTCAACAACAATGTTGAGCCGCTGGAAAATCTGATCGACCAGTTTGCCCAGTTTCCCGGAATTGGCCGCAAAAGTGCGGTGCGTATGGCCTATCAGGTCATGTCGATGCCGCCCAAGCAGGCCATGGAGCTGGCCAAGGCGATTGAGCACGCCAAAAGTGACCTGCACCGCTGCCGCATCTGCCAGGACTACACCACCGGCGATGTCTGCAAGATCTGCGCCTCCCAGAAGCGGGACCGCAGCATCATCTGCGTGGTCGAGGGCCCGCGCGACATCAAATCGATTGAGCGCACCCACGAGTACAACGGCCTGTACCATGTGCTGCACGGCCTGATTTCGCCGATGGATGGCATCGGCGCAGATCAGCTCTGCATCAAGGAGCTGCTGGCCCGTCTGAATGACACCGTCAAGGAGGTCATCATGGCCACCAGCCCGACGGTGGAGGGCGAGGCCACGGCGATGTATATCGCCAAACTCATCAAACCTCTGGGCATCAAAACGACCCGCCTGGCCTATGGCCTGCCCGTCGGCTCGAGTCTGGAATACGCCGATGAGACGACGCTGTACCGTGCCATGGCCGGACGCGGCGAGATGTAAAAAAGTTCCTGTACCGCTTTTGCCGGTACAGGTTTTTTTATTGCAGCTTTATTTCAGCAGACCGTAATCCCGCAGACAGCGCTGTACACCCGTCAGGGTATCGTCAAAGCCGACACCCGCTGCCGCACGGAACCTGCCGCCGTCCATCAGCAGGCTGCGCGGCCAGTCTGCCGCCTCTACGACGGGGTGGATGTCCAGCAGCGCACAGGCGCGTCGGGCCGTCGTGACCATGTCGCAGTCGTTCTCGCTGCCAAAGTTGTACACACCGCCCGGCAGTTCCATGGCCTGGGTCAGCCGCTCCACGGCCTCCCGCACATAGGTGATGCCGCGGTAGTCCCGCGCCGAAAACCGCAGCGTCTCCTGCCGCATAGCGGCGGTCAGCAGGTTCAGCAGGAAGTTACCGCGGATCGGCAGGCCGTACCCGGGCAGGTCGTACATCCAGGCCGCCCGCAGCAGCACGGCATCAGGCAAAATATCCAGCACGCGCTGCTCCATCTCCTGCTTGTGGCGGCCATAGACGTTGGCGGGGGAGAGCGGTGTATCCTCGTCAAACGGCCCGTGCTCAGTAAGGCCCGTGTAGACCTGGTCAGAGCTGAACGCAACCAGCTTTGCGCCGCTTTTTTGCGCTGCAGCCGCCATCCAGCACGGCAGCAGAACGTTGGCGCGGTAGGACTCGTCCGGGTGCTTTTCGCTGTAGCCCGTGTCGGAGAGCGCCGCCGTGTGTACGATCACGTCCGGCTGCTCGCGCCGCACCCAGTCGGCCACGGTCTGCTCATCCGCTGCGGTCAGCATTCCTTTGGGGAAGGCGCACAGCTCGTACCGTCCCGCCAGCTGGGTCATGATGCGTGCCCCCACAAAGCCGCCTGCGCCGGAGACCAATAGCTTTTTCATGTCTTTTCCCTCGCAATACGATTTTTGTCTTTATTGTACCGTTTTTGCGCAGCTGTTGCAACCGGCTTGACAAATTCCGCGCCGGTTTGTATAATAGAGGCACCTAAAATAAGGTGTGGATTTTTACAGTTCTGATACTACTTTTCGCCACACAGCGCTTTCTTTCCGGGAAAGCGTTGTGTGGTTTTTGTTGTGTCAAAAGGAGGAGCCTATGAACGATACCTTCATGAAAGAAAAGCCGATTTTTCCGCTGCTGACCTCAATGGCCCTGCCTATGGTCGTCTCGATGCTGGTCAATGCACTGTACAACATCGTGGACAGCCTCTTTGTCGCCCGCATCAGTGAGGAAGCCATGACTGCGCTGTCCCTCGTCTACCCGGTGCAGAACCTCATCAACGCGATCGCCATCGGCTTCAGCATCGGCATTGCCGCACTGATCTCGCTGCATCTCGGTGCAGGCAACAAAGAAAAGGCTGACATGGCCGCCACCCACGGCATGGTGCTTTCGCTGATCCACGGCGTCGTGATTTCCATCGTCTGCACCGCCATCATGCCGCGGTTCCTGCGCTCCTTCACCAGCGACAAGACCGTCATTGCCATGGGCGTGACCTACTCCCGCGTTGCCTTTATGTTCGCCGTCGTCATCATGGCCGCCATGTCGTTTGAGAAGATCTTTCAGGCGGTGGGCCGGATGAACATCACGATGATCGGCCTGATGGGCAGCTCGGTCTGCAACATCATTCTGGACCCGCTGTTGATTTTCGGCATCGGCCCGTTCCCCAAAATGGGCATTGCCGGTGCGGCGCTGGCTACCGGCATCGGCCAGATGGTCCCCGTCATCTTCTATCTGATCGTCTACTTCGTCAGCCCTATCCCGGTCAGGCTGCGCTCCGGCTGCCTGAAGCCGGACGCCAAAATGGCCCTGCAGCTCTATTCCATCGGCGTACCGGCCATCCTGAATCTGGCGCTGCCCTCGGTGCTCATCACCTTCCTGAACTCGCTGCTGGCCGTCTACTCTCAAAGCTATGTCGTCGTGCTGGGTATCTACTATAAATTGCAGACCTTCCTGTACCTGCCCGCCAACGGCATTGTGCAGGGTCTGCGCCCCATCATCGGCTACAACTACGGCGCGGGGGAGTATGACCGCGTCAAAAAGCTCTACCGCACGTCCATGGGCATGTGTGCCGCCATCATGGCCGCGGGCACGGTGCTCTGTCTGGCGCTGTCCGGCCAGCTGATCGGGCTTTTCAGCTCAAACGCCGAGACCATCGCCATCGGCACGTCGGCCCTGCGCATCATCTGCGTCGGCTTCATCGTCTCGACGATTTCAGTCGTCGCCTCCGGCTCGCTGGAGGGTCTCGGCATGGGCGTGCAGTCACTGGTCATCTCGCTGTGCCGTTACATCGTTGTCATCATGCCGCTGGCCTGGCTGTTCTGCCGCCTGCTGGGTGCCGACGGCATCTGGAACGCCTTCTGGGTGACCGAGGTCATCACGGCGGGCATTTCACTGGCCGTATACCACAAGAGCGTGAAGCTGTAATAAACCAACAGGAGCCTGACCACAGCCGGTCAGGCTCCTGTTTTATATAAGTAAGAGGCTTCCCCCGAGGGGGAAGCCTTTTTGTTACGCCTGCTCCTGCACGTACCGAATAAACGCATCGCGCTCCGCGGTGGAGCGCACAACGGCCGTGTACATCCAGTCGCCCATGTCCAGGCGCAGCGCCTGGGGAATGCGCTCACACATCCGCATACGGGAGCCGTACTTGGCCATGATCTGCGCATGGGTGTGCTTGTACTCATGGCAGTCGCGGCGGCCTGCGTAGACGCAGAAATACTTCGGGCCGTCCAACTCGGCGTTGCGTACCTCGTCGTAGCAGACCATGTCCGCCCAGATCTGGTAGCAGTCCACCGAGTTCGCATAGTTGATCATATCGGGCGTGTAGCCGCCTGCAGGGCGCATGTTGACCTCCAGCGCGACGTAGTCGCCCTTTTTGCCAAGACCCGGCTTGTCCTCATTCAACCGGAAGAACTCGCAGTGGAAGAAGCGGCTCTTTGCGCCGAACGCCTTGATGGTGCGGAAGCCCACATCCTTCAGCGCAGCGGGCACGGACTTCTGCGTCCAGTAGGAGAGGTCGCCGTTCTGACTGACGATGTCCAGCAGCGGGGTGGGGAACACGTTGGAGGTGTAGAACAGCGGCACGCAATGGCTGTCGGCCACACCGTCAAAGCTGACGATGGTGCCGTTGATGTACTCCTCCATAATGTACCGGACGTTATGCGGCTCGGCGTAGAATTCTTTCAGCTCGGTGAAATTGCGCAGCTTGTAGGTTGCCTCGGCAGGCGTTGATGAGCAGGATGGATTTGTCGTTGCGCGGGATCAGCGAAAAGCTGGGCAGGCGCAGATGTCCCTTGCTCTCAAAGAAGCGCAGGTACATTTCACGCAGCTCGTTGAGTCCGTAAGCTTTGTGTGCCATAGTAGATTCTCCTTCTATCTCCAATAATTTCTTTCGTGTGCAAAAAAAGAAACCCCGCCTCCATCATAGGGGCGAAGCTTGCTTCACGGTACCACCCTAATTGCGCCCGAAGGCGCTTCTCAGCTGCTCTATAACGGGAGGGCCCGCTCCGTTCCTCACGGAGACGCTCCAAAGCGGCTGCCGAAGCGCCGGTAGGTTCATCAGCCAGTACGATTGCTGGATTTGTTACCATTGCTCT
>OGZO01003321.1_pt1 | contig 10338 bp, 9 predicted proteins | sample 1576721 | NCBI WGS metagenome assembly OGZO01 (sample SAMEA3541516, study PRJEB24748) | human gut metagenome | biome: human gut; feature: human-associated habitat; material: faeces | place: China | collected 2012 | reverse complement strand
AGGTGCAGTGCGGCGAAGACGGAAAAATCTTCGGCTCCGTCACCGGCAAGGACATCAGCGAAGCCCTGGAAAAGCAGTATAAATTCAAACTGGAAAAGAAAAACATCCGTCTCAAGAGCCCCATCAAGACCCTTGGCGAATACGACGTGGAAGTGTGGGTACACCAGCAGGTGACCAGCTCCGTCCACGTATCGGTTGTAGCAGAATAAGAAAATCCACCCTGTGGGGTGGATTTTTTGTGTCACTGGCGGCGCTTTACTGTATTTCCGACTGCAAAAGGGGGGCGCCGCTTCGCGGCAGGTTGTATAGAAGGGTTGTGTTCGCTTCGCTCAAGGGGCAGAAATCCGGCTGTCCGCTAACCGCTAACCGCTTTCCGCTTCCCGCCGGACACAGTCATTCTGAGCGCAAGCGAAGAATCTCGGTACAAGACGTGACTGCCTCATTTGTTGATAAATACCACTCGGCGGGAGGCTGTATTCCTGATAAAGAGAAAGGTGTTGGCGCCTTCGGCGCCCAGGTTCAAGCATTCATCGGGCTGCCGCCCTGGAATGCTGAGGTTCCGCCCACAGAGCGGGCTGGTTCAGAGGAAGTTATAAAGTATGGCGGCAGACAGCAGACTGGATGTATTCCCGACTGCAAAAAAGGGGCGCCGCTTCGCGGCAGGTTGTATAGAAGGGTTGTGTTCGCTTCGCTCAGGGGGCGATGGGAAAAAATTGTATTCCCGAAAGCAAGAGGGTTCAGTCGCCATGTGGCGCCCCTTTTCGCGCCCAAAGGGCGCGCCTCCCCTCTGAACCCTTTGAACCCTCACGCCTAAAGGGCGTGTCCATGAACCCTTCCCGCCGACTGGTATTTAATGCCATTTATCCCTAATGCTTCGCGTACCAAGATTCTTCGCCTGCGGCTCAGAATGACCGTGCCTGGCGGGAAATCCCGTAACGCAGTCTTTATATTCATCGCCGAAGGCGATACCGCACCCTTTGAACCCGCCTGCCAAAGGCAGGCAGAACCTTCTGAACCCTTTGAACCCGGGCCGCCAAAGGCGGCCCTATATCTTTGCCCCATTTCCATTCAGATGGTATAATATAGGCGTAATTGTGCGAGAAAAAGCGTACATGTATATCTTCCCATCACATGGGGTGGGAATTCCGATTCAGGAAGGAAGAATGAATAATGGCAACAGCAATGGTAATTGGTGCCCAGTGGGGCGATGAAGGCAAAGGCAAGATTGTAGATTATCTGGCCGCGAAGGCAGACGTGGTGGTTCGTTCCCAGGGCGGGAACAATGCAGGCCACACGGTGGTTACCGGCGGCAAGGCATATCCGCTCCGTCTTATGCCAAGCGGTATCATGTACCCCGGCACCATCTGCATCATCGGCACCGGTGTGGTGGTGGATCCCAAGAGCCTTCTGGAAGAAATGAAACGGCTGGAAGACCAGGGCATCGACGCCCGCCATCTCCAGATTTCCACCCGTGCCCAGGTGGTTTTCCCCTACCATATCCGCCTGGATGAAGCGGAGGAAGCAAGGAAGGGAAGCCGGAAAATCGGCACCACCAAGAACGGCATCGGACCGTGCTATGCGGACAAAATCAACCGTATCGGCATCCGCATGTGCGACCTCATGGACAAGGAAACCTTTGCAGAAAAGCTGAAATACAATGTGGCCCAGAAAAATATGCTTCTGGAAAAGCTCTACGGCATGGAAGGCTTCGATTATGAAACCATGCTGGACGACTACCTGGGCTATGCGGAAAAGCTCCGCCCCTATGTGAAGGATACCAACTACACCGTGCAGACCCTGGTGAAGGAAGGCAAGAACGTACTCTTTGAAGGCGCTCAGGCTTCCATGCTGGACTGCGACAACGGCACCTATCCCTTTGTTACCTCTTCCCATCCTACCGCCGGCGGTGCCTGCATCGGCGCCGGTATCGGACCCCATATGATGCAGAACATCTTCGGCGTAGTGAAAGCCTACAGCACCCGCGTAGGTCAGGGCCCGTTCCCCACGGAACTGAAAGATGCAACCGGAGACTACATTAGAAATACGGCCCACGAATTCGGTACCGTCACCGGCCGTCCCCGCCGTGTGGGCTGGCTGGATGCCCGGGCTGTCCGTTATGCCGCTGCCCTGAACTCCTTCGACTACCTGGCCATTACCCGGCTGGATATCCTGGACGACATGGAAGAAATCAAAGTCTGCACAGGCTACGAATACGAAGGAAAAGAAGTGGAAGAATATCCGGCTGACCTGAAATTCCTGGAAAAGATTACCCCCGTATACAAGACCTTCAAAGGCTGGAAACAGAAGATTTCCGACATCCGCAATTACGACGAACTGCCGGCTCTCTGCAAGGAATACCTGGACGGTATTTCCAAACTCATCGGTGTGCCCATCGGCATCGTGTCCGTAGGCCCCAGTCGTGAACAGACCATCGTTCTGAAGGATGTATTCTGATAGGAAATAAAAAAACGCTCCGAAAGGAGCGTTTTTTTGTGTCAAAATGGAGGGCAGGCTGAATTCCCGAATGTAAAGGGGGCGCCGCTTCGCGGCAGGTTGTATAAAAGGGTTGTGTTCGCTGCGCTCAAGGGGCGATAGGGAAAACGGTCTTCCCGAAAGCAAGAGGGTTCAAGCGCCTTTGGCGCCCGAGTTCAAGCATTCACCGGACTGCCGCCCTGGAATGCTAAGGTTCCGCCCACAGAGCGGGAAGGTTCAGAGGGAGTTATATGCCGCCTGCTGGCGGCAGCCGCGGAGCGGCTATAAAACTCATCGCCCGTAGGGCGACACTACAACCCTCGGCCCAAAGGGCCCATCAAACTTACGAACCTTCCGGCCCATTGGGCCGGTCAAACTTAAGAACCTTTTTCTACAACCCTTCTACACAACCCGCCGCCGATAGGCGGCCACAACCTACGGCGGAGCCGTGCCCCTGCGCACCCGAAGGGCGCAGCCCCATTACGCCTTAGCCAGCACCAGGCAGATGAGGCCGGCCAGGAAGAAGAGGATGAATGCCGGCAGGCGGTAGTCGGTGTAGAAGGTATCCTCTTCCCGTTCCACTTCCTGATAGGGGCGGGCGTGGAGATTTTCGTAATGGCTCTCCGGAATGAGTCCTTTGTACAGTTCCGACAGATACTGGGCGTAGGAGAGGGTTTCTTTGGAGAAGAACCAGAACACCGGCGTGTACAGCGGCGCCTTGTCCCTGGATGCAAGATAGGAAAGGCCTTCGGTGATGAGGCTCTTTAAGATTTCATCGGGGTTATCCAGTTTCCTTTCCGCCTTGGCAGCCATGTGGTCGAAGAGCTCGTGGCAGGCTTTGATTTTTTCTTCGGAATAGAGGTAGGGAAGATTGTCAGGGAGAAGGGACATATCGCCCACGCCCCGCCCCGGGTCCGCTTCTTTTTTCAGAAATTCCGGGAAATCCTTTTCCACTTTGTCAAAGCCGGTGTAGATGTTTAAAAGGGGCGGATAATCCCGGGCAAAGTCCTTCAGTACGAAGCGGGCGATATAGAGGCGGAATACGGCGTAGTCCGAAAGGAAACGGCACCAGCCGGCCCGGTCCCGCTCCAGCATGATGATTCGTTTCTTCTTCAGGAAGAGGCGGAAAATCATGTGGAGGCCGTAGCTTCCCTGGGGCTTGGCCATGTAGGAAAAGAAGGCGCGCTGGCATACGGTGATTCCCATATTTTCCAGATATTCCGTCATGTCCATAGAAAGCGCCTCCTCCCATCAGAGAAGCATGGATTCATTGGAATCCATGCTCGTCATTCTGCTATGTTCTCATTGTACTCTTACTTTTTCCTTTTGGATAGGGATTTTACAAAAGCATGACCAGACAGCTCACCGCCAGCCCCGTGAGCAGGGCAAGGAAAGAGGAATCGTCCGCTGCTTCTCCTGCAAAGGAAGGCAGGGAGGGGCTGAAGTCTCTGGCGCCCTGATAGATATGCCGGGGCGTCAGGGAGGAAAGTTTTCCGGAAAGATGGGAAAGGAAGGCCCTTGTTTCAGCGGAAAGGTAGGAAATCAATTTCCTGTCTGCCCGGCAGCCGGAGAGGGCGGCCAGGGAAGCCACCATTTTTTCCAGGGAACCGCCGCAGGTCATTTCCAGATGGTGAAATTCATGGAAACGTTCTTTCACCTTTTCTTCATTCGGTAGAACGCCGCCCAGAATGAGGGAAGAGCCATTCAGACCTTTCAAAAGGGACAGGGTCCTGAGGGTGAGGGACAGATGGGAAATCCCATCCCTGAGGCCGTCGGCCATGCGGTCCATGCAGCCGAATCCGCTGGGAAAGCGGCGAATCGTTTTCTCCGCCAGATACAGACGGAAGAGGACGTAATCCCATACCAGGCCGCTCTCCGGCCCCGCTTCCGGCAGCAGGCTGCTGGAGGGAGACGTATAGGAAAGAAGCGCCGCTTCAATAATCCGGTATCCTTCGTATTCCATGTACTCTTCGTTGTTCATAGCAAACACTCCCACGCTTCCAAAAACTTATGCCATGATTTGATTTTATTATACGGAAAACATATAGCTTAAATCTAATAGGAAAAATCTATAATAGCTTAAAGATTATACTTTGCATTTCACCGGAAGAAACCTGCATCTTACAGGCGGCAAGGGAAGCGCTGATTAAATCGTTATCGGATTTCATTCTTGTATTTTTATTCAATGCAAGGAATCAGTCGACGCGAATAGCGAGCTATTTAAGGAGACTGATGACGAAGCATTGGATAAAAATACTTATGAAATTCGATTCTGCGAATTAATCAGTGCTTCCCAAAAGGAAGGAATCCCTCCTGTCTGTAGTATAGTTTCATGGAAGGTATAATAAAAATAGGAGAATTTCATGGTACATATGCGGAAATTATATTAGTGAGCTGGTGAGCTGATGGGCTAGTGGGACAGGGAGATAGTTTCTAGTGAGTCACTGGCATAGGCCGCGGTCTCTACGCTATGCAGATTCTTCCCGCCGACCGGGATGCTATGACATATAGGACATTGCCGGCATGTACCAGGATTCTTCGCTTCGCTCGGATGACCGGTGGGTCCGGGAGGGAATCCCGTAACGCTGTCTATAAAAATCATCGCCCGTAGGGCGATACCACAACCCTCAGGCCAGAAGGGCCTGTCAAACTTTAGAACCTTAAGAACCCTCGGGGCCAAAGGCCCCGTCAACCTTCCCCTTTGAACCCTCTGAACCCTTTGAACCCTCCGAACCCGGTCCGCAAAGGGGCCCCTAAGGAAGCGCTGATTAAATCGTTGTCTGCTTTTATTCTAGAATTTTTATGCAATGCGAGGAATGGGATGACGCGAATAGCGAGCTATTTAAGGAGTCCCATGACGAAGCAGTGCATAAAAATTCTTATAAAAGCAGACTCTATGAATTAATCAGTGCTTCCTTAAAGTATTGCCTTTACCGCCTCTTTCGTGTAGCATAAATGGTGTGATATAATACATTTTCTGCAGGGAGGAAGACCATGGAAAATTGGAGGAACCGTATTTCCATAGCCATTACCTTGGATGAAGCGGGGCTCACCCTTCATTCCGATGGAACGAGAAAGGAAACGAAGGCTTTGCTTACGGCAGCCCTATGCTCCCTGCACGGGATTCCTGAAGACCATGTGCAGGACGTGGACGCTTTTCTTGCTGTGCTGGCCGGGTCTTACAGGGAAGACAGAAAATAATTCGATTTCCGGAGGAGAAGGTATGGAAGAAAAACCGGATGCTTTAATCCAGGTCATTGAACACGATAAGGGAAGAATAGAAATCATCATAGATAAGGAGCAGTACCGGCCGCTTATGACATCCCTGTCCCAGGCCATGTGCGGCGCCTTTGACATTGCAGGAGAGCATGACAAAGTGGTTTACCGGACCATCCGGGAGCTGACGCAGCGGGGCATTCGGCAAAGGGAAGGAAGAAATGCCCCTTCCCGCCAGGACCGGTGACAGGAGGAAAGCATGGAAGAATGGACCATCAGGGCCGGTGAGGCAGGGAAAAGGCTGGACGCTTTCCTCATGGAAAGGAAAGGCTGGGGCCGGTCTTTTTTTATGAAATCCCTGCGCACGAAGAAAATCAAAGTGAACGGAAAGAAGGAAGAACCTTCCTACCGGCTGGTGGAAGGGGACCGGGTCCGCTCCTTTGTGCTGGAAGAAAAAAAGACAGCACCCGTGGATATTCTCTACGAGGATGACCACATTCTGGCGGTGAATAAGCCCGCCGGACTCCTCTCTCTGGACGTGACAGGGGTGGCAAAGGACACCCTGCTGGACAGAGTGAATCATTTCCTTAGAGCAAAAGGGGAACCCCCTGCCTATCCGGTGCACCGCATCGATTTCAATACCAGCGGCATCCTGATCCTAGCGAAAAATCCAAAGGACGGGGAAATTCTTGACCGCATGATAATGGAAAGGAAAATCCGGAAATCCTACCTCTGCGTGGCAGCCGGCAGGATGACGCCGGAAAAGGGCAGGCTGGAGAACCAGCTCTTCAAGGATGCGAAAAAGAACCGGGTCTACGTGACAGACCATCCGGTGAAGGGCTCCAAAACGGCGGTGACCGAATACGAAGTGAAATCCTTCCGCCAGGGCCTGTCCCTGGTGGAATGCCGCCTCCTCACGGGACGCACCCACCAAATACGCTGCCAGATGGCCCACGCCGGCCATCCCCTCCTGGGAGATGACAAGTACGGCTCCAAGGAATGGAACCGCACAAAAAAAGAAAGACGCCAGCTCCTCTGTTCCTATAAAACCACCTTCACCTTCGGAGAAGAAGCAGGTCCCCTCTCCTACCTCTCCGGAAGGACCATCAAACTCTCCCACGTGCCCTTTGTGGAGAAGTATTTTAAGGGAGTAGAGATATAAGGTCGTTCTTACTGTGTTCCCAAATGCAAGAAGGTTCAGGCGCCTTCGGCGCCCGGGTTCTATCGGTCATGTGCTGCGCACTGACCGATGGGTTCGGCCCGGGAACGGCTGCGCCTTCCGGGCTGGTTCAGAGGGGAGTTATAATGCCGCCTGTTGGCGGCAGCCGTGGAGCGGCTATAAAACTCATCGCCCGTGAGGGCGATACCATACCCTTTGAGCCCTCTGAACCTTCACGCCCAAAGGACGTGTCCATGCCTTCCCGCCGACTGGTATTTATCACCGATTGTTTCAAATACGGCATGTACCGAGATTCTTCGCCGGAGGCTCAGAATGACTGTGCCCGGCGGGAAATCCCGTAACGCTGACTTTAAACTCATCGCCGAAGGCGATACCACCACCCTTTGAATCCGCCTGCCAAAGGCAGGCAGAACCTTCTGAACCCTCTGAACCCGGGCCACGCAGTGGCCCCATGGGCGATGCCACAACCCTCAGCCCCGGAGGGGCTGTCAAACTTTAGAACCTTAAGAACCTTCGGAGCCAAAGGCTCCGTCAACCCTCACGCTGTTAGAGCCAGGCGAATTTAGCCATTTTGAGCCGGGCGAAAATCGCCAAAACCAGCCAAACAAAAATAGCCATTACATTTACCTTCATCCTCGTTTACAATATAAGCGGTTAACAATCCAGTGCAAAGGAGGATACATGAAGGTAAAATGTAATGACTTAGAAAGTATTGTATCACATGCCATTGAGGAAATGAAATCGGAGTGCAAAGAAGGCCATTTCTCCTTAGACTCTGTTAACGTTTCAGAATTAAGCAGAAGGACCGGCATTTCAAGAAGCCGGTTGCGGACATGGAAGAAGAAGGGTGGCAGTTTTAGCAGGAAAAAACGCAGTACTCCTCCATTCCATATTATGGACGGCTATTCATCTCTTCTGGATGGTCTTTTGTCCAAAGGAATCAGTAATTCCGTAGTATGTCTCGATTATCTGAGACACGAGGGGTTTCCCGGAAGCCTGAGCACTGTTAAAGAGTATATTTCAGCTCACAAGGACTTGCTCCCGCCTAAGCATAGACCGGTAGAGGGGTTGGGAACCAGGGGCAGAAGATATACGACCGAACCGGGCACTGTTTTCCAGATGGATTGGGGTTTGTGAATGTTGAAACAGCCTCTGGGGACCGGATCAGGGCCGCCTGCTTTGCTATGATTTGCCACCATTGCGGTGAATGCTATCTGGAATTTTTCCCTAATGCCAGGCAGGAAAATCTGTTTATTGGAATGATTCACGCTTTCCGGTTTCTTGGGGTCCCGACTTATGTGCTTACAGATAATATGAAGAGTGTGGTCATTGGCCGCACCTTGGACGGGCAGCCTATTTGGCAGCATGATTATGCCCAGTTTATGCAGGCCATCGGATTTCGGACAAAATTATGCAAGCCACGGCATCCATATACGAAGGGAAAGGTTGAACGCTTTATCCGTCATGCAAAGGATAACCTGGTGTCCGGTATAAACATTAATAATCTGAATGACCTGAACGCCGCCTCCCGTGAATGGTGCAATAGGCAGAACAGTATCTGTCATGCCGGCTGCGACCTGCCACCGGAGGAGGTTCATTCAACAAGGTGCAGCCACAATATTCGCCCTCTGCAGGAACAGGCGGACCTTATGAATTATCTCTGCCCGATTCGCAGGATTTCATTTGATGGTTTTATTACCTATGAAGGCAGACGGTTCGGCGTTCCTGGGTGGTATACCCGGAGCTGCGTCCGTGTCTGCCGCGAGTATGATACATTAACCATTTATTCGGAAGATTTGCAGAAGGTACTGAAAACCTACACAGTGACCTGGAGCAGAAGGGATTCCTGCTGCCTGGACCAGTTTTCCGGCAAAGAGCCTGAAGAGCTGCCTACTATGCCAGTTCGGACAGTTATCCATTTAGAGGATCGGAAATCCTTTGAAAATGCGGATTTCTTTAAGAAATTCGATTTCACAAAGGAGGGACCGAAGGATGAATAAGGACTTGTTTGAAAAAATAGCGGAGGAATGTGCCCAGTTGAACTTAAGCTGTACGGCAGAAGAGCTTGCGCAGATATCCCTTGAGAACTGCTTTGATGGGGAATCCCTGCATGCCTTGGATACGGTCATGGCTCATCTGGCACAGAAGAAGCACCAGGCTCTGGTGGATATCCGGCTGAGAACAAGCCGGCTGCCGCTGCAGAATCCAAAGACATTCGACAATTTTGACTTTTCTCGCCTTTACGGACAGGATAAGGAGCGTTTGAAGGAACTGCAGATGTTAGCACCTCTGTATGCACGGAAAAATGTAGCGCTGATTGGCCCTCCCGTCACAGGAAAAACGCATTTGGCACAGGCCTTTGGCTATGAGTGCTGCCAGCAGGGGATTAATACATATTTCCTGAAGATGACAGAGCTTCGCGAGAAGATGGATAATGCCCGCCATAATGGAACGACGGCTAATCTGCTTAAGAGCCTTGTGCACCCGGCCTGTCTGATTATTGATGAAGTCGGCCACTGCCATTTCGATAAGGAGGATACGCGGCTGTTCTTTGATATGGTGGACCGAAGATATGCCAAGGAAAGTGATTCTACAATTATCTTCACCAGCAATAAAATGCCATCAAGCTGGACCGAAGATTTTTCAGATAATGACTCATTGGCCTGCGCAATGGATAGGGCCTTTGATGATGCATTAGTAATTATGATTAGCGGAAGCAGCTACCGCGGACAGAAGCTTGAAAGAGTTACCCTGCGAACAGAGAAACCAACATTGTAATATTCCGATGGGACAAAAATAGCCCATAATTTTAGATAGTTAACAATAGCACTGGATTGTTGGCTATTTTTCTTTGGCTAAAATTGGCTAAATTCGCCCGGCTCAAAATGGCGATTTTCGCCTGGCTCTAACACGCCAAAGGGCGTGTCCAATGGCGATACCATAACCCTCAGCGGCGAAGCCGCTGTCAAACTTCAGAACCCTCCGGCCGAAGGCCGGTCAATCTTAAGAACCTTTCTCCACCCTCTGAACCCTTTGAACCTTCTGAACCCTCACGCCCAAAGGGCGTGTCCAACGCCATGTACCGAGATTCTTCACTTCGTTCAGAATGACGCGTCCGGCGGGAAGCCCCCTGAACGAAGTGAACACAACCTTTCTACACAACCTGCCGCGTCAGCGGCGCCCCTTGGCGGCGGAGCCGCCTTCTTCCGGCAGGGTGAAATAGATTTCAAAGCGCACCATTTCATTTTCCTGGCTGAAACTTTTATATCCCTTATAGTAGGAAATGAAATGGCGGATGGAGGTCATGCCGGTGCCGTGGCCCGGTTCATCGGTGGTGGGGAAGCCTTCTTTATCGAAGTGAATCGGGGAGGCACAGTAGTTTTCTATGCAGAGTATGACCTGCCGTCCTTTGGTCTGCAAGTTGATGCGGAGGAATCGTTTGTCCTTGTCCTGTTTCTCCGATACGCGGA
>OGZO01003317.1_pt1 | contig 10346 bp, 10 predicted proteins | sample 1576721 | NCBI WGS metagenome assembly OGZO01 (sample SAMEA3541516, study PRJEB24748) | human gut metagenome | biome: human gut; feature: human-associated habitat; material: faeces | place: China | collected 2012 | reverse complement strand
AGAGTTTCGGCAAGGGTGTTGGCGTCAGACATGTTGACGATTCTGAGACGGTCATTGCCGTCTACGGTGCCTTCTCGTTCCGCTATCACCACATGGTCTCGGGGAAAGGAATGCTGAATCCACTGCTTGGTAATGAAGTCGGTGTTGCCGACCAGAAGCACTTCCATGCCGCCACCCCAGCGAATACTCCCTTAACGGGGTTACGGCATAACTCTGCCCACAAACCCCCATTGTTACTGCCTTACGGTGTTCCAGTGTAGCCAAACAGCAGACAGATTCCCCCTCTAACGGAGGTTTTCTTAGTCATTTCTCAGTAACTCGCAAGTCAACATGACTTGCGTCGACCATTTTAGGGGGCTTACCCGCAATGCGAGCGCGTATTCAACCAACAGCCGGCATCAGTGGCTTGGCGCTAGACATACGGCCGCAATCGTCATACGTGTGGGCAAAAACAAAGAAACCTCGGATGTTTCCGAGGTTTCAAAGCCATGGTGGCTCCGAGCGGCATCGATCCGCTGACCTAACGATTTTCAGTCGTTCGCTCTACCAACTGAGCTACAGAGCCATGAACAACTTGCGCTGTTCCAGCGACCACGGCCGGACTTGAACCGGTGACCTCCGCCGTGACAGGGCGGCGCTCTAACCAACTGAGCTACGGGGCCATTGCCACCTTGTTACCAAGGTAAGTACCCCCTGAGAGAGTCGAACTCTCGTTGTCAGATTGAAAGTCTGGTGTCCTAACCGTTAGACGAAGGGGGCGCTTTCAGCGTTTCCGCGTGACAACTCGCTTAACTATACGCGAATCCTCAGAACATGCAAATCTCGGCGTGTCGCAGCGTCGCAAAATCGCCATCAACCCGTTGCCAAAGTGCTGAAAATCGTTGAAATCAGGCTGGTGGTATTGTCTGCATCCCGGATAAAGGTGCGGATCAGCAGTTGGATCATAGGAACTCACTTTCCGTATTTCACAAAAAGGCAGACCGTTGGGTCTGCCTTTGGTGGATTGTTTGGTTTAGAATGTGGTGGGAATTGTAGGGGCCGATGCTCGCATTGCGGGGTCGCGCAGCGATTGATGCCCCAGCGAGGCATTAAACCGCACGAGCGGGCCAGCTGGGCTGGCTAGCGTGCATCGTTTTGCCCGCCAAGCGGTCCCGCGGGCGGATGCAAGCATCCGCCCTTACAGAAGCGAGGCTACTCCCTTGCTTACTCCCGCACAATGCAGGCGTCGCGCTCGGGGCCAACGGAAATGTACTTGATCTTGCAGCCGACCAGCTCTTCCAGGCGCTTGACATAGTTCTGGGCATCCACCGGCAGGTCCTCAAACTTGCGGACGCCGGTGATGTCGCAGTGCCAGCCGGGGACTTTCTCCACGATGGGCTGGGCATCGTCCAGGGTCTTGCCCATGGGGAACCGGGTGGTGGTGCTGCCATCGGTCAGACGGTAAGCGGTGACGATGGGCACTTCCTCCATGTAGTCCAGCACATCCAGCAGGGTCAGGGCCAGCTCATCGCAGCCCTGGCACTGTACGCCGTAGCGGCTGGCAACGGCGTCAAACGGGCCAACGCGGCGGGGACGGCCGGTGGCGGCGCCGTACTCGTGGCCGTGCTCACGCAGGACGTCCTTCTCTTCCTCGGTCATGGCCAGCTCGGTGGTGAAGGGACCCTCGCCGACACAGGAAGAATAGGCCTTCATGATGCCGATGGAGAGGTTCAGCTTGTGGCCCGGGATGCCGGCGCCGATAGGGGCGTAGGCAGACACGGTGTTGGAGGAGGAGGTGTAGGGATAAATGCCGAAGTCGATGTCGCGCAGGGCGCCCAGCTGGGCTTCGAACATGATCTTCTTGCCGGCTTCGTCAGCCTCGGCCAGGTACTGGCCGACATCGCAGACATAGGGGGCAAACAGCTTGGAGTACTTCTCGCACCAGGCCCACATTTCCTCAACGCTGACGGGCTGCTGGCCGTAGATGGAAACCATGGTCAGGTTCTTGGAATCGACGATGGTCTCGAGGCGCTTCTTGACGCTTGCGTCCATGTGGACCAGGTCGCCCATGCGCAGGGTCTTCTTCATGTATTTATCGCCGTAGCTGTAGGCGATGCCGCGCTTAGTAGAGCCAAACTGGGCGCCGGTCTTGGACAGGCGCTCCTCCTCCAGGCCATCCTGTGCCACATGGAAGGGCATAGTGATGGTGGCGCGGTCGGAGATCTTCAGGTTCTTCGGGCTGATCTCAACGCCCTTTTCGGTCAGTGCGGCGATCTCTTTCTCGAGATGCTCCGGGTCGATGACCATGCCACCGCCCATGACGCAGACAACGTCCGGGCGCAGGATGCCGGAGGGGATCAGGTTCAGGACGAACTTGCCGCGCTCGTTCTTAACGGTGTGGCCGGCGTTGTCGCCGCCCTGATAGCGGGCAACAATGTCATAATCCTGGCTGAGCAGGTCGACCATGCGGCCTTTGCCCTCGTCGCCCCAGTTGATACCGGTGATGGAAGTAAGCATACGTTTTTACCTCTTTCGTAAAAATTCGTAATCTAGGCAATACCGAGGTATTGCCATCAGGCATTTCAGCCTTCTCCGGGAACATCCGGGATCCGCTGCCCTTCTTTTATTATAGCATACTGCCTTGCAGATTTCCATAGTGATTTTTGGTGCAATTGTGCAAGGCTGCCTTAACTTTTCGGGGTGTTTGCGCTCCCCTGCCCGGCATGCTCAGCCTGGATGTCATTGGCGGCCTCTTTGGCGGTGCGGGCGTATTCGGCATAAGGGATCTTCGCACCGTCAGCGGTCTGCACGTAGGTGGAATCCAGCTGCGCCTTGAACGAGGCACGCATCTCGGCCAGGTATTCCTTGCGCAGGGCATCGCGCTCGGCGGTTTCGCGCTCATTCAGGCCAACGGTCTTGGCCTTTTTTGCCAGCGCATTGATGCGGGCAATTTTGGTTTTATCCATGGTGGTCTCCTTTTTTATATAGATATATAGATGCGGTATTTACCGTAGGGGCGGATTCACTATCCGCCCGCGGAAAAACCTCCCTCTGGGAGGGAGTTGGCCCGAATGGCCGGAGGGAGAGAGCCTCGCCAGGACCCGAAGCTTCGGACGAAACCAATGCTCTCTCCCCCACCCGCTTCGCGGGAGCCCACTCCCAGAGGGGGCCAATGTGGGTTGCAGCCTTGCAAATATTATACCACGCTTTTGCAATATTCGCACGCCGTCATTCGTATTTCAAATGTCACCCACTGCGGCGGGCGCTGCAAATTTACAGGAGCGTGAAATACAATGAATCGTGATACCATCAAAATGCTTGCCATGGCGACGATGCTGGTAAACCACATCGCCAATGTGTTTATGCCAGCCGGGGCACCGCTGACGAATCTTTGCCTGTACATCGGTTATTTTACCGCCGTGACCATGTGCTATTTCCTCGTGGAAGGCTACGGCTACACCCACTCCAAAACCCAATACGCCGGGCGGCTTTTTGGGTTTGCGGTGCTGGCGCAGCTGCCCTACCAGCTGGTCTTCCCCGAGTACGGCATGGCGGGCATGCTCCAGTTTAACATGCTGTTTACGCTGCTGCTCTGCTTTCTGGTGCTGGCCGCGCAGGAAAAGATTCACAGCGGCTTTTTGCGTGTGTTTTGCATTGTACTGTTGATTTTTGCGTCCATCTTCTGTGATTGGGCACTGCTGGCCCCGGTGTTTACGCTGCTGTTTGCCTGGGCCGAAAACTCCCGCCTGCGCAAACACGTTGCCTTTGGCGTGGCGGCGGTGCTGTACGGCGGCATGGCATGGCTGAGCAGCATGCGCACCTTGGGTGCGGTGGGCGCCCTGCCGGATACCTTGGGCTGCGCGATGCCAATTCTGGTCTCCGGCTTTTTCATCCTGTATCTGTATAACGGCCAGCGGGCGGCGCAGCATCGCGGTTTTTACAAGTGGTTCTTTTACGCTTTTTACCCGGGCCATTTACTGGTGCTGGGCCTGCTGCGGGTGGCGCTTTTGGGCTGAATTTGGCCGGGTCTTGGCCATATTTCACACCTTTTTCATCGTTTATACTGTACTTTTGCCAAAATGCGTGTATAATAAAAAGGTATGCAATTTTAAGAAACAGGAGAATCCCATGAAACTTTCTACCATGAACCGTGTCCTGGCCGCTGTGCTGGCCCTGGGCATGACCGCTGCCCTGGCAGGCTGCGGAAGCACTGCTTCCAGCGAGGCTACTGCCGAATCCGCTGCTACCGAGGAAACCGCTGCGTCCTCCGCCACCGAGGAGACCGCAGAGGCGGACGAGTCCGCTTACGACTACCTGGCTGATTTCAGCTTCTCCCAGGCTTACGACGACAAAGGCTACCTGAAGGACGTCACCGCTCTGGATTACGTCACTCTGCCCGATGACTACGCTGACATCACCATCGACGCCGACCTGGGCCAGGTCACCGACGAGGACATCAGCAACTACATCGACCAGAACGTCCTGTCCCAATACGCCACCGACGAGAAAGTCACTGACCGCGCCGCTGCTGACGGAGACACTGTCAACATCGACTACGTTGGTTCCGTCGACGGCGTGGAGTTTAACGGCGGCAATACCCAGGGCAACGGCGCTGACCTGACCCTGGGCAGCCACAGCTACATTGACGACTTCGAGAATCAGATCGTCGGCCACATGCCCGGCGAGAGCTTTGACGTCACCGTCACCTTCCCCGAGGATTACGGTAACGAGAATCTGAACGGCAAGGAAGCTGTCTTCAAGACCACCCTGAACTATATCAAGGAGTCCAAGAACCCCGACCTGACCGACGACTGGGTCGCCAGCAACCTGGGTGAAACGATGAACCTGAACAACATCGATGAGCTGAACGACTTCGTCAAGAACACGATGCTCTACGACCAGCAGGCCAGCACCGTCTACAGCGCCCTGCACGATAAGGTCAGCTTTGCCAAGGAGCTGCCCCAGAGCGTGCTGGACTACTACCGCGATGTTGTGCTGTACCGCGTGTACAGCTATGCCAAGAACTACGGCACAACGATGACCACTCTGCTGAAGAGCGGCGTGCTCGGCACCAGCTATGACAGCATCGACGCTTACCTCGAGGACATCCAGGGCAGCCTGAACACCATCACCGAGCAGGCCCTGCTGATGCAGGCCATCGCTGAGAAGCAGGGGTTGGTCTGCGATACCGCCCTGATGAACCAGGACTTCGGTAAGTTCTACGGCACCACCGACCCCAGCGCCTACATCTCCTCCTACGGTGAGAACTACATCAAGATGAACGTGCTGCAGAGCGAAGTTATGCAGGGCCTCATCGATAACATTAAGTACAAATAAACCTGCCTGTTAAAGCAGTTTTGCCCCTGGCACCCGTTTGGGATGCCGGGGGCATTTTTTGCCTCTCCCCTATTGACAAGGAGGAATGGGCGTGGTATTGTATAAATAGATAGTTAGACAAATATCTAAATATCTAATAACTGAAAGGAGACCCCTTAGATATGGGTGACGCATTCAAGGCGCTGGCAGACCCCACCCGGCGGCGCATTTTAGAGCTGCTGGCCCAGGGCGAGCTGACAGCCGGGGAGATCGCGGCGCAGTTTGATATGACCAAACCTTCCGTCAGCCACCATTTGAACATTTTAAAGGCGGCGGACCTGGTCAGTGATGAGCGCAGCGGCCAAAATATTGTCTACAGCCTGAACCTGACGGTGTTTCAGGAATTGCTGAAGTGGTTTTATGATTGTGGTTTCGTTAAAGGAGGAACCGATGATGAAAAATAATAAATTGGGCTCTCTGTTCTGGATACTGCTGGTTGTTTGTATTCTGAATATCGTCGGCCATCTGGCGGTCTACCCTGCCCTGCCGGATACCGTGCCCATCCACTGGGGCGCCAGCGGCGAGGTAAACGGCTGGAGCAGCAAGCAGAGCAACCTGATCTTCTGCGTGCTGCCGCTGGCGATGCTGGTTTTTATGGAGGTCGTGCGCCGCATCGATCCCAAGCACCAGAATTTTGAGCGGTTCGGCAAGGTGTGGAACATTTTTATCACGCTGTTTGTGCTGTTTATGTGCGGCATGACCTGGCTGACCGAGCTGACCGTGTTTAACATGCTGCCGCAAAGCAGCAATATCATCAGTTTACTGGTGTGCGGCGGCGTCGGTGTGATGTTCATCATCCTGGGCAACTTTATGCCCAACATCAAGCAGAATTACACCTTCGGCTGCCGCACGCCCTGGGCGCTGAACGATGAGCATAACTGGCAGCGCACCCAGCGCATGGGCGGCATCACCTTTGTTGTGATGGGCATTACGCTGATCGCGGTGGCCTTTTTGGCCGGCCTGCTGGGCGATACCGTCACGCTGATCCTGCTGCTGTGCGCCGTGTGTGGCGGCTCGGCGTGGATCTATCTGTATTCCTATCTTGTGTATGTTGGCAAGATGAAGTAAAAACAGCACCTTGCATACCAGCCGCAAGGCCGAGAAAAACAAAAAGCCCCATGTCTGCACCACGAAGGTGCTGGACATGGGGCTTTTGCTGCGTGTTACTTCATGATGCCGTCTCCGCCCATCTGCGCCGTCATCTCACGGATGCGGTCAAGGGGGAACGGCGGCTCGCAAAGAGGTTTCATGGCAATGGACATACTCCTTTTGTTTCAAAGCATTGCAGAGCCGGACGCCCTGCTCTGGCATTGACTATAGCATGGCAAAAAATGTTTGTCAAGAAAGATCTGCCAAAAGCCAACCGGCCTGCATCCTGTGCCGTACAGGATGCAGGCCGGTTAAGCTGTGCATTTTAAAATTTTATCTGATTTCTAGGTGCATCTTTTGTAAAAAAAGCCAATCTCTTTATTCGTCTTACTCGTCGCCCAGTTCTGCCGCAATGAACTGGGGCACGGCGTTAGGCTCGATGCCCAGAATGTACGCGAACTCGCTGTGCAGCAGGTTCTGCGCCTCGTGCAAAGCGCGGTCGTCAAAGGCCGAAAGCCCCTTGCCCTGGGCCTTGCGGGCCTGGTGCTGGGCGTGGATGTCCCGAACCATCCGCAGCAGCCGATGGCGGTCGCCGCTTTGCAGGGCCTGACGGTACTGCTCCTTGCGGGCATAGGCGTCCGCCTCGTGGGCGGGGGCAGGCTCGTGGAGCATTGCCAGCAGTTCCTCTTTGGTGGGCAGCGGGCGCATACGGTCCAGCAGCACCTGGCTGGTGCAGGGGACGCAGATGGTCATGCTTTGGTCGTAGACCGGCTTTAAGATCAGGCAGTCGCAGGGCTGCCCCGCCAGCCGAACACGCTTCTGCTCGGTGATCTCGCACACGCCATTTGTGCCGTAACTGACAATATCTCCCGGATGAAACATAATTGACCTCCTTGTAAAGTTTCGATACTATGTATTTTCATATATAGTATAACACAATTTCCCGGGAAATGTTATAGACTTTTTACACAAAAAATCCCCCACCCACTCCCTGTGCGGTTTGCACAAAGGGGGATGACAGCAAAAAGGCTCCCCTCAAGGGAAGCCTTTTAATGTTCCTTACTTATACAGATCCACCAGATTCAGCAGGATCTCAGTGCACTGGTCCATCTTCTCGGCGGTGATGCACTCACACGGGCCGTGGAAGTTGAAGCCGCCGGTACCCAGGTTCGGGCAGGGCAGGCCCATATAGCTTAGGGTCGCGCCGTCGGTGCCGCCGCGTACCGGCGTCTCGATAGGCTCCAGCCCGGCAGCACGGATGGCCTTGCGGGCATTCTCCACCAGGTGGAAGTGGGGCTGGATCTTCTCCAGCATATTGTGGTAGCTGTCGTGGATGTCCAGCTCGACAGTGCCCTCGCCGTAGCGCTCGTTCAGGCAGGCGGCGATATGTTCCATCTGGGCCTTGCGGGCGGCGAACTTGGCGGCATCGTGGTCACGCACGATGTAGCCCAGCTTGGCGGTGGTCACATCACCTACCATGCTGGTCAGGTGGAAGAAGCCCTCGCGGCCCTCGGTGTGCTCGGGACGGGAGAAAGCGGGCAGAGCGGCATGGAACTCCATGGCCACATTCTGGGCGTTGATCATGGTATTCTTGGCGCTGCCGGGGTGGACGCTGAAACCGTGAACGGTCACAACAGCCGCGGCGGCGTTGAAGTTCTCATAGCTGATCTCGCCGGCGTCCTCGCCGTCGACGGTGTAGGCGTAGGCGGCGCCGAAGCCCTCGACATCAAACAGGCTGGCACCCTCGCCGATTTCCTCGTCGGGGGTAAAGCCGATGCACAGCTTGCCGTGGGGGCGCTTCTCGGAAATAACGCGCTCCAGCATCGTCATGATCTCGGACACACCGGCCTTGTCGTCGGCGCCCAGCAGGGTCGAGCCGTCGGTGGTGATGAGAGTCTGGCCCTTCATCTCGGTCAGGAACGGGAACTGGGCGGGGTCCAGCACAGTGCCGGTGGCAGGCAGTACAACCTTGTCGCCGTCGTAGTTGGGGTGGATCTGCGGGTTGACGTTTTCGCCGCTGGCGTCATCGGCGGTGTCCATATGGGCGATGAAGCCCAGGGGCTTGGCGCTCTCCTGTCCCGGAGTGGCGGGCAGCGTGGCGTAGACATAGCAGTGCTCGTCCACATGGGCATCGGTCAGGCCCAGGTCCTTCAACTCCTGCACCAGCTGGTGGGCCAGGTCAAACTGACGCATCGTGCTGGGATGGGTGCCGCTCTCGGGGTCCGAGGTCGTCCAGACCTTGACATACTTCAAAAGACGTTCATATGCGCGCATGATAGGTGTCCTTTCTTACCTTATAACAATAGTAAAAGGTGTAAATGTTCTGTAGTTAGTATAACACAAATACCAAATCCTGCAAGAGGGGCGGTTCCCTCTTTTCAAATGGGGCATTTTATGGTAGAATAATAAAGATTATAAAGGATACCTGCGCCCGGCGGCGCTTAACGTATAAGGAGGCCATCATGGCAGACACGATTTTTAAAGACAAGACTCTCTTGATCACCGGCGGCACGGGAAGCTTCGGCAATACTGTGCTGAAGCACTTCCTCACCACCGACATCGGTGAGATCCGCATCTTCTCCCGCGATGAGAAGAAGCAGGACGATATGCGCCACGAGCTGCAGGCCAAGTATCCCGCCTACGCCGAGAAGGTCAAGTTCTACATCGGTGATGTGCGCAACCCGCAGTCTCTCCGCGATGTCATGCCCGGCGTCAACTTCATTTTCCACGCTGCTGCGCTGAAACAAGTCCCCTCCTGCGAGTTCTTCCCCATGGAGGCCGTGCGCACCAACATTGAAGGTACCGACAACATGCTGCACGCCGCCATCGAGGCCGGCGTCGAGCGCGTCGTCTGCCTGTCCACCGATAAGGCTGCCTACCCCATCAACGCCATGGGCATCTCCAAGGCCATGATGGAGCATGTCATCACCGCCAACGCCCGTGTGTCCGCCCAGCGCGGCGGCCCGGTCATCTGCTGCACCCGCTACGGCAACGTCATGTGCAGCCGCGGCAGCGTCATCCCGCTGTTTGTCGAGCAGATCAAGTCCGGCAACCCTATCACCATTACCGACCCCAACATGACCCGCTTCCTGATGAACCTGGACGAAGCCGTGGATCTGGTTATGTTCGCCTTTGAGCATGCCAACCCCGGCGACCTGTTCATCCAGAAGTCGGACGCTTCCACCATTGGCGACCTGGCCAAGGCTGTGCAGACTCTGTTTGGCGACACCGGCACGAATATCATCGGCACCCGCCACGGCGAAAAGCTGTACGAGACCCTGATGACCAAGGAAGAGCGGATGCGCAGCGAGGATATGGGCAATTATTATCGTGTTGCTGCCGATAACCGCGACCTGAACTACGATAAGTTCTTCGTCAAGGGCCAGGTGCGCACCCAGGCCGACGAGGACTACACCAGCCACAACACCCGCCGCCTGAACGTGGAGGAGACCATCGCCAAGATCAAGACCACCGAGTACATCCAGGAGATGCTGAAAGAGGAAAGCAAGGCATGAAAATTCTTGTCACCGGCGCCAAAGGCTTTGTAGGGCGCAACCTGTGCGAGAACCTGAAAAACCTGCGGGACGGCAAAAACCGTACCCGCCCCGCCCTGACCGTGGACGAGATCTACGAATACGACATAGATACCGACCCGGTCCTGCTGGAGGAATACTGCGCCAAGGCGAACTTTGTCTTTAACCTGGCGGGCGTCAACCGGCCCAAAAATGAGGCTGAGTTCATGCAGGGCAACTTTGGCTTTGCCTCTACCCTGCTGGACATGCTGAAACGCCACGGCAACACCTGCCCGGTCATGCTGTCCAGCAGCATCCAGGCAACGCTCATCGGCCGCTACGGCCAGAGCGATTACGGCAAAAGCAAACTGGCGGGCGAGGAATTGTTCT
>OGZO01003314.1_pt1 | contig 10353 bp, 8 predicted proteins | sample 1576721 | NCBI WGS metagenome assembly OGZO01 (sample SAMEA3541516, study PRJEB24748) | human gut metagenome | biome: human gut; feature: human-associated habitat; material: faeces | place: China | collected 2012 | reverse complement strand
ATTTAGCGTTAGCTAAATTTCAATGCCCGACCGACACTCCGCTAAACCATAATTTCCCGAATTTTAAACTTCACCGAATCAAAACACCCGATTACGGCAAAAGTGTAATCGGGTGTTTATCATATAATCTTATTAAAAATTACTTTTTAAATCCGTCTTTAAGTGACACACTGCGGTTAAATACAAGGTGTTCGGGTGAAGAATCCTTATTGTCTACGCAGAAGTAGCCTATTCTCATAAACTGAAAACTCTGTGGAGCAACAGCGGTTTCGAGATTTTTCTCTGCCTTACAGCCTGTAAGAACCTCAAGTGAATTTGGATTGAGGTAGTCAAGGAAGTTTCTGTCGCCTGTATCGGGATCGGGTACTGTAAAGAGGTTATCGTAAAGTCTTACCTCTGCATCTGCGCAGTTGTTTGCGTCAACCCAATGGATTGTACCTCTTACTTTTCTGCCGTCAGGTGTGTTGCCGCCTCTGGTTTCGGGGTCATACTCGGCATAAACCTCTACCACATTGCCGTCCTCGTCCTTTTTGCAGCCTGTGCATTTTACAATGTAAGTTGACTTAAGTCTTACTTCATTGCCCGGATAAAGGCGCTGGTACTTTTTAATCGGCTCTTCCATAAAGTCGTCTGCCTCAATAAAACATTCTCTTGAGAAAGTAACCGTTCTTGTACCGTCCTCCGGTCGGTTCGGGTTGTTTTCAACCTCAAACTCCTCAACCTTACCCTCTGGATAGTTTGTGATAACGAGCTTTATAGGGTGGAGTACGCACATTGCACGCTTTGCGTTCTCATTTAAATCGTCACGCAGGCAATGCTCAAGAAAACCGTACTCAACGATAGAATTTACCTTTGATACGCCGATCTGCTCCGTAAACGAACGGATAGACTTAGGGGTATAACCTCTTCTTCTAAGTCCGCAGAGCGTAGGCATTCTTGGGTCATCCCAACCGCTCACATAATTCTTTTCAACAAGTTCACGGAGTTTACGCTTTGACATAACTGTGTTGTTAATGCCAAGACGGGCAAACTCAATCTGACGAGGCTTGTTAGGAACGGAAATATTGTTGATAACCCAATCGTAAAGCGGACGGTGAGCCTCAAACTCAAGTGAGCAAAGGCTGTGAGTGATACCCTCGATAGCATCTTCAATTGGGTGCGCAAAATCGTACATAGGGTAGATGCACCACTTGTCGCCTGTGCGGTGGTGAGTTAGACGGTTAATTCTGTAAATAACAGGGTCACGCATATTAAAGTTGCCTGACGCAAGGTCGATTTTTGCACGGAGCGTCATTTTGCCGTCCTCAAATTCGCCTGCTTTCATTCTTGCAAAAAGGTCAAGGCTTTCTTCAATCGGTCTGTCACGATACGGGCTCTTTGCCGGTGTTTGTGTATCGCCTCTGTTTTCTCTCATCTGTTCGGGTGTGAGTTCGCATACATATGCAAGTCCCTTTTTAATAAGTTCGACAGCGTAATCGTACATTTGGTCAAAGTATTCCGATGCAAAGTAGAAACGGTCTTCCCAGTCAAAGCCGAGCCACTTGATGTCCTCTTTGATAGCGTCTACATACTCTACATCTTCCTTTGTAGGGTTTGTGTCGTCCATACGAAGATTGCAGATGCCGCCGAATTTCTCGGCTGTGCCAAAGTCAATGCAAATAGCCTTTGCGTGACCTATGTGGAGGTAGCCGTTTGGCTCGGGAGGAAAACGGGTGTGTACCTTTTTGCCCTCAAATCTGCCGCCCTCGGCAATATCCTCTTCAATAAATGTATGAATAAAGTTACCGTTCGGAACTTCGGTAGCTTCGGTATTCTTAATATCTTCTGCCATATAATATCCCTCTGTATTACTCAATTTTGCAAGATTTTTAATTAATCTGAAGCAAAAGTCGTTTTATTCTGCAAGTATTGCCATACCTTTTTCAAGTCTTGCAAGTGACTCATCTCTGCCGAGAATGTCAAGAATTTCAACAGCACCGCCCGGTGTAACGGTTTTGCCTGCGGCCGCAATTCTTACAGGCCACATTACCGTGCCGTTTTTAAGCTCTTTTTCGACAGCCATATTAATAAGGCAATCGTGAATTGAAGTTTCGTTCCATTCAGGCATAGCCTTTAATCTGTCGTAAGCCTCTTTCAAAACTACGGGTGAATTTTCAAGATTTGTCTTGCTCTTTTTATTTACGAAAAGTTCCTTTGTGTAACTCGGCAATTCTGCAAAGAAATCGAGCATTTCAGGAATCTGAGTAAGCTGTGTTGTACGCTTTTGGAGTATTGCCGCAAACTTTTCGTATGGCATCTGTTTGTCGCCAAATACCTTTTTATAGTAAGGCATTGCAACCTCGGTGAATTTTTCAGGGGTCATAGCCTTGATGTATTCGCCGTTAAACCAAGAGAGTTTATCGTAGTCAAATACAGCGGGTGACTTGCTGATGCCGCTTATGTCAAATGCCTTTTCAAGCTCCTTAAGAGTGAAAATTTCCTGATTGTCTTTCGGGCACCAACCGAGAAGTGCAATATAGTTAATGATGGCTTCCGGTAAGTAACCCTCGTCAATCAAATCATAAAAGCCTGTTGCACCGTGACGCTTTGAAAGTTTGGATACATTGCCGTCAGCGTCCTTACCCATAATGAGCGGGAGGTGAATATAAGTAGGAATTTCCCAACCGAATGCCTCGTAAAGGAGGTTGTACTTAGGTGTTGAGCTAAGGTACTCACAGCCACGGACAACATGAGTAATGCCCATTGTGTGGTCGTCGATAACATTTGCAAAGTTGTATGTCGGATAGCCGTCTGTCTTAATAAGAATTTGATCCTGCAACTCTGTATTTTCAACAGTGATTTCACCGAATACTGCGTCAGTAAAGGTTGTACTGCCCTCAATCGGCATTTTCTGACGGATTACATACGGAACGCCCTCGGCAAGGAGTCTGTCAATTTCTTCCTGCGGAAGATCACGGCAATGTCTGTCATAGCCGCCGCCGACTGTTTCATTCTGTATTTTTTCAAGGCGCTCTTTTGAGCAGAAGCAACGGTAAGCCTTGCCCTCTTTTATAAGCTGTTCGGCATAAGGAAGATACATATCCTTTCTCTCTGACTGAACATAAGGGCCAAAGTCGCCGCCGAGGTCAGGACCTTCGTCGTGTTGAAGTCCTGCAAGTTTTAAAGTATTATAAATAACATCAACCGCACCGTCAACAAGTCTTTCACGGTCGGTATCTTCGATTCTCAAAATAAATTTGCCGTTTTGGGATTTTGCAACAAGGTACTCGTAAAGAGCGGTACGCAGGTTGCCGACATGCATAAATCCTGTAGGACTTGGAGCATATCTTGTACGAACTGTAAGCTCAGGCATAGTTTTACCCTCTCTCTATAAAAATTAGCTTTATTCTTTATTATATCAATAATGGCGGTACTTTTCAATATTTTTAACCGCTTTTTTTGGTTGATGCATAAAAGTTATGTGTGTGGACAATGCACGCTGACAGTTAAAAATTATACAGCCTTACTTAATATCTCGCAAAAACTCAATATTCTCATACGAATGTTCAACTTCTTTTGAGTACAAGCCGATTATTCTGTGTCTGTCATCAGCAGTCAAGCTGCCCTTTTCGGCAAATTTATACATCTGCAAAATATATGCCGATTTAACCGCAAGTGCCGTTAAATCAAAACATTCCGTAACATCATAGCTGTCTATTGAGTTCAAAAAATATCTGAAAATATAGTAATAAATCAGGTTTTTATACTCATATTCGTAATTGCGTATGTATTCTCTGAATTTCAGAATATCGTCTTTATTCGGCTTATATTTGCTTGCGCCCGTAAGCAGATGTTTCCATTCGGCGGTCATTATGTCAAGCTGTAACAGCAAATTTACAGTTTGACCGTACTCTTTTATAAAACTATCCTCTGTAATCACAGCGGATTTGTAACAGATTCCGTCAAATTCGGACTGAACCTTTAAGCAAATTTGATATATGCCGTTCAGGCAATCGAATATATCGTTATCCGTATTTTTCAGTACCGCAAATATTTTTTGCCTTGCACCCAATAACAATTGCATTACCGAAAAATCATAATCGCACGGCTCGGCATCTTCTCTGTTGTCTGCGGTAATTATTTTATCCATTGCACCGTTTTTCAGCATTAATCTTAGTGCTTCGGGACAGGCAAGCGAGAGTATTTTTTCCTGAAATTGCGAATAATCGAGCGTTATCCTCGGAAATCTTTTGCAGGTTTCGCAAAGTGCGTTTTCGCCGAGGTTTATATAAATATCGCACAACATATTCTTATTCCAAAATGGACAACGGCTATTGTCAAGAGTAAAAATCCTGTCGCCGTCTGAATCTATCGTCATAACATTTCTCAGTTTTTCGCCAATTTTGCCCTCGGCGTTTTTATACTTTAAATAGCTGTCATCATCAACCACAACATCCCATTCCTTGCAGCAGCTGTCGGGACATTTATTTGCAATACATTTAAAATCCCTGTAAAATTCGTGGTAAGCGGTTTTCATAAATACAACCCCGTTGTAAATTGTCAGTTTATTTATAGTTTGGCAGAGTGTTTTATCGGATAATTATAAAAGTTTGGTCAACCTTTTATTATTACTCCCTATAGTACAACTCCCGACTGTAACTTTCGTTAAAGTCGGGAGTAAAAATTACATCTCTGTGATTATCTCATTTACAGTTTTTCCCGGAGGAATCATAGGAAGTACATTCTGGTCCGGACTGATTCTGCAATCAACGAGTACAGGCTTATTAAGAGCAAATGCCTTTTCAAGTACAGGCTTAATATCTTCTTTTGTGTTAATTCTCATACCGTCAATACCAAAGGCATTGGCAAGTGCGACAAAGTCGGTTGCACGGTGCGGGTCGGTCTGTGAGAAACGGTTGCCGTAAAACAACTTCTGCCACTGACGAACCATACCGAGAACGGTGTTGTTCATAACAAGGATTACAACAGGCAAGTCGTATGATTTCATAGTAACAAGCTCGTTTAAGTTCATATGAAAACTTCCGTCGCCCGTAACAAGTACAACTCGCTTGTCGGGATGAGCTGTTTGTGCGCCGATTGCTGCGCCCATACCAAAGCCCATTGTGCCAAGTCCGCCCGAAGTAAGGAGTGTGCGTGGTGTCTGTGCTTTATTGAACTGCGCAACCCACATCTGATGCTGTCCTACATCGGTAGCAACAATGTCATCGTCACTCTTTATTTCATTGAGTGCGCCGAGAATTTCTTTCGGCTGCGGATACTTGTCGTCGGCAGGAATTTTATTATCAAGATAATGTTTCCATTCGCCGAGAGTTTCAAGCCATTCTGCGTGATTCTGCTGTTCCATACCGTCGCAGAGTGCCTCAAGTATATATTCAAGGTCACCGAGCACATACTCGCTTACCTTAACATTTTTATTGATTTCTTTTTCGTCAATTTCAAGCTGTACAATTTCAGCCTGTGCGCCGAATTTATCTCTGTCGCCAGCAACACGGTCAGAAAATCTTGCACCGCACGCAATAATAAGGTCGCACTTGTCGGTAGCCATACCTGTTTCATAGCCGCCGTGCATACCTATATTACCCATACAAAGCGGGTGGTCGGCAGGAATACAGCCAAGTCCCATAAGCGAACAGCAAACGGGAATATCTGTAAGCTCTGCAAATTTTTTGAAAATTTCCGTTGCGTTTGCGCTGATAATACCGCCGCCTGCATATATAATAGGCTGTTTGGCATTTCTTATCATATCCTGAACTTTTTTGATTTTTTCGGGATTTTTAATGCTTACTCTTTCAACTTCTTTAGGCTTTACAACCTCAAATTCGGTTTTGTTTGCGGTAACATCCTTTGGTACATCAACCAAAACAGGACCTTTTCTGCCTGATTGGGCAATTTCAAAAGCCTTACGGAGAGTAGGAGCAAGGTCTTCGACTTTTTCTACAAGGAAACTTGCTTTTGTGATTGGCTTTACAATGTTTACAATATCAACTTCCTGAAAACTGTCCCTGCCAAGCTGGTCGGTAGTAACATTACCTGTGATTGCAACAACAGGTATACTGTCGATATTTGCGGTAGCAATACCTGTAACAATATTAGTGGCACCCGGACCTGAAGTTGTAATTACAACGCCTGTTTTGCCTGTAGCTCTTGCGTAACCGTCGGCAGCGTGTGACGCACCCTGCTCGTGAGCGGTAAGAACATGGTTGATTCTGTCGCTGTACTTATAAAGAGCGTCATATGTATTAAGAGCCGCACCGCCCGGATAACCGAATACGGTATCAACTCCTTGCTCTAACAAACACTCACAAATAATTTCTGCACCTGAAAGCTGCATTTAACCTCTCTCCAATCCTCTTTATATGGCTTACAAATCTATTATATCAAAATGCCATCAGATTTAAATTCTTTAAATATACGTTACCTTTTATTTTACATAATAACAGCAAAAAAGTCAATATTTTTATAATTATAAGATGTTTGTTGCAAAGAGGTGATAAATGAATATTAATTTATAAAGACAAAAGTTTGATGTTAAAATTCCGATAAAAATAATAGACTTCGCACGGGTTTATAAAATTCGATAATGGTATCAATCGTGTTTGTGTATCTGAGATTCTGTGGCGCAGGTTTTTCAAGGTCAATCTTTTTGTCGCAGTCCCATATTTTCATTTTCCGGTCATAATAGTCTGTTTCTTTAAACATAAAAGCTCTTTAAAAGTGATAATAAAAAAAGTGTATCATACAAAACAAAATAAAACAAATTAGTATTTTACAAAAAAACGGGATAATTTGTTATTTTATGTAACAATCATATACTATAAATTGCTTAAAATTAGTAAAAACACCCACAAACAATTTTGTTTAATATTGACATAATGGTAAATATATGAGAAAATATTAGTGCAAAATTTTACAAAGGAGTATTTAACAAATGAACAATAAGATGTTAAAAAAAGCAGTATCGGCATTGCTTGCGGTTGTTGCAGTTTCGTCTGTTGCAATCAGTGCGTCTGCGTATGACATAAATAAATACGATTTAAACAGTGACGGAATTCTTGATGTGCGAGATGTCACCTATCTGCAAAACGCCATTGCAAACGGCGATAATATTGACGGCAAAGCAGACTTTGATGGTTCGGGCTCTATAAACATAAACGATGTTACCTATGTCCAAAATATAATTAACGGCAGTTTTTATATAAAGCCTGACTTTAATTTGCAGTCAAATTCAAAGAGTAAACTTAATTTAAAGAGCGTGTATATAGGCGCTGACAGTGAGTATCCGAACAATGCTTACCATCCAAAGGTTGTGGATATGGGCAAAAGCTGGAACGGATACCGCTATTGGATTTCGTACACGCCGTATCCAAACGGAAACGATAAGTACGAAAATCCGACAATTGTCGGTTCAAACGACCTTATAAATTATTCGGAAATCAAATTTTGCGAGGGTATTCGAGATGATTACAAGGCAGGGGTAAGGTTTAATTCCGACTCCGAGCTTGTGTATAATCCCGACAAAAACCGTTTGGAACTTTTTTGGCGATATACAGATTACGAAAAAAACTATATGGCTCTTTATATGCGTTACTCATATGACGGCAATAAATGGAGCGGCCGTACACCTGTGTATGAAACCGATAACCGCAAAAAATACGATATGGTAAGTCCTGCAATCGTTTACGAAAACGGGACTTACAAGCTGTGGTATGTAAACGGCTACAAGGTTTGGTACAAGGAGTATAAGGACGGTGTTTGGTCGGACAGTGCGGTGACTGCATTAACTTACCCGACAACGACATATACATGGCATATTGATGTTGAAAAAATTAACGGAAAATACGAACTCCTTGCTTGCTCGACCCAAAATAAATCAGACCGCAAGCATATGAGCCTTTACCACTCAACATCGTCAAACGGCTTTGATTGGAGCGAAGCGCAGGTTGTGCTCAAACCGTCGTCCGATCCGTCAAATTGGGACGGCGGCGGACTGTACCGTTCGGCTTTTATTTATACAAACGGTAACTATATAGTGCTGTACAGCGGAAGAAACGACAACGGCGATTTTGGCACGGGACTTGTATTCGGCGACAGTATGAATAAGTTGCAAGGTACAGACCTTGACTTTATCGGCAATCAGAAAACCTCGGCAGACAAGCTGTGGAAATATATAAATCAATAAAAGTGGGCGGGTTATGAAAAAATCATTAAAAATAATGTCCGTCTTTATGTCGGCAATTCTTACCTTAGGCTCACTCGGCGCAGTATCGCTGACAGCAGGCGCTCAAGAAAGCATTGGCACTGTCACAAAAATAACAAGCGGTGACTTTGTTTATACCGTAGAGGACAATGTCGCTACCATTGTGGATTACACAGGCTCGGCAAACGCACTTGTAATTCCGCAAGACGATAGACGGCCGCAAAATCGTACGCATTGGCGACTATGCTTTATCTAAAAAAGCAAAATTAAACAGTGTTGTTGTGCCGGAGTCAGTCGAGAGCATCGGCTCAAGTGCTTTTGAGGATTCTGTTGACCTCAAAAAGGTTACTCTGCCCGACGGCGTAACCAAAATCGGACCTTCTGCATTTTACGGCTGTTCAAAATTAACAACGGTAAATATTCCTGCCAAATTAGAGGAAATTGATGATTACACATTCAGCGGCTGTACTCAGCTTACAGATATAAAACTCTCGGAGTCGGTTACTTATGTCGGTGAAAGCGCATTTGAAGGCTGTTCAAACCTAAATTCAGTAACGCTTTCCGAAAATACAGAAACAATCGGCGATAGTGCTTTTTATGAGTGCGACTCACTTTACAGTATAAATCTTGAAAATGTAAGTCAGATTGGCGCAGGCGCCTTTGTGTATTGTTCAAATCTCGATGATATTGACCTTACGAACTGCTCGCTTATAGGCGAAAATGCGTTTTTCGTATGTCAAAGCCTTATTAATATAAAATTTCCCGACTCTATATACTCAATTCCGCAAACTGCCTTTGAATACACTCTTTGGGAGCAGAGTGCTCCTGACGGTGTGCTTTATGCAGGCGACTTTGCATACAAGATAATCGGTGATTTTACAGACAGCACATTGACATTTAAAGATGATACATACGCAATTAATGACGATTTCCTTTCTTATAACGAATATGTTAAAAAAATCAATTTGCCCGACAGCCTTACAAGTATCGGTGTATCCGCTTTTGAGGGGTGTTCCGCACTTAAAACAGTAACAATCCCGGATTCCTGCGGAGTGCAGGCAATGGCATTTTACGGTTGTTCAAGTCTTACAGACATAAATTATAATGAAACTGCGGTATGGACAGCGCCGTCTGCATTTGTAGAAACAGCTTGGTACAACAGCCAGCCCGACGGTATTGTATATTACGGCAAATCAGCTTGTGCATATAAGGGCGACTTTAAGGCAAACGAAACTATAAAAGACGGTACGGTTGTTGTGGCTGACGGTCTTTTCTACGGTGACGAGGAACTGACAAGCATTGATATAGCCGACAGTGTAGAGTATATAGGTAGTATGGCTTTTGAGGAATGTATAAATCTTAGAGAGGTAAAACTGCCGAAGAGTTTATATACAATTTGTGAAGAAACATTTTACGGCTGCGAAAGTCTTGAAAGTATCACTTTACCCGATGTTGTAAATATCGGTGAGTCGGCTTTTGCACATTGTATAAGCCTTAAGAATATCGTTATTCCGGAAAGCGTGGAATTCGGTATTGACGACAGTGCATTTTTAAACTGCACTTCACTTCAGGAAGTAACCGTTAACGGAAATATTCAACAGATTGGTTCTGCAGTATTTATGAACTGCGAAAATCTTAAATCAATTAACATTCCGAAAAGCGTTGAATCAATCGGCAATGATGTGTTTGAATTTTGCGATAATGTAACAATCAAATGTTACGAAAATTCATATGCTCACGAATACGCAAAAACAAACGGCATTAATTATTCGTTGATTTTTGATGAGAGAGAATTCGGCGACATCAACAATGACGGCAAAGTAGATGTAAACGATGTAACTCATTTGCAGAGATATATTGCAGGCTTTACCGATGAGAGCGGTGCACCGATTATTCCTGACAGCGACCTTGGCTATGCGGATATAACAGATGAAGGCACAATTGATTCAAGAGATGTTACAGCTTTGCAGATGATACTTACAAATAAGTAATCGGATAATTTTATTAGATTATGGTTTAGCGGAGTGTCGCTCAGGGATTGAAATTTAGCTAACGCTAAATTATCCGTCCAAAAACAAAAAAGTTTACTCAATTTTTTCAAAAATTGCGGGTTTGGGTTTCCGGCGAAGTGAAGTTCACCAACGAAGAAATGTCCA
>OGZO01003313.1_pt1 | contig 10354 bp, 9 predicted proteins | sample 1576721 | NCBI WGS metagenome assembly OGZO01 (sample SAMEA3541516, study PRJEB24748) | human gut metagenome | biome: human gut; feature: human-associated habitat; material: faeces | place: China | collected 2012 | reverse complement strand
ATACGATGATGGGATTGATGATACGGCCATCTCGCATAAAATCAAGAGATAAAGCTAGAATAAATCTCTCGAAATTTTGAAATCATAAAATAACTTGTTTGTTTTTGATGTAAATAAATAGTACTGTTGTATATTTACTTGTTTTTATCTATATAAAGAAATATACAGAGTGTCATATATGAAGAAATTTTAGATGAAGTCTATTTAACATAGTTTAAATGAGCCTCTTTTATATTTCTGATTTTATTTTATGTTTAAGGGAGATTTAAAATATAATTATAATGTAACTGAAAAGTAGAATAGGAAGGAAATCCAAGTAAAATGGCTAATAATAGCTCCTTAAAACGAAAAAGCACTAAGTTCTATCAGAACTTAGTGCTTTTTCATATTCTATTCTTATTAAAATAAATATATAGTTCTTAAAATACAAATTATATCTCTTTTTCGGATTGTATTTATTAACAGTTCCGGTTTGGTATTATATAATGGAACAAAAGTATATATTCTTTTTGCAAAAAACAACAAAAAGACATGTTTTTTTTATGGAATCGTCATCTAGTCTGATTGAAAAAGTAAAATCAAGCAACATTTCTTTCCAGAATTACATATTTGATGTAAAAACACTACAAAAACAATGGATTATAATTAAGTTCTGATAGAACTTATCTAAGTGTAAAAAGTGAGTTTAAATGTTTTAGGGCTATTTAATAATTTAAAAAGAGATTTATGAAGAAGAAATTAGCGCTGCTATTTGGATACCTTTTTATAGGTATCGGGCTGATAACAGCTCAAACGCAGAAAGTCACGGGGACAGTGATTTCCGATGATGACAAACAACCTGTTGTAGGGGCTTCAATTGTTGTAAAAGGCACTAACTTAGGTACAATAACAGACATAGACGGGCATTTCACACCCGGCGATCGCACCGAGAATGTCTCCCGGCTTGACGCGGTCTTTTTTACCGATGTTGATGAAGAGACGTACCATCCCTTCCTCCGCGCCGGTATTGTCGAAGTCGTAGTCAGCGTCGCTGCCGTTGTCGAGATTGACCTGACCGAGTGCCTGCTTCAAAAATGCCGCTGCAATATCCATTGCGGTGTAATCCGAAGCATTCACCTGGCGCTCGATCATGTCGATCATGTCCGACAGGTTCTCCTCGTCGATGATCCTGCCGATCTCCTCCATGACCTTCTCTGCCTTGATCTGTGCCACATCATCCGTTGACGGAATCGGCATTGCCACGATCTTGGTCTTGCAGTAGCGCATGATATCCTTCAGCTTGTAGACTTCTTTGCCCTTCACGAAGGTAAAGGCGCGTCCGGTCCGACCTGCACGTCCCGTTCTGCCGATCCGGTGTACATAGTATTCATCGTCCTGCGGAATGTCGTAGTTGAAAACGGCCTCCACATCATCAACGTCGATTCCGCGCGCCGCCACATCGGTCGCAATGAGGATCTCGGTCTTGCCGCTGCGGAATCCTTTCATCACGCGGTCACGCTGCGACTGCTTCATATCTCCGTGCAGTCCCTCTGCAAAATAGCCGCGTCCCTTTAATTCTTCCGCAAGTTCGTCCACCATCCGCTTGGTATTGCAGAATACCAGCGAGAGCTTCGGATTGTAGTAATCGAGAAGCCGCGTTAAGACTTCTACCTTGTCGCTACGCTTGACATCGTAGTAATACTGCTCAATGCTCGGAACCGTCAGCTCTTTTTTTACCACCTTGATGTTGACCGCATCGTGCTGATATTTCCTGGTAATATCGAGAATCGGCTTCGGCATCGTCGCGGAGAAAAGGATCGTCTGACGTCCCTCCGCCGGAATATACTCAAGAATCGTCTCGATGTCATCGCGGAAGCCCATGTTCAGCATCTCGTCCGCCTCATCGAGTACCACCGTGTGGATCGCATCACAGCGGATCGTCTTGCGGCGCAGATGATCCATCACGCGTCCCGGCGTTCCGACGATAATCTGCGCGCCGCCTTTTAACGCCTTGATCTGGCGTCCGATCTCCTGGCCGCCATACACCGGAAGCACCTTGACCCCGTGCATATACTTGGCAAGTTTGCGGATCTCGTCCGCCACCTGAATGGCAAGCTCTCTGGTCGGAGAGAGAATGATTACCTGCGTCTTTCTGCTGTTCGGGTCTACCTTGTGAAGCACCGGAATACCAAAGGATGCCGTCTTACCGGTACCTGTCTGTGCCTGTCCGATCACATCCACGCCCGACATCACAACCGGAATCGCCTGGCTCTGAATCGGCGTTGCCTCCTCAAATCCCATATCCGCAATCGCTCTTAACACCTGAGGATATAAATCTAACTCATCAAATCTAACTGTTTCCATCTTTTTCCTTTCTGTCACGCCTGAGCCAATTCTCTGACGCATGCCCAGCACCGGCAGAAAGTGCCCACCTCTGCCGACTGCGCAGTATTTTGAATCATAGCACGGCATCTCTCTTTTGTCAAGAAATGCGCAAATCTCCGAACTTCTGTCTATGTAACCCAAATCCGCTCGCGGCTTTGGGCAATACTCCTATGAAAAGCAATCGACAGATGCGTACTTTACTTGATCTGTACTTTTTCATACTGCTGCGCTTCGGTAAAAGTAAAAGGCTCGATTGCGGATTTTCCGTTACAGTATATTCTATGCCGGAATCTATAAAAGTTTCCTCTCTTCTCCGTATCTCGCCTCTTTTGCATCCAGATGTCCGAGCGAAATATTGTTGCGGCTGCGCTTTTTCACCTCGTAGAGCATCATATCCGCCGCATGCAGGAAATCCCAGCTCCGGCTTCCCTCCGGAGCCACGTCAAAACAGATTCCCTGCGAGATTGTGACAACCGGAAGCGCCTTCGAGCACACATGCTCGATCCGCCTGTCAAGAATACGCTCCCGCAGACTGTCCGCCATGGAAAAAACCTCGTCCTCCGTCTTGTACTCGTAAATAATGATAAACTCATCCCCGCCATACCGCGCACAGAAGGTATCGTGGCTCTGCATTTTCCGCAGCTCATCCGCAATCGCCACGATGCAGGCATCTCCCGCCTGATGGCCGTAGTTATCATTGTATTCCTTGAAGTAGTCGATGTCGAGAATCTCTAACGCAAATGCTCTATGGTCATCCCGCGTCAGCTCAAACGCACGCTCCAGATAGTCGTTCAGCCGGAACCGGTTCGCCAGCCGCGTCAGCGGATCCGTCTCGGACTTCTCCAGCAGACGCTCATTCGCTTTCTCCATCTCCCTCCGCTTCTCATTCGCATGTTCTAATGATCTGCGCACAGAGAGCATGTTGGCGATCATATAATGGTTCTCCCGATCCAGAGCCTCGGTCAGTTCATAGAACCGGCCCGCCTCCTCAAGATAAGCCGCCTCGTCCTGTTTCCTGCGATAGCAGAGGATTTTTAAGGAAACTATTTTCCGCTGCAAATTCGCAATATTGGCGTTTTTCGTCAATTTTTCCAATACCGCCACGATGTCCCAGAAGACGTCTTCCTTATCGATCTCCAGCAACAGTCTGCACAGCCCGTACACGTCATCAAAGATATCCATAACCGCCATGTCCATATCCACAAGTCCGCGGATCTGCTCAATACATTCCTCACAGAGTGTGATTCTTCCCACGTGGTGATAATATTCCGCCTTAAAAATCAGCGCCGAGAGCCGCTCGATCTTCTGCATGTGCTCCCAGCAGACCTGATCCAGATAATCCATCTGTGCCTGCACGCGTTCATTCTGTTCCCGCTGCATAAAGCACCGCCCCAGACAGACCGCTACACAGCTCATCAGCCCGTAATAATTCGGGGTCTCCGGATATGCCTTAATATCGGAGGAGACTTTTTCAAAATATCTCTGCGCCTCATTCCACTGTTCGTTGCCCAGATAGAGGGTTCCGAGATTCAAGTTGATGACGTTTTCTTCGTTCGCCAGCTTATATTTTTTACAATAACCGAGTCCGGTCAGATAGTAATCCAGCGCAATCGGCGTATTTCCACGGTTCAAAAAGGCAATCGCAAGGATATTATAAGCCCTGGCAACCATGTCCCACTGCTCCGCCTGATCCAGATAGGTGATAGCTCTGGTAATGGTCTTAAGAAGCTGCTCGCCCTCGTTCAGCACATAGTAGGTCTCGCCCGCATAATAGTAGGCAAACCCCAGAAGCTTTGGATCCCCCGTCTGTTTTGCATATTGTTCGATATCCGCACAGTATTTCAATGTTTTCTCGGCATCGGCGCCGCGGTTCTGCATCACTCCGTCCACCCACGCCATCACAGCTTTACTGTATTCCTTGAATTCCATGTACCGATTCCTCCCTTATCTCTTGTTTCATTATAATGAAGAAATCCAACATATTCAAGAACCGGTGTCTTCCTTTTACAAACTAGCTCTGAAAAAATGCTACCGGATCGACAGGCTGTCCGTCTTTTTGCAGCGCAAAATACAGATTGCTGCCCTCCACCGAATAGTATTTTGTCGGCTCTGCCACGTAGCCCAGCACATGACCGGATTCCACATAATCGCCCACCGCAAAGTTCGGCTCCTTTAACTGCCCGTAGATCGCGCGATAGCCATCTCCCAAGTCAACCGTCATCGTACAGCCGGTCTCCTCGTTGTTCGAGAGGCCGATGACTTTTCCCTTTGCGACGGAATATACTTTATTGTTGACCTCTCCCGCGATAATCACCGCCGGATTGTATTTGTACTGGTCCAGCGTCGCAAAATATATGGTAGAATCCATGCTGTAATTTAAGATCACATTTCCCTCCATCGGCCAGAGCATGCCGTCCTCCGGGTCAAAATGGAGCGCATTGGCCTCTGCGCCCGTCTCCGCAGTCTCATTCTCCGCTTCTTTTTCCACCTGCGCCACTTCCGTACTCTCTGTCGTCTCCGCTGCTTTCTGCTCCAGCTTTTCCGTCTCCGCGGTCTGCTCCGGCGGAATGACTGCGGATGCCTGTGCTGTCTGTTCCGTACTTTCCGTCGCAGCGACAAGTCCGGCTTCCTCCGGTGTGTTTTCCTGTGCCAGTTCTTCCTCCAGCTGTTCGCGCTGCTGTTGTTCATGATCGCTGTAAATTACCGTGGTCGCAACTGCTGCCGCAATCACAATCGCCCCCGCAATCACATATTGTTTACGCCCGAGGAATGCCCAAAATCTGCTTTTTCTCATTTTTTTCACCATCCATATTATTTATTTTTATTCCTATTGTTCCCCCTGCACGGATGGTTTATGCAGAGCGTCGCCTATTTTATCTGATCCGCTGTCACAAGCGTTGTTCCCGGAAAAAAATATTGTAAAATCTCCTCGTAAGAGGTTCCTTCCTGCGCCATCGCGCGCGCCTCATTCTGGCTCAGTCCGTACCCGTGTCCCAGTCCCCTTGTCACGATCCGCACATTTTCCCCCATCTGCGTGATCGTAAAACACGCGGAATTCCAGCCCATCGCCTCACGGAACGCTTCCCCGGTGCAGACATACTCCCCCAGCATGACCTGCTGTACATAGCCCGCCGCATCCCGCTCTGTAACCTGGATCTCAGACACCGCGGACACGTCTGCCTCCGCAAAATGCTCCGCGCACTGCTTTAAAATGTCCGTTTCCTCACAATAAATAACCGAGAGCGTACCCTCCGCCGTCAGATCCGCCGGACACTCCACCGCAGGAAGATACGGCACCGCCGCTTCCGCCGACCGGCTCATATCTCTCGTACTTCCTGCACTGATCGCATGATATGCAGCATACGCATAGCCGCCGTTCCAGGAGAGCACCTGCCCACTCGTCTCCTCCACGCACGTCTCAAGCCGTTCCATGACCTTTTCATATGTTTCCCCCAGCGCCTGCCTTAATTCTTCCTCCGAAAAAGCAGCCGGCTGTTCCTCCCCTCTCGCCGCGGCATCATACAGTGTTGTCCGCGCAATCACGCACTGCGCCATAAGCGCCGCATCCTCCGCGTCCGCACGGATCTCCTTCGCCAGAATAAAAGGCAGCTGTTCTTCCAGTTCCTCCCCGCCCTCTCTTTCTGCCGCCTCCGTTATCGCGTCGTACGTGCCGTAAATCACTTCCTCCAGGCGCATACGCTGACATATTATCGTAACAAAAAGCGGCAATAATATGCCAATTAGCGCAAAAGTAAGCATTCTATCAATATAGTATTTCCATTTTTTCCGCATAAAAAAATCTCCTTGTCCATTATTATATGAACCAAGGAGATCTTCCATTCCTACAAAGCCGCGGCACTAGTTCAGACTCTGCATAATCCCAAATGTCAGTGAAAAAACTTTATAAAACGAATAGAAAAAGTATGCCACGGTCACTCCACTGTAAGCGATGGTATAGATGATCGGAAACGTCATTTTTCTCTTAAGCACATGTGCTCTCCAGATGTAATAGCCCGGTCTTAAGAAAATCGCAAACAACACCAGACCGGTGATCTTGTATTTCTGATTGCTGATTTTTACAATATCCAGAATCAACAACACAAGCATCGCCACAAACAGCAGATTGGAAAACATGGAAAGCATCTGCACCGGGCTGCCAAGACTCACGGATCCGTCGAGATAAGCGTCTATTCCTTCCCCCGCCATCGCATTCCATGTCGCGCCAAATACCACAAAATTGATGATAATCTGCGCCATAAAGATCACCAGAAGAATATTGCACAGAACATCGGATACCGGACCGTGCTGCTCCTGCGGGTAGGGATTCCCCTGCCAGTTTCCATAATTCGGCTGCTGATACGGGTTCTGGCCGTTTCCGTAATTCGGTTGCTGATACGGGTTCTGACCGTTTCCGTAATTCGGCTGCTGATATGCGTTCTGACCATTTCCGTAATTCGGCTGCTGATACGGGTTCTGACCGTTTCCGTAGTTCGGCTGCTGATATGCATTCTGGTTATTTCCGTAATTCGGCTGCTGCGACGCGTTCTGCCGGTTCTGATACATTTTCGTATCTTCACCGTATGTTCTTGGCGCCTCGCTCCCATTCCATCCATTCTGATTGTTCTGCTGTCCATCCATTGTCTGTTTCCCCCTGTTCTCTCTATGCCTGCTGCTTCATTCTGCGTCCGATAATATTCGAGAGCGCCGCAAACTGTTCCAATGTAAGCGCCTCTCCACGGATGGTCACCGGCACGCCAAGCTCCTCAATGCTTTCCTGAATCACTTCCTTGGAGAGATGAATCTCCGGCGAATTATTCAGACCGTTCGCAAGCGTCTTGCGCCTCTGGTTAAAAGATGCCCGGATCAGCCGGAACATCAGCTTTTCATCCTCCACCTGCACCGGCACGGTCTCATGACGCGTCAGCCTTATCACCGCGCTGCCGACATTCGGCCGCGGCATAAAGCAGTTTGGCGGCACGTTTGCGATAATCTCCGGCTTTGCATAATACTGCACCGCCAGCGAGAGCGCACCGTAATCCTTCGTCCCCGGTCCGACCTGCATCCTGTCTGCGACTTCCTTCTGCACCATGATCGTAATGCTGTCAATCGGCACATGGCTCTCAAACAGCCCCATGATAATCGGCGTGGTAATATAATACGGAAGATTTGCCACCACCTTGATCGGTTTCCCGGCATTCTTCTCCTCCGCGAGCTTTACAATATCCAGCTTCAAAATGTCCTCATTGATAACCGTCACATTGTCATAAGCGCTAAGCGTGTCCGCCAGAATCGGGATCAGGTTCTGGTCGATCTCCACCGCCGTCACCTCTCTGGCATTTTCACACAGATACTGGGTCATCGTGCCGATGCCCGGCCCGATCTCCAGCACGAAGTCGTCCTTCGTAATGCCCGCCGCCTCAATAATGCGCTCAAGCACATGTGTATCAATGAGAAAATTCTGCCCGAACTTTTTCTGAAAATTAAAATGATACTTCTGCAGAACCGCAATCGTATTCTGCGGGATTCCTAATGTTGCCATGCTGCCAGCACCTCATCATACAGTCTGTCCAGAAATTCTGCATAGAGCGCGCGAAACGTCTCGTGAAACGTCTGCGCCACCGATGCATCTCCTTTTCCGGTAAGCTTTGACTCCTCGTAGAGCGCGAACGCCGTCTCGTAAAGCTCCGGATTCTTATCGTAAAAAACTTCCGTCAGTCCGTCCTCAAATGTAAACTGTGCCTCCTGCGAGAGATTTTCCTTAAAATCTTCCCGTGAGATCAGCCCCTTCTCCTCGTAATCCGAGAGGTAGATGTGACCGTCCGCGGACTTCACAAAATCCGTGAACGCCTCGCGCACATCCTCGTATGTCACCGGCTGATAATTCTCGTTCCAGTATTTGTCAAATGTTTCCCGATCCGGGAACTGCTCAAAAATATCTGTATCCATCTTTCTCCATTCCAAAGCCCATCCGGGGGCTTCTGTCTGTACGGCTCCGCTACGGCAAATGTCACGTCTTCGCAGTGCTCGTCCAGGAAATCATAGATTTCCCGGACTAACGGGCATTCGCCCTATCATCCGCAACAGTCGCGATATATAGCCTGCAAGCAGGCATATCTCGTGACTGTCACGTCTGGCACTGCTCATTGCTTACGTACATTATATCATATACCCACTGTCCAAGTGAACCATAATCTTTCTCGAACAAATATTCGATTTTATCTTGCTTTTGCCGAACATACGTGCTATTCTTTAACCGAACATTTGTTTTGCCAGGAGGTGCTTTCACATGAACATTCAGCAGAATCTCTCCCTCATGGAGAAGCTTGCCATCCTTACCGATGCCGCGAAGTACGACGTGGCATGTACCTCAAGCGGCGCCGACCGCAGGGGAGACGGCAGGCACATGGGGAATTGTCTGGCTCCCGGCGTGTGCCATGCATTTGCTGCGGACGGAAGATGCATCTCCCTGCTCAAGATCCTGTTCACCAACGAGTGTATTTTTAACTGTGCCTACTGCCAGAACAACTGCAACTCCGACGTCCCCCGCGCCTCCTTTACCCCGGATGAGATCTGCACGCTCACCATGGAATTCTACCGGCGCAATTATATCGAGGGTCTGTTTTTAAGTTCCGTGACCGCGTGCGAGGAGCTCGAAAAGCGCGGATTCATGCAGTATGAGATATCGAACTTTGCAGAGCCCGGATACGAGAGCCGCCACAATCTGAAGTACTGGGACTGCGACGAATATCTCGGCATAGGTCCGGCGGCGCACTCGTTTATAGACGGCAGGAGATTCTTTTTCCCGCGCTATATAGAGAGCTTTATCGCAGGCTGCGAGCCCACAGACGACGGCGAAGGCGGGAGCTTTGAAGAGTATCTTATGCTCCGTCTGCGGCTGAACAAAGGTCTTGTGTTTTCAGAAGCAGAAGAGCGGTTCGGACACGGCGTGCCGGAGGATATGATCAAAAAATGCACCGAGTTTTCAAAAGCCGGTCTGACGGTCTGCGACGGCGAGCACATCGCACTGACAAGGCAGGGTTTTCTCGTCTCAAACGCGGTTATATCCGAGCTGATATAGGCAGTTGCAAAAATAGTCAAAAAGTCCTTGACGGCTATGGAAAAATTTTATATAATGTCCTTTGCAGCCGAATAATGAGTGGTGGAGTCTGTCATAATCCGTCAAATATGCGGATTATTTATTTGAGGTTGAAGCAATGCGGTTTTTGTGTTGCCATGCTTAAAATGAAGTGGCGGTTTCGCGCTCCGGTAGGGAGCGCGTTTTCTTTGGGGAAAAATCGGTCGCTGAGTGTTCGCTGCGAAAAAAATATTTTGGAGTGTGAAGCATGAGCAGTATCACTATAACCGCACTGGTGCTCTTCGCGACGACGTATATTCTTATGATGGCGTTTCAGAAGATCCGCCCATATGTCGCTGTTGCATCGGCAGTTATCTTCGTTGTCCTCGGCACTATTGCCGCATTCAAGCCCGATCTTTTCGGTGCGGACTTTTTCTCCCTCGGTTCGGGAAACTCTTTCAGCTATACTTTCAAGGCGGCTGTCGGCGAAATCGACTGGAACGTCATTATGATGATAGCCGGCACCATGGGCACCGTCTATCTCTTTATCGAGTCCAAGATGCCGCAGCTGATGAGTGACGTTCTTATATCGAAGATGCCCAATGTCAAGTGGGCTGTCGTCTGCATGAGCCTTTTCGCGGGCATCGTCTCCGCGTTCGTTGACAATGTCGCTACCGTTCTTATGATAGCGCCCGTCGCACTTGCACTGTGCAAGAAGCTCAACATCTCCCCTGTCCCGAGCATTATCTGCATCGCCGTTTCGTCGAACCTCCAGGGTGCAGCGACTCTCGTCGGCGACACGACTTCGATTCTGCTCGCAAAGGCGGCGAATCTCGATTTCTCAGACTTCTTCGTTGATGAGGGTCTCCAAAAACAACCTGCCTTTGACAATAGTGCTTTAATAATATGAATATC
>OGZO01003312.1_pt1 | contig 10357 bp, 8 predicted proteins | sample 1576721 | NCBI WGS metagenome assembly OGZO01 (sample SAMEA3541516, study PRJEB24748) | human gut metagenome | biome: human gut; feature: human-associated habitat; material: faeces | place: China | collected 2012 | reverse complement strand
TTTGGAATTGCGAGCGTGGCTGCGATTGTTGCAATTTGTTATTTTATTGGTCTTGGTGTGAAAGCATCTGGCATTAATGACAAATGGATTACAGTGATTGTTGCAGTGTCTGGTGGAATTCTTGGAATTGCCGGAATGTATGTCATGCCAGATTACCCGGCAAATGATGTGATCAATGCCGTTGCGATTGGCATGGTATCTGGCGCATCCTCCACATGGGTTGACCAAACCAAGAAACAGTTATCAAAAAAGTAATAAAACAATAAAAATTTCCGGTCATTGAAAACAATGATCGCTGACCACAAATAATTACGTGGTAGAAAGGAGAAATATGGCAATAGCTAATATTCCAGGCATTTCTACGTTAAAAATGCGATTAGGATATGCCGTTGAAACTACTGCTGGAGAAGCACCTACTGCCTATACATGGCTTCAAAGAGCAAACTCCATTGGAGAAATTAGCCTGAGTACAGAAACGATTGATGCATCTGCGATCGAGGACGAACAAACCAGATCCATTACTGGTAGACAGGATACTGGCGGTGAATGGACGTTGTCATTTAACCTTACGAATGAGACAGAGCCAGTATATAGCAAAATGTTGGAAGATGCTGCAACGGGTTTGGCGGCAAATAAGAGAACATGGTTCACTGTATGGTCTCCATACATGACAAAAGCATTTTTCATTGTCGCACAGCCTGGTGGTAAGATTCCAATGCCATCTATTGATCAGAATGCTCTTCTGGTTAAATACCGCCTTCATATGTGATATCGAATGTTGGCTTTCCGCTGTATCAAATATGCCAAAGCCTGCATACTCATCAATCACCTCATTTATTGCTTCCATCGCAAGCTCATCTCTTTTTGCATCTGTCACGCTAAACCAGTCAGTACTCTCCCTATCAAGCTTCTTACTGTATCTTTCCAGTGCTTCATGGTATATATTACCCATATCAAGGGATGTAAAGCCGCTCTCCTCACGCTCTGTAAGCCTCAATCCATAATTTAAAAAATGCGCATATGCACATCTGGCAAACTGCTCAAAGCGCGTGATACTGCCCTCCATGTGTCTGCCGTATATGCTTCTTGCCACATTTCGGCTGATCGGATCCTTTGAATAATGCTCAAACCTTGCATTTATGAGCCTCTCCACGGAATTTTTTTGAGTAAATTCTTTATCGTCTACTTCATTACCGTCCCCTGCATCACTGACTGATGCGTCATAGAGCATCACCGCTGCTGCAATCTCGCACCATCTGTCATCCACCTCATTTGACAACAGATAATCCAGAGCACTCTGCCTGCTTGATATATCCAAAAGCTGTTCTACATCCTCTGTCTCAGTCACGACAAGCTCCGGAAACATCCCCTTTAATATACCTATGAGGTACGATGGCTGGGCAGCCTTTTTTTCACTGTCAAGCCTCGTATAGCTGATATAAAGTTCCCTGGATGGCTTTGTCATATTCAGATACAGATAAAACCTCTGTATAAATGCCTGCTCCCTTGCCCCGGGCGCAAGCTCTATATCCAGCTCCTTAAGTGCCTCTCTCTCATACTGGGATATAATGCCTCCTCTTCCTGCCGCCTTTGGAACAATCCCATCGTTTACGCCTGCAAAAAACATGACCTTTATGTTGGTCAGACGCGTTCTCTCAATATCTCCGATGGTCACAGTGTCGTATCCCGGCGGTATGACTGCTACATCTGCCGCATCCAGTCCTGCATCCAGTATCTGTGTAAATTCCTCTGCATCCATGCATTCATCGCCCAGCACCGCCACATATTTTTCAAAGAGCTGCATGACTATTTTGTATATCTGTCCGTATTCCTTTGATGCGGTCTGGTCCCCTGCATCAAGCAGTGCCTGCTCCTTTTTTGCAAGCTTATCAGGTATATCAAGCAAAACTATCAGCTTATATATAGCGAGCACATAGTCCTTTACCGTTGACTTTTTATCGGAAAACACCTGATATACCGGCTTTAGCAGCTCCATTATATACTCCCTGCTTTGGTTTAAAAGCTCAAGTTCATAGCCTGCCTTATGCTTTGGCAGCCTGACCCACTTTTTGTCCCATGCGCTTTTACCTCTTACTCCACAGGCGAGCACGTAGTTTTCAAGTACATCTATTTCACTGTCCAATAGCTCACTAAAGCCGCACCGCAAAAATCTGAACACCGCATCTGCCGAGAAATTTTGTGCCGCAATATCGGGTATTGACCTGATAAACTCAATAAACGGATGGAAAAGTATCTCCTGTGTGGCATCGATAAAGTAAGGAATATTGTATTTGTCAAATATTTCACGCACATAACCTGCATATATATTCACATCTCCTGTGACTATAGCAATATCTCGGTAACGCAGGTTTTCGTTCCTTACAAGCTCATTAATTCTTCTGGCTATCTTTGTCAGCTCCTGCTTCGGGTCACGCAGACAGTCTATATGAATGTGCTTTGGTACTTTTTTAAAGGAGCATCTTCGTTTTCTGAAAAGCTGCTGTTCCATAAAGCTTAGCTCTTCGTTTTCTGCAAGCCGGTAGTTTTTATCAAGGATAATAGGTTCCTCGACTTCTATGCCATAAAACGCTGCCATTTCGGTGAGTGATTTCACTGTCCTTTTTGGCATGTCAAACAGCTCCTGCATGCCTCTGCTCTTAAAGATATCCTCACGACAGTCTATTGTGAGCGTTACATATATTTTCTTTGAAATGACAAAGAGCTTTTTGATGAGCTGGTTCTGTATAGGTGTAAATCCAGTAAATTCATCAAATGCAATGACTGAATTTCTAAGAATGGCAGACTCCTCCGCCACATTGCTAAGCACATTAAGTATTTCCTCTGCAGTGATATATTTGTCCTTCATAAACTTCTCAAATGCTTCGTATAGCACGAGCACATCCTTGAGCTTATCTGAGAGTGTATCCGATAGCCTGCCTGAGGCAATATATCTTCCGAGCTCCTCAGGTGATATATTGTACTGCACAAGCTCCGAAAGCAGTGACTTTACCTCGCTTATATAGCCGATGCGGTTTAAGTTTCTGCCTATTACGCCAAGCTTATCCGCCTCCTGTGCCGCAAGCTTTCTGAGTACAAGGTTCTTACCTGTCTCCTCAAGTACCGTGAGATTTGTGATTCCAAGCTCATCAAACACTCTGTAGGCTAAGCGCTTAAAGCTTAGCACATCTATATTCATGATAGCTTTATTCTCCGACAAATCTACAAGCTGTCTCTGCGTCTGCATTGTAAACTGCTCAGGCACTATTACAAGATAATTGTCCCTTGGGTTTGCCTTGGCCTCTTTCACTATCCTGTTAAAGAGATATTTTGTTTTTCCGTTTCCTGAATTACCTGTGATAAACTGTAATGACATAAAAAGACTCCATGATTAACTACTGTGTAAAATGTATACTGTAATTATATCATGAAGTCCCCTATTATTGAATTACTTATTGTGCTTAAATTCAGCTTAATAGCCGCTATACCTTGTGATTAGTGATGGAAAAGTCTGATTCCTGTAAAGCTCATTACCATACCGTACTTATTACATGTCTCAATAACATGGTCATCTCTCACAGATCCACCCGGCTGTGCTACATACTTCACGCCACTCTTGTGAGCACGCTCAATGTTGTCACCAAATGGGAAGAATGCATCAGATCCAAGTGCTACATCTGTATTCTTGTCAAGCCATGCTCTCTTCTCCTCTGCTGTAAATACGTCCGGCTTTACCTTGAAGAACTTCTGCCACTCGCCCTCTGCAAGCACATCCATATAATCCTCACCGATATAAAGGTCAATAGTATTGTCGCGGTCTGCACGTCTGATACCATCCACAAACTGAAGTCCAAGCACCTGTGGGGACTGACGAAGCCACCAGTTGTCTGCCTTTGATCCTGCAAGTCTGGTACAGTGGATACGAGACTGCTGGCCTGCTCCGATACCGATTGCCTGGCCGCCCTTTACATAGCATACAGAGTTGGACTGTGTATACTTTAATGTAATCATAGATATTGCCAGATCAATCTTAGCCTGCTCTGTGAGCTCCTTGTTCTCTGTCACGATATTTGAGAAGAAATCATCATCAATATGAAGCTCGTTTCTGCCCTGCTCAAATGTGATACCAAATACATCCTTTCTCTCGATAGGTGCCGGCTCATATGACGGGTCAATCTCGATAACACAGTAATTGCCGTTTTTCTTAGCTTTTAAAATCTCAAGAGCCTCGTCTGTGTAGCCCGGAGCAATAACACCGTCTGACACCTCTCTCTTGATTACAAGTGCAGTGCTCTTGTCACATACATCTGAAAGTGAAATAAAATCACCAAATGATGACATTCTGTCAGCTCCTCTTGCCCTGATGTATGCATTTGCAAGTGGTGTAAACTCAATATCCATATCATCAACCCAGTAAATCTTTTTCTCCACATCTGAAAGCGGCTGTCCTACTGCTGCACCTGCAGGTGAAACATGCTTGAAGGATGTTGCGGCTGGAAGACCTGTTGCCTTCTTAAGCTCTCTTACAAGCTGCCATCCGTTAAAGGCATCAAGGAAGTTGATATATCCGGCTCTGCCGTTAAGCACTTTTATAGGAAGCTCTCCCTCCTTCATAAATATTCTGGCCGGTTTCTGATTTGGATTACATCCGTATTTTAATTCGTATTCCTGCATTTTTCTGTTCTCCTGTTTTTATCTGCTTATCTTGTATATTTGACCGTTTATATAGTGTTTTATTTGTTTTTGTTTACGATTCTGCTCTCATACTCGCCTGTTGCGATATCAATATATCTGACAAAAAGTGATACCTTATTGTCCTCGTTAAGGTTCTCCCATACCATATCAGTAAACTCATCGATATCTCCGTCGATATCTACCCATGTAGGCTCACCCTCAAAGCTTGGCAGTGGATTTCCATCGCCCATATATGTATGGATAAAATGTCCCTCTCCTGCAACCGGTGCTGAGTATGCAAATGTATATCTGTTGCATGCATCAGGATTGCCGTTATTGCTCTTTAAGATTGACATAGCGTAGTTGAACTCGCCATTGTCAATATGCATGATTCCTGAAATTCTAGGTGTATAGTTAGGAGCGTCAGGCTCAAACTCTCTTGTCCTTAAGGCCTGCTCAAATGTCTGCTGCTTGTCCATCAGCTCATAGATAGTATCTGTCTGGTCACCGTTTGTGACAATTGTCTTGTTGCCGAGCACTCTTACAGGTGCGTAAATGATAAGACTTGGATCCTCAAGCTTTGAAGGGTCAAATGCCTGTGTTCTGATGCCCTCGCCATCCTCTACAAATACTCTGTTGCGGCTGTTTTCGCTTCTGCCCATGATAAAGTATGCTGTTACAGCCTTCTTACCATCCTTTGTGCGGCCGATTACGATACCTCTGCCAGGGTATGTTGTGCTTGATAATTCCTTTGCTAATGATACTCTTTCCATGTCATCCTCCATGTTTTCTGATAATGTGGTCTGCATCCCCAAATTACTCGGGCCTGCCGGAATAAAAAAGACCGTCTGAACACACATAATAATATAAAGCTCTGCAGGAAACTTATATAAATGTGCGCCCAGACGGTCGGCAATCAACTGTTATACTCCATGTGGTTATCCACTTCCGTCAGTCATATAACTGTCTTTATTTAAGCATGTATTTTTGTCATTGTCAAGTACCACTTTAAAATAAGCATGTACTTATAAGTTATTCTTATAAGTACATGCTTGTAAACAATGCCATTATTTACTAATTTTTAAAGCTGTGAATAGGTGCCGGGATTCTTCCTCCACGGTTTACAAATGCATCACAAGAGAATCTGTTTACCGGCATAACCGGTGCAGATCCAAGGAGTCCTCCGATTTCTACCACATCACCTACATCCTTTCCGATTGCAGGAAGCAGTCTGCAGGCTGTTGTCTTTTGATTTATCATACCGATAGCCATCTCATCTGCGATAATTCCTGAAATTGTGGTGGCCTTTGTATCGCCCGGGATTGCAATCATGTCAAGTCCCACTGAGCACACACAGGTCATAGCCTCAAGCTTTTCGAGGGTGAGTGCGCCATCGTTTACGGCATCTATCATTCCCTGATCCTCTGATACAGGAATAAAGGCACCTGAGAGTCCGCCGACATATGAGGATGCCATGATACCACCCTTTTTCACCTGATCGTTTAAGAGCGCAAGTGCTGCTGTTGTTCCCGGAGCTCCGGCTCTCTCTAAGCCTATCTCACAGAGAATATCTGCTACAGAGTCTCCGATAGCCGGTGTAGGTGCAAGTGAGAGGTCTATGATTCCAAATGGCACTCCAAGCTTCTTTGAAGCCTCCTTTGCCACAAGCTGTCCTACTCGTGTAACCTTGAAGGCTGTCTTCTTGATTGTCTCACAGAGCACCTCAAAGTTCTCGCCTCTTACCTTTTCAAGGGCAGTCTTTACTACGCCCGGTCCGCTGACACCTACATTGATGATGGCATCAGCCTCTGTCACACCATGGAAAGCTCCTGCCATAAACGGATTGTCATCAGGAGCGTTGCAGAATACTACAAACTTGGCACAGCCTGATACAGGAAGGTGCTTTGTCACCTCTGCTGTCTCCTTTATCATCTCGCCAATCAGCTTTACTGCATCCATGTTGATTCCGGTTTTTGTAGAGCCAACATTTACAGAGCTGCATACCAGGTCTGTCTCAAGCATTGCCTGAGGGATGGATTTGATTAAAAGCTCATCCGCCTTTGTCATGCCCTTTGACACAAGTGCTGAGTATCCACCGATGAAGTTGACACCTACCTCTTTGGCTGCTCTGTCAAGTGTCTTTGCTATGGTAACAAAATCCTCTGAGCTCTTGCAGGCCGCACCGCCGACAAGGGCGATAGGTGTAACTGAAATACGTTTGTTTACGATAGGGATACAGTAGTTGTTCTCTATCTCTTTTCCTGTTGATACAAGATTCTTTGCAAGTGTTGTAATCTTGTTGTAGATATTCTCATTTACCTTTGCAAGGTCTGAGTCTATACAGTCGAGCAGGCTGATACCGAGTGTGATTGTACGCACGTCAAGATTTTCCTTCTCCACCATGTCATTGGTCTCAATTACTTCACCAATATTAATCATTTTGCTGTTCTCCTTTAACTGTGTATGACATTTTTATGCTAAACTAGATTCGATGCATCATCTCAAAGATTTCTTCCTTCTGACACTTTATTGTTACACCAATCTCTTCTCCAAGTGCATCAAGCTGGTCAGAAATCTCTGCAAATGAAGCTGTAGCATTTGCCATATCCACAATCATCATCATGTTGAAATAACCTGAAACGATAGTCTGTGAGATATCAAGCACGTTTACACTGCCCTCTGACAGATATGTACATACCTTTGCGATGATTCCTACTGTGTCTTTTCCGACAACTGTGATGATTACTTTGTTCTTTGTGTTATCCATAACAACTTATTCTCCTGTTCTCTTATTCTACGGCTATGCGGTCTGATGCCCTGTCTCTCTTAGCCACATACATAGGGAAATCACTTGCCTTATATGGATTGTCTCCCATTGTGACCTCAAGCCTGACAGCTTCATACGCCAGCTTTTCGTAGTTGTTTTCTTTACTAAGGTGTCCCAGTATTACTGAGCCAAATTTATCATGAAGAAGCTCGCATAACAACTGCCCGCTTCTCTCATTCGACAAATGTCCGCTGTCACCCATGATTCTGCGCTTGAGCGGATACGGATATGCCCCAGTCTGGAGCATATTTATATCATGATTGGCTTCAAGCAGCAGCCCATCCAGGTTCTGAAGCTTTGAAACCAGTGCATCATCATACGTGCCAAGGTCTGTCACGACTGCCATCGCATGATTTTCGTTTTTAAATCTGTAAGCGACAGGATCAGCCGCATCGTGTGATATGTGAAGCGGCTCAAACTCTATATCGCCTATTGTAAAATCACCGCCTGCCTCAATAGGACGAAACAGCTCTTCATCTATATTTCCAACGGATTTGGTACATTTTATGGCCCCTATTGTGGCCTTTGTTGCATAAATCGGAATATGATAGCGTCTTGCCATGACACCAAGCCCTGCGATATGGTCTATATGCTCATGTGTCACGAGAATCCCCTGCATATCTGTGGCCGTCATATCAAATTCATTCAGGCCGTTTTCTATTTTTTTACCGCTGATGCCCGCGTCTATGAGCACATGACAATCATCCGTACCCACACATATACAGTTTCCACTGCTGCCGCTGGCAATGCTGCATAATTCTAACATGTTAATTCTCTTTCCAGTATAATTCTATTTTGTCTCCCTCATGAAGCTCCTCGGAAAACTGGGCATCTCTGCCATTTATTACAGTGGCTATTGCCCTGCCCTTTCCTGCCTGTAAATCAAATGAGATATGGGTAAATATATCGACAAATATATATGTATCCTTGCCGGACAGCTCTACAGGCTCACCGTTTACAATTACTGTAACTGTATTTTTTGATGAGTCTTCTTCGTGTATTTCTTCCTGTATATCATTTTTTGGCAATTCATTTTCCGGCAATTCGTTTTCCGGCACAGCAGATGCTTCAGCTTCTTTAGCAAAATCATCATGCAGCTCATCGAGCACCTGATTCATCATCTGCTCTGAGGTTCTGGCCACTGTGTTGTCTGACTCTGTGCTGTTTGCATCCTGCTCAGCTAATACCGAAGCCTCATCTGTATCAGACTCTTGTGTGTCATTATAAGTGTTATTGTCGATTCTTGCAACACCATATTCATCTGTTTTCCACTCAACAGAGAAATTTTCGTATACAAGAGTGTCGAGACCTGCCTCTTCATTGTTTACAAATATCATCTGGTCTGTGTCAATAACGAGGTCCATAAACTGCGCAATCTGGCGCACTGTATAGTAATTTCTTGTCTCAATCACATCATTTTCCCTGATGCTGTAATCCTCCGGCTCAAGCTCTCCGTTTACCTGGACAAACCTAGGACATGAAACCCTTCTGCCGTTTATGATAAAAGTAATGACAGAATGATTGTACTCATCAAGCTGCGATATCTTATACACTGCTGCCTCTCCTGCTGTGGACGGCTCGATGATTATCTCACTGTTTGGCTCAAGCGGTGTATTGATGCTTGCAGGCTTTCCATTCATGGTCACCACTGCGCCCTCTCCGGCCTCGCCTCTTACAAGCCTTGCCACACCGTTTACCGTAAAGTTTATCGGGGTGCCACGCTTTGGAAACAGCTCATCGTTTGGAAATCCCGCCTGAAGCGCCGCATCGACTATTGTAAGCCTGTTATTGTCATAGAGCTTTATTCTCTCACCGTTGAATCTGACCATGATAAAATTATTTCTCTGGTCATGTCCAAGGCGAAGGAGGAGGCTGCCGAGATCGTCGGCTCCGCTACCCGCCGTGCCGCAGAGCGCAGCGATGAGATCCTGCGCGAGTCCTCGCAGCAGGCATCCGCTATGGTCAAGAAGGCCGAGCGCGTGATCGAGCAGGAGCGCATCAAGGCGCACAAGGAACTCAAGGATGAGGTTGCGGATCTGTCCGTGATGATCGCCTCCAAGATCGTGGAGCGCGATGTAAAGCCGGAGGATCACGAACGCTTTATCGAAGACTTTATTGACAAGGTGGGGTGAGCAAACATGGCGGATATGGTAAGCGAGCGCTACGCACTGAGCCTTTACGAGGTCGCGCAGGACGAGAAGCAGGAAAAGCTGTATCTCGATCAGCTGACCGAGGTGTGCGCGGCGTTTGACAGCGAACCGGATTTCCTCAAAATGCTCACAACGCCCTCTATCGCGGCGGAGGACAAGCAAAAAGTCCTCAAAACCGTGTTCGAGGGACGTATCGAGCCTTTTCTGCTCAATTTCCTGATGCTCGTAACGGATAAGGGCCGCATCGGTCTTATCCACGAGATGTGTCAGGCATATAAGGAGCAGTATTATTTTGAAAACGGCATCGTAGAGGTGCTGGCGGTCACGGCGGTGCCGATGAGTGCGGCGCTGACCGACAAGCTGCGCGGCAAGATGGAACAGGTTACGGGCAAAAAGGTAGAGCTGAAATGCTCGGTCGATCCGAGCATCATGGGCGGCATCGTTGTGAAAGTCAACAACGAGCAGTTCGATACCAGCCTGCGCACCCGTCTGGAAGAGCTTGCAGCACGGTTGACCGGTACACAGGAAAGCAGGTGATTTTTATGGAATTGCGCTCCGAAGAGATCAGCAGCATTATCAAGGAGCAGATCACGCATTATCAGAGCCAGATCAAGCTGACCGACGTAGGTACTGTCGTTACCGTCGGTGACGGTATCGCGCATATCCATGGCCTTGAAAACTGCATGGCAGGCGAGCTGCTCGAATTCCC
>OGZO01003310.1_pt1 | contig 10368 bp, 10 predicted proteins | sample 1576721 | NCBI WGS metagenome assembly OGZO01 (sample SAMEA3541516, study PRJEB24748) | human gut metagenome | biome: human gut; feature: human-associated habitat; material: faeces | place: China | collected 2012 | reverse complement strand
TATGCAGATTATGCTGGATGAGTCTATCCATTCTCCGGTTGATGCAGCAAAAGCCCTGAAGCTGATGCTGTAGGAACGCTTCGCATGCTTGAAGCTGTCCGCATTTTGGGTTTAGAGAAAAAGACGAAGATTTATCAGGCTTCCACTTCGGAACTTTATGGTAAGGTACAGGAAGTTCCCCAGAAAGAAACAACACCTTTCTACCCTCGTAGTCCATACGGTGTAGCAAAACAGTATGGTTTCTGGATTACGAAGAATTATCGTGAGAGTTATGGCATGTTTTCTGTAAATGGTATTCTGTTCAATCATGAAAGTGAGCGTCGGGGCCACTTTCTGTCGCAAGCCCGATGGCATGCTTTGTGTCAAAAATTGTAGAAACCGTAGCATCACAGGGTGCTTTTACTTCACCTTTGGACGGAATCACTGCCATGCCCTTTCCAAGGACTTCGGATGCAAAGGTTGCATCCTTTACTTCTGAAAGCGGGATCGCAGTTCCCTCAAGCGGGCTGTAGAGGGTCTGTGCACCTGTCTCTGAAGTTTTCTCCTGGGCAATTTCTGCCGGAGCATCTGATTTTTTCTCTGCTTCAATATTTTTTTCAGCTGTTTCCTGTACCTCATCCTTATATCCGAACATCCAGGTAAGCACAAAAGCCACACCAAATGCGATGGCAAACATCAGGATATAACCAACTGGATTATTCAGGCACAGCAGGATTCCGAAGATACCGGTAACGCCTGTTCCTGTAGCACCAAGACTGGTGATGGAGGCAAAAAGTGCTCCGCATGCACCACCCAGGCAGCCCATGATAAACGGCTTTCCAAAGCGAAGATTTACACCGAAGATTGCCGGCTCTGTGATTCCCATGCATGCGCTTAAGGCAGAAGGAACAGCCATGGATTTGATCTTCTGATTTCTGGATTTCAGGCCTACAGCAAGAGCTGCACCACCCTGTGCAATGTTAGCTGCAGATGCAAGTGGCAGCCAGTAGGTAACGCCGAATTTGGCCAGCTGTCCAAGGTCAATGATAGTGTACATGTGATGAACACCGGCAACAACAGTCGGTGCATAAAAGGCACCCATGATAAAGCTTCCGATTCCAAATGGCAGTGCGATCAGCCACTGGATCCCATCCAGAAGTCCGTTCTCAACAGCTACGAAGATCGGTCCGATAATGGAAAGTGTAAGATAACCGGTTACAAAAACACTGACAAGTGGTGTTACAAAAAGATCGAACATTGCAGGTACGATCTTATGAAGTCTTTTCTCGATCTGTGCCAGTACCCATACTGCAATGATAACCGGGATCACATGTCCCTGATATCCCACCATGTCAATGGAGTAAAGTCCAAACCATACCTTCTGCGTTGCCTGCACACCCTCTGTTGCAACAGTCCAGGCATTCTGCAGATTTGGATGGATCATGATCATACCGATAACCGCACCCAGATAAGGGTTGGCACCGAATACCTTCGCACCACTGTAAGCGATAAGGATCGGCAGAAATGTATACGCTGTGTTACTGAAAAGCTGTGCAAATACATAAATGGAACCATTGGTGTTAATATTCAGGAAGCCGTTGTTTACCATGAAGTTCAGGGCTTCCATGATTCCCATCAAAAATCCGCTGGCTACGATAGCTGGGATGATCGGGACAAAAATATCTCCCAGTGTCTTGATCAGTCTCTGTATTGGATTAGCCTTGGATGCTGCCACCTTCTTAAGCTCATCCTTACTACTCTCTGATATTCCGGCGATCTGGATAAATTCATCATAAACCTTGTTTACAACTCCTGTTCCCAGGATGATCTGCATCTGTCCCTGTGCGAAAAACACGCCCTTCACACCGTCGATGTTCTCTACATATTCCTTATCCGCCTTGTCATTATCCGCAATGACCAGACGAAGCCTTGTTGCACAGTGCGCCGCGGAAATGATGTTTTCTTTCTTTCCTACATGATCATAGATTTCCTGTGCTGTCTTTCTGTAATCCATGTCCTTCCTCCTTTTCTGCTACTGTTCCCGGACAGTCATCTCTTTCTGCTTTCCCTTTCTTCGGATCAGATCTGTCTGTTCTTTCTTCAGCTTCCCGGGATTTATTATCTCTGATCCATTGTTTTTCATTTATTTATGAGATTGATTTCATATATCTATTCATACAAGGAACGGTAATCTTTCCATTTTTTTAAGTTTTTTGATGATTTTAGCACTTTTCAATGGTTTGTTTTATGTTGTTGCTTGTGTTCTTATGTGGAATCGTTCTCATATCTTACTTGTATTATAACTACTGCATTATTATTTGTAAATCCGCAACATCGCACAAATTTCTTCGGTCAAAATTGTACATATTTCATAAGAACAGATGCAAGACAGACAAACCAGTCAGGACATCGCAGAAAAAATCTGGCATTTTTCTGTGTTTGCTCAGCCATAACACAGCACCACACAAAAAGAAGCAGGTCTTTTTCTCCCAAAAGATCTGCTCCTGTTCCACAATAGCTTATAATTTCTTCCTCTGTCTGCGAGGATATTCTCTGTTACCTGTGAGATTCCCGTTCCACAAGCTCACATCCCATTTTTATTTCCTTGCTGATCCCGGTATCGTTCTCAATAAGATCAGCCAGCATGGCTGCTGCCTCCATTCCGCTGGTCTTATAATAAAAATGTACCGTTGTCAGCTTCGGTTCCACGATCTTACCCGGAACTCCATCCCCAATCCCTGCGATCTGAACATCCTCGGGAATGCGAAGCCCGATCTCCTTCAAATAAGTCATGGCTCCCACCGCCATAGTATCCGTAGCACACACAAGAGAATCTATGGAAGGCTCCTCCTCAAAAAGCTCCTTCGCCATCTCATACCCGGAATCCATGGTAAAGCTTCCGATCTTCATCCTCTCCGGCACGACCTCCAGCTTAGCTTTATGGATAGCATCCATAAAACCCTTTTTCCTGCAGGCACCAACTGCCTCGTCCTTATCTGTAACGCCGATATAGGCAAACTTTTTCCCCTTCTCCGCCAGCTTCTCCGTGACCTGAAAAGCTGCTTTATGATCATCCTGATAAATACATGGATATCCGTCCAGATGCTGTCCCAGGATCACGATCGGTACCTTATAATCCTTCAGCATCTGTTTATGCTTTCTGGTAAACATGGTAGCAATAAAAACCACTCCGTCCACCTGACGTTCTTTAAACAGAGAAAGGTATTTCAGCTCTTCTTCCACATCATTATTGGTATTGGCCAGAATGAGCTGATATCCTCTCCGTGTAAGAATATCACTGATCCCTGTCACCTCACGGCTTATGGTATCTGAATTGATCTTTGGAAGGATGACACCGATGAGACTGGTTTTTTTGGTCCGCAGTGTCTGTGCCTGGGAGGATGGCTGATAGCCTGTCTCCTGGATCACCCTGCGGATGACTTCCTTTTTTTCACTGCTGACATATCCATTATTCAAATATCTGGATACCGTAGCTCTGGAAACTCCGGCAAGCCTGGCTATTTCATTAATGTTCATAACTTATGTACCTCTTCTTTTGTCCTGTTATATCTGTCCTTGTATGCATATTTATAATATAGATTATACACGGTTTCTTTCCTGTAAAAAAGATTCTTTTCCTATGTAAATGAAAATTTTTATTACTGCTCACTCCGTTCTCACTAATACGCTTCACAACGCAGAGGATACGGGATGCATATACCTCCCATCCCGTATCCTCCATACTCTGTTTCCAAAAATCTCCCCGGCATATCTGTTTTTCGGTTTTCCCTGTCATTCCAGATATTCAAACGGATCTACCGGCACGCCATCCTTTTTCATTGCAAAATAAAGATTCGGGCCTTCTACAGAATAATATTTGGTAGGTGCACTGATATTTCCGATCACTTCACCCTCCTTTACTGTGTCACCTTCTGCCACAGTAAGGTCCTTCAGCTGCCCGTATACTGCCTGATAACCATTTCCCAACTCCATAGTCACAGTCGTTCCCGTGCAGGCATCCTGCACAACAGAAAGCACCTGACCATCAGCCGCCGCATACACCGGCGCATCCTCCACTGCCTGCAAAGCAATGGCAGAGCTCACACGATACTGATCCAAAGTCGGATAATATACGGTTTCATCCATATTGTAATCCACAAGAACCGTTCCTCTGACCGGCCATTCCATAATGGAATCCTCCGTAAAATCCAAAGCCTGTGCCGCAATTCCGACAGCTGAGGTCTCTGCGGTATCTGTGGAAGCTCCAGCTCCGTTATTCACCGCTCCCTCTGCCGATGTATTTCCGGCATTATCTGCTGTATTTCCAGTGCCATCTGTGCGGCTTCTGTCTGCACCTGCCGCCGCAGACACGCTCCTATCATCCGTACCACTTCCATTATCTGCATCTGCCGCTGCATTTTCGGCTGTACCACTTCCTGCAGTCTCACGGATGCTTCCTGTCACTCCATCTGCTCCGGCTTCTGAAGCTCCTGACAGACCTGCTTCATCTCCGGTTTCTCCATCAGAGATCTCATCCTGTGCTACATCCTGCCAGCCATCTCCGGCAGCTGCCGCATCCTCTGCGTTTTCCCCGTCCGAAAGCTCCTCTTCCAGCCCGGTCTCTTCTACCTGTACAGAATTTTCCTCCTGGGGATTTTCTGCGATGGGCTTTGTTCCAAGCTGATAAACAGTAATCCCAAGTGCCGCCACTGCTGCCAGAACACCTCCGTTGATAATACCTCTCACAATTTTACTTTTCATATTCTTTCCACCTCTGTCTGATATGTTCATTTTCAGTAACAGAAAAAGCAGTAAAGCTGCCGTTTCGGTCACCATTTCTATATCTATAGAGTGTCCAGAATATGGCTGTCTATTCATTTTTTGAATATTTTTTTATCAGACGTTGCTTCGGATGCCTGACTTTCTTTAATCCTCAGCTTTCAGCTCCATCTCCGGAAAATATTTTTTCAGGATCTCCTCCGCACTGCTTCCGTTTTTTGCCATCTCATTTCCACCAAACTGGGAAAATCCCACACCATGACCGCTGCCACGCACTCGCAGATAATAAATATCATCCTTTTTCTTCAAACTGAAATTCGCGGATTCCAGTCCCATTCCCGCTGCAAAGCTTTCTCCCTCCAAAAGTGTTTCCCCAATCGTAAGCTCTGTCACATAACCGGCACTGTCCCGTTTTTTGATCTTCAGCTCCCCGGAAAGCTGCCCCGCAGGAATTTCCACGATTTTTATACGATCCGGGGATTTTTTGTCCTCACTGCTATCTGCCGATTTCAGATATGTATACGCCTCATCATGAAAAACTTCTTCCCCGCTGCGGGTTTTCCCTGCGCTTCTCTTATGCCAAGGAGTCAGCCTCACTTTTCCTTCATATGTAAGTACCTGTCCACCCGTCTCTTTTGCTGCCTGCTCATAGATCTGCCTTTTTTCTGCAAAAAAATATCTCCAGACTTCCTCTGTACTTCCGTTTTCCCTCAGGATCTCTGCCAGATTTTTCCCCTCGCCCAGCCACCTTTGAATATTCGACCGTGCGATCACAGTCTGCGCCTTTATGGTTTCTTTTTTCATATCCGGGGAAATCTGCGAAAAAACAATGACCGGGAGATATTCTTCCATATCCGGCACCCTCTCTGCCAGGACCCTCTCTGGTCCATTAATGGCTGCCGCCGAAAAATAAGGAAGAACAATTGCTAAAAACACCAGACAATATCGAAGAAGCGCATATTTTTTCATAAAAAGCACCATAAGCGTTCTTTTTCCTAATATATGTTCTTTTGCCAAAAATTATTATTTGCTGTATACTATAGCAGTTCTATGAATCAATGCATCAAAAAAAGTTATTCCGAACATGCTGCAGTAATTTATGGAAATGCTATGTATCAATCCAAAAAGTATCTGCAGCGATCAGTCCTGCTCACCGCTTATTGCTTGCCACGAATGGAGGTATCACACACCATGCTTGCCATCTTTCTCGCACCATTATATATTCTCATTAATATTTATATCGTCCGCTGGATGATTTTGTGGATGGGTGCCTGTACTCATTTTTTCCAGACCTTTGCGTTCCGGGCATGCTTTGCAGGTGTTTATATTTTTCTGTCCACTTCTCTTCTGACCTGTTTTCTCATCCGGAAGCCCCCTGCGCTCCATCGCTTCCTGAAAAATACGGCAAATTATTTTCAGGGAACATTTCTTTACATCCTGATCGTAATCGTAACTACAGATCTCTGCAGACTGATCCTGAAGCATACGCTTCATCCGGCCTGGATGTATTCCAGGAAAGCCTTCGTAGTCACAGGCGCTGTCTGCACCCTTCTGATCATTGGTGTCAGTCTCTATGGGATTTTTAATCAGTGGAATATTAAGACAAAAACTTATGATGTGAAAATAGACAAGCAGGTGAAGGGAATGGACTCCCTGAAGATCGTCCTGCTCGCAGACATTCATTTCGGTTACAGTATCGGAGAAAAACATGCCGGGCTTCTTGTAAAAAAGATCAACGCCGAAGATCCGGATCTGATCTGTATTGCCGGCGATATTTTTGATAACGAATATGAAGGGATCAAAAACCCGAAAAAAACAGCGGCCATTCTCCGTTCGCTGAAATCCAGATACGGCGTTTATGCCTGTTGGGGCAACCATGATCTCAGCGAACCGATTCTGGCCGGTTTTACCTTCCGCAATGCAAAAAAAGATTATGATGATCCCAGAATGCGGAATTTTCTGGAATCTGCCAACATCCGGCTTCTCGATGACGAAACCGTCCTCATAGATAAACGGTTTTATCTGACAGGCCGTAAGGATCCTTCACGCTGCCGAAAAATGTCCGACACCCGTAAGGATCCTGACCAGCTTACAGCCTGCCTTGACAAAACACTCCCGATTATTTTTATGGATCATCAGCCCGGTCAGCTGGATGAAGTGGCAGCCGCAGGCGCAGACCTTGATCTCTGCGGCCATACTCATGACGGCCAGCTGTTCCCTCTGAACATCATCACCGGCCTGGTCTGGGAAAATTCCTGCGGTTACCTGAAAAAGGGGACTATGCACAACATCGTTACCTCCGGTGCCGGCATATGGGGCCCGAATATGCGTACTGCCACAAACAGCGAGATCTGTTCGATCACAGTACATTTTTATCCTGCCAGACCTAACTCCTCTGATCCCTCATAAATATCTTCCACCGGCAGCTCCTCCGCACTCTCACTATCCTCTTCTGTTATTTCTGTTCCGTCATTTTCTTCTTCCGTTTCAGAGTCCTTCGGAAACTCAATTACTTCAGCCGTATCACCACTTTCTGATATCTCCGGTTCTTCACTGGAATCATCAAATATCTCTTCCTCAGTATTATCGTCCGTCTTTCCTTCTTCAGAACTCATCTTGAGTTCCTCGCTGCTCTCTTCTTCAGCTTTCTTTTCACTGTTTCGGATGATCTCAAGGGCTTCTGTTTCTGAAATAATGCCTGAATTATCTTCCATTGCATTTGCTTCCGGCACTTCATAATCATATACAAAGGTATTGACTGGCATAAGCTTGTTTGACTGCACATCATAGTCAAATACATGCCACAGGTATCCTTCCCTGTTAACCGGTACATTTGCCTGGTAGATCTGTTTTCCACCCCGGTAAACGGTTACTTTGGCTGACGAAGCAGATAATTCTGTACTCGCATCATCTTCACCGTTTGTATAATCGTATACATAAAAGCTATATTTTCTTCCGGTGAAGCCTTTGTATATGGTTGTTGTTTCCGGTCCATAGCTGCTTGTATCATCCAGATCCAGATTTGCTATTACATCTCCATCCTCTGAATATGCATTTTTATCCCTGTAGTATACATGGAAGTAGTCATCTCCGTTTTCATCAGCAGGTCCCAGCAGATGAGAATCCAGATCTCGCGGAGTTTCTCCCCATGTAAGCACGATCTGAAGAAGTCCCTCATCTCCTGCACTGATATTGGTCGGTGACATTGTTACATCACGTTCACTGCATGCATTTGCCTGAACTACAACATTGATATGGGCAGAAACAAAATCTTCATTGCTTGCATTCAGCGTATAGTTTCCGGCTGGCACGGTCAACGTATAGGTTCCATCTGCTGATACGCCTTCTTTCACAGTCTCTCCGATCACATTATCCCAGCCCTTACGTAATTCATAAGTTACATTTTCTATATTTCCGCCGGTCATGGAATGAATAAATCTTCCACTCAGCTCACCATCTCCGGCTTCTGCTCTGGATACCATCAGGAAAGATTCTGCGTATGTGATCTGGTTCGCTGATACTTCCATGGAACTGCTCTCATATTTCTGGTAACCGGTTGCTGTGACAACAATTTTGTAGGTTCCTTCATCAAGATCATTAAATGAATAAGTTCCATCTTCTTTCGTGAAAGTTTTTTCAACCTTGACTGTTCCGGAATATGCTTCCACGCTGGCATTTTTTACAGGAGCTTTACTGTTTGAATCCAAAACGCTTCCCTCAATGCTTCCGGCTCCGACTGTACATTTATCTACCAGTGTTCCATTTTCAAAATGAACCTTCAATTTTAGTGGATTATCGTCATCATCAGACAGAAAATCCTTGGACAACGTATAATGCCATACCGTTTTCAGGAACTTTCCGACCACCGTATCCGGATTCAACTCACCCGCTGCGTAAATATAAGTTCTTACATCAGAACAAAGCACATTTCCGGCATCACGAACTGTATAGGATACGCTTGCCTTTGCCGCAGGTCCTACCTTAATATCAATTCCTGCCAGATCCCATGTCTCCAATGCAGTCAGATTTAGTCCAAACTGAAGACCGCATTTCGCAGATCCTTCTATTGTGACCGGTGTCAAAGTCTGACTGAAATCATGGATAAATCTTCCATTTCCATCTTTGAATTCATATCCGCCAGTTGCTTCAACGGAATATTTCACAACAAACTGCCCGGACACATCATAAAACAGAGAAACCACCAAATCTGCAGAAAGACCAGTTGTACCAAGCTTTATAGGAACTCGTCCCAGTTCAAGTACATCGCTGACTGTTTCCATAGTTCCACTTGCATGTTTGATCTGCTGCTCTGAATTCACGCCACTTATATAAAGTCCGCCTTCGAAATCAGCTTTTCCTGTAACTGACGCAATAAAATGCTTTACCTCTATCTTTCCCCAGCTGAATCCGGCATCCAGCTTACAGCTTACATCCGGAATCGTAACAGCAACAGAACCGGACAGCTTCACCTTTGTGATATTCTGGACTTTTAATGCAATATCTGTATCTGTTCCCATTTCCTTTGCAGAAAACAGTGCAACCTTTCCGGTTTCCAGATTTTTATAAGCATTTCCGTATTTTACTGTGATCGTATAAGTTCCGTCACTGTTCTGGACAACATTGTATATATTTTGGGAAGTATCTTTGACTTCAACTGCATTTGCTGGCATACTGATTCCTAAGATCAACATCAGGATCAGCATCAGCGGCAGCAATTTTTTTGACGCACTTTTTCTCTTCATAAGCACTTTTCCCTTCTGCTGTACTATGCTATAATGTTCATCAATTATAAATTTTCGAGATCATTCGAAATCATTTATAATTAATCCCCCGTAAATTATCAGACTATCAACCAAGAAAGGAGAAAAATCATGAGTGTCACCGTAAATCCAAAAGCCCGACAAATTTTACCGGTTATTCTGGGCTGCTACGTAATTGGAACTGTTTTTTTTATGGCAATAACTATCTGTTCCGCCATAAAATATCATGATTACGTACCTGTAGATGCTGTTATATCATCTGTCAGCCGCTCAAATAATCCTAACAAGCCTCATAGTTCCAATTATCATAACTATGTGAAGTACTCTTACACCTACAAGGAACAAAACTACACAGCTGACCGAATCGAGTTTTTACGCCTCGGCAAAGCCCCCGGAAAGCATGTTCAGATCAAATGTGATCCGCAGAATCCAAACCAGATCCAGAATATCTATTCTATGACCATCTCTATTGTCTTCCTAGTAATCCTGATCATAACAGATTTCCTGCTCATTCTTATGATAAAGTCTTAATACTGTACAGCTATGCTCTAATTTTGTCGAAAATGTCCATAATATTTTTTTTATCACATTGACATACTCCTACCATTGAAATCCTACTCGATGGCTCTGCTGATTCGTTCGTCAGTACGTAATTTTCTATGATATAAAAAAGACGGTTACGCTGAATCACAACGTAACCGTCTTCCTTTATACTATACTCGCACAGATATAAAACAAAATTCCCACCTACTGCCTTGACCAATAAATGGGAATTTATCTGATCCACTTAAAAAGTGAGGCATCGGGGATTCGAACCCCGGACAACTTGATTAAAAGTCAAGTGCTCTAC
>OGZO01003308.1_pt1 | contig 10371 bp, 5 predicted proteins | sample 1576721 | NCBI WGS metagenome assembly OGZO01 (sample SAMEA3541516, study PRJEB24748) | human gut metagenome | biome: human gut; feature: human-associated habitat; material: faeces | place: China | collected 2012 | reverse complement strand
TGGGCGCGGTGCTGGACCGCAACGGTCTGCGCCCCAGCCGCTACTATATCACCAAGGATGGCCGAATGATCCTGTCCTCCGAGGTGGGCGTGCTGCCCTGCGCCCCCGACAACATCCTGATGAAAGACCGCCTGCGCCCCGGCAAAATGCTGCTGGTGGATACCGTCAAGGGCGAGGTCGTGGATGACGAGAAGCTGAAGGAATACTACGCCAGCCGCGAGCCCTACGGCGAGTGGATCGACCGGAATCTGGTCCGGCTGAAGGACCTGAAGATCCCCAACATCAAAGTCCCCAGCTACACCGGCGAGGAGCTGACCCGCCTGCAGAAGGTCTTTGGCTACAAATACGAGGAAATCAAGGAGCTGATCCTGCCCATGGCCCGGGCCGGTGCCGAGCCTTCCGGGGCTATGGGCACCGACACCCCGCTGGCTGTCCTGAGTGACCAGCACCCCCCGCTGTTCAACTACTTCAAGCAGCGGTTCGCACAGGTCACCAACCCGCCCATCGATGCCATCCGGGAAAAGGTGGTCACCTCCACCAGCGTCTATGTGGGTGCCCACGGCAACCTGCTGGAGGACAAGCCCGAGAACTGCAAGGTGCTCAAGGTGCAGAACCCCATCCTGACCAGCACCGATCTGCTCAAGATCAAGCACATGAACGTGCCCGGCTTCAAGACCGCCACGGTGTCCATCAATTACTATAAGAACACCAGCCTGGAAAAGGCCATCGACCGCGTGTTCCTGGAGGTGGACCGCGCCTACAAGGACGGTGCCAACATCATTATCCTCTCTGACCGCGACATCGACGAGTACCATGTTTCCATCCCCAGCCTGCTGGCGGTTTCTGCCGTGTCCCAGTACCTCATCCGCACCAAGAAGAGCACGGCCATGGCCCTCATCCTTGAGAGCGCCGAGCCCCACGAGGTGCACCACTTTGCCACCCTGCTGGGCTACGGTGCCTGCGCCGTCAACCCCTATCTGGCCCACGATACCATTGCCCAGCTCATCGATGAGGGTCTGCTGGACAAGGATTACTACGCCGCTGTGGATGACTACAACAAGGCTGTGCTGAACGGCATCGTGAAGATCGCCTCCAAAATGGGCATTTCCACCATCCAGAGCTACCAGAGCAGCCAGATCTTTGAGGCGGTCGGCATCTCCAAGGATGTCATCGACAAGTACTTCACCGGCACGGTCAGCCGTGTGGGCGGCATCGGTCTGGAGGACATTCAGGCCGACGTGGAAGCTGCCCACAACGCCGCCTTTGACCCGCTGGGTCTGGATATCAACATGGAGCTGGCCGACGGCGGCGCTCACAAGTTCCGCAGCGGCAAGGAAGAGCACCTCTTCACCCCGCAGACCATCCATCTGTTCCAGAAAGCCTGCTTCACGGGCGACTACAAGGCCTTCAAGGACTTCACCCGTACCGTGGACAACATGGGTGCCGAGGGCGTGCACCTGCGCAGCCTGCTGGACTTCAGCTATGACCCCAACGGCGGCATCCCCCTTGAGGAGGTGGAGCCCGTCAGCTCCATCGTCAAGCGGTTCAAGGCCGCTGCCATGAGCTATGGTGCCCTGAGCAGCGAGGCCCACGAGACCATCGCCATCGCCCTGAATCGTCTGGGCGGCCGGAGCAACACCGGCGAGGGCGGCGAGCCCGAGGAGCGCTACCAGAGCGAGAGCAACTCCAAGATCAAGCAGGTAGCCTCGGCCCGCTTCGGCGTGACCAGCAAGTATCTGGTCTCCGCCGAAGAGATCCAGATCAAGCTGGCACAGGGCGCAAAGCCCGGCGAGGGCGGCAACCTGCCCGGTGCCAAGGTCTACCCCTGGATCGCCAAGACCCGCCACAGCACCACCGGCGTGGGCCTGATCTCTCCCCCGCCCCACCACGATATCTACTCCATCGAGGATCTGGCAGAGCTGATCTACGATTTGAAAAACGCCAACCGCAATGCCAACATCAACGTCAAGCTGGTCAGCGAGGCCGGTGTCGGCACCATTGCCGCCGGTGTTGCCAAGGGCGGCGCACAGGTCATTCTGGTGTCCGGCTATGACGGCGGCACCGGTGCTGCACCCCGCACCTCCATCAAGCACGCAGGTCTGCCTTGGGAGCTGGGCATCGCCGAGACCCACCAGACCCTGATCCTGAACGGTCTGCGCACCCGTGTGCGCATTGAGAGCGACTCCAAGCTGCTGTCCGGCCGGGATGTAGCCATCAGCTGCATGCTGGGCGCCGAGGAGTTCGGCTTCGGCACTACCCTGCTGATGGCAGAGGGCTGCGTGATGATGCGTGTGTGCAATCTGGACACCTGCCCCATGGGCATCTGCACTCAGAACCCCGAGTTGCGCAAGAACTTCAAGGGCAAGCCGGAGTACATCATCAACTACCTTACCTTTGTGGCCGAGGAGCTGCGAGAGTACATGGCAAAGCTGGGCGTGCGCACCGTGGACGAGCTGGTGGGCCGCACCGACCTGCTGCGGGTCAAGCCCGCCGCCCCGGGCAGCCGCGCCGCAAAGCTGGATCTGGACTGCATCCTGCACAACCCTGCCATTGCAAACAGTAACGTCCACTTTATCAAGGAAGACAGCTACGACTTCCATCTGGAAAACACGCTGGACATGAAGGTGCTGATGAAGAAGTTCAAGCTGGGCAGCAAGGCTCCCCAGAGCGTCAGCCTGAATGTTTCCAACGTGGATCGCGCCTTTGGTGCCATCTTTGGCAGCGAGATCACCCGCAAATACGGCAACGACCTGCCGGACGATGTGTACACCGTGCACTGCACCGGTGCAGGCGGCCAGAGCTTTGGTGCCTTTATCCCCAATGGCCTGACGCTGGAGCTGGTGGGCGACTGCAACGACTACATGGGCAAGGGCCTTTCCGGCGGCAAGATCATCGTGCGCCCGCCGCAGGGCATCGACTTCAAGCCCGAGGAGAACATCATCACCGGCAACGTGGCGCTGTACGGCGCTACCAGCGGCAAGGCGTTCATCTCCGGCGTGGCCGGCGAGCGCTTCTGCGTGCGCAACAGCGGCGCGACCGCCGTTGTAGAGGGCGTGGGCGACCACGGCTGCGAGTACATGACCGGCGGCACCGTGGTGGTGCTGGGACAGACCGGCAAAAACTTTGCAGCCGGTATGACCGGCGGCATTGCCTATGTGCTGGACGAAAACTGGGACTTCTACCAGCGGGTGAACAAGGAGACCGTCAGCCTGGAGCCGGTGGAGCACAAGTACGATGTTGCCACCCTGAAGGAGCTGATCCGCGCCCATGTGGAGGCCACCGGCTCTCCGCGCGGCAAGGAGATTCTGGACAATTTCAGTGCGTTCCTGCCCAAATTCAAGAAGGTGCTGCCTTACGATTACGACCGCATGCTGCGGGTCATCGCCTCGGTGGAGGAGCGTGGTCTGGACGGCGAGCAGGCACAGATCGAAGCATTTTATGCAGTGCAGAAGCATAAGTAAGGAGGGGCAGCAGCATGGGTAAGACAACAGGATTTATGGATTATGCGCGCAAGACCAGCACGGACGTTGCGCCGCTGGAGCGCCTTGAAAATTTTAACGAGTTCCACATCTGGCTCTCGCGGGAGCAGCAGCAGACGCAGGCCGCCCGCTGCATGGACTGCGGCGTGCCCTTCTGTCAGGCGGGCATGATGATCGGCGGCATGGCCTCCGGCTGTCCGCTGAACAATCTCATCCCGGAGTGGAACGATCTGGTGTACCACGGCAAGTGGGAACTGGCGCTCCACCGCCTGATGGCCACCAACCGCTTCCCGGAGTTTACCAGCCGGGTGTGTCCCGCCCTGTGCGAGGCCGCCTGCACCTGCGGGGATGTGACCGGCAGCAGCGTCACCGTGCGCGAAAACGAGCACGCCATCATCGAGACGGCCTACGCCAAAAACTGGCTGACCGCCACCCCGCCGCCGACCCGCACCGGCAAGAGCGTTGCCGTGGTGGGCAGCGGCCCTGCGGGGCTTTCGGTGGCAGAGTACCTGAACAAGCGCGGCCACGCCGTTACAGTGTTTGAGCGCGCCGACCGCGTGGGTGGCCTTTTGATGTACGGCATCCCCAACATGAAGCTGGACAAGGCGGTCATCGAGCGCCGGGTCAAGCTGATGCAGGCCGAAGGTGTTGTGTTCCGCACCGGCATGGATGTGGGCGGTGCCGTGCCCGCCGAGCAGCTGCTGGCAGATTTTGATGCCGTAGTGCTGTGCTGCGGCGCAAAAAAGCCCCGCGACCTGAACGTGCCCGGCCGGGACGCCAAGGGCGTGCACTTTGCGGTGGACTACCTGACCAGCGTGACCAAGAGCCTGCTGGACTCGGGTTTTGCAGACGGCAAGGCCATCAACGCAGCCGGCAAAAATGTGCTGGTCATCGGCGGCGGCGACACCGGCAACGACTGTCAGGGCACTGCCCTGCGGCAGGGCTGCGCCGACCTGATGGCACTGGAAATGATGCCGCAGCCCCCTGTCGAGCGCACCGCCGCAAACCCGTGGCCGGAGTGGCCCCGGGTGCTGAAGGTGGACTACGGCCAGACCGAGTGCATTGCCAAGTTCGGCAAGGACCCGCGCGTGTACCAGACCACCGTCAAGGAGTTTTTGAAGGACGAGGCCGGTAACCTGACCGGTGCCGTCATCAGCTGCCTGAAGCCGGAGCGCGACCCCGAGACCGGCCGCACCAGCATGGTGCCCACCGGCAAGGAATTTACCTACGACTGCCAGCTGGCGTTTATCGCCGCAGGCTTTACCGGCTGCGAAAACTACACAGCCGATGCCTTTGGGGTGGAGCTGACCGCCCGGGGCAATGTAGCCGACCACAGCTTTAAGACCAACGTGGACAAGGTTTTCGTCTGTGGCGATATGCGCCGCGGCCAGAGCCTTGTGGTGTGGGGTCTGCGCGAGGGCCGCGATTGCGCCGCCGAGGTGGACCGCTGCCTGATGGGCTACTCGAACCTTTAATTTGCCATTCTCTTTCCTATCCTAAACAAGCAGAAGCGGGAGCCCGTTCAAGGCTCCCGCTTCTGCTTTTGTTGTATGCTGTTTAATTGGTATCGTATTCCGGCTCTGTACTGCCCTCCGGGGGCGTTTCCGGGGTGGTAGGCTCGGTAGCGGCAGGCTCCTCCGGGGTGGCAGTGATCTGCACACTGGGGTCTGCGGCGATATACACGGTGATCACAGTGCCCACCGTGACCATAGCGCCCTCTTCCTCGCTGGCAGAGACCACACAGCCCGTAGCGTAGGAGCCATCATTCACCACCATGAAGCAGCTGGCCACAAGCCCCCGGCTGCTCAGGATCTCAATAGCCTTATCCTGCGATGCACCGACGATCTTGGGCATCTCCACCTTCTCCGGGCCCTGACTGACCACGATCTGGATCACCTCGCCGTTCTCCATCACCTCGCCGGCCTCCGGCTCCTGCCGGATGATCTGCCCGGAAGGCACGGTATCGCTGTACTCCAGCACCGCCCGGAACAGGTACATACTGGTGTACTCGCGGTTATTCTTGATTTGTTCGTAGTCGATGCCCACAAAGTTGGGCACAAGGTTCTGGGGCTTCATTTCCTCGCTGCTGGCAGCTTCCGAGCTCGGCTCCGAAGAGGGAGTTTGTTCCTCCTTGCTGCTCACGATGCCCCACAGGGTGAGCAAGATCAAAACGGAAAGCAGGATCAGAATGCCCGCCAGCAGCCCTTTCAAACTGAGCAGGTGTTCCCTGCCCTGCCCGCTCTGCTCTGTCCGCGCCGGATGCATCGGGGTCTCCGGCTTCATGGTGCGGGTCAGCTCGGCGGTATATTCCTTGGAAGAAAGCGCCTGATACAGCTGCGGCACGGTCTGGATGCGCTCCATGACCTTGAGCCGCAGCCCCAGCTGCAATACATCGGAAACATAGGCCGGTACGGCAGGCTCTACGGTGCGTGCCCGGGGGTTAGAGTCCGACACCACACGCTGGGCAGCGGGCATGGGCGCCTGCCCGCATACCATGCGGTAAAAGACGGCGGCAAGGCTGTATTCGTCGGTGTAGCGCCCCTCAAACTCGGCGGTGGTGTACTGCTCCGGCGCAGAGTAACCCTCGTACAGCTGCTCGTGCAGACCGCTGCCTGCGGTGCGCAGACCCACGGTGGCGTACCCGGCCAGACGGCAGCGGCCATCCGACATCACCCGGATATTCTCCGGGCAGATGCCGCGGTGCACCAGCCCTGCCTTGTGCATGGCCGCCACGCCCTCAAACACCGGCCGCAGCATGGCGCAGGCCTCCTCTGCCTGCACCGGAGCGGGACGATTTTCCAGCCATTGCTCCAGCGGGGTGCCGCCTAAGTTTTCCAGCACCGCATACACGGTGTTGTTGGCCTCCACCACGTCCAGCACGGCCTCCAGACCGCTGGCGGGGGTAATGCGCTGGACGGCGCGGTACAGGTCTGCAAAGTCCATGCGGGTGGTCTTGAACAGTACTTCGCTGCCCTGCTTGGGGCGTAGGATGCAGTCCGCCCCGCGCTCGGCAGACAGGGTGACGGGCAGGTACTCTTTGATGGTCACCCGGAAAGCACCCAGATTCTCCACGCCGCTGTACAGCACGCCCTCGCCGTCCAGACTGCGCATCTCGCCCACAGTGTAGCGCCCGGCCAGCACCGTACCCACCGGCAGGCAGCCCGCCGGGTTGCATCCCTCTAAGATCTTCCCACAATGGGGGCAAACGGTCGCCGCAGGCGGCAGTTCCCCCATGCAGAACGGACACAGGCGTTTTTGCTCCATAGTGTTTTCTCCCCTTCCAAGCTTCTATACATTTTATTGTATCATAGTGTTCCCCGCCGTGCAAGCTGTCCGCATTTTGGTGCACACGCAAAAAAGACCGGGGCCCGCAGCCCAAAGGGCTGACAGGCTCCGGTCTTAAAGATGCAAGAGGTTTCCCTTATGCTGCGCTTAGTGGATGAACACAGGGCCCAGCGGGTTTGCAATGGGACTTACATAGCCGCCCAGCAGCTTGGGGATAGCAAGGCTGATGTCGGGGATGTAGGTCAGCAGCAGCAGTGCAATGAACATGCACAGGTAGAACGGCAGGGTCGCCTTGACTACCTTCTCCATGGGACGCTTTGCAACGGCAGAGCCGATGAACAGAACGGAGCCAACGGGAGGAGTCAGCAGACCGATGCCGCAGTTCAGAACCACGATGATACCGAACTGGATGGGATCGATGCCGATGGAGGTGGCGATGGGCAGCAGGATGGGGGTAGCGATCAGGATGATGGGAGCCATATCCATGATCATGCCCAGCACCAGCAGGATCAGGTCGATGAGCAGTGCAATGATGTAGGGGTTATCGGTGAGGTCGGTGATGGCGGTTGCTGCCAGATCAGGCACATGCAGCATGGTCAGGCAGTTGCCGAACACTGCAGAGGTAGCGATCAGGATCAGCACGATGGACAGGGTGTTGACGCACTCGTCCAGAGCGCGCCACACGCCCTTCCAGTCCAGACCCTTATAGACGAACACAGAAACGAGCAGAGAGTAGATAACGGCGATAGCAGCGGACTCGGTAGCGGTAAACACACCGCCGACAACGCCGAACACCACGATGATGACAGCGGCCAGTGCCCAGATGGAAGTGCCCAGCTGCTTGACAAAAGCCTTGATGCTGAAGGGATCACCCTTGGGGTAGTTGCGCTTGACCGAGATGATGTAGGAGCCGATCATCAGCACGATAGCCAGCAGAGCGCCGGGCAGGTAACCGGCCAAGAACAGGCTGCCCACGGAGATACCACCGGCGGTGGTAGCGTAGATGACCATGTTATGGCTGGGGGGAACCAGCAGACCCTCGCAGGAGGAGGTGATGGTAACAGCGGTGGAGAAGTCTGCACCGTAGCCCTGATCCACCATCATGGGGATCATGATAGAGCCGATGGAAGCGGTATCGGCGGAAGCGGAACCGGAAATGCCGCCGAAGAAGTAGGAAGCCACGATGTTGACCATGGCCATGCCGCCGCGCATCCAGCCCACGCAGGCGTCAGCCAGTGCGATCAGCTTTTCAGAGATGCCGCCGGAGCCCATGAGCACACCCATGGTGATAAAGAACGGCACAGCCATCAGGCTGAAGGAAGAAATGCCCTTGACCATCAGGCGGCAGACGTCGGTCAGTGCCTGACCCTGCACCAGCATGCACAGCACGCTGGACAGACCAACGGCGTATGCAATGGGGAAGCGCAGGAAGATCATAACAAAGAAGCTGACAAGAAGGACAATGATTGCCAGTGTCTGAACTGTCATATTACATTTCCTCCTTTACAAAAAAGCTCTTGATATGGTTATACAGCGACTCGATCTCGAAGATGATCATGGCAACACCGGCCAGCGGCACCGGGAAGTACATCCAGAAGCGGCTCAGCCAAGGCATGGAAACATAGAAGCCACGGCCGCCCAGCGTGGTGGCGTAGTTCCAGCCGACCGCCATCATCACCACACCAAGGATCATCACGGCCACGTCAGACAGGATGTCCAGCGCCTTGACCACTTTCTTGGGCAGGTACATATCAAAGGCAGTCATGCGGATGTGTGCGCCGCGGCGGATGGCCAGCGCAGCGCTCAGCACAGCCATGTAGCTCATGCAGGTCAAAACGACCTCCTCAGACCAGGAGGGGTCCGGAATAAAGGGGACGTAACGGCCAATGACCGACATCGTGGTAATGAGGATATCTGCGATCAGCAGGATCTTGCAGATGAACAGAACCACCTTGTAGGTAAAGTCGTACGCCGGTCTGATCTTATCCAGAGTGGTAAAGATTTTCGGCATAGAAATTCCTCCATATAAAAACCCGGCGAAGCCTGCGGGCGTATTCCCGTGGGCCCCCGCCGGGCAATGTACTACTTAGATTGGATGGAAAACCAGCTTATGCCTTCATGTCCAGCAGCTTCTGGTACAGCTCAGCCTGATCAGAGGTGTTGTCCTTGATGACCTTAGCGCAAGCTTCCTGCCAAGGAGTCTTGTCGTCCACATCCACAACGTTGCAGCCGGAGGAGCGCAGCTCTTCCAGAACCTTGTTCTCAGCGGTCTCAGACAGATCAGCGTTGAACTTCTGGGTGTCGGCAGCAGCAGCCATAACGGCAGCCTGCTGGTTAGCGGTCAGCTTGCCCCATGCGTTGTCGGTGATAACAGCCTGCACAGCGCCCAGAGTGTGGCCGTCCAGGATCAGGTTGTTAGCAACCTCGGGGAAAGCGTTGGACTTGTAGTTTGCGATGGGCTGCTCAGCGCCATCCACAACGCCGGTCTGCAGTGCGCTGTACAGCTCGCCGAAAGCAACGACGGTGGGGTTAGCGCCCAGACCCTCGACCATGCCGTTCATAACAGGGTCGTTGGACACACGCAGCTTCATGCCCTTCAGGTCGCCGATAGCAGCAACGGGCTTGACGGTGAAGAAGTGACGGAAGCCCTCCTCGCCGTAGAACAGGCCGCGAACGGGCAGGCCCAGTTCCTGAGGCTCGTTCAGGAACTCAGGAGCCAGGTCGCTGTTGGCAAAGTTCCAGAAGTGAGCGCGGTTGTTGAAGGTGAAGGGGATGGACAGGAGCTTAGACTTGTTGCAGCCGTAGCTGGTCAGAGCGAAAGCAGAGATACGGCTGATATCAATGGAGGTAGAGCCGCCCAGAATAGCGTCCAGAACGTCGTTCTCAGAGCCCAGAACACCGGAAGCCTGCACATCGACGACCACAGAACCGCCGCTCAGCTCCTCGACCTTCTCCTTGAAGTGAGAACCGGTCTGGCCAACGATGGTATCCAGCGGGTTGACCTCGGCGTAGACCAGAGTCACCTTGGGATCGCTGGCAGCAGCAGCTGCATCACCGGCAGCAGCAGAAGCAGAAGCTGCGGTAGAGGTGGAAGCAGCGGTAGAAGTGGAGCCGCTCTTGGAACCACCGCAGGCGGTCAGAGCAACAGCAGCGGTAGCTGCACCGGCAACGGCCATAAAGCTACGACGAGAGATCATTTTCATAGGAATCGTCCTCCTTAAATAATTGTGAACTTCTCCGGGCGCACAGGTGCCGGAGCTTTCGTTCATTGACTGTACACACTTTAGCAAATTTTCCGAAATGAAACAAGAGCTTTCGAAAAATGTCCTGTTTTTCGAAAGAATGTCAAGATAGATTTTGCCATATTGCACAACCGTTTTCTGTCTTGTTTGTGCAACACTGCCGACCAGTTGGATACATTCCTGTATTCACAGCACAAAACAACACCCCGACAAATGTCCGTCCGGGCATCCATCGGGGTGTCTTTTTCAGCTTTTCTGTATCCGGTCGATCAGTTCCTGCTGGGCAGAGAAGCCATCGTACATGGGCTGCACCGCTGCGCGGAAGCGGGCTTTTTCGGCCTCGTCCAGCTCGGTGACGCAGATGC
>OGZO01003307.1_pt1 | contig 10374 bp, 10 predicted proteins | sample 1576721 | NCBI WGS metagenome assembly OGZO01 (sample SAMEA3541516, study PRJEB24748) | human gut metagenome | biome: human gut; feature: human-associated habitat; material: faeces | place: China | collected 2012 | reverse complement strand
GCGTAAAGCGCTACGTCAACCTGTTCTACCGCATCTACAACGGCAGGCGCAAGCATTCGACCCTTCCCATGAAGTTCTAAGGGAAGGCAGACCGCAAGAGAAATCGTGCGGTCATTTACATACAAAAACAACGCATAGGAATGGAGGTGCGAAACATGAACTCTGAAACCACTACCACGCTATCCCAGCGTGATGCTTACAAGCTAATGCTGAAAGAGTATCCGGATGTCATGGATATCGCTCAGATGTGCCAGATACTTGATGTCAGCACGAAAACGGGGTATCGACTGATACGAGAAGGCAAAATCTGCTGCATAAAAGTAGGTCGCGCCTACCGTATCCCCAAAGCACATCTTTTTACCTACTTATGCATCGGCTGTTGACTGCATGGAGAAATAAATCCGATTGGCGGCATCCTTTCCGCATCAGTTCGAATGATTTATACTGTTCTCAGGTCAACGGCAGGTGTTGCCCACAACAAGAGAGGAGGATATCTTATTATGGTGGCAGGACACCTTCGTGAGAAAAAGGGCTATTTTTATGCCGTACTAAACTACACAGACGCACACGGAAACCGCAAAACAAAGTGGATCGCAACAGGGCTTGCGGTCAAAGGCAACAAGAAACGCGCCGAGGCGTTCTTACAGGAGCAGCGGCGCAGTTTCCAGGAAGATGTGCCGATTACAGGAGACGTTCTTTTTGCAGACTTCATGGAACAATGGCTTACGGTAATAAAGAGTTCCGTGGCGGTGACAACTTTCGCCTCATACTCCAATATGGTCAAAAAAGTAATCGTGCCGTATTTCAGAGAACGGCAGATTGCATTGCAGGAGCTGTCGGCAAAACACATCCAGGATTTTTACCTGAAGGAACTGGAACGTGTGAGCGCGTCCTCGGTTATTCATTATCACGCAAACATCCACAAGGCGTTGAAGTATGCTGTCAAGCTCGACCTAATCTCCAGTAATCCTGCCGATAAGATCGAAAGACCAAAGAAGGAGCGTTTTATGGCAAACTTTTACGATGCCGATGAAGTGAACAGGCTTTTTGAAATCTCCAAAGGCACCAAACTTGAAATCCCCATTCTCTTTGGTGCTTTCTATGGGATGCGGCGCAGCGAGACCCTCGGTATGAAATGGGATGCCATCGACTTTGAGCGCGACACAATCACCATCCGGCATACGCTTACAACCGTTGCCCTTGATGGAAAGCGTATTACGGTCGCAGAAGATCGGACGAAAAATAAGTCCAGCATGAGAACGCTGCCACTGGTTCCTTTCGTAAAGGAACGGCTTCTGGAGCTTAAAGCAGAACAGGAGGAAAACCGGCGTTTATGCGGGCGATCCTATGTGAAAGATTACACGGGCTATGTGTGTATCAATGAAATCGGAGATATCATCAAGCCTAATTATGTTTCCTGCGGATTCCCGAAGCTTCTGGAGGAACACGGATTGCGCAGAGTGCGCTATCACGATTTGAGACATAGCTGCGCCTCGCTGCTTCTCGCCAACGGCGTTCCGATGAAGCAGATTCAAGAATGGCTCGGGCACAGCGACTTCTCAACTACGGCAAACATTTACGCACACCTTGAGTACAGTTCAAAAGTTATCTCCGCAGATGCAATGCTTGCTGGCTTAGGAATAGGAAACCGGGAATAAAAAAGAGAAGCCGGCAAAACCGGCTTCTCAGGTTGGCGGAGGGTTAGGGATTCGAACCCTAGGTGCCTTGCGGCACACGACTTTTCGAGAGTCGCACCTTCGACCACTCGGACAACCCTCCAAGTTGTATCTTCACCCAATCCGCTTTGGAAAATGGGGAGAACTGATGGGGAGAACTCAAAGATTTTTTCGTTTTCGAACCCTCGAAAACCTGCATAAATCAAGACTTTTTCGGGTGGAGCGTTCCACGAAGCGATTCCGATTTCGAGTGTTTTATCAATCGTGGAAATTAGCAGAAAATCAGGTGCTGAACTGGAAGTTGGCATACCCGGAAAATGTTCAAAAATCAAGTGTTTCTGGACTTCGCAAAGGCGGCAGGCAAGCAGAGGCAAAGGCTCGAAAAATGTACGCTGTTCTCTCCGAATTTGGAGACAAATTGGCAGTTTGGAGAGAAAATTGGAGAGAAAAGAACGAGAACAGCGCGCAACGCACACCCGTCTGGTGTTGGTAAAACAGATGAGGTGATATGCAATGAGTCAGAACATCGACTATAAAGCGATTTTGAAGGCGTATCCGGAGACGATTTCGAAGGAACAGCTCTATAAACTGTGCCATATCAGCAAGCGCATGGCGAAGTTCTATCTTGACAATGGGATGATTGCTTGCACAAATACGGGGCATTCCACGCATAAGTACATTATCCGAACGAGTGATGCAGTGGCATTCCTTCGGGATAGGGAGAAGCATCCTGACAGGTATCGTGTTACAGGAGTAGGCGGAGCGGGGCGTGAGCCGATTGTGCATCCGTCCATCAACTATGATCAAGCAGTTATGCGAGCGTATCAGCGGCTTTTAGTTCGGAAAATCAGCGTGTATCCAGACTTGATGACGGCGGCGGCGATTTCCCAGTTGACGGGTTACTCAAAAAAGACCGTTTTGACGTGGGCAAGTCTTGGAATGATTCGCTGGTTTAAGAACGCTCAGCAGCAATATGCACCAAAAGAATTGGTGATGAAGCACCTATTAAGCAGGGAGTTCCGCGAAATTCGCAATAAGAGCGATACGCACGAGGAATGGATTCGGGAACTTATGGAAAATATGAATACGAAAAAGAATCAAAAGTAAAAGAGATGTTTTCTGGATGCACTGCGCAGAAGGACGATAGCGCAACGTTAGCAATGGATTGGACTCCTTCAATCGTGTTTCTTCGTCTGCTTGCCCTCCGCCCAATGATTTGACAAGTGGACTGAGAAAAAAATATCGCCGGCCATTCCGTCCGATTGACTTGCTATTTCCAGAGATAGATGGTAAAATCAAAGTACACTGAGGTTCAATATCCTTTTGAGGGTTATGCGCAAGAGCAGCCTCGGTAGTAATGCTTCGGAAGGGAGTAGGTAGCATGGCTTTTTTGAACATTCCGAAGGGAAAATCCGAATTTGAAAAGATCCGTAGAGAAGGTCTATACTATGTCGATAAGACAGGGCTGATTGGTGAAATACTCAAGTCGTCCGGTACGCAAGTTACATTAATAACTCGCCCGCGCCGCTTTGGAAAGACGTTAGGAATGAGTACGCTTGAGTGCTTCTTAGACATTCAAAAAGATAGCAAAAGTTTGTTTGAGGGACTGGAAATTTCAAAGCAAAAGGGTATTTGCGATGCGTGGATGAACCAGTGGCCTGTGATGAGCTTGAGTCTTAAGGCAGTTGAAGGAAACGACTTTTCAACTGCGTATGAGCAGTTTGCTTATGAAATTGGAGAACTTTATAAGAAACATGAATATCTGATGCAAAGCTCGGTGCTGAACGAAGAAGAAAAGAAGCTGTTTTGGAATATTGCATATAAGCATGCGGGAAAGGTTGAAGTGATGCGGTCACTTCAAATTCTCTCAGAGTTTCTGAACAGACACTATCATAAAAATGTAATTCTTCTGATTGATGAGTACGATGTTCCTATGGCAAAAGCAACCAGCAACGGCTACTACAAAGAAATGCTTGAAATCATGAAGGGATTTATGCAGGCATTAAAGGATAATCCGTATCTTCAACTTGCCGTGGTTACTGGATGCCTGAAAATTGCAAAGGAGAGCATTTTTACAGGCACAAACAATTTCGTCTCGAACACAATTACTTCGTCTCACCTTAACGAATACTATGGATTTGTTCAAAGCGAAGTGGATAAAATCCTTGAAGATGCAGGCATCAAGGGAAAGGAAGAAGTCATAAAGAAATGGTATGATGGTTATCATTTCGGTGATGCTGATGTCTATTGCCCTTGGGATGTGATGTGCTATATTGATGATTTGCAGAAAAATTCCAATGCAGAACCAGATGAGTACTGGAAAGATACGAGTGACAACGCAATCATTCGCTCGTTCATTGATTATGCCGGCACAAGCATTACGAAGAAAATGGAAACGCTGATGAGCGGCGGATATATCGTACAGAGAGTGGATGAAAATCTGACGTATGACTATTTGCACTCATCTGAGGAAAATCTATGGAGCATGATGTACCTGACGGGCTATTTGACACGGGTCAGAGATGGTGAAATCAATGAAGCTCTTCCGGATAACATGGTGGCACTGAAAATTCCGAATTTGGAAATTAAACAGATTTTTGAAACAGAGGTCGCTGAATGGTTTGAGGAAAGTGCTTCTAAATGGAATAAGAATGCACTTTTTGAAGCCGTGTGGCGTGGCGACTGCGAAAAAATCACAAGGGAAGTGAGCACACTATTACGGCGAACCATAAGCTACCATGATTATGGAGAGGACTTTTATCACGCATTCCTGAGCGGTATTTTCGCTGGTGCAGGATATCAGGTGGATTCAAACAAGGAACATGGAGAAGGTCGAAGTGATGTCGTTGTCTGCGATACGATCAATGGCCGGGTGGCTATTTTTGAAGCGAAACGCGCGATGACATTAGGCGATTTGGAATCTGCGTGTGACAAGGCGCTGCGGCAAATTGACCAAAGAATGTACTCCAAGGATTTTGAAGATGAGTATGACAGTGACCACATTCATTGCTATGGCATTGCGTTCTATAAAAAACGCTGCTTCGTAAAGAAAAAGGATTGAGTATTTTCAGCCCGTCAGCATACTGTGAATAACACGGTGTGCTGGCGGGCTCTTTTCGTCATTTCTGGATGAGTTTCTACCTATTATAATAGGTACATTCTACGTCGGGGACTCAAAGAACGTGTCTCTGAAAATGCAGTGCTTATTCGTTGAGAAGCCAATCAATGAGGTTCTCGGATTTGATGCCGTCATAGGAAGTATCAAGTCCCGGCTCAAGAGATAACACGATTTTTTCGTAGTTATCACGAATGCTTTGCAGCGGTGCGAGTTCACGCTTGCGCACGTCCTCGCTCATCATGGACTCCGTTACCTGAATATACTTTTTTTCGTCAGCTGTCGTTGCGATGAAATCCACCTCGCCATTGCCGATTTTGCCGATTGCTACATCATAGCCACGGCGAAGAAGCTCAAAGTAAACGACATTCTCGATGGCGTGACCGCTGTCGCGATTGCGAAAACCCAGTAAATAATTGCGAAGTCCGATGTCAACGATATAGTATTTTCCGAGCGTGCGGAGGTAGGCTTTGCCCTTGATGTCAAAGCGTTTGATTTCATAGAAGAAGTAGCTCTCCAACAGCGCATTCACATAGGCTTGTACAGTATGTGCGCTGGGGATACCCTTGCGTTTATCATCGTCCAAAAGCCCTTCGTTTACCAGTATATTACCGATGGAGGCAATAGAAACGCTGGAGCCGATATTATCTGCAAGGAACAGGATAATCTTGCGAAGCAGCGCAGGGTCTGTGATTTGCTTTTGCCCTCTGCGAGTTTCTCGCTCCAGAATATCGCGGATTACGACTGTGGAATAGATGCCATCAAGAAGTGCCAGCACCTTTTCCTGCTCCAGACCAACATCAGCAATGCCGGGCATCCCGCCGAAGCGCATATAGGCAGCGAAAACCTCTCGCAACTCATAGCGTTCATTGTTTTTATCGAATACCTGTTTGCGAAGCCCGCCAAGCGCACTTTGCGTTTCACGAATATCAAAACCATGAAAATCGAGAAATTCGCGGAAAGAGAGCGGCAGCATTTTGATTTCTACGCACCGTCCGGAGAGATAGGTGGCATACTCCGAAGAAAGAAGATAGGCATTCGACCCGGTAACATAGATATCGCAATCAAAGTCCACACGGAAAGCGTTTACTGCATCTTCCCATGCTTTGATTCGCTGCAGCTCGTCAAAGAAAAGGTACATCCTCTTTCCGGTGATGATGCGCTCTTTCACATATCGGTAGACATCGTCAGCACTCATCTTATGAAAATCAAAGGACTCAAAATTCATCTCGATAATCTGCTCCGGCAGAACACCGGTATCCTTCAAATGCTGAACCATCAACTTTAACAGACTGGACTTACCGCAGCGGCGAATACCGGTAATAACCTTGACTGGTTCCGTATCCTGAAAGCCAATCAGCTTATTCAAATAGCTGTCGCGCCGTCTAAGTTCATGAGAATCTATCATGTGGTACACCTCCTGTATCATTAGTATAGCACAAATCGGCGAAAAAATAAAGTAAATGCACTACAATGCAAAAACTTTTAGCATTCGACCGACTTTGCAGCGCTGATCAACAACAGTCAGTGGATACTATGCGCAGCGCGGTATGCTGGGGTTCATTTGCGTTAGTCAGAATACAAAGATTCGCGGCGATTCTTATTTGAAAATGGTATCGGCTGATTTCTATTGGGAATATGATTGCGTGAAAACACAAAAAAATTCCGATTTCGGAATACTATATTGACTTCGAGAATATTCTGTTCTATAATAGAGATACTTCTTGCAGGAGGTGTATTCAGTGGTAGAACGAAAAGAGTATCTTGACGAGCTGATTGTCTGGAAGGACGAACAAGTTATCAAGGTTGTGACCGGCATTCACCGCTGCGGAAAATCTACATTGCTGGCGCAGTATCAAACTTGGCTCAAGGAGAATGGCATTGCAGATGCGCAGATTGTTTCGATAAACTTCGAGGAATTGGAGTATGAGGAACTGCTGAATTACAAGAAGCTGTACGCATATCTGAAAGAACGGCTGATTCCCGAAAAAAACACCTACATCTTTCTTGATGAAATTCAAAAGGTTGCGGATTTTGAAAAGGTTGTGGATAGTCTGTATGTGAAGCCCAATGTGGATATTTACATCACCGGCTCTAATGCGTACATGCTTTCTGGCGACCTTGCCACGCTTCTGACAGGGCGCTATGTGGAGATTAAGATGCTCCCGCTTTCGCTGAAAGAATTTTTGACGATTACAGGGATGGACGAGGAGCGTGGATTTGCGGAGTACTTGAAATGCGGCGGACTGCCTTACGTCGCTCGGATGGGGCGCACCACAGCAAAAGTGGAAACCTATTTGGAGGGCATCTACAATACCGTTATCGTGAAAGACATCGAAGATAGGCAGGTGCGGCGCGAAAGCGAGCCGAGCAAGCGGAAAATTACAGACATTGCCCTGCTGAAATCAATTGCCAAATACCTTGCAAGCGTGGTGGGCAGCCCTGTTTCTATTCGCAGCATTACCGACTATCTGATTTCTTCCGGCAGAAAAGTTTCTCCGAATACGGTGGATAATTATGTGGATGCGCTGACAGAATCATTCATATTTTATCCTGCTGAGCGCTTCGACATTGTGGGAAAACAGCTTCTGAAGGTCAACAAGAAGTTCTACATTGTTGATCTCGGTTTGAGAAACCACATTCTCCCCCGCAGAAATTACGATTTCGGCTTCACGCTTGAAAATGTAGTCTATTTTGAGCTTTTGCGACGGGGCTATCAGGTGATGATTGGCAAGCTCGGAAGCACGGAAGTTGATTTTGTGGCGGAGAAGCATGGCGAATACAGCTACTATCAGGTAACAGCTGATATGATGGCACAGGAGACGTTTGACCGCGAAATGCGTCCATTGACACAAATCCGCGATAATTACGAAAAAGTAGTCCTTACATCAGAACGCCTGACAGTAGGAAACTATAATGGCATTCGCGTAAAGAACCTTACAGACTGGCTTCTTGGAAAAGATAGCTGACATCATAAATATACCCTATCGGTGATAAAATGCATGTCGAATGCAGAATTATACCCGATAGGGCCTTCTCTTCTTTATGCAAATACAGCGGCGCGTTCTATCAGCAGTGCAATGCAGGCTTGCCGAATATCATTGGGAATTTCAGCATGTTCGGCAATAGAAATCAGCACGTCAACCTTTTTAATCAAATTTTCAATCATCTTTTCAGCAGCAGCGGACGACAAGTGGCAGGCTGCTGCTAACGCAAAGAAATCCTTCTTGCGCAAGTTGCTCTTTTTGCCGTTCAACGCCAAAGCGGTTTCCTCTGTGTCAGTTGATACGATGTTTACAGGAAGCATGTCATACGCGGGAGACAACATAAATTCCTGTGAGCCGGGGGCAGTTTCAAGCAATGAAAAATTTTTCAAATGCATATCGGAATTTCCCACCAGAAAAGAAAAAACAATGCGAATAAAGAATTCTGCCATATCTAATCCCTTTTGTGAAGACCATCGGTCAATGACTTTGGCACATCGTTCATAGGAACTTTGGTACTTGTCATTTGTCAACCGATAGGTTAATTGACAGAAATCTTCCATAGCTAACAGTCGAATTGATTGATCTGGCAGCACCATGCGGTCAACACGCTTCGTAATATAAGCATATGTACCATCTGATTGGATGAGTCCATGCGGTACGGTGGTGATGCCTGCTGCATCGGCCATACACATAATCATTTGCTCTGCTTCTGGCAAGGCACGATACTCATTCGTCTGCGGCTTTAGAATATATCCGGATGGATAACCAACGAAAGTTAGGCGAGCTTTCTCTTCTTTGGACAGGTGCAGCGACAATTTTTTTTGCACACCCGGTACAGTGTAGCCCTTACTGATTGTTTCATTTGCAATCCATTCTAATGCTTCGTTTGAAATGGTGATTTCAGGTAATCTGGTAGTTCCAAAGAAATGTTTGATGCAGGAGTGATGCCAGCCGCAGGAGGCAGCTCCTTTATTCTTGATGGGCTTTCCACAGCAAAGGCAGATCATTTGCGCACCTCTTGAATGGTTACATTGCCAATCGTATCACGACATGCGACAAGCAGCAAACCAAAACGGTCTTTTCGATTAAGTTTCCAGTTGCGCGTGACAACATTTAGCAGCCACCCTTCTGGAATGAGACCGTCGAAGAAAGAAAATAGTGTGCTGGAGTCATAAGGCTCATCACGCAGCGGAAGAGTCAGCGAAACTGCTCTCGGATTCTCGCTGCTTAGATAATCTGCATCATAGGCAAAGCGATAGCCATCTTCTGTCTCAGAAAGTGTGCCAGCATAGCAATCTTCGACATAAACAAATCCTGCTCTAAATGCGTCCATCAGTCTGTTTCCTTTCTGCCGGGGACGGCTTCCATACCAAACATAGCAAGTGCTATATTTACTTTGTCCATGCGGACAGTAGGTTTTCCCTGCTCTAATTCACGGACAAAGCGAAGTCCAAGACCAGAACGAACAGCAAATTCTTCTTGCGTGAGTCCTGCAGCCTTGCGGCTTTCGCGGACAAACTGGGCAATCTTGTTCACGATAAACACCTCCAAAGGCTTAAATCATCACTCTATTTTATACCCAATCGGGGCGAAAGTCAATAAGGAAGGTGAAATTATACCCGATAGGGATTACATGAATTCGTGACGGATAGAGAAGAAAGACAAGCCATGTCTAAAAACGCGGATGCACACGCTGCAAAAGTGTGATAGAATCATACCGTCGAAAGATACAGAGAGGCTCCCGCGCACGGCGCGAGGGGCTTTTTTGTACCGTTCGATAGAAAAAACATGCGCAAAAGAGACGCAAAGAAAGGAAATGTATGAGCAACAAAGAAAAACATCGAGAATAGATTCAGTTTCCGCTTCGACAGAGACTGAAACGCCTGTGTATGCGCTTGGCAACAGCAGGTGGAACTATCCGCGGAACGGTGCAGTAGATAGCGGGGCAATCATGTGCTTCCAAGGAGAAAAGCACAATCATCCCTGCCCTGTCTAAAAACGCGGATGGGAAAATGGTAGGCAGCTCAAGCAGATGCAGTCTGTTGACACCACAGCCACTTTCGTTTATAATGAAAATGGCTTGAGAGTGCAAAAAACTGTAAATGGGGTGGTAACGAAATACACGCTGCATAGCAAGAATGTGGTGCACATGACCCAGAGCAGCAATAATCTGCACTTCTTCTATGATGCGCAGAACAAGCCTGCTGTAGTTGTGTACAACGACATACCGTACAGCTATATCAAGAATCTGCAGGGCGATATTGTGGCCATTCTTGACAGCACTGGCACGGCTGTGGTAAACTATGTGTATGATGCATGGGGCCGCCCCATCAGCAAGACAGGTAGTATGGCCGGAACACTGGGCACTGTGCAGCCCTTCCGGTATCGCGGCTACGTCTATGACGAAGAAACGGGGCTGTATTATCTCAGAAGTAGATATTACAATAGATGTTGTTTTGAGCGTCTTTGTATCCACTACGGCAACGTGTGTCGATTAACCTATTCAGCTATAAACGAGCAAATCCGAAAAAATGCACAAAAACCGCGATTCCGCTGTAGCCTTTGGGTTGTAAAAAACGCGATAAATTGCGATTTG
>OGZO01003297.1_pt1 | contig 10386 bp, 11 predicted proteins | sample 1576721 | NCBI WGS metagenome assembly OGZO01 (sample SAMEA3541516, study PRJEB24748) | human gut metagenome | biome: human gut; feature: human-associated habitat; material: faeces | place: China | collected 2012 | reverse complement strand
AGGGGGAGTTTGAGGGGGAGAGGGGCCCCTTTTCCCAAAGGGGCCCCTCTCCCCTCAGCCAGCAGCTGTCCGCCTAGCCCTTGGCGGCCAGACGTTCCTTCACATAGTTGACCAGGCCGCCCTTGGCCAGGATGGCGGCCATGGAGGCCGGCAGGGGCGGGCACTGGATCTCGGCGCCGTTGGTCAGGTCGCGGATGACACCGGTGGCGGCATCCACTTCCAGCTCGTCGCCGTCATTGATCTTGTCCACGTCGTCGCCCACTTCCATGAGCAGCAGGCCCATGTTGAAGGCGTTGCGGTAGAAGATGCGGGCAAAGCTGTGGCCGATGACCACGGGCATGCCCGCGCCCAGGATGGCGATGGGGGCGTGCTCGCGGGAGGAGCCGCAGCCGAAGTTGCGGCCGGCCACCATGATGTCGCCGGGCTTCACGCGCTTGACCCAGTCAGGTTCCAGACCGGCCATGCAGTTGGCGCCCAGTTCCTTGGCGTCAGAGGTCACCAGGAAGCGGGCCGGGATGATGGCGTCGGTATCGATATGTTCGCCCACCTTGTGGGCCGTACCTTTGTAATTCATGACGTGATCCTTTCTGAAAAAACGGCTTAGAGCTGGTCAGGGCCGGCGATGCAGCCCGCCACGGCACTGGCGGCCGCCACCACGGGGCTGGACAGGTAGACTTCGGAATCCAGGCTGCCCATACGGCCGCGGAAGTTGCGGTTGGTGGTGGCCACGGCGCGTTCGCCGTCGCCCAGGATGCCCATGTGGCCGCCCAGGCAGGGACCGCAGGTGCAGGGGCCCACGATGCAGCCGGCATCCATGAAGACTTCCATCAGGCCTTCCTTGAGGCACTGCTTCCACACGGCGGGGGTGGAGGGCAGGATGATGCAGCGCACGCCCTTGGCCACCTTGCGGCCGCGCAGGATCTCGGCGGCATCGCGCATGTCGCTGATGCGGCCGTTGGTGCAGGAGCCCACCACCACCTGCTGCACGGACAGGTTCTTGAGCTCGGAAACGTTCTTCACGTTGGAAGGCAGGTGCGGACAGGCCACCACGGGTTCCTGGCCGGTCACGTCGATGTCCACCACGCGCTCGTACACGGCGCCTTCGTCAGCGGCAAGGCTCATGGTCACGCCGGGACGGCCGTGCTCGGAGCAGTACTGGCGGGTGAGCTCGTCCACGGCGAACAGGCCCACCTTGCCGCCGGCTTCGATGGCCATGTTGGCCATGGTCAGACGGCCTTCCACAGGCAGGGCATCGATGACGGAACCACCGAATTCCAGGGCCTTGTACAGGGCACCGTCCACGCCGATGGTCTTGATGAGCAGCAGCATCAGGTCCTTGCCGCGCAGCCACTTGGGCATCTGGCCGTTGATGTTCACGCGGATGGTCGGGGGCACCTTGATCCAGGTCTCGCCAAGGGCCATGCCGGCGGCGATGTCGGTGGAACCCATGCCCGTGGCGAAGGCGCCGATGCCGCCGTAGGTGCAGGTGTGGCTGTCCGCGCCGATGACCACGTCACCGGGGCCCACCAGGCCGCGTTCGGGCAGCAGGGTGTGTTCCACGCCGCAGTCGCCGCCTTCGTAGTAGTGGGTGATGCCCTGCTCCTGGGCGAACTGGCGGCTGATCATCACCTGGTTGGCCGAGGCGATGTCCTTCTGGGGCGTGAAGTGGTCCATGACCAGGGCGATCTTGTCCTTGTCGAACACGCGGCTGGCGCCCATGCCCTTGAAGGATTTGATGGCCAGGGGGCCGGTGATGTCATTGGCCAGCACCAGGGACAGGCGGCACTGGACGATCTGTCCGTCGCGCTCGATGACGTCGTCGGTGTGGGCTTGCAGGATCTTTTGCGCAAGCGTCTGAGGCATGATGGTTCTCCTTGATACGGAATGCGATTGCGGGGGGAAGGAACCCCCTTTGACTAGCGCCCCAAGGGGGTTCCTTCCCCCCGGGCCCCCCATCCTCCCCCAAATGCGTTTTATTCAGGAGGATGACAGACGGGGCGATGCGCCAGCTTTTCCCTGCTGAAGGTCTCCCGGCACCACCCCGGAAAGATCCGGGAGGTGGGCAGAGCTCCCACAGGGGCGGTCATAAAATATGCAGGGCTCTCCTGCTGGCTGCCTTTTCCTCTCCCCGGCGGGTCATTCCCGGACAGGGACACAGGGCGTACCCACGGGGCCTTGTGGCCCAAGAGCCACCTAGCCCCAACTAAAGCGCGCTGGGGAGGGGGAGGGGAGTTTGAGGGGAGGGGGCACCCCTCTCGCGCTAGGCGAGGGGTGCCCCCTCCCCTCAGGAACACTCGCTAGCTGTGCTGGCAGTGCAGACGCTCGCCTTCCTTTTCCTTCTTGGCCAGATGGTTGAGGGCGTTCACATAGGCACGCGCCGTGGCCACCAGGATGTCGGGATGGGCGCCGCGGCCCACAGCCGAGAACTCGCCTTCGCGCAGGCGCACGGTCACTTCGCCCAGGGCGTCGGTGCCGCCGGTGACGGCGTTGACCGCATACTGCTCAAGCTGAGGTTCACGGCCCAGCATGTCGTTGATGACATTGAAGATGGCGTCCACGGGGCCCACGCCGAAACCGGCGCCGCTCTTTTCCATGCCGTCCACGTCCATGAGCACGGCCGCCGTGGGCGGCACGCCGCCGGCGTCGGAGCTCTGCACGCTCACATGGCGCAGGCGGTACAGGTCGGGCATGCGGTAGACTTCTTCCTGCACCAGAGCCATGAGGTCATCGTCGTGCAGGGTCTTCTTGCGATCGGCCAGGGCCTTGACGGCCTCGAAGACGATCTGCAGCTGGTCGTCATCCAGGCTGTAGCCCAGGCTCTCGAACTTGTTGCGCACGGCATTGCGGCCGGAATGCTTGCCGATGACGAGGTTGCTCTCGTTGCGGCCCACGGACTGCGGGGTCATGATCTCGTAAGTCTCGCGGTTCTTGAGCATGCCGTCCTGATGGATGCCGGACTCATGGGCAAAGGCGTTGGCGCCCACGATGGCCTTGTTGTTGGGGATGGGCTGACCGATGGTCATGGAGAGCAGGCGGCAGGAAGGATAGAGCTGCTCGGTGACGATGCCGTGCTCCAGACCGTAGTAGTCCTTGCGCACGCGCAGGGCCATGGCCAGCTCTTCGAGGGCGGCGTTGCCCGCGCGCTCGCCGATGCCGCTGATGGTCACCTCGGCCTGACGGGCACCCACGCTGAGGGCGGCCAGAGTGTTGGCCACGGCCAGGCCCAGGTCGTTGTGGCAGTGCACGCTGAAGATGGCCTTGTCGCTGTTGGGCGTGTTCTCGATGACGTAGCGGATGAGGTCGGCGAATTCCTGCGGCTGGGCATAGCCCACGGTGTCGGGCAGGTTGATGGTGGTGGCGCCGGCCTTGATGGCGGTCTCCACCACGCGGCAGAGGAAGTCACGTTCGGAACGGGAGGCGTCCTCGGCGGAGAACTCCACGTTGTCGGTGTACCCGGCGCAGCGGCGCACCCCGGCTTCGATCATCTGCAGCACCACTTCGGGGTCCTTGCGCAGCTTGTACTTCATGTGCAGGGGCGAAGTGGAAAGGAAGGTATGGATGCGGGGATTCTTGGCGTCCTTCACGGCCTCCCAGCAGCGGTCGATGTCGCTGTCCATGCAGCGGCACAGACCGGCCACCTGGATGGATTTCGCCTGCCGGGCGATACGCTGCACGGACTCGAAATCCCCCTGGCTGGAGGCGGGGAAACCGGCTTCCATAATGTCCACGCCCAGCACTTCGAGCTGGTGGGCAATACGGAGCTTTTCCTGAAGGTTCATGGTCGCGCCCGGCGACTGTTCGCCGTCACGCAGGGTGGTGTCGAAAAAGAACACGCGGTTGGACATGGATCTGACTCCTCTGATCGGACACCCGCGAAGGGTGCTTGTTTGTTATGCTACTGCATAACGGCCGCCCTGCCGGCGGCGATCAGAAGGTTCTCGATCCGCCCCCGCGGGGCGACAAACCGTTACGCAGCTTTCTCCTCGTCCTGCAGATTCAGGGCGCGTAGTAGCTGACGGTTACGACGGGGCAGAATGACAAAAGAGTAGTAGAGGCCGCCACAGATGTAGACGGCGCAGAGCAGGAAGCCGAACAGGCGCGGCTGGGCGTAGACAAGGCCAAAGATGACCATGACGGCCAGCAGATAGCGCACCGGATGGGCACGCAGGAAATCATACTCCTTGAAGGAGAAGTAGCGCACGCGGCTCACCATGAGCACGCCCAGGCCCAGCGCGATGACGATGCTGACATAGGGCAGGGCGGGCAGGAAGAACTCCGGCAGGATACCGGCGAAATACAGGAACGCCACCACCGTACAGCCCGCGGCGGGGATGGGCAGGCCGATGAAGAAGCGCTTGCCGGTCACGGCCGTGCTGATGTTGAAGCGGGCCAGACGCAGGGCGCCGCAGGCGGCAAAGAGGAAGGCCACCACCACGCCGAAGCGGCCCAGGCTCTCCAGCTGCCACTGCCAGAGCAGGAAGGCCGGAGCAAGACCGAAGGCGATGAGGTCGGCCAGGGAGTCATACTGGACACCGAATTCGCTGGCCGTATGGGTCAGGCGAGCCACCTTGCCGTCCATGCCGTCCAGCAGAGCGGACAGCACGATGGCCAGACCCGCTTCTTCAAAACGGGACTGCACAGCCCAGACCATGGACAAAAAGCCCATGAACATGCTCAACGACGTGATGAGGTTGGGCAGGAGGTAGATGCTCTTGTGTACGGGCAGTTTTTTTTCTTGCGGCTGGGTGTCCACAACCATGCTCCACTTGACTCGAAATCAGTTTCTGGTGGCAAGCGTGCTCTGGCCTGCAAAGACCTGCTCGCCGATGTTCACAGAGGGAACATAGCCTTCGGGCAGGTAAAGGTCAACACGCGAACCGAAGCGGATCATGCCGTAGCGCTGGCCGCGCTCCAGGGCATCGCCTTCGGACACGCGGCAGACGATGCGGCGGGCGATGAGCCCGGCGATCTGCACCATGGTCCAGGCGGCGCCGTCTTCGCCGCGCAGCAGGTAGCCGCAGCGTTCGTTGTCGGTGGCGGCCTTGTCGTAGGCGGCGTTGACGAACTTGCCCGGCCAGTAGCGGATCTGCTCCACCACGCCGGTCACGGGCGAGCGGTTCACATGCACGCTGAACACGTTCATGAAGATGCTGATGCAGGTGCGTTCGTCACCGGTCAGGGGATCGGGCTTGCGCTCGATGCGGATGACGCGGCCATCGGCGGGGCTGACGGCCAGGCCGGGCGCGGTGGGCACCACGCGTTCGGGGTCACGGAAAAAGTGGAAGGCGAACCAGCACAGGGCCAGAGCCAGGACAGCGGGGACCGGCCAGCCGAGGCAGGCAAAAACAAGGGCCGTCAGGGCCGTGATGCCGATGGTGGGCCAGCCTTCGGGGGTGATGCCGCAAGAAGCAGGGCGCATGCATTATCTCCTGATGGGATGGAAAACTGAGCTATAGCCTGTCGCCCGCCGCAAGGCAAGCGGACTTTTTCACGAGCTCCCCGGCAAGGTGGACCCTGTTGCGGCCGTGTTCCTTGGCGCTGTACAGGGCGCTGTCGGCGGTCTCCAGGAGCCGGGGCAGGGTCTCGGGCGTCAGCACCGCGACGGCGGCCACGCCCAGACTGATGGTCACATGCCCGGCGGGACTGCCGGGATGGGGGATGCCCAGCTGCTCCACGGTCTGGCGCAGGCGCTCGGCCACATGCAGGGCATGCTCCGGCGACACCCCGTCCAGGACCACGGCGAACTCCTCCCCGCCGTAGCGGAAGATCTCGCGGTCGCCGCCGCGCAGGCCGTCGCGCATGGCCTGGGCCACCCGGTGCAGGCAGGCGTCTCCTTCCTGATGTCCCAGCGTATCGTTGTAGATCTTGAACAGGTCCACATCCAGCATGATGAGGCTGGCCGCCTGCCGCAGCTCCGCCAGCCGCATGTCCAGGGCGCGCCGGTTGGGGATGCCCGTCAGGCTGTCCATGAGGCTCATGCGTGAGTAGGCGTCCTTCTCCTCTTCCAGACGGCAGCTGCGTTCCCTGAGGGAGCCCAGGTAGCCGCCGATGTCGGGCACGATGTCCACGACCTCCTGCAATTCGGTGATGCGGACAGCGGGGATGGGCTCCGGCTGCATGCCGTCACGCAGGCGGGAGAGGTTCCCCGCGATGCGCACCAGCGGCCGCAGCAGGTCGCGCCGCAGCAGCAGGAGCAGGACAAGCAAAAAGGCCAGCAGCCCCAGCGTGAAGAGGAAGATGCTCCAGACGATGTAGTCCGTGGCTTCGGAAAGGGATTCCGCCTCTTCCAGGGAGCGCTGCAATTCGCGCGAGGAGACCTCATTGACCAGACGCAGCAGCTCGTCTTCCAAAGACTGCCAGAGGGCGCGGGCCTGTGCGTCGATAGCGAGTTTTTCCCGCCAGGTCTCGCCCAGAGCGCGCTTGTGCTTCCCGAACTGGTCGCAGATGTCCCGGAACTCTTCCGATCCTGCGCACATCTGCTCTACCGGAGCCAGCAGGCGCTGCATCTTTTCAAAGGCCATCCGGCCATGACGCACGCCGTCCCGGCCGGTATGGGAAAAGATCACCTCCCCGGCCATCTTGCGCCCCGTGGCCTGTTCCAGACTGTTGAGGGCGAGCATCATCTCCATCTCGTGGCGATAGAGCCGGGAAAGACCCTTGTCCGCCTCCATGCAGATCACATAGAGCTGCCGGATGCGCGGCCCCAGCGCCAGGACTTCAGTAGCCACGGGCGAGGGATCATGGGCCATGCCGGCCAGCAGGGCCTGGGCATGCAGACGGGCCCGCCGCCGTTCCAGAGGGGCCTCGGCCAGATAGATGATGGCCAGCTGCTTGCGCAGCATGTTCAGGTTGGTCCGGGTGCGCTGGGCTTCCAGGATCCCGGGCAGCTGGACGTCCTGCAAGGTCTTCACAGTGGTGCGGAAGCCGGCAAGATAGGGCCAGAGCACAGCTACCGTCAGCAGGAGCATCAGGCACCAGGGCAGCACCAGCAGGACCAGGTAGCGGTGGGCCGGCAAAGGTTTGTTGCGGATAAAGCCGATCATGGCAAAACTTTGGAAAACTCCCCTCCGGGAAAGATATCATGGAGATCCGGCAGCGTACCGCCGCCCGGTGTCAGTAGATGATATACTGGAAATAACTGCGGCTGCGGTTGTGGAGCTCCCCGCTGTAGAGCAGGGCCTTCAGCGCCCTGTTCACGGCATCCAGCAGTTCGGGGCGCCCGGCCCTGACCGCCACGCAGCTCCCCGTGGCTCTGGTTTCGGCATCGAAAGGGACATCCAGGCGGTCGAATTCCAGCCCTTCGTCCGTCAGCAAAAAGGCATAACCGGCCAGATCATTGATGAACAGCACATCGATGCTGCCCTGCCGCAGGCGCCTGATGAGCTCCTGCACACTGCCGGTGACGATGTCGGCCTCCGGCCAGAAGCCCCGGGCCCGCTGCACCAGCACGGAGCCCTGATAGACACCGATGCGGGCCCCCGCCTCTTCCGGCCCGCGCCCGCCGGGACGCCCGATGCACATGGCCCGGGAGTGGTAGTACGGGGTACTGTAGAGCAGCCCTTCCTGCTTCGGCTCCAGGCGCTGGGCGAAGATCAGATCAAGACTGCCGTCCCTGAGTCCCTGCACCAGATTTGCCTGCGTGGTGAACGTCCAGACGCAGGTGCGCCCCAGACGTCGGCACAGGGCATCCGCCAGCTCGTATTCGAATCCCCGCCGCTGCCCGTCCTCGTCGATATACGACAGCGGCGGATACTCATCGCTGAGACCGACGCGCAGGGCCCTGCCTGACGCAGCGGCAGACGTGGCGGCAAGGCACAGGCATAAACATAGGGCAGAGATAAGAAATTGTTGCATACGCAATTACCAATAATAATTTTTTGCACTCTACACTATTTTACGGTAAAAGCCAGCCCCCTGTGCGGTTGCCAGCCACGCCGCCAGTCCGTATAGTCGGGCCGAGGTGGAATATGAGACATTCGCCCCTTTTCCTGTTGGTCATCTGCGTCCTGGCGGCCCTGCTGGCCGCCTGCGGCCCCAAGGATATCGGCACCGGGACCTCGGAGCCCGACACCGTGCCGGCCGGCGTCAGCGGTGCGGACAGCATGCGCCAGCCCATGACCGGCAACAACAGCACCCAGACCATGCTGTATTATTTCAACCGGCCGGACGTCATGCAGTCCATGCAGCGCAGCCAGTTCAACATGTACATGCGCCACATGGGCCGGGACATCTCGCCCGAAGATCCCGCCTACCGGGCCGTCCCCCGGCAGCGCAGCCCCTTCCGTCAGTAGAGGAACATCATGGATCCTGTCACCCATGCCGCCAGCGGCGCCCTTGCCATGCTGGCCATGCCGCAGCGCCCCGCCACCCGCTGGGCCCTGCCCCTGGCAGCCTTCGCGGCTGCCTCGCCCGATCTGGACATCCTGGCCGCCAGCGGCCCCCTGCAGACCCTGCTGCTGCACCGCGGCATCACCCACGCCCTGGCGGCGGCACCGCTCATGGGCCTGCTGCTGGCCATCCTGGCCCGGCCCCTCTGGCGCTACGATACCCGCAACGCCTGGTCGTTCGGCGGGGTCTGGGCCTTCATGATGCTCATGGTCCTGCTGCATATCTGGCTCGATGCCCTGACCACCTACGGCACGCTGGTCTGGCTGCCCTTCTCCGGGGAGCGCCTGCGCCTCAATGCCGTCTATATCATCGACCTGCTCATGACCCTGCCCCTGCTCTGGGGCATCTGGCACGGCCTGCGGCAGGAGAAGAAGCGTGCCCAGGCCCAGGGGGCCATCCCCTTCCCCTTCCAGGATACGGCCTCGCTCACCGTCTCGGACGGCAAACCCGGCGTCCGGCTGGCCCTGTTCTGGAGCATCCTCCTCTACCCGGCCCTGGCCCTGGGGTGCCAGATCTGGCACACGCAGCAGATGCAGGCCTCCCTGGCCGCCCAGGGACGTGACATCCGCCAGCTGGTGGTGCTGCCCGATGCCTTCGCCCCCCTGTTCTGGCGGGCGCTCTATCTGGAAAAGCTGCCCGCCCGCCCCGCTGACGCCCCGGCCTGGCAGACGCAGCTCGATCCCCTGCTGCCCCCGGCGGACAGGCAGGAAGAGCTGGTGGTCCGCATCCGGGGGCTGGATGCCCTGGGCCGTCCCCATGGTCAGGAAGAGACCCGCGTGGCCGCGCCCTCCGGCCTGATGACCGCCCTGGCCCGTCAGTCCGTGGCCTGCCGGACTTTCGACCAGTTCCTGCTGCTGCCCGTCATCACGCCGCTGCCCGAAGGCCAGCGCACCACGGACATGCCCGGCGCCAGCCAGTGGCTGCTGCATGACGAGCGCTTCGGCTCGCAGCTGGAACTGGTGCAGAAGATCATGGCCATGCGCCCCAATGCCGGCATCCCCTTCCAGCTCATGGTGCAGATGGAGCCCGGCAACATGGGCCCGCGCCTGCTGCAGGAGCGCCTCTATTTCTCCGACTACAATTTCCAGTAAGGATTGGAGCACTGCAAAGTCCGATTTAAGGATGCTCATATCACTCAAAGAACTCCACACATCTGCTTCAAACCGGTTCTTTGAATCCGGAATGGCGACCAGAATCGTAGAATTCCGGAAACTGATGGTAATTCCTTTCTTAAAATTGCTGTCCAACTTCAACATTCTTTCCATCATGGAAGGGGTAATCAGATAGCGGGCCTCAATCTGGTTCGTGGAAAAGACATCAAAGACTTTTTCAAAATCGGGATTTTCCATTTTCACTCTTGAAGCTCCCATCTTAATTTTGAAAAAGCTATCCCGCAAAACAGTTGTTTCTCCCTGAAATTCTTTATGAAAGTCAGCAATGAAAAGAAATCCTTTGAAAATATCTTCCCAATAATACTGCACTCCATTCTTGGTAGAACGAGCTCTGCGCTCTTCAGCATGTACCTCGGAACAGATAAAGCTGGTTTTATCCAGACATCCTTCTATCAGATCTTCGGCATGATAACGGTCGGGAGAAGTAAACAGTCCGCTATTTCTAAAAAGATCCTCACTCACTCCATTATTCGGAGAATAAGTCGCATTCGGACAAAAGGCATGGATTATTCCCATTTGGAGATAATATTGAACGTGCTCATAAGAGTGTGGATTATTTCATCTACCACTTCTTCTTTATAAAAAAAGGAGAATATTTTCGACTTATTATTGATACAAGTAATAAAAATGATGACAGAAATAACAACAATAACTATCGGACCAAAGATCCCTTCCAATTTAAGTATTAACAAAGCGATCACTCCTACTACCAGAAAAATAGCAGCATAAATCAAACCCTCTGAACGTCCTTTCCTCAGAAGTTCCTTACGTTTATTTTCCACACTCGAAGAATATCGTTTATCTAAACGTGGTGGTAAAGGTGTTA
>OGZO01003295.1_pt1 | contig 10389 bp, 9 predicted proteins | sample 1576721 | NCBI WGS metagenome assembly OGZO01 (sample SAMEA3541516, study PRJEB24748) | human gut metagenome | biome: human gut; feature: human-associated habitat; material: faeces | place: China | collected 2012 | reverse complement strand
CGATAACCGATTCAGTCAGGTGCTGGCAGCAATCGCCTTTACAGGATATGGCAGCAGCATACGAACTTCGCTTGCGTCCTGCCCGGAGTTCTCGACCAACGGGATGCTGCCAAAATGCTGGCGCAGACAAAACGGAAAAATCTACCTTTATAAAGGTGGCACGTCAGGGTTCAGCAATCTGGGGTTTGAACCGTACTCGGAACTGTACGCCTATCAAGTTGCGCAGGCAATGGGTGTAAATGCAATTCGCTACACTCTGACGAAAGACCTGAAAAAGACGCTCTGTTCCAAGTGTGAGCTGTTCACCAGCAAAGAGTATTCTTATATTCCCATCGGACAGCTTGTGTCCAAAGGCGGAATAAAAGCGATTTTAGCGTATTATCAGACGTTAGGTCAGAACTTTGTGGATGCGCTGGAAGATATGCTGGTCTTTGATGCAATCATCTGCAATACAGACCGCCACTATGGAAATTTTGGTGTGCTGGTAGACAATAAAACCAACACGATTGCGGCACCCGCACCGCTGTTTGACCACGGAAACTCGCTGTTCAGTCTGGGCGGAACGGATCTTTGGGACAACCAGAAAGCATTTGATGAATATGCCCGCACACTGCTTCCGCTTGCATACGATGATTTCTTTGCAGCTGCAAAGAGCGCAATGAAACCTCGTCACCGTGCGATGCTCCATAAGCTGCTGGATTTCCATTTTGACCGCAGAGCGACACGTTATAATCTGCCGCCAAATCGCTTGAAGATGATCGAAAAAGAGGTACAGCGCAGAGCAAGAGTGCTTTTAGGGTAAAAAAGAAACCGTCAAACGTAAGAGATTGCTATCTCATGCGTTGACGGTTTTTCTGGTTTGTGGGGATTATTCTTCTGGCAGAGCCAGAACTTCATCTTTGACCAGTTGATTGGCCTTGTCAAAGGCTTCGATCATTTGGTTGGCTTTCGGATGGAGATAGACTTCATCCAGCGTTTTGGATTTGGGCGTGTGCCCGACAGCACGTTTCAGGATATCCTTGTTGACACCTGCGCGATCACAGAGGCTGGCGTATGTATGCCGGGTGGTGTAGGGTGTATAAGTGGCGAGCTTCCCGGAAAACTCCGGTTTACGCTTGCCGTTCTCGTCATAAGGATTCGGCTGAATGCCAATTTCCTCCAAGAACGGATAGAACTTGCGGTTGCGCCAATTCTTTTCGTTCCAAAAACCTCCTTTGCCATTTGGAAAAAGTGGGCTGTTTTCCACAGAGGTGGCATACGCATGTTCAAAAATCGGGATGCCGAAGTCAAGAATGGGAATGATGCGGTTGCGTCCAGCTTCGGTCTTGCAGCCGCCAATCAGATAAGCGCCGGATTCCGTGCGGTGAAAATCTTCGTGTTTGAAGTGCAGCAGCTCATAGATACGCACTCCACAGGCCAGAAGAGCAATTACCATCTGTCCGGTGGGAGTGTTCTTTTGGTTCAGGATCAGCGTCACCTGTTCGTCCGTGAAGATTTCGCGTTCCGGCGATTTACGCCCCTCAACTTTCAGGACAGATGCAAGGTTGGCATCCACGACACGCCAGCCAATGGCTGTGCGATACAGCTTACTGATAAGAGTACGCTCTTTTTCCAACATACTTTGAGACAGGCCGTTATCGGCCATCTTGTCTAAGATGTTTTGAAAGTCCTGCGCATAGAGGGCGGCAATTTTGAAGTGCCACAGCGGACGGAGATATTTCCACGCAATGTCATAGAGCTCGCGAGCCTTATCGGACCGGCCCTTATATTCACGGGACTCTTTGAACATCCGGAAGCAGTCCTGCAGGGTAGAGTCCCGATAGGGTGTGGCCGGACGCTTCATCATTTCGGCGCGGACAGCTTCTGCTTCTTCACGGGTGACGTAGGTGCCAACAGCCTTCATGACTGTAATTCCGGTGTGAGGATCAGGGATTGGCATTCGGAGCAGCCATGGCTTCCGGCGTGTTCCGGACATTCGTGTGATGCTGCCATTGCCAGACGAGGCTTTCAGCCGGGGCGATTCTCGTTTGGCTGGAACGGCAGGTGGAGCTACTGCACCGGGGGATGGCGCTGTGCCAACGGGATGACCGCAGGCAGAGCAGAATTTAGCGGTATCTGAGATTTGATGACCGCAATTTTCACAGAACATAGATTTGAACCTCCTATTGCTTTGAACTTGCTTCAAAAAATGCCCCCGGCATCAAGGTGACGCCGGGAGCAGACGGTCGGATTAGTTGCGGGTGCGGGAGAGCTGGTAATCCAGGCTCTGTTCAGCCGTGAGCCCCTTCTGGATAAAATGTACCAAATTCGGGTAAAAGATGTAGATACGTGATCCGTTCGGTACGTGACTTATGTAACCGGCGGCTACGAGGTTGCGGAGACTGTGGTATGTTATATCATAACCTTCGCTCCGTGCACGGCGAGCCGCACCTGTTAGTGTAAGAAAATCCTGTTGCTTATCAATCATAATTTTTCTTTCCTTTCGTAAACTGATGGAAAGCACAAGTGGCTTTTCATAATAAGCATATCTTTTTGAGATATAGGATTCTTAAAGGGCGATTAAGGATACCAGGGAAGATCTGGCTCCTTTGAGAAGTCATAACGCTCCAAAGAATGCAAATCAGGTTGTACCACCTCATATTGGGCGTTTAAAGGGGGGCTGACATAGCCACAGTTAAAAAATAGACTCTGGTCACGCAGCGTGATAGCACTACAATCGATGTATCCACAATCGCCGGAGTGGCAACATGGAGGCGCTGTAAAATAGATGGCGGGCCTCATAGTTGATAGCAGATCAGAATACTCTAGGGAGACAGGATCGTTAAAAAATCCATCTGGGATGTTCATGATAAATCCTCCTACTTGTTTATTCAATAATAGATGTTGGAAAGTTGATGCTTACCTGAATACAGTCGGAGCTGGGTTGGAGTGAGTCTCCGATGTGCGTGAAATCGGATAACAGAAGGCACTGACCGACCTTCAGCTTTTTAAGAAGCTCGACCGTTCCGGAACGCCGAACTGGTTCGGCTAGCATCTCGGAACAGGCTCGAATTTCCGTGAGCGGCGGTTTGAAGAAAAGCTTGGTTCCAGTCTGACTCAACGCCAACTGCTCATCTGGAGCAAAGCCCTTCAGAGATTGTGAGATGAGAATGGAACCGATTGAAAACTTGCGGCCTTCTGTGATAATTCGGTTCAGAACCGTGCCGCGACCAAGCCTAAGATTCTGCACTTCATCGACCATGATGACGATGGGAATCTGCAGCGCACGAGCGGAGCGAAACCAATCGTATAACAGAAGTTCTGCCAAGGTAGTCCTGATTGTATCAGGATAGCTGCTCACATCAAAAATATGTATATGAGGCGAAATCGGAAGGGAAGAGCTTCCGTTTTGGCGGCGTTCAAACACATCATGCTGGAGAAGCGGCTCCAGTCGATTTCCCAACATGCGGACATTTGCAGAAGTGGAACTTTTCAATGCCTCAAGAATGCTTGGGAAGATATGGGGACAAATTTCCCGGCGCTCCACAATCGTTTTGACCTCGGCTGTGAGCGATGCAATTTGAGCAGGGCCAAAACGATTATTTTGTCCAATGATCTGGCAAAGACCATAGGCCGTGTCATAGGGGGACTCTGTATTGCTTCCACAAGGTTTAGGATTGAGAATGTCGGTGGCCACAGGTTCATTGTAGAGATCATGCCTGATTGCCAGTGCCTCAAATTCAGAGGACAGCGGTGGGCAAATGTGATCAGGCGACAAAGTGTGTCCAAGGTCCAAGGCGAGCAAGGGGGTTTTTTGCTTAGCAAACTGAATTGCCATGCATTGCCCCGCTGTGGATTTTCCGCTGCCGCTTGATCCAGTGAGAAATATACTGGAAGGATCAACTCCGGGGTGAAGCTGAAGGTGGACCGGGAGTTTTTCAGCGCCTTCCTGATACGTGCCAAGGAATGCCTGGATTTTTGGCCTTGAAATCATAAGATAACCTCCTTTAGGTTGAAATAGTTGTAATGTCACGACGACCATATCCATTCACAAAGCTGCGATTAATTGATCGAAGCCTGACATTTTTGGAATGCCCGGTAGAGAGCGTGAGCGTCTTTACGATAGAGCTCGAAAGAATGCCAGCTTTAGTCAACTGAGCCAGAACGTCAGATGTAAGAAATTCCGGCATGCGCTTTGCGACCAAACGTTTCACAAGATCAAGGGTGAGATAGAGCTTATACTCATCATATAGTACCTCCTTTTCTTTGCAATAAGTCTCGTCTAAATCACCAATGTCCCGGAATCGGATGGTCTGTTCGCGTGCAGCTGCATAAAGGGCATTGCGGAAGCAATCCGATGCGGTTGTGTTTAGCATAGAATCCCACCGGGAAGGATAGTGATCGAAGGCGGTTTTATAAGCATCTCGAACCTTTTCTTCGGAAAAAGACGCTTTTTGAGAAAACGTCCAGCAAATGATTTCGCTTACAGCACGTAAAACGGCAATTTCCTGACAAAAATTTGATCCTTCCATTCTGTCACGTTCCTCCTTATATGCGCGATACACGCGGGAATCAAATTCGTTTGGATTGCCCTCTACCAAGGAAATCAAATCACCCCATGTTACAGAATCTACACCGGTAGTAGCGGAGCAAGCCTCTGCCGGATTTAACTGGATCGGAATGCAATGCTCACGAATCTCCGGCGTCAATTCTTTTGCCTGAACAATGTAGATCGAACGACTCGTGCTTCCCTTCTCGGCTTCATCGGAGAGGTAATCATAATTCGTAGCTTTCTGATACCGGTTGGACGCAAATCCACCACGGACATGGATGAGTAAGTCGTCTCGATGATGGTTCAGCTGCTTTTTAAGCTCGGCGAGCTTGCAATTGAGAGTGATCTCTGTTGTGATCGAAAAACTCTCAGAGATCACAGCAAACGGCTTAGTCGGCTGCATGTCTTCAGGAAGACGTGTCTTCAAGAAGGATAATCCGATGACCGCGGCCATCATCATCTGGTCTTCGGATGTCAGAGCATCAGGACGAAAAATCGGACTATCCAGCGGCGCCTCACATCCTGCCGACTCTTTGAAAAACCATCTTGAGGCGTTGATATTCCACCCAGGTATAGGTTGAAAATAGATCTCGTGCTTACTCAAAAGCTGCGCAACGAGCATATAAAACAACCGGGGACCATCTTTTCCACAGCGGAGTGTGCCGCCGCTTTTGTAAAATCCTTGAATCAAAGCGTTCTGCTGAAATTTGTCATCGGCAACACGGAAGCCTGAAAGTGTTCCGTTAGGAAGTCTGTACTGGACTTCAATGCTCTTAGAGCCGTCCCGTGGATCGATCACATATCGAGCAGAGAACTCTGTACAGTCTGACACGGGCTTGACAACCTTGTAGAATTCTCCAAGATTGTTTTCCTTAATGAGGTAATACTTTCCATCGGGGAATTTTGCGAGATTCTCTGTTTTATATGCAGTGAATTCTCGCAGATAAGCGCGATCAGCTGCTTTACAAAGCGGATTCTCCCTTTGCTGCTGTAGAGACTGGTTCGCACTTTTCAGAGCAACGTTTTCCTGCTGCAGAGCAGCGTTTTGCGCCTGCAGCATGTTTACTGTCGATAAATCTACATAATTGCCACCTCCAAATGTGACAGCTGGCTGCGGAACTTGCGGCGCTTGATAGATGCTCATGCCATACATCTCCCTTTTTCTATATTTAGTTTTCAAGGATCAACTGCTACGTTTCCTTCGTAGCAAGGTGCCGGTGCCTCAAGGGCTATGCTGTATTGTAGATCATCGTTATACCTCCTGCTGGTTATGTGTGTTAGGCATCGAGTGAGCCTTGTTTTGCTTGGCTCAGTCCCCGGATCGCTTCCGGTGACCATATTGTACAACAACCTTATTACAATATGAATCAGGAATATTTTTTGAATCTAGCTGCTTAAATAGTATTGTAATTGATAAAAATATGAAATATAATGAAGAAAAGAATACGCTTGCGATAGTTAATTTGAGAGATTAAGATTCAACAAACAAAAAGTAGTAAGAAAGGACGATAAAAAGTTTTATGCTGGAGACAACAAATATGAGCGCAGCAGAATTTGCGGAGCGCTTAGCAGAGTCGGCAAAGATAATCAAATATACCTTCCGGATGGAGATTCCTAAAGAGGAACAAGATCTCCAAGATAATCTTGTTGCGTGTTCCCTGGATCAGGCTTATAGAATGGCAAAACCACTTTTTTTGGATCGATGGAAAAATCACCCATTTTTAATAAACCCAGAGTTCAAGCAGGAAAGCAACCAACAAGTCAAATCAGAGAGTGGCTCGGAGGCCAAACTGAATAGCGACCAGCAGGCCAAACTGAATAGCGACCAGCAGGCCAAATTGAATAGTGACCAGCAGGCCAAACAAGAAAAAAGAAAGAAAAGTTTCAAAGAAGAGGGAGAGAAGATTCTTTGCGATGCTGCAGTGGCTGAACTGTACTGCATAATTCGTAAAATTATCGGCGAGGAAAACCTCTTGACTACGTATGCCGCAAGCGAGTATGCATTTTTTGATCCAAAGGCTTTCGGCACAGAAAAGGTTGACATTTTGAGTAACTTTGCTACAGGCATGGACGACCTTATCAACCGAAAAATTTACCGGTTTGATAATACTCAACCGCTTACATTTGAAAAAGAGAAGCTGAAAACCGAAATTTTGGGAGAAAAACTAAGTAGTCGAAATCAATCATTGAAAACAACCACAAATAATGTGGATGCAAAACTTACTGCCTTCTTGCCCGGCTATCGAAGTTTCTTTCAGGAAGAAAAAACCGACATTTCTATCTCTCCCAAAAATCAGAGAACTATTTTAAAAAGTAGCGATTTGGATTTAATGGTGATTCTGAAACGCTCTGCTAAAAAAATGGATATCTTGGAGAACATTCAGAAAGCCAGAGAAAACCATACTGTGTTGAGCATGCGGCAAATACAAAATCTGCAGATTTTGCACAAGGAGTTAACTAGTCTCTATGAGCAGCGATATAAAAAGAAAGAGAAATATATGACAACAGTCAAACTCGAACATCTGACGGCCGCGGATAATCTGTACATTCAAATGGAACTTGAACGAAGTATGAATTGCACTATGCTAGCAAATCTGCTGAAGAATTTTCAGGAATTTTCAGATGAACAAACCATTGTAATGTTTGCAGATCCAGCATCTATAAGGCTCTTTAGCCGTTGTTTTGAATTGGGAAATATATACAATAGGACGGAAGTTTTAAATCTAACTTTTCAGGGATTACAGAATTCGTCAACATTATTAAGAGATCCCGATTCTTTTTCGATGGATACTTGGGAATATGATGTTAGAAATGAACTGGAAGGTAGAATGGTCGGTCTCGAAGAAGAAAAAAAGATATCTTTTTTTGAGCAATGGAAAAAAGTATATGAAGAAGAAATGGATAGTTGGTCGAATTGGATCTTTCCATTATTTATGTCTTGCTTTTGTGTTGTACTGAATGAAAATATTAGAAAGCAACAAATGACATCAAAAGAAGATGACGAAAAGGCAATGCAAATAATGTACATGAAATTGGCTGAATACATTAATAAAAAAGACCTCAAAATGGATACAATGGTGATAGACGATAGTCTTTTGGAGGAAGCTAAGAAAAGCTCAATTACAAAGAAAGTAATATCAAACTATATACTGAGTGCGATGCAAGAAAAGGATAGAATGTCGATTCCGGTAACAATAAAAGAAATCGATGAAATTATGCCGAAAGATCACAAGGATAGAGGGGAAAACTACTATTTGAACTATGCAATTATTCAATTTCTGAAAAGAAATCGTTGAGGACTAGTTCAAAAGATATGTACTAAAAAGAGAAAGTTTGGGACGCAATCCTACACTTCTGAAAAAATTTGAGCGTTAAATGCTCCCTAATATCAAGAAAATGGGAATTTTCAAGCAAAATTTTTTTGAAAGTGTAGGAACAAGAGACACATAATAGCTTTTTGACATAAATTCAGGGCGATCACGCAAGTGGTCGCCCTTTCTCTGTATCTGGTGTGATTTGACCTTCGGCAACATTATAGTAACCCACCAAAGGAGGATTTGCCGTTATGTTTGATTGCTATGACACTCTGATCACTCCAGAAGAAGTCGCTGATATGCTGGGATGCGGTATGAACACTACCTATAAGCTTTTGAAGTCTGGAAAGATAAAGGCCATGAGGATCGGCCGATCTTGGAGGATTCCTAAGAGAGCGGTACAGGAATATATTATACAAGAATCCCACCTGAAATCAGTTGGGTGGTAACATGAAAAAGCCCACATGGATGATGTTCCATGTGGGTTTTCTATTGCCTGAAAGTAGTGCTTGATGGAGTGATGTACATACGGGTAATCCAATGTTAATGCTAAATAATGTATAGAGCAGAAGGAAGGCGAAAGTTAATCTTTATTAATGACACTAACATTAGGATAAAGCGGCTGAATGGAATAGTTGTAGTACAAACAGTCGCACAAGAGCAGCCGAATGTGTAGTGTATATACATTTGGCTATTCTTGCTAGGAGGGGGAGGCGGATGCCGTCATAAATAATATTTTATTCTATAAATTCTCATCTATATTTTCAATGATATTAATTTATCTTTATGAAATATATGAATAGAAAGAAGGTGCTTATAATGGGAAATATCTTTAGTATACGATTGACAGATGAAGATAAAGCTCATTTACAACAGAGAATGAATGAAACTGGTAAAAATGCTACAGAAGTATTTAAGAGTGCAATTTATTTTACTGAAATAGATGCAGATCTTGTTGATGAAATTATATCTAATATTGGATATTATGCGAGTGAAAAAGATCTGGAAGGGATAAAAGAGGAGGTTCATAGATATGTGTTATATCGAACTCAAAAATGAGAAGTATGAAACTTTGGAAGATTTAAAACGGTTACTGCATTATATTCTTAGATTAGATAAAACAGCAGAAGATAGTCAAAGAGCGAATACTATAACAAATACCTTGGCAGGTTGTCAGCCAGCGATGATTCCCAATGAATATTTGTGTGATCCAAGTGCCGTTTATAACCTGATGCTTTTTGAAGTCAGGAGAAGACATAAAGGTATTCCGCAGTTTGCAAAACACCGCATTGTTTCCTTCGCAGCAACAGATTGTATTTTGCCACAGGATGTAGTATCTCTAGCAGAAAGAATAGCAAGTATCTATGCGAAGAACGGTTATATTACAGCCTATGGAATTCATGCGGATAGATTTAATGTACATATTCATTTTGCAGTTTGTGCGGTATCGTTTCAAACACAGAATATGTTTCATATTCAATGGAAAGCTGAACGGAAAATGCTTGAGATGGTAACAAATCAATGGAAATTTGAGTTTGACGAGATGCTTCAAAATAATATCCAAATGAGACAGTCAAGAGAAGCTGCATTGTATGGCGATGATATCGTTCGATACGGAAGCATTTCTCTGACAGCAAAAGGTCAAATGAATCAGAACAAAAAATCAAAGCGCAAATAAGAAGGGAGAATACAATGGATAAGTTTGATGAAAAAGTTATCGGTTACGAATCTACGAAAGAGATTCTGCGTCAGATTCTGGATATTCTAAAAAGACCGGAGGTTTATAAAAGAAAGGGCATTTCTATTCCAAGAGGGCTGCTGATGGAATCTGATCCTGGTCTTGGAAAAAGTCTGCTGGCATCTATCCTGATGGAAGAGTCCGAACGGAAGCCCTTTGTTTTTCGTAAAACCAGTCAGGAAAACAGTTTTCTGGATGAATTAAGGACTGTATTTGCTATGGCAAAGGAGGAAGCACCTAGTATACTGCTCCTAGAAGATTTGAACCTCTATGTAGAATCGAATTCTCCCTATGCGCCGGAATGGGCTTGTCTGCAAGCCTGTATTGATGATGCAAAGGATACAGATCTTTTTGTGATTGCTACTACTAACGATACAAGGTATATGCCACCATCCTTGTTGAGACCGGGTAGATTTGATTATGTGATCTATCTGCAACCTCCGATTGGAGAGAATGCAGAGAACATTGTCAGCTACTATCTCAGGGATAAAGATTTGGCAGAGGATGTACTGATTTCAGATATCGTCAAGGCTATGCCCAAGGTAAGCTGTGCTACACTGGAAACGGTAATGAACCTTGCTGCGCTGAATAGTGTCTATCAAGGTCATGAGCACATCCAGAAGGAAGATATCACAGAAGCTCTTCTTCAGGTGGTATATAAACTCCAAAAGACGGATAAGGAAACTGACTCCACAGAGTTGCAGAAGATTGCAGTACATGAAGCTGCCCATGCAGTGGTCGGAGAAGTTCTTCACCCCGGAAGCATTGGAATTGTCACGGTTCGCGGAAGCCAAGGTGTAATTGGT
>OGZO01003292.1_pt1 | contig 10400 bp, 4 predicted proteins | sample 1576721 | NCBI WGS metagenome assembly OGZO01 (sample SAMEA3541516, study PRJEB24748) | human gut metagenome | biome: human gut; feature: human-associated habitat; material: faeces | place: China | collected 2012 | reverse complement strand
TTCAACAATTATTTCGACTTGGCGGTGTCCAACATTCCGTTCGGTGACATTGCCGTGTTCGACGCGGAGTTTCAGCGGAGCGACTCTTTCGGCAGACGCTCCGCCCAGAAAACCATCCACAACTATTTCTTTCTCAAAGGACTGGATGCCGTGCGTGACGGCGGTATCGTGGCGTTCATCACCTCGCAAGGGGTATTGAATAGCACCAAGACCTCCGTGCGTAACGAGCTGTTCAGTCAGGCCAATCTGGTATCCGCGATACGCCTGCCCAACAACCTGTTCACGGACAACGCGGGCACGGAGGTGGGCAGTGACCTGATTGTCCTGCAAAAGAACCTCAGCAAGAAGGAAATGTCGCAGGACGAGCGGCTGATGACCGTGATACAGACGGACACGAAAACCGCCCTGACCGACAACGCCTATTTCATCCACCACCCGGAACGCATCGTGCATACGATGGCGAAACTTGACACAGACCCCTACGGGAAGCCCGCTATGGTTTATCTGCACGAGGGCAAGGCAGCAGGCATCGCCGGGGATTTGCGCCGTATGCTCGACGAGGATTTCCATTACAGGCTTGCCATGCGCTTGTATTCGGGTTCAATCCGGCAGGCAGGAACGGAAGAAAAAGTTGCCGTTCAAAATAAAGTAGAGCGTCCTGCCATAAAATTGGAAACAGTATCCTCGGCGCAGACGGTGGAAACTCCGACAGAAAAGCCGCAACCCGCAGATGAAAAGCCGGAGATAGAACCGCGCCCGCAATATTCCGCAGGCGTGCAGCTCACCCTGCTTGACCTCTGGGGGATGACGGAAGAGGTCAGCCAACCGAAAACCTCCAAAAAGAAAAAGACGGTGAAAAAGGCAGTTACGGCAAAGTCCACTCCGCCCAAACCGAAAGTCACGGTTACACCGACAGCTCCAACTGCAAAACCCGCAATGGAGAATAAGGAGGTGAAAGCGGAGAACACCGCCAAGCCTGCCGACCCGGACGACATCTATGCCACACTGGACTGGGATACCAATCCTCCCATCAACGGTTTCTATGAAATGATGATGGGTTTGACGCCGGAGCGTAGGAAAGAACTTCGGGAACTGGCAAGGCAGCATAACGAGAAACAAGTGGCGGAAAAGACGGAAGTGAAAGCCGTGCCGGAAACTTCCCGTGAGCAGCCACGACAGGAGGAAACACAGCCGGAGGCAGTCGCCGCACCTGCCGTTACAGATACCCCATCGGAAGCGGTGGGGACTTTCCTTTTCCCCGACATCGAAGCGGAAAAGCCGAAGGAGGAAGTCGTGGACCTTTCTCCGCGTGCCTACCACCGCACGCCGGAGATGCACCTGCGCGAAGGGTCGCTGGTGGCTGACCGGGGGCGTCATAACATCGGCTACCTGAAAGACATCACGCCATACGGGGCGACATTCCAGCCGCTCGACCTGAAAGGATACCAGAAGGAAAAGGCGTTGTTGTATGTGTCGCTGCGTGACGCCTACGAGCGTCTGTACCGTTATGAATCGCTCCGGCGCGAGGCAAATGTTCCGTGGCGAGAGCATCTGAATACCTGTTACGATGAGTTTGTCATGCGCTACGGCAACCTCAACGCCAAGCAGAACGTGAAGTTAGTGATGATGGATGCGGGCGGGCGCGACATCCTTTCGCTGGAACGGATGGAAAACGGAAAGTTCGTCAAGGCGGACATCTTCGAGCATCCTGTTTCCTTCGCGGTGGAGAGCCATGCCAACGTAGGCTCTCCCGAAGAAGCCCTGTCTGCGTCGCTCAACAAATATGGTACGGTCAATCTCGACTATATGCGGGAGATAACCGACAGCACGGCGGAGGATTTGCTCACTGCCCTGCAAGGGCGCATCTACTACAATCCGCTCGTGACCGGTTACGAAATCAAAGACCGTTTCATCGCCGGAAATGTCATAGAGAAAGCGGAACGCATAGAGGCATGGATGGGTGACAATCCCGAAAATGAGCGTATGCCGGAGGTGAAGCAGGCGTTGGAGGCTCTGAAAGATGCCGAGCCGCAGCGCATCGCCTTCGAGGATCTGGACTTCAATTTCGGGGAACGCTGGATTCCGACGGGTGTCTATGCCGCCTACATGAGCCGGCTGTTCGACACGGAGGTGAAAATCGCCTATTCCGCAAGCATGGACGAGTTTTCGGTGGTGTGCGGCTACCGCACCATGAAAATCACGGACGAGTTTCTGGTGAAGGGGTATTACCGGAACTATGACGGTATGCACCTCCTAAAACACGCCCTGCACAACACCTGCCCTGACATGATGAAGTCCATCGGCAAGGACGAGCATGGCAACGACATCAAGATGCGCGACAGCGAGGGAATACAACTCGCCAACGCCAAGATTGACGAGATACGAAACGGCTTCTCCGAATGGCTCGAAGAGCAGTCGCCGCAGTTCAAGGAGCGGCTTGTGACGATGTATAACCGCAAGTTCAACTGTTTCGTGCGCCCGCGCTACGACGGCTCCCATCAGACCTTTCCCGACCTCAACCTGAAAGGGCTGGCAAGCCGGGGTATCAAGAGCGTCTATCCCTCACAGATGGATTGCGTCTGGATGTTGAAACAGAACGGCGGCGGAATTTGCGACCACGAGGTGGGAACCGGTAAGACGCTGATAATGTGCATCGCCGCGCATGAGATGAAGCGTCTGAATTTGGCACACAAGCCGATGATTATCGGGCTGAAAGCCAACGTTGCGGAGATTGCAGCCACCTATCAGGCGGCATATCCCAACGCACGTATTCTGTACGCTTCGGAGAAGGACTTTTCGACCGCCAACCGTGTGCGCTTCTTCAATAATATAAAGAACAACGACTACGATTGTGTCATCATGTCGCACGACCAGTTCGGCAAGATACCGCAGTCGCCGGAGTTGCAGCAGCGCATCCTGCAAGCGGAGCTTGACACGGTGGAGGAAAACCTTGAAGTGCTGCGGCAGCAGGGCAAGAACGTGTCGCGGGCGATGCTGAAAGGATTGGAGAAACGCAAGCACAACCTTGTGGCGAAGTTGGAGAAAGTGGAACACGCCATCAAATCCCGCACGGATGACGTAGTGGACTTCAAGCAGATGGGCATCGACCACATCTTCATTGACGAGAGCCACCAATTCAAGAACTTGACTTTCAACACCCGGCATGACCGTGTGGCGGGGTTGGGAAACTCGGAGGGGAGCCAGAAAGCCCTGAATATGCTTTTTGCCATACGAACTATACAGGAGCGTACGGGCAAAGACTTAGGGGCTACGTTCCTGTCCGGCACGACCATTTCCAACAGTCTGACGGAACTGTACCTGCTCTTTAAGTACCTGCGCCCGAAGGAACTGGAACGGCAGGACATCCGCTGTTTCGATGCTTGGGCTGCCATCTTCGCCAAGAAGACGACCGATTTTGAGTTCAACGTAACGAACAATATCGTTCAGAAGGAGCGTTTTCGCTATTTCATCAAGGTGCCGGAGCTTGCCGCCTTTTACAACGAAATCACCGACTACCGCACGGCGGAGGACGTGGGTGTGGATCGTCCGCACAAGAACGAGATACTGCACCACATACCGCCTACACCCGACCAAGAGTATTTCATCAAACAACTGATGGAATTTGCCAAGACAGGTGACGCGACGTTGTTGGGCAGGTTGCCGCTGTCTGAAACGGAAGAGAAGGCTAAGATGCTCATCGCTACCGACTACGCGCGGAAGATGGCTTTGGATATGCGCATGATAGACCCCAATTACGAAGACCACTCCGACAACAAGGCGAGCCACTGCGCCAAAATGATAGCGGAGTATTACCACAAATACGATGCGCACAAAGGAACGCAGTTCGTGTTCTCCGACTTGGGTACATATCAGCCGGGGGAAGGATGGAACGTGTACAGCGAGATAAAACGCAAGTTGGTGGAGGATTACGGCATACCGGCAAGTGAGGTGCGCTTCATTCAGGAGTGTAAGACGGATAAGGCTCGTAAGGCGGTGATAGATGCCATGAACGCAGGGACAGTGCGAGTGCTGTTCGGCTCCACAAGTATGCTCGGAACGGGCGTGAATGCGCAGAAAAGATGCGTCGCCATCCATCACCTTGATACACCGTGGCGACCGTCCGACCTGCAACAGCGTGACGGACGGGGTGTTAGAGCCGGGAACGAGATTGCTAAGCATTTTGCCGAGAACAACGTGGATATCATCATCTACGCGGTGGAAAAGTCGCTGGACAGCTACAAGTTCAATCTGCTGCACTGCAAGCAGACGTTCATATCGCAGCTCAAAAGTGGAGCGATGGGCGCACGTACCATCGACGAGGGAGCAATGGACGAAAAATCGGGTATGAACTTCTCGGAGTATATGGCGTTGCTCTCCGGCAATACCGACCTTTTGGATAAGGCGAAATTAGAGAAGCGTATCGCCTCGCTCGAAGGGGAACGCAAGTCGTTCAACAAGGGCAAGCGCGATTCGGAGTTCAAGCTGGAATCCAAGACGGGAGAACTGCGCAACAACACGGCTTTCATCGAAGCCATGACGGAAGACTGGAACCGTTTTATTTCCGTTGTGCAGACTGATAAGGAAAGCATCCGCCTTAATCTTGTCAAGGTGGACGGCGTGGATTCAACGGATGAGAAGGTCATCGGTAAGCGTTTGCAGGAAATCGCCAAGAACGCCACGACTGGTGGACTGTACAAGGCTGTCGGGGAACTTTACGGCTTTCCGATAAAGGTGGTCAGCGAGAGGACACTCAAAGAAGGTCTGGAGTTCACCGACAACCGCTTCGTGGTGGAGGGGAACTACAAGTACACCTACAACAACGGGCATCTGGCGATGGCAGACCCGATTACTGCCGCACGAAACTTTCTGAACGCATTGGAGAGGATTCCGACCATCATCGACCAGTACAAGTCTAAGAACGAAGTGCTGGAAAAGGAGATTCCGCAGTTGCAGGAGATAGCGGGCAAGGTGTGGAAGAAGGAGGACGAGCTGAAACAGCTTAAGTCCGAACTCGCCGCACTGGACCGCAAGATACAGCTTGAGCTGGCTCCTCCGGATCAGGAAAACACGGAAGAGAACCGGCAAGGCAACGAGAAAAAACAGACGGAACAACAGCCGGAAAGCCCGCACGTGGACTTTGTACGCAGTCATTTAATTATAGGGAGACCCGGTTTATCGGAATCCAAAGGTGTAAAACTTTAATATCGAAGTCTTGACAGAAAAAGCCAGTGGTTGAATTTTTCACCACTGGCTTTAATTCTAATAATTTTTCAATCTAATATGACCGAATCTATAACGTTAAATCATAGATTATGTGTCTATTTGTGAAGAAAAAGACGTAACTTTGTATCAAAATCAAATAAGCATAACAATGGAACCATCTATATACAGTTTTTCACTTTATACCGCACTGCCGTTGATGTTATTCTTCGGCTTTTATTTTTTGTTTGCAAAGACTCCTGAAAAGAAAATTTTCAAGAATTATCTCCGCTCTCGACAGATTATGGGTATAGCTATGCTACTGCTTTCGGCAAACTATTCGGTACATTTCTTCTTTGGTATCCGATTCAAAAATGCGGATTCTGCCATATTGATGAACATGTCCACATACTTCCTGTGCTATTCTCTGTTCAGTTCGGCATTGATAATGTTGCTTGATCGTTTTTACATTACCAAACGGCGTGTGTGGACACATATCATTTTATGGATTATATTCTCAACTCTTTCCGGAGTTGTGTTGTTCCTGTTGCCAAGCGGAATCATGCAAAAAATCTCTTTATTTGCTTTAGCTGTCTGGTTAATCGTTTTTGGAGTCGTTTTAGCTCGCAGAGTCATAATTGCATATCGTAGAGCCATTCGGATTTTCAATGAAACTCAGGCGGATGATATAGGCGCATATATCGAATGGCTTTCCATATTCACTTATTGGGCTGTTATCTTCGGTGTCGGATGCGGATTGCTGACATTTCTGCCAGACAAATATGTTTTTATCTGGATTTTGTCGTCAATACCGTTCTACAGCTATCTTTTCTACAGCTATCAGAACTACCTGCTGTTCTATGAACAGGTGGAAAATGCGTTTGAGCAGGATATACAATCTGAAGAAGAACTTCTGACAAATTCGGGAACTGAACCCGAAATGGTTTCAGAAGAGGAAGTTCCAGTGTCCTATACAGAAATTATAGAGAAAGTGGCCAACTGGATAAAGACAGACGGCTATGTCCAGCAGGGACTTACCATAAAAGAACTGTCCGAAATACTTCATACGAACCGTACCTATCTTTCCGCTTATATCAAGACTACGTATAAAATGACATTCCGCGAATGGATAACCGGTCTCCGGTTGGAGTATGCGAAAAACATACTGAAGGAGCATCCGGAAATCAATATACAGAAGCTGGCTGAGTCTTCCGGTTTTCTTTCCCGCAGTAACTTTATCAAATCATTTACAGAGAAGGAAGGATGTACGCCTGGCAAGTGGAAAAAAGCAAATCTGGAATAATTTGTGTGGTAAAAAGCCGATGAAAAAGGTCTCAGAAGCTCATTTTCAAAAAGTGCTCAAGCGACAAAAAAGTGCTAATTCGACAAAAAAAAGTGCTCAAACGACAATTTGAAAAGTGCTCAAACGACAATTTTTATAAAACGCTGTATTTTAACAGAAAAAGTTTTTGTAATATTTTGGGCGCTGAATGGCATTTATTACCTTTGGAGAAGACAAAGATAATAAATTCAAGTTTATATGAGCAGAAAAATCACTTTTCTCACCCTGTTTCTGTGGCTGATGACGGTAACTTTTCCTGTCATTGCGCAGCAGAAAGCAGACACGACCTACACCTTCCGGTTCGTTCCGCAGAAGGACATGTTCTACGTGCCTTGGAATGGCAATGACACGGAACTTGCCCGTCTGTTGGAATGTATCGAAAACAACAAAACCACAATTCTTGACGGCAGGCTGCCGCTGCTGGTTGACGGCTACTGTAATTCACTGGGCAGTGAAGCCGAGAACCTTGCCACGGCGAAGATCCGTGCCAACCGTGTGAAATCCGAACTGATTATCCGTGCGGAAATAAAAGAGGAGAATTTCATTACCCGCAACCATGCGACTGAGGGTGATTTTGTCACCGTGCGCCTGACGGTACCGGTAAAGGGAACTGCCGCGACGGATGCGGAAGCACGACGCAAGGCGGAAGCCGAACGACTGGAAGCCGAGAAGCGTGCCGAACAGGAACGGCTTGCCGAAGAGCAGCGCAAGGCGGAAGAAGCCCGACTTGCCGCTGAAAAGGCAGAAGCCGAGAAAGCCGCTCAACAAAATACACTTGCCGACACGCCGTCGGAAACCAAAATCACAACTGATTATCATCTCTCCCTGCGTGCCAACCTGCTGCGCTGGGCTACCCTGACACCCGACCTTGGCGTGGAATGGCGCATCTGCCCATCGTGGGGCATTGCCGTAAACGGCTCGTGGACTTCATGGACGTGGAGCGACAAGGACCGCCGCTATGCACTCTGGGAAGTGGCTCCGGAAGTGCGTTACTATATGGGTGAGAAGAAAGCCTGGTATCTGGGCGCGCTGTTCAAGGCCGGACAGTTCAACTACAAGTTCTCCGAAGCAGGCAAGCAGGGCGACCTGATGGGTGGCGGCATCACCGCCGGCTATCAGCTGCGGCTGAACAAGGCACTGGCTCTTGATTTCAACCTCGGTCTGGGCTACCTGAATGCCGACTATGAGAAATATGAGGTCATCGACGGCGTGCGTGTACGCCGCGGCAACGAAACAAAGGACTGGTGGGGCCCCATCAATGCCGGTGTGACATTGGTATGGAAGTTATTCTAACACGGAGGAATAGAATATGAAAGCAAGACAATATATAAATATGATGGGAATGGCAGCCGCCGTGCTGCTCTCTTCCTGCGTGAAGGACACGCTTTATGACACGCCGCATCCCGACTATGGGAAGATTGCGGTGACAGCCGACTGGTCGGCACGCGGTGAGGGTATCGACATACCTACCACATGGACGGTTACCATGGGTGACTATACGGGTACGGAGACTTCCGCCACCCATGCCCCCAACCATCTGTTTGCTCCAGGCAGCTACACCCTTGCGGTGTGGAACCCTGCTGAAGGAATCATGGTAAATGGTACCACCGCCACCATTGCCGCAGCCACGGGAAACCGGGCAGGAACGGATGCCTTTGTGAACAATGCCCCGGGATGGTTCTTCACCTATACGAAACAGGTGAGCATCGAGAAAGACAAGGACTATCCGCTGACCGCCGCAATGAAGCAGCAGGTACGCGAACTGACGCTTGTCGTCAAACCGACGGGTGATGCCGCCGGACGCATCACGGAGATTGTTGCCCATCTGACGGGTGCAGCCGGAACACTCGATTTCGCTACCGATACCTACGGAGCCGCTTCAAACGTCGTGCTGCCCTTCACCAAGATTACCGAAGGTGACGATGCCGGCAAGTGGAAAGCCACGGTGCGGCTGCTGGGTGTGACCGGCACGGAACAACTGCTGACGGGTGAAATCCGCTATGCTGACGGCAACCCGAGCCCCACCACGCTGAAAAGCGACCTCACGGAAGCCCTCAAGGATTTCAACACCGGAAAGGGCAAATCGCTGACCCTCGGCGGAACACTGGTTGAGACTCCCGAAGGCATGGAAGTGGACGGAGCCGAAATCAACGGCTGGGAAGAAGTGAAAGGTGATGATGTAAATGCTGATTTGTAAATAATAAAATTATAGATATAATGAAGACAAGATTTTTTGCACTTGCAGCGCTCACCCTCGCACTGGTAGCCTGCAACAACGACAACGAGAACCTGAACGGTGACCCCGTGGCCGCCCAGTTTACCGCCGACATCGCCCCCGCCACCCGCGCCAGCGGAACCACCTGGACTGCCGGCGACCGTATCGGCATCACCGACATCGGCAACGATTCCCAGTACGGCAACGTGCCTTTCATCCTGAAAAACGGGAAATTTGAGGCAGAAGGAAAGGTTATCTATATCGAAGATACAAAGACCCATACTTTCCGCGCCTACTATCCGTACAACGCGGTGGGAGGCATCCTCACAGCCACGACCGATGCCACGGCGCAGCAGAACCAGCCTGCCATCGACTTCCTCTTTGCTTCAGGAGCCACGGGAGACAAAAACAACCCGGTAGTAAGCTTCACCGACAAAACCGCCAAAGGCGGTGAAGACAACTCCTTCCACCACCGCATGAGCCAGATAACCCTTACCTTCGAGGCGGGCGACGGCGTGAATTTCAGCGTGGTCAAGCCTGAACGTTACACGCTGGACGGATTGTTACTCACCGGTACGTTCAACACGGCCGACGGTATTGCCACCGCAGACAACGGGGCACAGACCGGAGAACTGGCCATGAATTTGGCAGACGGCGTTCTCACGTCATCGATCATCCTCTTCCCGCAGACAGTTGCATCCCTGCCGTTGGTTGTGAATTACAAAGGTCAGGAATATCATGCCACACTCACCGTGCCCGAAGGCGCACTGCTGGCGGGCAACAACTACACCTATACCGTCAAGGTACGCAACAAAGTCCTTGAAGTCAGCGAAGCCACCATTGCAAAGTGGAACGATATAGACGGCGGAGAAGTGGGCGCTGACCTGTAGGATGTTAATAATTAATCGATTAGAATAAAGAATTATGAGACATAGATTATTTATCCCCGCAGCCACCGCACTGCTGTTCGCCCTCGCCGCCTGCACGCAGGACGAACTTGCTGGCGATAACCGTCTGCCCGAAGGTGAATACCCCGTCGTCATCCGTGCCACCGGATTGTCCGTAGAAGCAACGCCGCTGGCAGCCCCTTCCACCCGTGCCGCTGTGGACGGCGACTGGCAGGGCGTCACTTCCGTGGCACTCAAGATGGGCGACGCTGTAAAGGAATACACCGTTACGGCTTCTACCGATTTCAAGAGTGCCACGCTCTCACGTGAGAACGACCCGCACTACTGGACCAGCCGCGACCCGATTACCGTATCGGCATTCCTCCGGCAGGACCGGTTCCACACCGCCACCCATCACAGTGTGAAATCCGGCCTGGACCTTCTGGTCCGGGATACTCTGGTACCCTGGCGGGGGCGGGTGCTCCACTTCTCCATGGCCCTGAACCTGAAGGAATATGTGGATATGGACATTGCCCGGAACGATCTGATCTTCCGGGAAGCCGCCGCCAATGACGCGATTGCCATCGGTCTCCGGGAAGAAGATCCGGACCTGGGGATCCAAAAAATGATCATCCAACTGGCGGAAAACATGGGAGCGGAACGGTTCTACATTTTTGAGGAAGGCCCCGATGACACGGTGAGTATCCAGCAGGATGCGGAGCTTGAGCGCACCGTTCTGGCTGCGCACCTTGCAGCT
>OGZO01003284.1_pt1 | contig 10422 bp, 5 predicted proteins | sample 1576721 | NCBI WGS metagenome assembly OGZO01 (sample SAMEA3541516, study PRJEB24748) | human gut metagenome | biome: human gut; feature: human-associated habitat; material: faeces | place: China | collected 2012 | reverse complement strand
AAGCTCTATTTGTTTAATATCTGATATTAGGCATTGTTCCGTTGTCTCTAAAGGCCGGAGATACAAAAAGCTCCTGCTGCACCTCACGCTGGGTCACCTTCAGAGTAGGAATGTCACCGGCCGCGACTTCCATTCCGTATTGGTCCTCTGGCACAAGCACGCCGGTCACGGTCTGCTCCGCCGGGTTCTCCGGGTCGTATTCGTCCATATTCCAAAGCACCGGCGTATCCACCTCTGTGCCGGATTCCATAGTCACCTTCACCGTCTGGGGATGAGGGGATTCCTCCAGGCTGGTTCCCTTGCGGACCGTAATGGCTTTTTCCTCAATCGACTCGATTTTGCATCCCTCTAAATGGAAATTGACGCAATATACCGCAGTATCGCCGTTTTCAGCGATTACCGTGATTTCCGCCGTGCCCGGCAGTGAGGATGCCTGGGTTACCCGCACCTGAGCGGACGAATCCGCTGCTTGGGCTGTCACTTCCGGCGCCGCCTGGTTTATGCTCTCCTGGGGCACGTCATACTCATACTCTAAGGTATCGCCGTCAAACCCCTCCAGCGGTGTTCCGCCGATGGAAATGGAGGACAGCTTCGTATTCCCGGACGGCCGGGCGCTGCCGGCATAATAGTTCGAGCTGATATCGCCGATCAGCACTGAATTCGCCTGGTTTCCGCTGTGATAGGAAAAAACAGAAAAGCTGCCGCTTGAAACTGTTCCGGAATAGGAATGGTCAATGCTCCACTCCGCGGGTTCCTTTTCCTGTTCGTTCCAAATCTTGGCGCAAATACGGTTCTCTCCGCCGTCCTGGCCCTCCAGCGTCATGATCTTCAAATGATACCAAGCGCCTGGCAATATGGACACAGGAGCGCCCCCCTGGGTATCCTGAGGGGCTTCTCCTGGCTTCTGGATCCGAACCGACAGGGTTCCTCCATTCGCTGGGGAAACACCGACCGCGGCGTATTCGTCTAATCCTGTTCCCACCGGCGCCACGTAAACGCCGTCGGTCAGTTCTGCCGCCTCAAAGTCCTCCGCGAATTTTATCTTCAGCTGCGCGATATTGTTCTGGTAATTGTAATTCACATACTGAATACCGCTGAAGCCCTCCGCCTGTGAGGATAGGCGCACCACGTTTTCCTCTTGCAGCTCGGCCTTTTTATCGTCTGTCCCGCTCCCATCCTGGATCAGGTCGACCTTGTCGAAAAAGCCGGCGGCGCCGTCAGCCGAGGCGTTGAAGTCCTGTTGGAAAACCGTCTCGTCCTCGTTTTTCGTCAGCTGGATGTTATCCAAAGAAACGCTGACCGCAGACTCCGCGTTGTTCTGATAGGTATACACCGCCAGCCCGCCGTCTCCGGACAGGGAATAGCTGTGCTCCTGCGTCCATTCCTCCGGCTCTGGGTCGTTCCGGTTCCAGATTTTATACGAGATTTTAGTACCGCTTGTTTTCACCTTCAGGCGGTACCAGGTATCTGAGGAAAAGTCAAATGCTACTGTGCCGGCATTCACTGAGCTTGCCTGTGCATAAACTGCGCTGATATGGGGCTGAATTACAACCGCCGCAAAGGTTTTATCGTACTCCACACAGTAGGGGCTGACATACAAGCCCTCATATCCATGCGTCATATGGTTCGTATCGTTGAACCGGAAATCCATAGTCAATTCCGACTGCTGGAACCGCTCGTTTTTCAAGGTAAACCCTACATGGCCCTGTGTCGAGGACGACATCGTCAGGATTCCCTCCGATTCCACTGCCTGGGTCTTATCGCTGCCGCCTGTTGAAAGTAATTTCAGGTCTCCGGTTTCGGCAATCTGGCCCAATGGCAAGCTGTCAAAATCGCTGCTTAACGTGCCGGAAGCGGCGGCCTGGGCCGACAACACCGGCAGCGAGCTCAGCGTCATTAAGCCCGCTAACGCGCATGCGCACGTCTTAACCAGCACCTTCTTTATCGATTTCATCTTTCCATCCCTTTCTATTTTTTCACCCGCCTATTCCGAGGACATCGGAATAGGCGGGTTTTTATTATGGAGCTATATCGAGAAAGGATATTTTAACCAAGCCGTCTTCTTCTAATAATAAGGGCAATCGCAATGCCTAAGCCGCTGAGCAGGATCAGTACGATAGCAACGCCGACATAAGGCGCCATGGAATCTCCAGTTTGGATATTCTGATCGTCCTGGCTTCCGCTGCCGCTCTGAGTGTCATCAGGCTGGCTGCTGGATTGGTTATCATCAGGCTTGCCGGATTCTCCGGGCTGTTCCGAAGAAGCGATATCCTCTTTCACAGTGATCTTAAAGGAAACCGTCTCGCCCTGATAGGTCACAGTAACGGTCTTTTCTCCCGCAGCAGCAGAATCAAAGCCGCTTACCTCATAATCCGTTACCTCTTGGTAGCTGCCGTCGCTGTAATGCGCAATTACTACCAAGCCGGTCAGATCCAGTTCCTCGCCGATCTTATACTCGGTCTTGTTCGGGCCGCTCACAGTGATGGATTCCAAAGTCACCACTGGCTTTTCGGTTTCCTTCACGGTTACCTTAAAGGCCGCGGTCTTGTCCTGATAGGTCACGGTAATGGTCTTTTCTCCCGCAGTGGAGGAATCAAAGCCACTGACTTCATAGCCGGTTACTGTGGCTTCATCGCCTGTGCTGTAATGAGCGGTTACCACCAGGCCAGTCAGATCCAGTTTCTCGCCGATCTTATACTCGGTCTTGTTCGGGCCGCTCACCGTGATGGATTCCAAGGTCACTACAGGCGCGGCTTCCTTCACGTTCACCGTAAAGGTCGTGGTTTTGTCCTGATAGGTTACGGTGATGGTCTTTTCTCCCGCGGTGGAAGAATCAAACTTGCTGACCTCATAATCTCCAGCTGACAATACCTTCTCGTTTCCGTCGCTGTAATGAGCGGTTACCACCAGTCCAGTCAGATCCAGCTCGTCGCCGATCTCATACTCAGTCTTGGTCGGGCCGCTCACCGTGATGGATTCCAGAGTGACCTCGGGTTTCTCACTGTATTTTTCGTTCAGATAAGCATTAATCTGCTGAATTTCGACCAGACCCAAAGCGCGGTTATAAATCATAATTTCGGCTACGTCGCTTTGATTGTACCAATTCTCAGAGTGGCTTCCTACCGGATATCTTCCTATGTATCCAATATCGTCTTTTACGTTTGTAAATACTGCGGCGCCATTGTCTCTATTCATTACTTGCTGGTCTCCAACATAAATAGTCTCACTGGCGCCATTTTTTACGACCATCGTGGTGCTGAAGCTATCGCCAATATTTTCCGGACGCTCATACAGCATAAACCCGCCGTTATCCGCGGAGCTTCCGCTGCCAAATCTCGCGTTAATATTGCTTTGGGTCGGCGTTACGACAAATTTGCTCCAGCCAGCGCCGTACTCATGGAAATAAAGCAGCGGGATATTGTCTCCACCCATCGTATCGGAACGGTCGGATTTGCTGGAAGATACGATCACAACTGTGGCTTCCGCTGTCTGATCAAGATTGTCAAAAGGAAATTGCATACCGTCTGACGTGCCGTTAAAGCGGACGACCGGTTTTCCGTTATATCCGTCTTCAACCAGTGTAGGCGACGTCAAGTTTTCCCCAGCTTGAGGATTCTGCGCGATAGTCGCGTTGTTTCCGTTGCCTGAATTATCTTTCCAAACGCTGATTCTTCCATCCTGGCCAAGCTCAACGCCTTCATCTGCCTTCAGCCAAAGATTTAAGTCTTCATCCGGAATTTCGGTAATGGCTTCTCTCAGGCCATCAATTGCGTTGACCAATTCCTGATAAGCGGTTTTTACCTCTTCATAAGAACAATTTCCCTCTACGACAGAAGCTTTCACTTCCAGCGCTTTGTTATACTTCTCTTGGAGGTTGTTCAAGCTGGTCTCGCTGTACTTGTCCTCCGCTCCGTCTTCATTCAGAATCTCCGACGCATTGTCCAGCGCAGGATTCAGAGCGCTCAGATAAGCCTTCTGCATCATATACACCTGCAGCTGGGCAATCTCCTCCTCTGACAGCGCGCGGTCGTAAATCAAAATTTCTGAGATGCCGCCTTTGAAATACCCGGGGGCTCCGCTCGCCGTATAGCCTACCGTCATGATATCGGAGGTGTTCGCTATTTTTTCATTCTTTCCAGTCTCGGTCTTAACCAATTTTCCCGCGTCGTATAAATATTCCGTTGTGCCGTCCTTTACCATGGCGGTCATGATAAAGTCGCTATTTCTCTCGGATCTGTACTCTCTAATGTAGTTATCTGTTTGACCACTGCCAAAGCGGGCGGCGACATATCCTCCGTAGGACGACAAATAGACAGACCCCCATCCGGCGGTTTCACCGAAATACAGCGTACTTCTAGTATCGCCCCAGCTATTATCAGGGTCTTCGCCTGTATAGGAGCTGAACGCCAATATGGTCAATTCGCTTTTCCCGTTTAAATCCAAACCGCTGTCGAAAGCCATTTGATTTGAGGTTCCATCGAATTCCACATAGTTCATGCCTAATTCGGTCGTTTTCAAGGTGGGCTGCTTGCTCTCGTCAGTCTGGACAAGCGTCTGCTCGCCTACCTCATTAGCCCATTGAGAAATCTTTTCCCCGCCGGCAGCCTCGATGGAGTCCGCGTTGAATCTGGCCAGCATGCCGTCGGTGACCGGAATCTCGCTGGAGGATACGGTCAGGACAGCCGCGGACGGTTCGCTGACAGCGCTGTCCTTTACCAGATACAGCACATAACGTCCCGACGCTTTCGGCGCAAGGATAGAGGCAGGATTGATCTCCGCGGATTTGGTCATGGTATCGCTCTCGGCCAGCTGCGCGGCGTCTGATATTTCCTCGCCTTCAGGGACAAACCAGGCTATCGCGTCGCTGCCGCACTGCGTCAGGGCTACCTCCTCAGAGGGATTGCTGACAGTGTTTTTGCTGAAGGTTTTGTCTACGTCGGTAATATACGTGCTGAAGTGAATCGTAGATTCCGCATTGGTCAGGTCGGTAAGGGTTAAGGTATACTCGCCCTCTTCGGGAATTTTATGACCGGAGCTGATTTCCTCGCCGTTGAGCAAGGCCTTGGAAAGATACTCGGTTTTTAATTCTACCTTAAAGGGCTTAAGCTGGCTGGTCTGATAACGGCCGCCTTCCTCTACGTTTTCAGTTAGGCTTACTCCGGAAACAATGATCTCGCCCTTGGAGGCTTGAGATACTTCTTGGCCGTTCACAAGATACAGCTTATAATTTCCCGCTTCAGAAGGAGCCTTGATTTTTCCGTCTGCCGCTTTGGTCATCGTATTACCCTCGGTAAACTCTTGGGTACCTTCCGGTGCCAACCAAATCTCGCTCTGAAGATAGGACTGGTCGACTTTAAAGTCCAGCTCCTGCTCCGGCGCAACATAAAATTTTGTTGAAAGCAGTTCATCCTGCATGTTATACAAGGACTCTGGCACGCGGGCTAAATACTCGTCGCCCGGTCCGGCGTTCGCCAGAATCTCGAATACATCAAGTCCCCAGATTCCTTTCTCGCTGGTATGGGCGTTGGTCACTACCGTGCCTGGTTCCATATTTCCGGTGGTGGTGTAACTAGCGGATGTGGAATAGTTATCATTCCATACATTATCGCCCTTGTTTCCCCAGTTTCCGCAGTCCACACAGGTTAGGTCAGTGGGGATTTCAATCACATTTCTTTCACCAAGGACATGCTTGGTTCCCTCATCCACATGGATGCCTCTGATATGGTACGGATCCGTGCCGGGGGTTCCGATGGAATCGATATAGTTTTCACTGATAATTGTATCGGGCATATCCCCAAGCGTGTAAATAGCGCCGGCATCGCCCAAAATGGTAATCGTATTGCGGAATACATTATTCGCGATCGTATTGTCGTGGGTTGTTGTCATTGGCTCGCCCGGTACTCCGGAGCCGCTGGAGCCATCCATGTTCCACCAGCCCCAGCCAAGGCTCAGACCCGCATACGGCGTATTCTGAAGATAATTGTACTGGTAGGTTATGTGCGCTCCCAGGAAAATCATAACGCCGGCATCGCCCCAGAACATCTTACTGGTATCGCTGAGGAAATTATTCGTTACAGTAAGATATTCGCATGCGCCTTCTACACCGACGTCGTACTTCTCTTTGTCGCTGAACTGGCCTTTATTGCTCCCCTTGTCGCCGATATAAACATGCTGGGGATGTCCTATCAGAATGGAGGAGCCGGCCAAATCATAAATGATGTTGCCGTTCACTACGGTGTTAGTGACATCGTTGACTAAAGATAAGCCGTCATTTCCCGTATGGCAAATAGTGTTGTTTTCAAAGGCCAGGTTTGTGGCGGAGCTGGCCATCACCGCGCCGGGGCCTACGTCATAGGCGCGATAAATATACGGATGCCAGTTTCCGTCGGCGTAAGCGGTAATACCCGCCGCGCCCTGTACGGTGGCTCTGCCGTAGGAGCCTTCCACCTCATACAGGTTCCAGTCCGTATGGGCAAAGGTCAAGCCCTCAAAGGCAATATCATGCACACGGCTGCTGGTGCTTTCACCCTGGAGATTCACTAAGGTTTCCAGCTCGGGGGCAATGACCTCAGCGTTTTCCAGGTTTTCCCCTTCTCTGGGATAGTAGTACAAGCGTTTCTCGGTTTTGTCGAAATAAAATTCTCCCGGCTCGTCAAGCCATTCAAACACATTATAGACCATCTGGTCGCCGCTTGTTTTATAGTAGTTATTCCAGCTGGGCTGCTGCGCGATCGCTCCGTAAGGCATCTGCAGATTCGCGGAAATCTCGTTGTTGCCAATGTCCACCAGCTCATCCACACAGACAATCGCCGTATTCCAGGTTGTCTGGGTCATCAGCTCGATATCGTCAGGATTTCGTGTATCAAGAGGGATATCACCCTTGGTGAATTTGGTTCCAAGAGAATTATCCCCGCTCTTCCACGCCCAGGTATCATTCTGATCGATATGATAGGTTCCATAGCCTCCATTGCCCCACAATTTCTTTGACGTCATATAGGCCCGCTCGCCGTTTACATAAAGGGCTCTCAGCTTTTCATCGCGCTGATACTCTATACTATAGATCCCGCCGCCTTCCTCCTGCCAATCTCCTTCTATGAGACGGCCGCCGCTGATTACTGGATTGGTTTCTTCGGCGGCTTTGTAATAAATGGTGCACTCGTCGCTGCCAGAATCTTCCGGCGTAAACTCTATGGTATTTTCCAGGAAATAAGTGCCGTCCGCAATTTCCACCACAATATCGCCGCCAGTTTTTGGCAAGTCGCGGACTTTCTCTTTCGCTTTTTCAATCGTAGCGAAAGGATTGTCCTGAGTACCGTCACCGGTATTATCGTTTCCCGCAGTAGAAACATAAAGCGTATGCGCTACATTTCTGCTCTCAGCGCCGGAATTATCCGGCAGCGCGGAAGCTGTCATCGTTGTCGGCAGGCTGCTCAACAAAACCAGGGCAGCCAACACTCCACTCAATGCCTTTTTCATAAGAGTCCTCCTTTTGTTTTAGATTTCTTGAAAGCATATCATGGCGGATTAATAGGAGGAATAAAAGTTGAAAAACGTTTTTTCAATTCGTTATAAAATCTTTATCATCTATTCCTTATTGATCATCTGCATTTTGCTTTTCACCTCAGTGATTACCAATCAAATGACTAGTAACACCAGCGTAGAAAATGCGGTAGAAACCAGCGAGCGGGAATTGGCTTTAATTATTAATAATCTAGATGCAAAAATCACTCATATTTACGACTATGCTACAACTGTAGCCGTTAATCCAGATGTAATCGCAATGCTAAAGAAATATAAAACTCCTCCTCAGACTGCTTCGGCTCAGTATCAACTGCGCACCACATTAAGTAAATCGGTAAATTCCATTTTAGGAATCAACCGTAATGTGGCAATGTGGGATCTTGTGGCTTTAGACAATAAGTTCTTTGGCGCCAGCGGATACAATTTAACACCTACTATTTTAGCCTTAGGGACTGACTACTTTACTCATACCAATCAGAAAAACAGTTGTGTGATTCAAGGGCCTTATCTTGTAAAAGAAAATTTCCCCAACAATCCTGTGGTTCCCAAAATGGCGGTTACAAAATCCGTTGTCGACTTAGAAAATCTAGAGACAATCGGATATGTCGCCTTTTTTGTCAATGAAAGCTCTTTTGCCGCCATCTTTGAAAAAAATATGCCTCCTGACACACAAACTAATTTCTATGTATTAAACGAAAACAACATTGTGTTATCCTCTTCAGAAAAGGACTTGATTGGCACTGATTTTTCCATCGGAGAACATATTTCTTCGGAAAGATATAATGAATTATGCCAAACCGGAAATATGATTCTGCCTGGAACAGGCGGTAACGCAGATATCCTTTATACCGCAAAAATTTATGAGGGCACGAACTGGCGTGTCATAAATGCAGTTCCGCTGAACTCTTTATTACAAGGGCAGGAAGCAGTCAACCGTTTTACGCTCATGATTGGGATTCTTGCTTGTGTTATAACTTTGGTTCTATCTTTTTGGGTTTCTTACACAATTTCCAAGCCAATTCATACTCTTTCAAACGCAATGGCACGGGTATCCAAGGGAGATTTAAATCAAACTGTCATTACCCATTCCAAAGACGAAATGGCTATCCTTTATACGGGATTTAACAACCTAACAAAAAAAGTCCGCGCATTGCTGGATGAGGTTTATCAAAAGCAGGAAGAAAAAAATCCAAGCAGAAGAAGACTTGATATAGACTAAACGTATCCCCGGAAGAATTCTTCCGGGGATTAAATCCTTAGTGGATGTAGATCTGAATGAGACTGCGAGCGAAGCGATCTCCGCAATGGCTGTATTCTATCGAATTTCATTGAATAACGGCAACGATATTATTTCGATACAAAACGAATTGGAACTGTGCCGGCAGTATCTATACATTCAAAAGTTACGTTACCAAGAATACTTAGATTACCGGATAGAAAAATGTGAGGGCACGGAAAATTGGTGTATTTCCAAATTAACTCTTCAACCAATCTTAGAAAATGCAATTTACCACGGAATTAAGGAAAAACATACCAAGGGATTAATCGTGATACAATTAAAAAATTTCGAAGATCATCTGATCTTTAGTGTTATTGACAATGGCGTGGGAATGGATTCTGAAACACTAAAAAATCTGCAGAACAGTCTTGGTGCTTCGTGCGAAAACGAACATCTTCGCTCTTTTGGCCTAAGCAGCGTAAATCGGCGCATACAACTGCTGTTTGGAAAAGAGTACGGTATTAGAATTGAAAGTGTTCTACATCATTACACTAAGGTTATGCTGACAATTCCTAAGGAACCATATTTTCCGTCAATTAAATAAAAGGTTATTATCTGAAAAGAGGTTGCGATATGAAAAATGTTTTATTAATTGATGATGAATTCTTTTTTCGTAAAGCGATTCACCACTATTTTCAAGATTTTAATTCTGAATTCATGATTTGTGGTGAGGCTAATAACGGCCGCGACGGACTGCGGTTGATTCAAGAATTAAAACCTGATATCGCTTTAGTTGATATTACTATGCCATTAATGGATGGAATCCAAATGGTAGAATCTGCCCGGGCGCAAGGGCTTCAAACCAAAATGGTGATTCTGACCGGATATAGTGAATTTGAGTATGCTCAGAAAGCCATTCGTTTGGGAGTTCAAGATTATTTATTAAAACCTATCCGTCCTTCTGACTTATACAACTGCCTAATCAAGCTATCATCTAAAATAGATTATGAAAACAATCAAAAAGACTATCACTCCCAAATATTAGATAAAAACTTTCGTCTAAATCCTGTTATTCAAGAGTATTTTGCGGAAGAATTAATTAAAAAGGAAACGGATTGGGGAAAAATCAAGCATTTTTCTCAGGACATTCCCTTTTCTTTAGAAAATTCATCCTACTGCGTTATATTATGCGATATCTATCCCGATCCCTTAGGGCCTTGGTCTATCAATGATCAGCAATTGTATCTTTATTCCGCCAGGAATATATTAGCGGAGTTATTCAGCGCCTCCTTTGACTGTATTATTGGAGTCAATGAAAATCAAACGCTTTTTCTTGTGTTAGGATCTAACCTGCTGCCGCAAGACTTATATGGCCGAATCGAACCGATTTTAAAACAGTTTGCTCAAATTGCTGAAGAAAATCTAAAGTATTCTGTTCTTCTGTGTTCCGGCTCCTGCTATTCCCAAGTAAAACAATTGGCACATTCTTATCAGGAAGCTAGATGTGTTGAAAAATACCAAGCTTTACATCATGCACGCGGATTCTTCTGTTACCATGAATCTGACTTTTCCAGCCAGGCCGAATATATTTTTTCTGATGAAAAGCGGCACCATCTTTCAAATCGCCAAGTCGCAAAGTATATTGCCGAATTCGGAAGAAAACGTCTTTTTATCTGACGGAA
>OGZO01003282.1_pt1 | contig 10428 bp, 9 predicted proteins | sample 1576721 | NCBI WGS metagenome assembly OGZO01 (sample SAMEA3541516, study PRJEB24748) | human gut metagenome | biome: human gut; feature: human-associated habitat; material: faeces | place: China | collected 2012 | reverse complement strand
AGAAAAAAGGCTGCTTTCCTGCATTTGGGGGCGAATGCCTTCCCGCCCTGTGCAGCAAAAAAGAGCACCCGCGCCTGCCGGAGCGGATGCCCTGTGAATGCTGATTCGGTTTTGGCCCAAACCTTAGTTTTTAGCGGTCAGGCTGAAGGTGCTCAGGGTCTGGAAGGTGGTCACGATAACATTGATGTTGTTGACGATGGAACTGCCTGCGGAGAACACGCGGGCGATGTAGTTGAACAGCTTGCCAACGTTCAGGAACACGTCCCAAGCGGTAGCCTCGGTGGTTGCGCCACCCTGCAGGTACACCATTTCGTTCTCATCGATCGCAGCAAAGTTAGCGGGCATTTTGATCTCATTGTTCATCATAACGGGGATTCCTCTCTTTCAAATCAATCTATACTTACCGTCTGCACCAAACCAAGTGCACCGGCACCAGAACCAGACCGTGGTTCCTCCGACAGGAACGGACAGGGGCACGAGTTCCGCATTCCCTCCGGAATTGTTCCATATATAGGTTATACGATAAATATTCGGATTTGTCAATCGAATTTCCGGAATTTTTACCATTCTGAGCCAAAAGTGGATACCCACAGCGCGGAGCACCTGCCATTTCGACAGCTTTCCACAAAATATCCGCTGCCGCACGATTCCCGGGCACGAAAAACGCCTTCGTCTGTACAGCAGCACACAGATCCGTTCCACCCTGCGGCATTTCCCGGGCAAAAATCCGGCAAAAAATGCCCCCGCGCCCCCTACACAAACCGGAGCGGTTGTGCTATGATAAGGCTGAAAAATCGGTTTGGCAAAGCCAACCGCAAGGAGATGTCTTGGATGTCTGATCTGATGGAAACATTACGGCAGGAGGGCATCAGCCCTGACCTGCTGCGTGCTGTAGAAGAATACCGCGCCGCCCACGCTCTGCCCGAGGCCCTGCGCCCCCGCATCCCCGTTTCCGGCTTTACCTATTATGGCCGGGAGGTCTGGGAGCAGGCACTGGCGGCCCTGCTCTGCGGCGAAAACCTGCTGCTGGCCGGCGGCAAGGCCACCGGCAAAAATGTGCTGGCCGAGAATCTTGCCGCCGCTTTTGGCCGCCCCGCATGGGACATCTCGTTCCATGTGAACATGGATGCAGCCTCCCTCATCGGCATGGACACCTTTGTGGATGGGGCGGTCACCTTCCGGCCCGGGCCGGTCTACCGCTGTGCCCAGTGCGGCGGCTTCGGCGTGCTGGACGAGATCAACATGGCCAAAAACGAGGCCCTGGCCGTCCTCCACGCCGTGCTGGATTTCCGCCGCGCCATTGATGTGCCCGGCTACGAACGCATCCCGCTGGCCGAGGAGACCCGCTTCATCGCCACCATGAACTATGGCTACGCGGGCACCCGGGAGCTGAACGAGGCCCTGACTTCCCGCTTTGCAGTCATCCAGATGCCCACCATCACGGAGGAAAACCTTGAAAAGCTGCTGCGGGCCCAGTTTGCCGACCTGACGGACAAATATGTGCACCAGTTTGCTTTGCTCTTCCTCGACCTGCAAAAGAAATGCGACAGCGCCGAAATTTCCACCAAAGCGCTGGATCTGCGCGGAATGCTGGACGCTCTGCGCCTGATGCGCCGGGGCGTGGCTGCGGGGCCTGCGCTGGACATGGGCATCACCAACAAGGCCTTTGATTCCTACGAGCAGGGGCTGATCCGGGACGTGATCGCCGCCCGCATCCCGGCCAGCCTGACGGCTGAAAAGCTGTTCCGCTGATGGATGCCCGGAGTTATACCGCCGAGGAGCGGCGGGCCGCCAATCAGGTGTGGGCGGCGGCGGGAGCCTACGGCTTTGAGCCGCTTTTCCTGGCCCGCAACACCGACGGCACGATCGATTTTTATATAAACTGTGTCGTGGGGCTGGTGCACAAATACTATGGCGATGACCTGCTCCGCGACCTTTTTGCCACATGGGACGGCGATCTCCGGGAGAGCCAGCTGGACGATCTGACATGGCTCTACCTCGAAAGCGCGGTCTATCTGCTGGAGCTGCCCCGCCGCCCGGTCCTTTCCGAGCTGCGCCGGGCCCACGCGGACTATTTCTTCGGCATCCAGTACAAGCTTTCGCGGCAGGAGTGGATGGCAAAAAATCAGCTGGTCTACACCATGCAGGCTGACCGCTGGCGCACCGTACAGGGCAGGCATCCCCCTGTGATGACCCCCTACGAGAGCCGGCTGGCAGAGGCACTTTCTCCCTCCCAACCGCCCCAGCCCGGCCAGCTCAAGGGTGAGCTGCTGAGCCTGTTTGCAAGGTTTGCCCTGTTTGACGGCAGGATCCGGCACAGAGTGGGGCTTCATCTGCATCTGGAGGGGCTGCTGGCCTCTCTTGCCACCAAAACGCTGCCCACCCAGATGATCAAGACCGACCGTCTGACCGTGGAGCACTCCGGTTCCGTGGAGGCGGGCGGTTCCGGCCCCACGGCAGACAAGCGGCTGGCCCACATCACCCTGCGGCAGAATGCCGCCGAGGACCGCGCCTACATTGAAAGCTGCTTTGGCCGTTCCCTCTATCCGCCCGAGCGTCTGCGCAAGGCCGAGCAGGCGCTCTGCACCGGGGCGCACCTCGGGTGCCGCCTCTGGTTTGCCTCCGGCGTGCCCAGCCCGGAACAGGCCCCCACACCGGAGGCAAAGCACCTGGCCGAGCAGGCTCAGCTGCAGGCCGACCGCAACCACGCCTACTACGCCAAAAACCGGGCGCTTCACCGCAGCGTAGTGCTCCGGCTCACCGAGCAGATCCGCAACTGCATTCTGGTCCACCAGCAGCCCAATGCCCGGATCGCCCGCAGCGGCGCTCTGGACCCGGAGCGGGTCTGGCGCGCTCCCCTTCTGAACGACAGCCGGGTGTTCCGCTGTGCCGAGGAGGAGAATCAGCCCTCCTTCACCGTGGACCTGCTGCTGGACGCTTCGGCTTCCCGGCTCCACTGTCAGGAGGTCATTGCGGCGCAGGGCACGATCCTGGCCCAGAGCCTTGCCGCCTGCGGCATCCCGGTGCGGGTCAGCAGTTTCTGCAGCCTGCGGGGCTATACGGTTCTGCGGGTGCTCAAGGGCTTTGCGGACAAAAGCCTGCAGGGGATCGACCAGTATTTTGCATCGGGCTGGAACCGTGACGGCCTTGCCCTGCGGGCGGCAGGTGATCTGGTCAGCTTTGACCCCGGCCCCGCGCCCCGGCATCTGCTCATCCTGCTGACGGATGCTTCCCCCAACGACAGCCGCCGCGTGCCGCCCAGCCCGGAACAACCGCTGGGTTGTGATTACGGCGGCTCCTACGGCGTGGACGATGCCGCTGCTGAGGTACGCGACCTGCAGCGCAGGGGTCTGCGTGTTTCTGCCGTGTTCATGGGCGAGGACAGCTCCAGCCACGATGCAGAACGCATCTACGGCAAAAATCTCGCCCGCATCCGGGGCATGGATCAGCTGGCACGCGCCGCTGGGCGGCTCATCCAGAATGAGATCCGGGAGCTGGGCGATTGAATCCTGCCACCACAAAAGGCTTCTCCGACGGGAGAAGCCTTTTCCATTTACAACCAATCCGTTTGTCAGTATCCCCGAATTTCCAAAATATTTTGGTTTTTGTCAAACTTATAGTTGTATTTTGTTGTTGCATGTGCTATAATGCAGGCAGAGAACAACCGATGGATGGTTTCCGACACATCATCCAAAACCAGAGAGGAGACCCGCTATGGATGCCAGCCGCTATTTTGAAGAGATGCACCGTGCCATGTCCGCACAGAAAAACAATTCTTCCCTGCTCCTGACCGTCAAGGTACAGGACCTGGGCGGCGCTGATGCCTATCTGGAGCTGCGGCAGTCTCCCAATGGCCGCGCCCGGGTGTTTTACTCCACCATGGGCCGCCGCAACCTGAATTTTCAGCTGTTCCGCAAAGGCTGGCAGCTCTGCCATAACGCATCCGGCGAGATGACAGGGCAATTCCCCACCCGGGCCGAAAACCTGCTGGACAGCGCGGACTTTTCCGCCTGCATCCGGGATGACACCCTGGACGCGGGCCGTACCGAGATCATTCTGCGGGAGCTGCGCCGCGCGGCAGGCACCTCCCGCTCCTGCCTGCCTCAGTCTGCCCGGGAAGGTGCCATGATCACCGTGGAGAGCTTTGTGGGCCGGGGCGGCGAGTGGAACTACTGGTCCACCCGTGCCGCCGACTGCCTGCCCATTGCGGCAATCCTCTGCTGGCTGGGCGATTTTCTGGCCGGAATGGAGCGCCGTACCCTGCAATCCAGCCCTGAAGCCATGGCACTGGCCGCCCGATGGCAGGCCGAACTCGTCTCCCCCTTTGCGCAGCCGGCTGACTGCGTCCAGCGCCCTGCCCGCACGGTTTCACCTTCCGCGCCCCGCCGTGCCGCGCAGCAGGTGCAGAACCCCCGCTGGCAGAGCATCCTTGCCGTGCTTGCAACCGTATAAAAACAACAGGCGGTGCCGAAAATTTCCGGTACCGCCTGTTGTTTTCTGTTTTACTGTGCGGATGCGGCATCCACCACATGGCCCACCAGCACAGAGGTGGTCACCGTGCCCACACCGCCGGGCACCGGGGTGACAGCCTCCACGATGGGTTCTGCCTCATCAAAGCGGACATCGCCGCAGAGCTTGCCTTCTTCGTTGACGTGGATGCCCACATCCACCACGACCTGACCTTCCCGCAGGCAATCGGCCCCAATGGCACCCCGCCTGCCCATGGCGACCACCAGCACATCGGCCTGACGGCAGAGGGCGGGCAGGTCCCGGGTGCGGGAATTGCAGAGGGTCACGGTGGCGTTTTCCCGGTCCAGCATCATGGCAGCGGGCTTGCCCACCACCAGGCTGCGGCCCACGACCACGGCCCGTTTGCCGGACAGCGGCACGTTGTAGTATTTCAGGATCTCAAGGCAGGCCTGCGCCGTGCAGGGCGGATAACCGATGGGCATATTGGTGAACACACCGGCCATCGAGCCGTCCGTGATACCGTCCACGTCCTTTTCCGGGGCAAGCGCCTCCTGGACCCTGCGGTCATCGAACCGCTTTGGCAGGGGCCGGAAGATCAGGCACCCGTGAACCGATGCATCCCCATTGATCTGCCGGATCACATCCAGCAGTTCCTCCTGCGTAACATCTTCCGCCAGATGGAACTGCCGCACCTCCACGCCAACCTTACCGCACCGGCTGACGATCCCCTTTTCATAAGAAATGTCATCCTCCCGCGCGCCGACCCGTACCACAGCCAGTGTGGGCACAATGCCCTTTTCCTTCAGCGCGGCACAGCGCGCGGCGTTTGCTTCGTTCATGGCGGCCACCACGGGCACACCCTTCAAGATCTGAGCCATTTTCTTCTCCCCTCACTCATTTGATACAGTCTGATAGACCCTGTTAGCCTGCGGCACAAACTCGGCCAGCAGCTGTTCCGCTCTGGCCTCCAGCGCATCCGCATGGGCTTTGTCTGCCATCAGGCGGGTGTTGACCTTCACGTTCAGCCCCGCTGCCTGCATGGCCGCCTTGCAGAACAGCGCCGCGCATCCGGCATCGGAACGGGCCAGCACGCTGCCCTTTTCGGCGTACTCTGCGGCCAGTGCGATGCCCTCACCGCAGGCAGTCATCACCTCCAGCGGCACGGCGCAGGCTCTGTCCAGTGCCTTTTCCAGCACCGCAGCCTTGTGGGCCTGCTGTTCCGGGGTCTCTTTCGGCAGCTTGTAGGCCGCCGCCACGGGCAGAAATGCCTCCGCGTCGGCCTGTACCAGCACTTCCAGCCGCTTGCGCAGGGCCTCGGCCCGGACATTCAGGGCAATGATGTCCGCTTCCACGGCAGCATATTTCTTTTTGCCCACGGTCAGGCTGCCCACCATGCTGCCCAGCGCCACACCGGCCGCGCCCACCAGCGCCGAAGCGCCGCCGCCGCCCGGAGCTGCTGCCTTGCTGGCCAGCTCCTCCAGAAAACCTTCACAGCTCAAATTCATCAGTTCCACGATATACTTTCCTCTCTGTTACAAATCCATCCAGCCGCCGGTCCCGCCCATCTGCAGCCGCTTCCGGCACCCGCTGGGCCTCAAAGGCCACGCCCAGCGCCACGGCGTTCCGGCACCTGGGCAGATAGCGGTCATAGTAGCCCTTGCCCATGCCCACCCTGCGGCAGGCCGCATCAAAGGCAGTGCAGGGCACCAGCACCAGATCAAGCGCCTCCGGCCGGATGAGCGCCGCCCGCTCCAGAACCGGCGTACGGATGCCGTAAGCCCCCATCTCCCAGCCGTCCGGCCCCGGCACGGCGGCGGTCAGGGTAAAGTTTTCCCCACAGACCGGATAGGCCACCGTTTTGCCCAGCCGGGCCGCCTGCTCTGCCAGCACAGCAAGATCCACCTCCCCGCCAAAAGCGGCGTAGAGCAGCAGATTCTCTGCCTTTTGGAAGCAGGGCATGGCCAGAAGGCGGGCACAGATGGCTGCATTGGCCGCCGCTCTTTCTGCCTGCGGCAGACCCCTGCGGGCCATGATGCCCGCCCGGCGCTGCGCTGCTTTCCGGTCCCGGATCTCCATTGACACTTCTCTCCCCTGAAATTTCATACCCACTCAATATATCTGAAATGCGGAAGAATTGCAAGAGCATAGCTGGAAAATAACCGCAAAATAGGCTATAATGGTGCAGAACAAACCAAAAAGGAGAACGATTATGCTCATTTATCTGCTGCGTCACGGCCAGACGGAGTACAACGCGCAAAAACGATATCAGGGCCAGCGGGACATCCCCCTTTCCGCCGCGGGCATCGCCCAGCTGCGGCAGGCAGATTTTGCACCGGAGGTGGTCTATGTCACCCCGCTGCAGCGCACCGCCCAGACGGCACGGGTGTTCTTTCCCGGGGCAAAGCTCATTCCGGTGGACGGGCTGAAGGAGATGAACTTCGGCCGATTCGAGGGCCAGACCTTCGTACAGGTGGAGCAGGACCCGGAGTATCTGGCATGGGTGCAGGAAAACGAGCACGCCGCCCACCCGGATGGGGAGCGCAGGAGCGATTTCTGCAACAGGGTGTGCAAAACGCTGGCTGACCTCATTGACAAGGCACTTGCCGAAGGGCAGGAGCGGCTGGTCATCGTGGCCCATGGCGGCACCCAGATGGCCGCACTGGAGCGGTTTGGCGTGCCCCGCCGCAGCTTTCACGACTGGTGCGGCCCCAACGCGGGCGGCTATGTGCTGGATGCCCGTGACTGGCCGGAGCAGCACATCCTGCACCTGGTGGAGACCGTGCAGTACACCAAGGAGAACGGATGATGGAACAGGGCCTGCTGCATCTTTACTGGGGCGACGGCAAGGGGAAGACCACCGCCGCCATGGGCCTTGCCCTCCGCGCACTGGGCAGCGGCAAACGGGTGGTCATCGTGCAGTTCCTCAAGGGCGGGCAGAGCGGCGAGATCCCTCTGCTGGCCCAGCTGGGGGCAAAAATTTTCCGGGGCAAGGGCGGGCAGAAGTTCGTGTTCCAGATGAACGAAGCGGAAAAGGCCGCTGCCCGGGCCGTGCAGAACGAAAACCTGACCGCCGCACTGGCCGAGCCTGCCGACCTGCTCATTTTAGATGAGGCCGGTTCGGCCTGGGAGCTGGACATGGTGGACAAAGACCTGCTCCGCCGGGCCGTGCTGGAGCGTCCCGCCGCGCAGGAATGCGTGCTGACCGCCCACAAGGCCCCGCAGTGGATGCTGGATGCCGCCGACTACTCCACCGAGATGAAATGCCGCCGCCACCCCTACCAGAAGGGCATCAAGGCGCGCAAAGGCATCGAATACTGAAAATGCCCGGAGAACCGCAGCTTTCAGCGGTCCTCCGGGCGTTTTTGTGTTTACTGTTTTGCGATGATATCGCGGTTGGCCGCCAGCAGGCCAAGGGCCAGCGCAGCGCTCAGGATGTCGGCCACAGCCTGAGCCATCAGCACGCCCTGATACTGGAACAGATGTACGCAGACCACCAGTGCCAGCAGAAACACCACGCCCTGACGGCTGATGGAGAGCAGGAAGGACGGTATGATTTTACCAGTTGCCTGGAACAGCACCGTGAGCAGGAGCACCACGCCGCCAAAGGCTGCGGTGTAGACCTGCCAGCGGAGCATCTGCGCACCAGTGGCGATCATCCCGGCATCCTGCACGAAGAGCCGCATCAGCGCCTCGGAATTCAGGCAGAGGATGAGGGACAGCACCACGGCGATGGAGACAAGGAAGGTCAGACAGAAGCGGATGAGCTTGCGCATCACGTCCCGCTTTTTTGCGCCGTACAGGTAACCGAACAGTGGGATGCCGCCGAACGAGAAGCCCACCAGAACCAGCTGGGCGATCATGCTCACCTTGCTGGCAATGCCCATGGCGGCAATTTTATCGTTGCCGTAGGGCAAGAGGAACTGGTTCATCACAATGACAGTCAGGCTCTGCATCAGGTTGCTCAGCGCGGCAGTAACACCCACACCCAAAATCTGCTGCAGCTCCCTGCCCGTGACGTGGCACTGGGACAGCTTGACAGACAGGCAGCGGCTCTTTTTGTGGAGCAGCCACAGGAAGTACAGGTCGCTGCACAGGTAGCCCACAATGGTGGCAATGGCCGCGCCCCTTGCGCCCCAGCCCACTGTGGTGATGAGGATGGGATCGAGGATGATATTGATGACCGTGCCGCCGATGCTGCCGATCATGGACTGGGTGGCCATGCCCTCACAGCGGACGAGGTTGGAATGGATAAAGTTCAGCACCGTGGCCGGGGCACCAATGGCCAGCACGGTGTAATAGGCCTCTGCGTGCGGCATCGTCTCAGCAGTCGCACCCAGAATGCCCAGCAGCGGGACGCGGAACAGCATCATCAGGGCTGCCAACACCACGCCCGTGGTCAGGGCCACATAGAAGCAGAACGAGCTGACCCGGCCGGTGCCCTCACGGTCGTCCTGTCCCAGCAGGCGGGAAATGAGTGAGCTGCCGCCCTGGCCGTAGATGTTGCCAAAGGCCATGAGGGCCGTGAACACCGGCGCACAGAGCGAAACACCCGCAATCAGCGCCGTGTCGTTGGACTGCGCAATGAAAAAGGTATCGGCAAGGTTATACACCACGCTCACCATCAGGCCGAACACCGAGGGCAGCGCCATCTTGAAATAGGTGCGGTACAGATGATCGAGATCAAAAATAGAATCCATTGGTTTTTCCTCCACTTTCGTCCCTATTATAAGGGTTTTGCTTGCATTTGTTTGTGACACATGGCACAATAAAACAAAAGAAATGAGGTGAACTCATGCAGGAAATTCGTGACCCAGCCTGTCTGGAAACGCTGTGCCGGAAGCTGGAACTTTCCTCCCGGACCAGAACAGCAAAACGCCCGCGCAGGAGCTTTCCTGTGCGGGCGCTGCATTTCCTTTTGTGTTTTACCGCACCAACAGCAGCAGCCAGGCGGATGCCACAGCCTGTAGGATGAGCCAGCGGGCCACGACCTGCTCATCGCTCCAGCCCAGACGCTTGCGCACATGGTCGTGCAGCGGGGTCAGGGTGTTCTTGAGGATGGAGATGTGCAAAAACCGCTTGAAGCTGATCTTCAGGATGCCCAGGCTGCCGTCCACGATGAACACCAGCGCGGCCAGCAGGAAGGCGAAGGGATGGCTGCTCTTGAGGGCCAGAACGGCCAGGAAGAAGCCCATGGCGCGGCTGCCCGCGTCACCCATCAGCAGGGTGGAAGGCTTGGCGTTCTGCCACAGGTAGGCCAGCAGGGCACCAATGAACACGATGCCTGCGGTGGCGTAATCCCCCAGTTCCGCCCAGTAGGCCAGCAGGAAGGTTCCGATGCTGACCACGGCAAGGCTGGCGGAAAGGCCGTCCACGCCATCGGTGCAGTTGACCACATTGATGCTGGCCCAGATCATCGCACATCCGCTAAAAACGCCCCGATACCAGTGAGGCAGGGCAGCGGAAAGAGCGGGATCAAAAATCGCTTTCGGGCAAAATCCGCCCCCGCAGGCACGCCGCTGCGGCCCGCGCAAACCCGCCCCGGAACGGTCCCGGCCGGAAGAAAAGACGAGTTCCCCAAAAGGGTTCATGCAATTTAAATGCAATTTGTTATATTTGCATCTAAATAACTCCACAATCAATGACTCCATTCAGAAAATTAACCTCCGCGGAGACCGCCGCACTCGAAGCACTCGGCAATTCGGCCGAAGATTGGTCGAAGGTGCTGGTCTCGGAGGATTTCAAACCCTTTCAGCTGTTGCAGAGCCACCTGGAAGGAGATGTAGAAATAGCCGCGGAGGCCCGCATCGTCCGCTCGCGCGTGGCGAACTACCGCATCGGAACCGGCTCGCTCGTAGAAGGCGTCACGGCCCTCGAATGCCGCCGCCGCTCGGCCTTCGGCAACGGCGTCGGCGTGGCCACGATGAACGAATGCGGCGGCCCGCAACTGGGCAAACCGGT
>OGZO01003279.1_pt1 | contig 10435 bp, 12 predicted proteins | sample 1576721 | NCBI WGS metagenome assembly OGZO01 (sample SAMEA3541516, study PRJEB24748) | human gut metagenome | biome: human gut; feature: human-associated habitat; material: faeces | place: China | collected 2012 | reverse complement strand
GAACGAACAGATACGAGAAGCACAGCCGGGCGTGCCGGCCGTCCGGCGCGGCGCACAGCCAGCGGATGCCGCCGTCGTTGCACGCGAGCCGGAAGCGGTAGCGCAGCGCCTGCGGCGCGGCGGGCATGGTCACGGCCGCTTCAAAGCCGGCGGCCGTCTGCGTCATGGCGACGGTGTCGCTGTACGCATCGCCGTAGAGCTCCACGGCGGCGTCGAACACGAGCGCCTCCGTGTCCGCGAAAGCGAGGCGCACGGCCGCACCGGTCTCGAGCGCGCCGATCGGGCTGCGGAAGGCCTCGTCGGCCGCGTCGTGCTTCGGCGTGGTGTCCTCCGGCAGCAGGAGCAGATACAGGTGCGCGTAGTCCTCGGCCGAGCGCGTGAAGCTGAAGTCCTGCGACATGGCCTGCCGCTGTACGCGGCAGTAGGCGTCATGATCGTCGTGATAGAGCGCGAGCGCGCGGCGGATCGTGTCCGCCAGCTCGTAGGCGTTGAAGTTGGCAAACGAGAAGCCGGTGCCCTCGCCGGTGAACCGGTTATACGGCTGCACGCTGTCGCGCAGGCCGCCGGTCTCGCGCACGATCGGCAGCGTGCCGTAACGCATGGCGATCATCTGCGACAGGCCGCATGGCTCGAAGCTCGACGGCATGAGCAGAAAATCGCTGCCCGCGTACACGCGGTGCGACAGCGCCTCGTCGTAGCCGATGTAGGCGCACAGGCGGCCCTTGTGCCGCCACTCGGCGCTGCGCATAAAGTCCTCATATTCGGCGTTGCCCGTGCCGAGGAGCACGAACGCCATGTCCTCGCTGTCCATGAGCTCGTCGAGCACGCACTGCACCAGGTCGAAGCCCTTTTGCGGCGTCATGCGCGTGACCATGGCGACGATGGGCGTGTGCGCGCCGATCTCGAGACCGAGCTCCCGGCACAGCGCGGCGCGGCAGGCGGCCTTGCCGCTCAGGTCGTCGGCGGAGTAGGGCGCGGCGATGCCGCCGTCGTGCGCGGGGTCAAAGACGGCGGTGTCGATGCCGTTGAGAATGCCGGACAGCTGGTGCTGCCGGGCGTTGAGAATGCCCTCGAGTCCCTCGCCGTAAGCCACCGTGCGAATCTCGCCGGCGTAGCTCGGGCTGACGGTGTTGATGTGGTCGGCAAAGACGCAGCCGGCCTTGAGCAGGTTCGCGCAGCCGTTGAGCTCCATGAACTCCGGCGTGTAATAGCGCGCGTCGATGCCGAGCAGGTCCTGCACAAATTCGAACGAGAACTTGCCCTGATAGGCGATGTTGTGGATCGTCAGCAGCGTCTGCATGCGCGACTGCATCCTGCCGGCGTACTGTGTTTTCATCAGCATGGGCAGCACGGCCGTGTGCCAGTCGTTGCAGTGCAGGATCTCGGGCGTGAAGTCGAGCCTTGGCAGCGCCTCCAGGATCGCGCGGGCGAAAAACGCATACTGCTCGCCCTCGGCCTCGCCGCCGAGATAAATGCGGTCGCCGAAATAAAACTCGTTGTCCACGAGGTAGATGACGATGCCGTCGAGCAGCAGCCGCTCGATGCCGACGTACTGATGCCGCCAGCCGAGATCGATATAAAAATCCGTCAGGTGCGTGACCTGGGATGCGTATTTTTCCTTGATCACGCGGTGGTACGGCGTGATGATGCGCGCGTCAAAGCCGAGCGCGGCCAGACTCTTCGGCAGCGTGCCGACGACGTCCGCAAGGCCGCCGGTCTTGGCCAGCGGCGCGCACTCGGCGGCTGCCAGCAGCACGCCGGGCAGGTCGCAGCGGCCCTTTTCGGCCAGCGCTGCGCGCAGTTCGGGTTTCATGGCGTTCCCTCCTTTACCGGTTCGTGAAGGTGAAGTATACGGCGGCAAGCTCCGGCAGCGTCACGCGCGCGGAGTAGGGGAGCGCGCCGAACGGCACGTTCTCGCTGCGGATCTCGGGCGCGTTGTGCACGCCGGAGCCGCCGAATTCCTCGCTGTCGCTCGACAGCAGCTCGCGCAGCACGCCGCGCCTGGGCAGGCCGATGACAAAATCTTCATAGCGCACGGGCGTGAAGTTGCACACGCACACGAGCCGGCGGCCGTTGCGCGCCGTACGCAGGAAGGCGATGGCGCTGCGCTCGGCGTCGTCCACGTTCAGCCACGTGAAGCCGTCCCAGCCGTCGTCGATGTCCCAGAGCGCGCGGATGCTGCGGTAGCAGGCGTTGAGCGCGCTGCACCAGCGCTGCATGGCCTTGTGCATTGGGTAGTCGAGCAGCAGCCAGTCAAGTCCCTGCTTGTAGTTCCACTCGATGAACTGGCCGAATTCCGAACCCATGAACGTGAGCTTCTTGCCCGGGTGCGCGAACTGATAGCCGTAGAGCGCGCGCAGGGTGGCAAACTTCTGCTCATAGGTGCCGTACATCTTGTCGAGCATCGACTTCTTGCCGTGCACGACCTCGTCGTGCGAAAACGCGAGGATGAAGTTCTCGGAGAAGGCGTACATCATCGAGAACGTCAGCTTGTCGTGATGGTATTTGCGGAAGTAGGGGTCGAGCTCCAGATAGTCGAGCGTATCGTGCATGAAGCCCATATCCCACTTGAAGCTGAAGCCGAGGCCGCCGTCATAGGGCGGCTTCGTCACACCGGGGTAGGCGGAGGACTCCTCCGCGACCGTCACGCAGCCGGGCCACGCCGTGAGCACGGTCGTGTTGAGCTTTTGCAGAAAGGCGACCGCGCCGAGGTTGATGTTGCCACCGTCGCGGTTCGGCGTCCATTCGCCGTCGCGCCGGGCGTAGTTGAGATACAGCATCGAGGACACCGCGTCCACGCGGATGCCGTCGATGTGATAGCGGTCGAAAAACGACATGGCCGACGAAATGAGAAAGCTCTGCACCTCCGGCATTTCGTAGTCGAAAATGAGCGTGCCCCACTCCGGATGCTCGGCCATGCGCGCATCCTTGCACTCGTAGAGCCGCGTGCCGTCAAAGCGCGCGAGCCCGTGCGCGTCCTTCGGAAAGTGCGCCGGGACCCAGTCCATGAGCACGCCGATGCCGGCGCGGTGGAGCGTATCGACAAAGTACATGAAGTCCTGCGGCGTACCATAGCGGCTGGTGGGGGCGTAGTACCCGGTCACCTGATAGCCCCAGGAGCCCTCGTAGGGGTATTCCGTCACGGGCAGAAGCTCCACGTGTGTGTAGTGCATCGTCCGGCAGTAGTCCGCCAGCTCGTCTGCGACCGAGCGGTACCACGGCAGGCCGGTCTCCGGCCGGCGCCAGGAGCCGAGGTGCACCTCGTAAATGCTCATCGGCGCGCGGTACACATCGCGCGCGGCGCGGCGGCGCAGATAGCTCCGGTCGTGCCAGACGTAGCCCTCGAGCGCCCAGACCTTCGATGCGGTCGCAGGCCCGGTCTCGCAGTGCGCGGCGAAGGGGTCGGCCTTGAGCACCGTCTGGCCGTCGGGGGCGGTGACGGCGTATTTATAGAGCGCCCCGTCGCGCAGACCGGCTACGGTCTGCACCCATGTGCCGTCCGGCAGCCGGTCCATCGGCGTTGCCGCCGCGTCCCAGCCGTTGAAGTCGCCCACGAGCGCGACGCGCTGCGCGTGCGGCGCCCAGACGGCGAAGCGGTGCCCAGACGCGCCGGGGAGCGCGTGGCAGCCGAACGTGCGGTAAGCGTGCACGGCCGCGCCGGTATGAAATTCCTGCAGCTCCGGCTCCATGACAGAGCCGGGCGCGCGTCCTGTCTTGTCCATGGCGCGCCTCCAATATCCCAGTCTAGCACGATCATTATACCGTGCCCGGCATGAAATTCCAACAGTTTTTTGCGGCCTTGCTTTGACAATGCGCGCCGCAGCCGCTATACTTGGGACAGATAGAATGTATTTGGGAGGCACGGTATGTTTACCTTCAATCACTTTAATTTCAATGTCCTCGATCTCGAGCGCAGCGTGCGCTTTTATCATGACGCCCTCGGGCTGGAGCCCGTGCGCACGAAGGATGCGGCCGACGGCTCGTTCCGACTTGTGTTTCTGGGCGACGGGCACTCGCCGTTTCAGCTCGAGCTGACCGGTCTGCGCGGCCGCACGCAGCCGTATGACCTCGGGGAGGGGGAGTTTCACCTCGCGTTTTCCGTGCCGGACATGGACGCCGCGCACGCGAAGCACGCAGCCATGGGCTGCATCTGCTTTGAAAACCCCGGCATGGGCATCTACTTCATCGAGGACCCGGACGGGTACTGGATCGAGATCGTGCCGGAAAAGTGAATCCCCACGCAGGAGACGGAAAAACGTCTCCTGTGTTTTTTTGTATAGCGAAAACCACTCGCTAGGCGAGTGGTTTTCGCTATACAATGACCGGCGCCCCACAGAAAAATCTGCGGGGCGCGCTTTGTTGGCCGGTATGTGCGCTCAGTCGTCCGGCGCCGACAGCCGGCAGATGTCGAGCACGGACACCTCGAACGCCGTACGCTCGACGGCGCCGGTGTCCAGCACCTTGATGTAGCTGCGGCTTTGCAGCCGCCCTTCGAGGGACACGCGCGTGCCTACGTCCCAGAGTGCGGTCTCGCACGCGCGCGCACCCCAGGTGATGCACGGCAGGTAGTCGCTGCGGCCGTAGTGCCGGTTTACGGCCAGCATCAGGTCGCAGATGTCGCGGCCCATCGGCGTCGTGCGCAGGTTCGGTGGTTTGCAGAGCGTGCCGCTGAGCAGGATCAGGTTGCGGTCATACGGCTCGTCGCTGAGTGAAATGTCGCGCGCGAACACCGTGATGACCAGCTTTGCGCCCGGTCCGCGGCGGTTGTTGAACGAGCGCACATCGCCGATCACGCACAGTCTTGCCGATTCCTCCAGCGGCATCTCGGCCAGCAGCCGCTCGCGCACGACGACGTTCACGCGGTCGATCGTGCCGGACAGCCGCTGCGTCTCGAGCGGGAAGGTGAAAAAGCGCTCCTGCCGGTTTTCGTGCGACAGCACGGGCGGCGCCGCCAGCGTGCCGCAGAGCTCGGCATAGTTGTTTTGTTCCAGTTCGTCCATGTGCTGCACCTCTCTTGTTGGGTACCACAGCCTATGTGCCGGCGGCGGAAAATATGCGTCTTGTGCAATGCGGCCGGACGCGGTATAATAAGAGCACCTATTTTTCGTGTCTCATCAGAAAGGACGAACGATCATGGAACTTCGAGAGATTCTTTCCCGCTGCGACCACACGCTCCTGCGCGTGGATGCCACCGCGGCGGAGATCCGCGCCCTCTGCGATCAGGGCATGCGTTATGGTTGCGCCAGCGTGTGCATCCCGCCGTGCCATGTCGCCGGGGCGAAGAAATATGTCGGCGACCGCCTGCGCATCTGCACGGTCATCGGCTTCCCGAATGGGTACAACACCCCGGCTGTCAAGGCGTTCGAGGCGGCGGAAGCCATCCGCAACGGCGCCGACGAGGTGGACATGGTCATCAATCTGGCCATGGTCAAGGACGGCTGCTGGGACGATGTCGCGGCCGATATCCGCGCCGTGCGTGAGGTCAGCCGCGGCCGCATCCTCAAGGTCATCATTGAGTGCTGCCTGCTGACCGAGGAGGAAAAGCGCATGCTCTGCCGCATCGTCTCCGACAGCGGTGCGGACTATATCAAGACCTCCACCGGCTTTTCCACCGGCGGCGCCACGGCGGACGATGTGCGCCTGCTGCGCACCTGCTGCCCGCCGCACGTGAAGGTCAAAGCCGCCGGCGGCATCGCAAGCCTTGCCGACGCGGAGGAGTTTATCCGCCTCGGCGCGGACCGGCTCGGCACCAGCCGCATCGTGAAGATCGCCATGGCGCAGGAGCAGCAGGCTGCCGAGGCAGCGGCCGCGCCGCAGCAGCCGGAAGCGGCTGCACAGCCAGAGACGCCGGAACAGCAGGACACCACTTACTGAGTCTGCCGGGCGGCGAGTTTTTGCCGCACGGTTCGCCCCAGCCACACGCCGGGGATGGCAAGTCCAAACCAGAACAGGGTATACAGCGGGCAGATCTGCCCGAGGACGTTGAGCGGCCGGTCTGCGTAGTTCCAGACGTTCCAGCCAAGGCGCAGGTTGACCAGCACGCCGGTGAAATACTCCACCGTCGTGACGGCGGCCGCGCACAGCGTCCAGCGCCGCCAGAGCACGGTGCGCTCGCGCCCCGCGATCAGATAGATCAGCACGGCGCACACGCCGCCGCACAGCAGCATCGACCAGTGCGTCCGGCCGCGCCAAAGCAGCTCCAGCCCGCCGTAGCCCAGTCCGCCGGCGGTGAACACACCGCCGTATTCGAGTACTTTCATATGGCTTCGCCTCCGTGGAGGAGTATGTCCCCGGAAGGTGGGATTCAGTCCGCATTTTTTGCTCGCCCGGCGCAGAAAACCCTTGACAGACCGTGCCGGGACTGCTATAGTATAAAAGCTGACAACAAAGTGGGCGCCCTCTGGGCAGCCTCACCCGGCCGCAAAGGCGGTCCGCGGTCAATAAAACCCGCTCCCGTCCGGGAGATATGTGTGTTTTATGCGCGCGGATGTGTCTTGCATCCGTGCTTTTTTGTTCTCGGAGCGATCGCTCCCGATGCAACCAATGGAGGTGTGTTCGTATCGCAACTGCAAACTATCAGATCAACGAAGAGATCCGCGATAAGGAAGTCCGCGTCATCGGCGCTGACGGCGCTCAGCTGGGCATCATGTCCTCGGCCGCTGCGCTGGAGATCGCCGAGGGGAAGGACCTCGACCTCGTGAAGATCGCTCCGGGTTCCAACCCACCGGTCTGCAAGATCATGGACTACGGCAAGTACCGTTTCGAGCAGGCCAAGCGCGAGAAGGAAGCAAGAAAGAACCAGCGTGTGGTGGATATCAAGGAGGTCCGGCTGTCTCTGAACATCGACACGCACGATTTCGAGACGAAGGCCGGTCATGCGATGCGGTTCCTGAAGGAAGGGAACAAGGTGAAGGTGTCCATTCGTTTCCGCGGCCGTGAGATGGCGCATACGGATCTGGGCCTTGAGGTTCAGAAGAAGTTCGCCGCAGCCCTGCCGGAAGCCGTTGTGGAAAAGCAGCCCAAACTGGAGGGCCGGAGCATGCAGATGTTCCTTGCCCCCGCTCCCGCGAAGCAAAATTAAGGAGGAACTATAAAATGCCCAAGATCAAAACACATTCCGGTGCGAAAAAACGCTTTAAGCTGACGAAAAACGGCAAGGTGAAGCGCGGCCATGCGTTCCGCAGCCATTTGCTGAACGGCCATGGCAAGACCCGCAAGCTGAAACGCGCCTACCGCAAGGCTTCCTATGCCGACAAGACGAATACGGCCGTAATCAAACGCATGCTGCCGTACGCCTAAGCTGTCAGGGGCTTGGCAACCGATTATCAAACAGCTTACATTTAAAGGAGATTGTGAAATATGGCACGTATCAAAGGCGCTATGATGACGCGCAAAAGAAGAAAAAAGACCCTGAAGCTGGCGAAGGGATACTGGGGCAGCAAATCCAAGCATTTTAAAATGGCCAAAGAGCAGGTCATGAAGAGCGGCAACTATGCTTTTGTGGGCCGCAAACAGAAAAAGCGCGATTTCCGCAGCCTGTGGATCACCCGCATCAACGCGGCCTGCCGCGCCGAGGGCGTCAACTATTCCACCTTCATGAACGGCCTGAAGAAGAGCGGCATTGAGCTGAACCGCAAAATGCTCTCCGAAATGGCCATCCATGATCCGAAGAGCTTCTCCGCCCTTGTCGAGACCGCGAAGAACGCCGCGAAATAAGCACAGCGATACGCCCGGGCACAACGTGCACGGGCGTCGCTTTGTATTTTGGCCTGTGTGAAAAAACGCTTTGCAGGCCCCAAAACGGTCCGCCTCAGGCGTGTTTTCTTACGTCAACACGCCTGAGGCGGGGATATTAAAAAGGAGGGTGTGCGCCATGACGGAAGTGATCGCCAGCCGCGACAACGAGCGCGTGAAGCGCGCCTGCAAGCTGCGGGACAGCGGCGCGCGGCGCGCGGCCGAGGTTCTGAAGTTTGATTGTTATGAAACTAGAAGATTTATTGAATTTTATTTAAATTCGATCGACTTATCTTCTTATATTTCAGGTGGAGCACAGCCTAAATTGAACCAGAAGAATTTGAACCGAATTGAAATTCCGCTTCCGAGTCAGGAACGGCAAAAATATATTGTGGAGATTCTTGACCGTTTTGATACAATCTGCAATGATTTGACCAGCGGCCTGCCCGCAGAGATTGAAGCAAGACAAAAGCAGTATGAGTATTACAGAGATAAATTATTGACGTTTAAGGAGGTGGCTGCAACGTGAATGCAGCAAAAAAGGCTGGTGTAATTTATATCCTGACAAATCCCTCTTTTCCGGATTATGTAAAAATCGGCTATGCGACCAATATCGAGAATCGCCTGAAACAGTTGAATAGGAGCGAGTGCATTCCATTTGCGTTCCGGGTATATGCTACTTATGATGTTTCGGCTCCGCTGCAAGATAAAGAACTGCATAGCCTGATTGACCGTTTGAATCCTGACTTGCGCGCTATTGATACGTTTGATGGCAAGACAAGAACAAAAGAGTTCTATGCAATGACAAAAGAGGATGCTTATGCGCTTTTGGAAAGCATTGCAAAACTAAGCGGCACAATGGATAAGTTGCAGCGCCTTACCCCGGAAGGCCATGAGATTGCAGACGAAGAAGTTGCGGCCGGAGTCCAGAGGCAGAGCCTCTGACGTCTCCCTATAAGTAAGAAAGGAAGTATTGCTCTATGAATCAGAATGTCGAAAAGATGATTGCGAAGGATTTGCTGTCGATTTCCGCGGTGTTTCTGCGGCCGGATGAACCGTTCACTTGGGCGAGCGGGATTAAGTCGCCGATTTACTGCGACAACCGCCTGACGCTGACTGCGCCTGCCGTCCGCACGGACGTGGAAACGGCACTGAAGGCGGTCATCGAGGAGTATTATCCGGATGTGGAGGTGCTGATGGGCACGTCCACGGCGGGCATTGCGCACGCTGCCATCACCGCGCACCTGATGAACCTGCCGATGGGCTATGTTCGTTCGGGGCATAAGGATCACGGGCGCGGCAACCAGATCGAGGGCAAGCTGGAGAAGGGGCAGAAGGTCGTCGTCGTCGAAGACCTGATTTCCACCGGCGGCTCTGTGCTGGAGGTCGTGGACGTGCTGCGCGAAGCCGGCGCGGAGGTTCTCGGCGTGGCATCCATCTTCACCTACGGAATGCAGAAGGGGCTTGACCGGCTGGCGGCGGCAAACGTCATCAACCACAGCCTGTCCAACTTCGACACGCTGTGCGAAGTCGCGGCGGAAGAAGGGTACATCAAGCCTGAGGACATTGCCCGCTTGAAGAAGTTCCGCCAGAATCCCTCGGACGAAAGCTGGATGAACGGCTAATACGTTTCTCAGCGTTTGCTGAAAATCGTATGGAATGCCAACCAAAGGAGGAATCCCCATGCTGGATATTCAGCACCTGACGCGCCGGTATCAAAATAAGCTGGCGGTGTCGGATTTGTCCCTGACCTTCGAGACGGGGAAAACGTATGCGCTGCTTGGCCCGAACGGAAGCGGCAAGACGACGCTGATGAAGATGATTGCCGGACTGACGAAGCAGACCAGCGGCGAAATCACGCTCGATGGCGTGGCGGTCGGGCCGGAAACGAAGAAGCACATCGCCTACATGCCGACGGAAAGCTACTTTTACTCCTACATGAGCATCGCGGACGCAGGCAAGTACTATGCGGATTTCTTCGAGGACTTCGATGAAAGGCGGTACGAAGAAGCCCTTCAGCGCATGGAACTGAACCCGAAGGACAAGATTCGCACGCTCTCCTCCGGCATGAACGCCAAAGTCCGCCTTGCGCTCACCCTCAGCCGCGACGCACAGGTGATGATGTTTGACGAGCCGCTCAACGGCGTGGACATCCTCACGCGCAAGCAGGTGGTGGACGAAATCATCCGCAACCGCGAAAACGGACGTACCATGATTATCTCCACCCACTTGGTGGACGAGCTGAATGCGTATATCGACGTCGCCATCTTCATGAAGAACGGCGTCTTGGAGCGCATCGGCGACCGCGCGGCGCTGGAAGAGAAGCATGGCTCGCTGACGAACCTGTATCTGTCGATTTACGGCGGAAAGGAGGAAGAGAAGCATGTGGAAGCTGCTCAAGTATGAGTTCCGCCGCGCCCGCACGTCGCTGCTGACGGTGCTGGGCGTGATTGCGGTCTTGGAAATGTACTTCCTCATTTCGCTGGGCGTTGACCATATGGAGCACGTCGTCATTGCGGCGGTGCTGATGATGTTTGCGACCTACGGTGCGGCGGTGTACATCTTCGTCCGCGGTGTGGCAAGCTATGCGAGTGAACTGAAAGCAAAAAGCGCGTACCTTATCTTTATGACGCCCAATTCCGGGCTGAAAATCATGGGCAGCATGCTGCGCAGCATCCAGGCCAGCGGCATCGCCGTCACC
>OGZO01003276.1_pt1 | contig 10444 bp, 8 predicted proteins | sample 1576721 | NCBI WGS metagenome assembly OGZO01 (sample SAMEA3541516, study PRJEB24748) | human gut metagenome | biome: human gut; feature: human-associated habitat; material: faeces | place: China | collected 2012 | reverse complement strand
TATGGGGCTGGGAGCTCTCTGCGCCGTGATTTTCTTTCTGGCGGCGGAACCAATGCTAAGGGCGCTGGGCGCCCCAAGCCTGGAGGAAGCTAAAATTTACCTCCAGACCTGTTCCGTAGGGCTGGCGTTTGTATTTGGCTATAACGCTCTAAGCTCGGTGCTGCGGGCGGTAGGAAATTCCAAGCAGCCTTTTTACTTTATCGCGGCCGCCGCAATGATTAATGTGGCGCTGGATCTGTTCCTGATGGGATACTGCCGCATGGGAACTCTGGGGGCGGCCGTCGCTACCACTGCGGCCCAGGGAGTATCCTTCCTGTCAGCGCTGTTCTATTTGTTAGGGAGGAAAGAGCTTTTCCAGCTAAAGCTGGAATTTTTAAAAATCCGGGTCAATGAACTGCTGGTAATTTTAAGGCTGGGAATTCCCGGAGCTGTCCAAATGACGATCGCGGGGGTTTCCTGGCTTGTGGTGACCTTTCTCATCAACCAATACGGCGTAGATGTCAGCGCCGGCAACGGGGTCAGCATTAAGATCAAGGATTTCTGCCAGCTGTTCACCTCCGCTATGGCCACTTCCGCATCCGCCATGATCGCCCAAACCTTGGGAGCGGGCCTTTACGACCGGGCAAAAAATGTTACTGATACGGCTATGAAAATCACGGTGGCGATGTCCCTGGCCATAATTGTTCTGGTAGAGCTGCTGGCGCCCCAGCTGGCGGGCCTGTTTACCAGCGACGAGAATGTAAGGCTGGCGGCGGTGCAGAACTTGAGAATCGAGATTGTAGGCCAAGTATTTTACGCGGTTTTTATGGTATATCACGCCTTAGCCATCGGCGCGGGACACACAGCCTTCGCGATGGCCAGCTCTTTTGTAAACTGTATCGTCTTCCGGGTGGTACTGGCGGCGGCCTTCAACCATTTCTGGGGGCTGACTGGAATTTACCTCGCCTGTATGATCGCTCCCGCTTCCTCGGTTCCGCTGGGCTATTTTTATACCCGGTCCAATGTGTGGCGGCGTTCGCTGGTGTAAGAAACGCCGCCCAAAAAGAAAGGCGCGGCCTAGGGAAGAACCCGGGCCGCGCTTTTTTGCCGTGTATCAGCGGATTTGGCTGATTAAAAATTAAAGTTGTCCGGATCGGCCCCAAACCGACGGTCCTGATTTAAAGCGGTAACCGCTTCCATGTCCTTCTGAGAGATCTCAAAGTCGAACACATCGCCGTTGGCAAAAATCCGGTCTTTATGAACGGATTTTGGAATCACGATAGTATCCCGCTGCAAATGCCAGCGGATGATCAGCTGGGCGGCGGACTTCCCGTAACGGCCGGCGATTTCGTTGACCACAGGGTCGCTCAGTACGGAGCCGGTGCCCTTACTGCCTCCCAGGGGGCTCCAGGCCTCTACGGCAATGCCCTTTTGGTCACAGTAATCAAAAAGCTGCTTCTGGGTGAGATAGGGATGGCATTCGATCTGGTTTACCGCCGGAACCACCTCCGCATCCCGCAGGAGATCGTCGAGATGATGTATCTGAAAATTGCTCACGCCGATAGCGCGGATTTTTCCCTCTTTGTAAAATTCCTCCATGATCTTCCAGGATTCCTTGTAGACTCCGGCTACCGGCCAGTGAATCAGCAGCAGGTCCAGATAGTCGGTTTGAAGGTACTCCAGGCTTTTCTCGATGTTTTCCCTCTGGGTGTGATCCCGCATATCCTGGTTCCACAGCTTGGTGGTGATGAACAGTTCCTTCCGGTCGATGCCGCTCTCCTTGATGGCCTCACCCACGGCGTCCTCGTTGCGGTAAACCTTGGCGGTGTCGATGTGGCGGTAGCCCGCTTCCAGAGCCCACAAAGCGGCCTGCTTGGTGTCCCCGCCAGATTGGAACACGCCAAAGCCCAGCCTTGGCATTTCCACGCCGTTGTTTAGGGTTTTACTGGTTAAAAAGTTCATAAGATTTTCCCTCCATACTCATTGTTGTTTGGAAAGCCGCCGGCACAACCCGGCGGGGCGTTCTGCGTAAAAGGGCTTATGCTGAAAGCGTCGCGGCAGGCATCCGGTCTGCACAAAGCCGCTTTTCCTTGATTCATATGGCTTTTTAAAGGCTGGCCTGACTGGTAACGAAAATCCGAAAAAGTGCGGACTTCCGGCGCAGGACTCTTTTTGGCCATTGCCGCCGCAGAGGTTCTGACACGCTTTTGAACCTGGCAAGCGCCGGTGGGGACAGGCTTACAGCGCCAGCTGGTAAACCGCCAGGGCATCCTGCTCCGAAAGCTTTTTCAGCCCGCCTAAGGGCTTAGGAGAACCGTCGGGCCAGTGGGTGGCCTTATAGGCCATTTGCGCCAGGTGCCGGCTGTCAATGCCCAAGCCGGCCAGAGTTGACGGCTGGCCCATCTCTGTAAAGAAGGCCTGAAGCCGCCGGATACCCTCCAGGGCAACGGCCTCCAGATCCCGGAGGCCGCCGCCGACGCCCATAACGTTGACAGCGAACTGGACGAAAATCGGAAGATGCTCCTTGTAAATGTGGCGCATCCACGCCGGGGTTACCACGGCTAAGCCCGCTCCGTGGGCCACGTCATAAATAGCGCTGAGCTCATGCTCCATATTGTGGCAGCCCCAGTCCTCCTCGCGGCCCAGGCCCAGCAGCCCGTTGTGAGCTACTGTGCCCGCCAGGGCGATCTCCGCCCAAGCGTCGTAGTTAGTGTGATCCCGTTTCAGGATTCTGGCATTGCTCATGATCGTGCGCAGCACGCTCTCGCACAGTCCGTCGGTAACGTCGGTGTGAGTGGTGTTGGTGAAATACCGTTCCATAATATGGCTCATCATGTCGCAGACGCCGTTGGCCACCTGGTTTTCCGGCAAAGTGAAATAAAGCTCCGGATTCATAATACTGAACACCGGACGAAGAATCACGTCTCCGTAGGGCAGCTTCAGCTGCGCCTCCTCATTGGTGACAACGGTTCCGTCGCTGGCTTCGCTGCCGGTGGCGGGCAGAGTCAAAATGGTGGCAACCGGCAGGGCAGTCTCGATAGGCTTGCCGGTTGCGAAGAAATCCCACACGTCGCCGTCATAGGGCACGCCCATGGCGATGGCCTTAGCGGAATCAATGACGCTTCCTCCGCCTACGGCCAGAATAAAGCCGATGCCTTCCCGGCGGCAGAGCTCAATACCCTGATGGATCAAGGACAGCCTGGGATTCGGCTGAACGCCTCCCAGCTCCACAAAGGAAACGCCCGATTCCCGCAGGGAGGCGGCTACCCGGTCGTAGAGGCCGCTTTTTTTGATGCTTCCCCCGCCGTAGTGGAGAAGAACCTTTTCGGCGTAGGGCTTGACCAAGGAGCCAACCTGGGTCTCGGTTCCCTTGCCGAAGACGATGCGCGTTTTGTTGGAGTAATCAAAGTTTAGCATGTGAACAATCCTCCTGCTCTTTTAAAATTTCGGATTTATCCCGCGGTCTCGCGCCTTTGGACGCTTCAGCGTGCTGCACGCCGTGGGAAAACAGCGCTGCCAATGACGGAAGAAGCCGCTCGGACGGAGCTTTCCCGGACAATCATAGAAAAAGGCGGCGCGGCCTTCCGTCAATCGGATTCGCGAATTGCCGAACCGCGGCGCTGCCAATGCGGTTATCGGTTTCCAGTCTCTGGATACCCTTTCAGTTTACGCCGGAAGGAAAACCTTTGTCAATGGGATATTACTATGATATTTTTGTCCGGCTGGTGAAACCAGGCCGATTTTACTTCCGCGGGGAAGCCGCTGCGCCGCGGATCGCGCCGGGTTAACAGCTTCTTAAGAAGAAAAGTAGAAATTCGCTAAAAAAAATGGGGTAAAAAATAGAATTTTGTCAAAGAAATCTGTTTTTGGTTGAAACGAAGAAGAATTTCTGCTATTCTATAAGAGATATTTTCATGGGAGGTCACGTCATTGGGCGCACAGGGGAATTTTGTGATTCGGAAGGCGGAAAAGAAGGACGCCTGTCTGGTACTGGAGTTTATCCGGAAAATAGCGGAATACGAAAGGATGTCCCGGCAGGTAGTGGCCACCCGGGAGCTGCTGGAGGAATTTGTCTTTGACCGGAAAGCGGCGGAGGTCCTGATTGGAGAGGCGGAGGGCAGACCGGTTGGCTTTGCCCTTTATTTTGAGAACTTTTCCACCTTCTTAGGCCGGACGGGGCTTCACCTGGAGGACTTGTTCGTGGACCCGGACCAGAGGGGAAAAGGGTATGGCAAGCAGCTGTTTCAGGCAGTGGCGAGGATCGCGGCGGAGAGAGGCTGCCAGAGGCTGGAGTGGGCCTGCCTGAACTGGAATCAGCCTTCTATAGATTTTTATCATTATATGGGCGCGGTGCCCCTTGAGGAATGGACCACCTTCCGGCTGGCGGGAGGCGCCATCGAGGCGGCTTTGGAAAAATAGAAAATTGAGGAGAGAATTAAGTATGGACGCAACCTTTTGGGCGCTAATGCCGCCTGTTGTGGCAATTGTGCTGGCACTGATTACCAAGGAGGTATACGTATCCCTGCTGATCGGCATTTTGGCGGGAGGCTTGTTTTACGCGAATTTTAACGTGCTGGATGCTCTGGAGACCACCTTTACCATTATGGGAGAACGGGTGGGAAGCAACACAAATATTATCGTTTTCCTGGTGCTTTTGGGAATGCTGGTAGCTTTGATGAGCAAATCCGGGGCTTCGAGAGCCTACGGCAGCTGGGCTTCCCGGTCAATAAAAACCAAGCGGGGCGCTTTGTTCGCCACCGCCGGGTTAGGCGCTCTGATTTTCGTGGACGACTATTTCAATTGTCTTACGGTGGGCACCGTCATGCGGCCTGTAACGGAGCGGTATAAGATCTCAAAGGCCAAGCTGGCCTATATTATCGACGCGACCGCCGCCCCGGTGTGCATCATTGCGCCTATTTCAAGCTGGGCCGCGGCGGTAGGCTCCAGCCTGCCGGAAAGCAGCAGCCTGGATGGCTTTAGCCTGTTTTTGCAGACCATTCCCTTTAATCTTTACGCTCTGCTGACTATCGTCATGGTAATCTTTATGATCGCTATGCAGTTTGATTTCGGCAAAATGAAGAAGGCGGAGGCCCATCCCGAGCTGGGCACTGCCATGTCCGATGAAATCGACGACAGCCAGGCGGGCCGGGACCGGAAAGGCCGGGTCTTCGACCTGGTGATTCCCATTATCACCCTGATCGTGCTGTGCATCGCCGCTATGCTCTACACCGGCGGCATCCTGGAAGGCAAGTCCATCGCGGGAGCGTTCGCCGACTGCGATTCCTCCCTTTCCCTGGTCTTAGGCTCCTTCTTCACCATCGTATTGGTATTTCTGCTGTATATCCCCAGAAGGGTCATTTCCTTCAGCGAGTTTGCCGCCAGCCTGGTGGAAGGCTTTAAAGCCATGGTTCCGGCGATCCTGATCCTGACGCTGGCCTGGACCCTTTCCGGCGTCTGCGGAGAGGATTACCTTAACGCCGGCGGCTTTGTCAGCCAGGTGGTCAACGGAAACCAGATGGCCCATACCCTGATGCCCGGCATCTTCTTCCTGATCGCCCTGGGCCTGGCCTTTGCCACCGGCACCTCTTGGGGCACCTTCGGAATTTTGATCCCCATCACTATCGCCATCTTCGGCGATATGGGCGGACAGGTCATGGTGCTCACCGTGGCCGCCGTGCTGGCGGGCGCCGTCTGCGGAGATCATATTTCTCCCATTTCCGACACCACCATTCTGGCCTCCACCGGCGCCAACTGCAACCATATCGAGCACGTATCCACCCAGATGCCCTATGCCTTGCTGGTGGCCGCCTGCTGTTTGATTGGCTATCTCGTGGCGGGCTTCACCTCCAACGGATGGCTGGGCCTGGGCGTCGGCTTTGTGCTGCTGATGGCGGCTTTGATCGTTTTGCTGGCGCGGTTTAAGAAGCAGAAAGGCGCAGAAGTCTCTCAGGCAGCTGGGAAATAGTCCCGGAGAAAATAGAAATGCCGGATTTTATCCCCCTCTTTGACAAAGGAGGGGGATTTTTTTGTGGAAACGCCAATTTTTGAAAACAAACTTTATTCAGCTTTCCGGGTGGAATTTCCATTGGGTTGTGATACAATGAAGTTGCGGCAAAATATTATAAAAAGGAGAGGTAGACAATGAAACTAGGCTTTGTCAGCGCGATTCTGGCAGATTTCACCTTTGAGGAAATGATCGACTGCGCCAGTGAAATGGGGTATCAGTGCGTGGAGGTGGCCTGCTGGCCCCAGGGAAAGGCGGAGCGCCGGTATGCCGGGGTAAGCCACATCAACGTGGATGAGCTTTCGGATGAAAAGGCCGCCTATCTTCAGGCGTACTGCCGGGAGAAAAATGTGGAGATCTCATCTCTGGCCTACTACCCCAATACTCTGGACCCGGATCTGGACAAACGGGCCGCGGCGGCGGAGCATCTGAAGAAGCTGATAGCGGCTTCTAAGAAGCTGGGCGTGAACATGGTTACCACCTTTATCGGCAGGGATCAGACGAAGACGGTCGAGGAGAACCTAGAGCTTTTTGAGCAGGTATGGAAGCCGCTGATTGCCCTGGCGGAGGAGAACCAGGTGAAAATCGGCATTGAAAACTGCCCCATGCTGTTCGACGCCGGACAGTGGCCCGGCGGACAAAATCTTGCAACCACCCCGAAAATCTGGCGGGAGATGTTTTCCCGGATTCCCAGCGAGTATTTCGGCTTGAATTACGACCCCAGCCATTTTGTGTGGCAGCGCATCGATTACCTGAAGCCTCTGTATGAGTTTAAGGATAAAATTTTCCATGTCCACTATAAGGATATCAAGCTGTATCCCGACCGGCTGGACGACGTGGGGATCATGGGGTATCCCCTGGAGTACATGGCTCCCAAGCTTCCCGGACTGGGGGATGTGGACTGGGGCGCGTACGTTTCCGCCTTGCGGGACATCGGTTATGACGGGTATACCTGCGTGGAGGTAGAGGACCGGGCCTTTGAAGGCTCTCTGGAGGATGTGAAAAAATCTCTTCTGCTGAGCAAGCGGTATATGGAGCAGTTTGTCATCTAAGACGTGATCCCGAATCCGCCGTGTCAGGCCGCCGGAGAAGCTTGATTCTCCGAACGGCTGGACGGGATAGGCTTGATAGGCGCCGGCTTCTCAGCAGACAGCGCCCGAGGCCGCCTGGAATCTTCTGATCCCAGGCGGCCTTTTGCGGCGGCTTCAGCGGGAAGGCTGTAACCGCAGAAAAGCCTTCGATAAAAATTAATAAATAGTTGACTTTTCCCTTAGGGTTTGGAGGTATAATATACAAGGATAGAGTGGGAATTCAAAAGAAGGAGTTTTTCAATGTTAGCGGAAGAAAAAAAAGAATCCGGCGGAAGGCTTGAGGAAAGCCGCCGCGATCCTCAGGATGAGAGAAAGTATCTGATCCGGAGAAGAGTAGTCAGCATCGTATCGTTTTTGATTTTGATCGGCTTTTTCGCCGTGGTAGCGGTTTACGTGGGCAAGCCTATGATTAACCTGGCAAAAGACCCGGAGACCTTCCGCCTGTGGGTGGACAGCCACGGCTTCGGCGGAAAGCTTGCCATGGTGGGTATGATGGTCCTCCAGGTTGTGGTGGCGGTGATCCCCGGCGAGGCCCTGGAAATCGGCGCGGGCTACGCCTTCGGCGCCTGGGAGGGGCTTTTGCTGTGCCTGATCGGCGCGGCGATCGGTTCGGCAATCATTTTCTTTTTTGTCAAGCTTTTGGGCGTCAAGATGGTGGAAGCCTTTATTTCCCGGGAAAAGATCAATTCTCTGAAATTTATCAAGAGCAGCAGGCGGCTGAACCTGCTGATGTTTATTCTGTTCTTCATTCCCGGCACCCCAAAGGATCTGTTCACCTATTTCGCCGGCCTCACCCCTATGAAGCTGCATACGTTCCTGATGATCTCTACCATCGCGAGAATTCCCTCGGTGATTACCTCCACCATCGGCGGCCACGCCCTTGGCACCCAGCAGTATGTGTTCGCGGCGGTGGTGTTCGCCATTACCATTATCGTCAGCCTGATCGGCATCCTGGTTTATCGGCGGATTTCCAAGCAGGAAAAGGAAAAAGAAAAAGAGGAGAGTCAGAATGATACCATTTCTCAGGGATAACAGCGTGGTGTTTCTCGGGCTTTTATCCTGGTTTATTGCCCAATTGATCAAGTTTATCATCGAGGTTTCCACCCACCGCAGGATCAATTGGAGGCGCTTTTTTGAATCCGGGGGAATGCCCAGCTCTCATTCGGCGTTCGTGTGCTCCATCGCCATGGGCATCGGCTTCCGGGAGGGCTTCGCGTCCAGCTTTTTTGCTCTGGCGTTTATGATCGCCATGGTGGTGATGTACGACGCCATGGGCGTGCGCCGGGCTGCGGGAGAGCAGGCGGAGGCCATCAATGAGCTGCGGGAAAAAATCTCTGAGGACCAGGTGGAGGAGGATCCTTTTCCAGAATGGGGCAAGCCCTTGCGGGAGGCCCTGGGCCATAAGCCTACCGAGGTCATCAGCGGCGCGATCCTGGGAATCGCGGTATCGTTTTTAGCGTTTTAAAGGATGGTGATTTTCAGTCAGGCGGGAAGCAGCCGTGCTGACCGTGCCTTGGCCGCTGTTGCTTTGGTGCGGTCCTCTTGCGCCGCGAACCGGAAAAGCTGAATCATTTTCTGCTCCGCCGGCTTCTGGAAAGGTCCGCCGAAAATTCGGTGATTGACTTTGACCAGGGAGTCGGCTATACTAAAAGCAAACAGAAAAACGTTTTATTAAGGAGGCGCTTTCATGGAAAATTATCTACTGGGACTGGATAACGGCGGCACGATGGTGAAGGCCGTTATCTTTGACGGCAACGGAAAAGAGGTGGCTGGCGCGGCCGCTAAGCTTCGCATGATTACGCCGGAGGCCTCTATGACAGAGCGGGACATGGAGGAGCTTTGGGAGGCCAACTGCCAGGTGATCCGGGAGGCGCTCGCCAAGGCCGGCGGCGGCGCGGCGGAAAAAATCTGCGGCATTGCCTGCTCTGGCCACGGAAAGGGCCTTTACCTGTGGGGAAAGGACAATAAGCCGGCCTATAACGGCATTGTTTCCACTGACGGCCGGGCCTGGAAATATCCGGAGCAGTGGCAGAAGGACGGCACGGCGGAAAAGGCCTTTGAAAAGACCTATCAAAGGATTCTGGCTTCCCAGCCGGTGTCGATTTTAAACTGGTTTAAGGAATATAAGCCTGAGGTTTTGAAAAATACCCAGTGGATTTTTGAGTGTAAGGACTACATTCGGTTCCGCCTGACCGGAGAAGCGTTCGCGGAGAAGACCGACTATTCCGGCTCCGGTCTGATGAACCTGAGGGACCGGTGCTTTGACGAGGAGCTTTTGGCCCTTTTCGGCCTGAAGGATCTGATGAGATGCCTGCCTCCCCTGAAAAACGCTACGGATGTGTGCGGCGCCGTGTGCAAGGAGACCGCGGAGCGTACCGGCCTCAGGGAAGGCACCCCGGTTTCCGGCGGCATGTTCGATATCGACGCCTGCGCCGTGGCCATGGATGTTACCGATGAGAAAAACCTGTGCGTTATCGCGGGCACCTGGAGCATTAACGAGTTTTTGTCTAAAACCCCGGTGCTGGACGGCACGATTATGATGAATTCCATCTTCGCTTTGCCGGAGTACTATTTGGTGGAGGAGTGCAGCGCCACCTCCGCCGGCAACCACGAGTGGTTCACCGAGATGTTCCTCCAGCAGGAAAAAGAGGAGGCTAAGCGGCTGGGGATGAACGTGTATCAGTACACCGACCGGCTGGCCGCCGAGGTGGGGCCGGCGGATCAGAACATTATATTCCTGCCGTTCCTTTACGGCTCTAATTACGATCCCAGAGCCAAGGCTTGCTTTGTGGGCCTGGACAGCCACCATACCCGCGCCCAGATCATCCGGGCGGTGCTGGAGGGCGTGGTGTTCTGCCACATGGTTCACATTGAAAAGCTGCTGCTGCACATGAAGCCCAGCGCGATCCGGCTGGCCGGCGGCGCCGCCAATTCTCCCCTGTGGGTGCAGATGTTTGCCGATGTGACCGGCCTGCCGGTGGAGATTGTCAAGGTAAAGGAGCTGGGAGCCTTGGGATGCGCCATGACCGCTGCGGTGGCCGCCGGCCTGTACAGCGACTGCAAGGACGCCGCCAAGCATATGGTTACCATCGGGGACCGGGTAGAGCCTAATATGGAAAACCACAAAATCTATCAGAAAAAATATGAGCTTTACCGCAAGGTGTCTGATGCGCTGTCTCCCCTTTGGGGCGATTTCTCTCAGGAATAACCGGACGGCGGCCCTCGCGCTCTTTGATTTTAGAACGGAAGCTTCGATGCGTGAGTGCCGCCGCCTTTAAGAAGCAGCTAAGCTCAAATCAAAACCATAAGGTCTGGAAGGGATCATACCGGCCAGGTCTTACCCGAGCCGCCGGCTTTGAGGGAGGCTGGG
>OGZO01003272.1_pt1 | contig 10451 bp, 9 predicted proteins | sample 1576721 | NCBI WGS metagenome assembly OGZO01 (sample SAMEA3541516, study PRJEB24748) | human gut metagenome | biome: human gut; feature: human-associated habitat; material: faeces | place: China | collected 2012 | reverse complement strand
GACCAGCACGGCACCGCCATCGTGGTCACCGCTGCCCTCATCAACGCCCTGCGCGCCGGCGTAAACGCTTTCGTGTCGGCCGACACGCCTTCGTCGTACCGCAACGACTGGGGCTTCTATGACGACACCGTACTCGACGAGACCTGGAAAAAATTCGAAGAGCTGTCGCAGTCCGGGAAACGCTTCTCGCTCTTCGCCCTGACGGTGGATACCCACCATCCCGACGGTTTTATCTCACGCACCTGCGAGCGTAAACGCTATGATGTGGACGGCAAGAAAAACCTCTCTTTCAGCGCCGTTAGCTGCAGTCAGGAACATATCGCCGCGCTGATAGAGAAGATTAAAGCCTCACCCTATTTCAAAAACACGGTCATCGTGGTCTCTTCCGATCACCTGGCCATGAAGAACAGCGCCTGGGATTATCTCAACAAGCACGATCGCAGCAATCTGTTCTTCGTCCTGCGCGGCGATAAACCGCAGCAGGAGACCCTGGCGGTGAAACGCAACACCATGGATAACGGCGCGACGGTGCTGGATATTCTCGGCGGCGATAACTATATCGGCCTCGGGCGTAGCAGCCTCTCCGGCCAGTCGCTCTCCGGTATTTTCATGAATATGAAAGAGAAAGTACTGGCATGGAAGCCTGACGTGATCCGCCTGTGGAATTTCCCCAAAGAAATGAAGAATTTCACCATCGACTCGCAGAAAAATATGATCGCTTTCTCCGGCAGCCATTTCCGTCTGCCGCTGCTGCTGCGGGTATCTGACCAGCGCGTAGAACCGCTGCCGGAGAGTGAATACTCTGCGCCGCTGCGCTTCCAGCTGGCCGATTTCGCGCCACGGGATAATTTCGTGTGGGTCGATCGCTGTTATAAAATGGGCCAGCTGTGGTCGCCTGAGCTGGCGCTCTCCACCGACTGGTGCGTCTCGCAGGGACAGCTGGGGGGTGAGCAGAAGGTCCAGCACGTTGATAAGCCGCAGTGGCACGGCAAGACCGCCTTCAGGGACACCCTTATCGATATGGAGCGCTATAAGGGCAACGTCGATACGCTGAAAATTGTCGACAACGATATTCGCTATAAGGCCGACAGCTTCGTGTTTAACGTCGCTGGCGCCCCGGAAGAGGTTAAACAGTTCAGCGGTATTTCGCGTCCCGAGTCGTGGGGGCGGTGGTCCAATGCTCAGTTGGGCAGCGACGTGAAGATTGAATATAAAGAGCCGCTGCCGGAGAAATTTGATCTGGTGATTACCGCCAAAGCTTATGGCCCAAACGCCAATAAGCCGATTCCGGTGCGAGTTGGAGAAAGTGAGCAAGTGCTCACTCTGGATAATGACGTGACTACCACGACGCTGCATTTTGACAACCCAACGCGCAGCAACACGCTGATCATCACCCCGCCGGACCCGCAAACCACTAACGAGGGCAATATCCTCGGCCACTCCCCGCGTCAGTTGGGGATCGGCATGGTGGAGATCAAAGTGGTGAAAAGCGAAGGCTAACGCAATCCTGCCCGGCGAATTTTCGCGCCGGGCAGCGGTTGTCGTGGCAGGACGTTAACCACACAGCGGCTGTAGTTCATCAGCCGACAGTCCGGTGATCTTCTGTACCATCTCTTTGTCGAGGCCATTCTGTAACATACTGCCGGCAATGCGCAGCGCCTCGCGTCGGCTGCCTTCCTGCAAGCCCTCCAGGTGCCCTTCTTCCCGGCCTTCCAGTCGGCCTTGTTGCCGACCTTCCTGCTTAAGCTTTTGCGCGATAGACATCAATGTCTCCTCATACTGTGGCAGACGGCGGGCCAGCCGGCGGAGAAACACGCCCGGCTCGGCCGTATTACCGTACTGCAGCATATAGTGAAACAGCATTCTCAACTGCCGACGGTTAGTGTATCCCAGCATCACAACGGCCGCCAACGACTCCGTTATGCCGCTGAGATCGCGCTGGCGAATATGTTTTTGCATCAGCTCCAGCAAGGCGACTCGCCGATGTTGCACGATGTCATCGTCCGGCATCACCGTCACGTCGATCAATGGAAACGGACAGCCATACAGCGTCTTCGCCAGCTGCGGGTCGGCAAATTCATCCAGCCAGTTGAGGGAAAAAGGATACGGACTGGTTGCACCGTGATAAAAAAGCATCGGCACCACCAGCGGCAGCGTTTTGTACCCGGCATCCAGGTGGCGCTGCATTGCGGCAATCGCATAGCGCATCAGGCGAAAGGCCATATGGCTATCCGATGAGCTCTGGTGCTCTATCACCACGTAAACATACCCCGTGCCGCAGGTGGTCTGCACCGACCAGAGGACATCTGAATACCAGGCGCGCAGATCCTCATCGATAAAGCTCGCCGATTGCAGCCTCAGGGTAGAGAAATCGCACCGCTGACGGATCGCTTCGGGAAGGTAGAGGGTGAGGAAATCAGTCGCTGTCTCCGGGTGACGAAGAAATCGCTTAAAGACCGCATCGTGCGGCGTCGAGGTCATCCGTTTTTTCATGGCCATCCGCTTGCCTGAAAGAGAAGGTAAGCCGGACTCTATCACCGGTTTTTACCCGGTTGGGTTTGACGACAATTTTCTGGGAAGCGCCTCGGAGAATAGCATGGCGGCCAGCCCGGCTGGCCGCCATCAACACGGCTTAGTAATCAAACTGCCGGTAGTAACGGCGGATATTGAGGTCGTGGCCGGTATGGTGTTCAAAGTGGGCCGCCAGCCGGTCCACCAGCAGGGTGGACACCACGCACGGCGCGATAATCCAGCGGAACGCGTCATCAATGCCGTTCAGCGGATAGTCGCGCGGGTCGATAACCACCAGATGGTCAGTTATTTTTTCGGCAAAACGCTCGACGCGTTCGTCCAGCGCCCGGCATCTCCCCTCGCCTTTCACCAGAAACAGCGGAACCTCTTTTTCCAGCAGCTCCAGGGTACCGTGGAAAAATTCAGCGGAGCTCACCGACTTCGTCCGCTTCCACTGCATCTCTTCGAGAATACACATTGAGAACAGATAGACCTCGCCCCACATTTCCGCGCCGCCAATCCACATCATATAGTCGCAGTCATGGTATTGCGCGGCAATGCTATCCGCTCGGGGATCGAACTGGCGTTTCGCCTGCAGGAGATTTTCCGGCAGTAACTCGAGCTGGCTGGCAAATCGCGCATAATCAGCAAACTCGCCGTGACGAAAAATGACACGGAAGAATAACCAGTACAGCAGCATATATTCATATTCCACGCCATTTTTGTGGCACATCGGAATATGCCAGCTGGCGGCGGCAGCCAATGGCGAGTCGGCGTGACGAGTAATAGCTACCACGCGGATCCCCTGTGCCTTGCACCATTCGGCAATGGCGACCGACTCTTTGGTATCGCCGGATTTAGATAACGTAACGACAACCGCATCTTTATTTAATTTTTTATGTCCGCGATGGATTAACTCCGCGGCCTGTTCAAGATATACCGGCACGCTGGTTAATTCCTTGGCAAATTCATTAATTGCCATCATCGGCGCCAGGGAACCACCTACCGAAGCAAAAAATAATGCGCTATAGCCGCTGTCATAAATATCGTCGGCTACGGTTTCAGCCTGTTTACGCGCAGCGATGATCTCGCGAGCACTGGTCAGGTACTCGTCCTGATTAAAACCCAACATAGTTTTCTCCTGAATATTCAGATTTTACTTTTTAAGACGCGGTCAAAATCGTCGAAAATACGTTTAGCCAGATCGATGCCTTTCAGTCCTGCGGTATGCCAGGCGAGCATCTGCACTGGGACAATCAGCAGCAGAGGCGCCAGGTGATGCTCGCACGGACAGTTTAGCGCCAGCGTTTGAGCATCCTCTTCGTCACCCAGCGTCAGGGTAAAGGCCCGGCCAATGGACGGCGCCAGATAGTCGCGCAGCGCCCGGGTTCGCGCGTCCGGCGTATCTTCAATAAACAGCATCACATGGCGGGCATTGGCTTCCAGATAGGGGCCATGCATATAGGCTTCCAGCTCAAAGCCGCTGGAAGGCACGCGCACCGTCTCGGTAAATTTGGTTTCGAACTCCTTCGCCACGCCAACCAGCGCGCCGTAGCCGGTGGCGACAAAGCGCTCGCCGCTGCGCAGCGTTTCGCTATGGCGGTCAATAAAGCGCGAGGTGCGGACGATAACCTCCGGGATCGCCGCTACCAGCCGCTGCAATTCAGCGAGATAGTGCTGCTCCTCGACCTCGCTGGCTTTCTCCTGCTTACGAGCAATGATCAGCGCTATCAGCAACAGGTTGAGCACCGTCGCGCTAAAACCGCGGGTCACAAACCCTACGCTCTCGATCCCGGTATTAATATCCAGAACGCCATCGCTGGCGCATCCTATCGGGCTTTGCGGATCTGAGGTCAGGGCGAAAACCGACTTGCCGGAAGCCTGTACCTTACGCATCGCCTCCAGCGTCGACGCGCTTTTTCCGCTCTGTGAAATCGCCACCACCAGATCGGCATGCGGGTCGATCGCGTCGTAATGGGTGAAGTTGTACGGCTCTTTAATGTCAAGCAGCACACCGAAGCGTTGCTCAAAGAAATAGCGCGCGCACAGCGCGGCATTCAGCGACGATCCGGTCGCGAGCAATAATATCCGCCGTACCGGGTGCTGGCGGACGAAGGTTTCAATCGGCGCCAGCTTTTGCCGGTAGTCGCGCAGGATCTGCGCCAGGCAGGCTGGCTCTTCACTGATATATGTCATCATTGTTGGTCGCATAGCTCACTCCCGTTAAAACAATCCGATCCACGAACCCAGAATGCCCACCAGCGCCATGCCGCCAATAATTGAGAGCGGTTTAACTTTCCGTCCCAGTAGCCAGTAGACGATGCCAAAACTCACCAACGGCAGCATGCAGGGCAGAATGTCGTTGATAATGTCCTGTACCTGGGTTTTGGCCTCCCCGGCGCCGAAGGAGAGAGGAATGGTGATATCGATCATTGAAGCGGTCATCGCCCCGACTACCATCAGACCGATAATCGACGCCCCGTAGGTCAGGCTCTCCATCATTCCGCTCTTCTGGATCCGCTGCAGGACCCCGGTGCCCAGTACGTAGCCCCAGCGGGTAAAACACCAGCGCACCAGAATGTGCGGCACGTTAAACACCAGCAGAAACAGGATCGGCCCGAGGATGTTGCCCTTCAGCGCCAGGCTGGTGCCGATCCCGGTGGCGATGAGGCGCAGCGTCCCCCAAAAGAAAGAGTCACCCAGCCCGGCTAACGGTCCCATCAGTGAGGCTTTGACGTTATCAATCGCAGTGGCATCCATGTTTTTCTGCTGACTGTTTTTCTCTTCCATCGCCGTGGTGATCCCCAGCAGCAGGGTGACGATATGCGGCGTGGTATTGAAAAAAACCAGATGCCGCTTCAGCGCTGCGGCCAGCTCCTCTCTGCGCGGATAGAGCTTCTTCAGCACCGGGATCAACGCGTAAACAAAGGCGAGATTCATCTGCCGCTCATAGTTCCACGAGAACTCCATCTGGAAAGAGCGCCAGAACACCCGGCGTTAATCGCGCGGCGTAATCCGGGTTTCTTCCTGCGCCTGCGGCTGCAGGGTCTCTTCAGAAATCATCTTCGTCGTCATCGCTGACTCCTTGTTCTGTCGTGATACGAGGTGAATTCAATGCGGTGACGTTAACCATGACCACCGCCACGATGGCGCCGAGAATGGCGATACCGGTCACCGGGATTTTCAAATAGGCCATCAGCACAAAACCGAGGAAAAAATACGGCGCCACTTTCTTGTTAATCAGCAGCCTGGCGAGCATCGCGAAGCCGAGGGCCGGGATGATGCCGGTGGCGACGCTGAGCCCATGTTTGATAAATTCCGGGATCGTATCGAGCAGGGATTTCACCGCATTGCTGCCCACCAGGAATGAGACGGTGACCACCGCGGCAAGCATCAGCGACAGGCCGAATCCGGCAATCAAATGCATCCGCTCAATGCCGCGGAGATCTGCCCGTTCCGCATACCCGTCCGCCTTCTGGCTAAGCATTGGAATGAACATCCCCAGATAGATGTTTTTCAGGATCAAAGTCAGCGTGGCGATAGGCAGGCCAAGCAACAACGCCGTTTCTGTGCCTGCGCCAGAGGTAATGGCGAACGCCACGCCGAGAATACCGCCGGTCACGACGTCGGGCGGGATCGAGGCGCCAACGGAGAAAGAGCCGATAAACGCCAGCTCCAGCGTCGCGCCCATAATGACGCCGGTCTGTACATCCCCCAGCACCAGCCCGGTCAGCAGCCCGGTGACGATAGGCCGTGAAATTAGCGACGTCCCTAAGGCATATTCCGATTGCGCGATAAACGCCACCAGACCCAGTAAGAGAGCCTCTACCATAATCTGTCCTCCGGAATTACACGCATTCCGCAAAAAGCTGTTTGCGATCGTTCGGGACCTGGCGAATCTCCACTTCGACGCCCTTGCCCACCAGTTGTTGTAGCTGTTCTATTTCTGTCGGCAGTAAATTAATCGCCTTAGAGATATTTTTACTGCCCTCTTTAGCCTTTATTCCGCCAAGATTTATGCTTTTTATTTCGTCGATGGCGCTGGCAATACGCCAGGCGTCATTAACCGACTCCACAACAATAAATAAATTATATTTATCGGTAACCCCGCTTTTTATTGCCTCAATAGAATCATTTATATTTTTAATCACCAGCTTCACCGAGGGCGGTTTGGCAAGCTTAATGGTGGTTTTCCGCAGCTCATCGCCAGGGACGCTATCGTTGGCGATTAAAATACAATCGGCGCCGACATATTGGGTCCAGGAAAAGGCCACCTGGCCGTGAAGTAATCGATGGTCTACCCTTAATAACGTAATCATCATGCTTCCTCATTTCAGAAGTCTTTATCCATAGTCATCGCGCTGGCAATCGTTTGATTGCAGTACTGAATGCTCTCTTTGGCGTTTGTTAATGCCTCGGTAATTAATTTTTCGGTATTGTCTTCCGCTGCGGAAATCAGCAAGTCAATAATTAACGGCAGATTTAAACCGGATAATAAATGGAAATGTGGGCGAGATAAAAAACGAACAAACTCGTTATTCACGCTACCGGCAAAAATATCCGTAATTACGATCAGCTCATCCTGCGCCGGGAAACGCGCCACTAGCGCTTCCACCTGCTGCGTCAGATCGACCTCTTCTTCCACGTAGGCACACAAGGTATGTATATCGGGTTGTTTACCGAGGATCAGTTCCACGGAGTTCAACAAACCGTTAGCAAAGCTGCCATGGCTGGCAAAAATATAGTGTCGTTTCATCCTTACCTCGAAAGCGCATTCCACTGCTTTCTTAATTGCAACCGACGTGCCAGAAACAGTGGCGCGTCGGCTAACGTAAGGATAAAAAAGAAGAGATGTGTTAAAAGTCTTGATCTTCCTGAATAAATTCCGTTTCCCGCGTCAGGATATCGTGAATGTAGCAGAGCTCTACAACGGGAATTTTGACACTATACCCGCTCTCTATGACACTAAAGGCCTCGCGTAGCGTAGCCAGCTCGCGATCCGGACACTGCCCTCCAGTGTATTGGGCTGGGGAAGCGTGACGAATTAATCGCTCTATCAAACAGCTTATATGCACATACAGCGCGACCTTACGATCGTTAGGTACATCGCGCCCGGCCAGATGCTCATAGCGCAGCAAAAACTGCTCAACCTGGTTGATCACCTTAGCCGTATCGAGGATCGTCACCGACTCGATCACCCGGCGCAGCGAAAAGTTTTTCAGGATCAGGTTGTTGATCTCGCTGACCTGCTCCGCCGTCGCCAGTTCGCCAAAAATGCGCATCAGCGGACGACTCCCTTCGCCAGAGATCAGCGAATCCAGCGAGATCCATGGTAGATCGGCAAGATGCGGATCCAGGGTGCCGACGATCGCCAGCACCTCATAGCGGCTTAGCATCGGCTCCCGTCGCGCGGGATCGGCAAGGGTCTCCACATCGCAGGCCACAATATCAATGCCAAGCGCTTCAGGAATGCTGGCTTTTAACAGCGCCGACAGATTCGCCGCCGCGCCCAGACCGGTCGCGCAGGTGGTTAAAATCGCCCGCGGCTTATCGGTTTGCGGGTAATAGAGCTGGTGCTCAACCGCAAGGTCATCGCCGATCTCGCGGACGATATCTTCCAGCATAACGCCCTGCAAAATGCGCTCCCCGACGTACATCGCCATACCGGTGGAGACATTGTTGATGATCGCCATCGGCGTACTCAGGCGACGATTAAAATGGCGGTGAATGGCGTTCAGCGATCCCATGTCGACCAGGATTATCAATCCTGATGCCAGGGCATGGCTCTCTATGTAGGCCATCACCTGGTTAGCGATAGCCTCCGGCGTCACGTCCAGCGGCATATCGAATGACTCAAAGAGCTGGCTTTTCAGCAAGCGGTTCGCCACGTTGGCGATGCTGCTGGCGGTAGCGTAACCGTGAGCGAGAATTATCGCCCGGGTCACCTGCTGCTGGCTGATGGCGCCATTCTTGTGGAACCACAGCACTAACAGCAGCAGGTCGATACGCTGGGGTTCAATATCCAGCTTCAGCGTCAACGCACCGAGGATCGCTTCGCAAAAGCGATACAGCAGCGGAAACTTCTGTACCAGGAAGTCCTCCAGCTGGCGGGCTTTTTCATTGTTTATCGTGGACTGCGCCTGTCGGGATCGGTGGATCAGGTAGTGGCTCAGCGCGTAGAGGCAGTTGCCGTTAAACTGGATATTGAAGCGCTTTTCCAGGCGATAATACTCCTCCCGAACCTGATGAGCGATCAGCAGCAGCATCTGCGAGCTACTGGAGTCATGATTATCAAAGATCAGCCGATCGAAGAGGGTTTCAATCTCTTCCCCCATGCTCCTTTGCGCCTCTTCCCAGACCGTTTTTTTATTCAGCACCGCTTCATACTGCGCCAGAACCCGACACTGAACGTCATAGATCAGCCCCTGTACCGGGTCGCGCGCGCGCAGCAGCCAGACCAGGCTGGTCTGCGGCTCGATAAGCAGCGGCTCCTGCTGGCCCATCGCTTCGCTGAGCGCTGGCGTCGCGGCCATGACATTTTCCGGCAGATCGTGCAGCGTCACGGTCAACATTTCGCGGCCCGGAGACCTGGCCCAGGCTGACGCCACGGCGTACTTCACCACATTCTTCAGCTCGCCGACGTTGCCCCGATAAACATACTGCGTCAGGACCTGCAACAATCGCGGCGTTAGTTGCAGCCGGGCGGCAAGCGTGCGCGCCTCCTGCCAGAAAAACTGTAGCGTTAGCGCCTCCTTCTCCTCGCGGCTACGGTGTTGAAGATCGGGCAAGCTAACCAGGATCGGAATTCGGCGCAGGAAGGTGGTGAGAAAAGTGCTGTGAATATCTTCGGTGGTGGCAAACACCAACCGCAGCGAAATCGGCAAGCCTTGCGCGGTCTCCCCCACCCGGTAGATCTCCTTACGATCCAGCCAGGTGAACAGCTTCTCCTGTCCCTGAGCATCCAGGCGATGGACCTCATCGAGAAACAGCATCCCGCCGTTTGCCGCCTCAAACGCCCCCGCTTTATCGCTCTGCGCACCGGTAAACGCGCCTTTGACGTAGCCAAACAGGTTGGCGGCCAGCAGCTCCGGATTACTCGCATACTGCGCGCAGTTAAAGCTCACAAAGGGGGCATCGGGCGCCAGCAGCCCCTGGGCGATGGCGAACTCATGCATCAGCTCAGCCATATAGCTTTTGCCGGTCCCGCTGTCGCCGGTAATAAGCAGCGGTAGCCCGCCGTTAGGATAAAACAGCGCGGTTTTCATCTGCTCAATCGGTTTACGCAGGCTGCCGTCATGCCCGGTCAGCAACGAAAAATGGTCCGCCTGCTCCGGCTGGCGGTCGCTCTCCGCGAGTAACTCCGCCATGCTGGCATACTCACTGCGGGAAAGCGGGTAGAACTGCTGGCAAAAGGCTTTTTTATGCAGAAAATAGACCGGCCGGGTGTTGATTTTCACCAGCACGTCCTGAGCGACCAGCTGATTGAGATAATGGCTGGCGGTATTTCTTTGCATCGCGAAACGCCGGGCCAGCCAGCTGGCGGTAAAGACCTCGCTCAGGTTATCCGGATCGAAAAAATCGGTCTGATTTTGCAAAAAAGCCAACAGTTCCGTTTTACGCATCGCATCCCCCTCTTCGCCATTACGAAGGGATATGATGCGGGAAAAGAGAGGCTTATCGACGGCCCATGCTGTTTTTTGCGGTCCAGCGCACACTCCTGGCTAAGCCGACTACGCGTCGGCCAGATCCATCGTCATTTCATACTGCTGCAGCGAGAGCGGCGTATATCCGGCCGCGGCAAACAGCGGCGTAAAAGTTTCCGGGACCGTCACCGAAGTACCAATGCCCGGGAACTGCTGCGCCAGCGCCATCAGCAGCTCACGCGCCTATTAATCTGATATCCTTGTTGGCAATGTAAACATGATACTTATCAGTTATCA
>OGZO01003268.1_pt1 | contig 10459 bp, 10 predicted proteins | sample 1576721 | NCBI WGS metagenome assembly OGZO01 (sample SAMEA3541516, study PRJEB24748) | human gut metagenome | biome: human gut; feature: human-associated habitat; material: faeces | place: China | collected 2012 | reverse complement strand
ACCTACCCCTCGACGCACGGCGTATTCGAGAGCCGCATCCGCGAAATCGTGGATGCCGTACACGACGCCGGCGGACAGGTATATATGGACGGCGCCAACATGAACGCCCAGGTAGGCCTCACGAACCCCGGCTACATCGGTGCGGACGTCTGCCACCTGAACCTGCACAAAACCTTCGCAATGCCTCACGGCGGCGGCGGCCCGGGCGTAGGTCCGATCTGCGTGGCGGAGCACCTCCGCAAGTTCCTCCCCTCGCATTCGATCGTCCCCACCGGCGGCGACGAAGGCATCACGGCCGTGGCATCGGCACCCTGGGGTTCGGCCATGCTCTTCCCGATCACCTACGGTTACATCAAGATGCTGGGCGGCGAAGGTCTGAAAGCGGCTACCGAGATGGCGATCGTGAACGCCAACTACATGTCGTCGGCCCTCAAATCGGAGTACCGCACCTACTATTCGGGTGAAACGGGCCGCGTGGGTCACGAGATGATTCTCGACCTGACCCACTTCAAGAAAGACTACAACATCGACTGCGGCGACATCGCCCACCGCCTGATGGACTACGGCTTCCACGCCCCGACGCTCTCGTTCCCCGTGCACGAGACGCTGATGGTCGAACCGACCGAATCGGAACCGAAGGCCGAGATGGATCGCTTCATCGAAGCGCTAGTGAGCATCAAGCGCGAATGCGAAGCCGCCGCGGGACAGGCCGACAACGTGGTCGCCAACGCGCCGCACACCGCCGCCGAGATCGCCGGCGAATGGACGCATCCCTACACCCGCGCCGAGGCGGCATTCCCGCTCGCATGGGTGCGCGAAGCGAAGTTCTTCCCCTACGTGACCAAGATCGACAACGGCTACGGCGACCGCAACCTCTGCTGCCGCAACTGCGAATAGGCTCTCCCGAACCGGCAACTACGTACCAAAAACGCGGGCGGATTATGAAAATACAAGTAAACCGCTCCCGCCAGCGCCGCTATAGCGGCTCCTGCTACGATCAAGATCCGCAAACTTTTCTTTTTACGCAATAATTCTAACATGTATTTCCTCTGCTATAGCATCTTAGTAATAATAGTATCCGCCTACGCCGCCGATAAAAGCAAAGATGATATAGATGACTTCTACAATAAGACCTACGACTGCAGATGCAATGATCCAGATCTTCGCGGATTTTGCCGCATTTTTCGCTTCCTCATAATTGCCTGCCGCCATAGATGAATTGATCTTTGCCGCATATACGATACCTACGATACCGAACGGAAGACAACAGCACAACGTACAAATAATAGATAATACAAGGTACGGTACCCAGTTGATCGGCGTCTGCGGCGCCTGATTCTGATAAGGCATCTGGTTCTGGTAAGATGTCTGACCTTGATTTCCTCCATACTGCTGATCTGACGTCTGATCAGAATAAGTCTGACCTGTTCCGTAATAAGGATTGTTCTGTGCGGATGTATATGTCTCCTGTGCCGGAGCTTCCTGATATACGTGATCCGTTGAAGCAGCTTCCGGCTGAATCGGTTCTGTCGGAGCTTCTTCTGTCTGGGTCGGCTGTACCGGCTCTGTCAAAGCTTCTTCTGTCTGTGCCGCCTGTACCGGCTCTGTCGGAACTTCTTCTGTCTGCGCCGCCTGTACCGGCTCCGTCACTGTTTCTTCTGCTCGAACCGGGTCTGTCGCTGACGTATCAGACTGCTGCGCTCCGCAATACGGACAAAACTTTGCGCCGTCAGGAATTTCTTGATAACACTTAATACAATTCATTTTCCTACCTCGCTCTCATAGTATTTGTATATTATTTCATTTCAATAATAATACCACTGTCAGAGCAAAAAAGTCACCAAAAAAATACATTTTTTTGCTTTTTTTACATTTTCATATACTCTTGGCTGTCACCGCTTCTTCCCTTTTCTGCCGAATGATCCCTGTTTTCAGAAGAACCGGGCGAAGCGCGTTATACAAAACGCCTGCGAGGATCACCGAAATCACTGCATTTACAAAAGTTGTAGCCGCACTCCACTTTGCAAGAACTTCCGCCATCTGCTGCGGCTGCCCCATAATATACTGTTTGTAGAAGTATCCTACAATCGGATCGGCAATGACGTTAAATCCAAGCCCTGCGACAGATGCGATCATGCTCCAGCGGAAAATGTATTTCTTATCTGTACTTTCATTGATCTTCGCAATTCTATGAGCCACAAGACCGACGATAAGTCCGATACATAATTTCAGTACAAACGTCTTCGGCGCTCCTGTAATATAGACCGGATCGAGAATATCTGCGAATCCCATTCCGATAGCTCCCGCAAGTCCGCCGTACCATCCGCCCAAGATCAGAGCCGCCAGTACGCAAAATGCATTTCCTACATGAAAAGACGTTGCGTCGCCCCCGGGAAGAACAATTTTAAACTGCAAAAATTGAAATGATACAAAACAAAGCGCAGCCATAAGAGCTGTCTGGGCAATCTTAACTACAGTTTCATTTTTTTTCGTCATATACTTACCTGCTTTCCTGAACTGTTACTTTTTTGTTCAACATTATTTAATACAGGTATATTAGCATCAGACTGGTCGTATTGAAACATCCAGTTATCCCATTTTTATACAGTCCACTTTTTCTTATGAGAACCAAGTCGGACTCGCTCCATCTCTTCGGCAATATCCTTTTCAAGATAATCAAACAAGTAATTCCGGATCAGCTCCTCCTGTTTCGGATAATCGTCTTTCATCTGTTCAATAACCGATTCGATCTCCTCTTTCAGTCCTGCCGCCGACATCCGATGCGCTCCCTGCCCCATAATGATCACCTGTTCAAGCGCATCCGATGTTGCCACGATAACATCATGCTCCTTTGCGATTCTTCGCACAGTCTTCTCTATATAATGATCCGCGGTTTCCGCCTCCCTCGTGTAAACGACATGAATATTATGATATTTCATGATCTCTCCCGGATTTCCTTCTACTTTATACGCGTCAAATACGAGGATCAGTTCACATTGTTTGTATCCCTGATAATTACACAAAATATCCGCAAGCTTCCCTCTTGCGGCGGCCAGATCGATTTTCGCCAATTCTTTCAGTGAATCCCACGCAAAAATAATATTATACCCATCTACAAGCAAATATTCTTTCCGGTCTGCTTTCTTTTTTTTCGTTTTTGTATAATCACCGGAAATGTCAAAAGGTACATTTCGGGATTGTAAGCGGTCGCCGTTGCAAAAAGCTGCCGCCTTTCCTGCCGTCACAGTAACAGGCGCGCTCCTTTTCGTTTTCTTCACCGGATCGGGCGTTCTGACATAGATTGCATCCAGCTCTTCCTGTGTCAGCTCGATCGTTCTTCTCTGTGGACGAAATGCTGCAGACATCTGTGTATCTTCTTCCGATTTTTCTGCCGCCTCGCCTTCTACATGCATATGGGCGTCCGCCTCATACCACGGAACGATCGTTCCCGCCCCATGAGAGCAAAATACCGAATCTGCAGTATTTTCTACATCTGCATCCGCATCGTATCCGATCTGCCCGATCACTTCTTCTGTATTATGACATTCGCCGTATCCTTTCAAAGAACAAAACAATCTTCCGTAACCGCCTGTGTACGCCGTAAATTCTTTTTGATATCCATTCATCTCGGCGGCAGGAACACTTCCTTTAAGCACCGCCATCCCATTTTCCGTCTCAGGTCCTTCAAACTCTCCGCTCATCCGTTTTATATCCGTCATTGCTTTTCCGACATTTTCCAACGGCAGTTCCATACGAAATTCGTAGTACGGTTCAAGAAGAACACTTTCCGCCTTCCGAAGTCCCTGACGTACCGCACGATATGTCGCCTGCCTGAAATCACCGCCTTCTGTATGCTTTTTATGCGCCTTTCCCGACAGAAGCGTAATTCGGACATCTGTAAGAGCAGAACCTGTCAGTACTCCTTTATGTTCCCGCTCTTCCAAATGCGTAAGTATCAGCCTCTGGTAATTACGATCCAAAACATCCTCCGAACAATCTGCCGCAAACTGCATCCCCGATCCGCGCTCTCCCGGCTCTAATCTCAAATGCACTTCCGCATAATGTCGAAGAGGTTCAAAATGACCTGCCCCTTCCACACTGTTTTTGATCGTCTCCTTGTATACAATGCGTCCTTCTCCGAAATGAATGAGAACTCCGAACCGGTCTTTCACCATCTTCTGCAGAACTTCCGTCTGCACTTCTCCCATAAGACGGATGTGGATCTCTGATGTTTCCTCGTTTCTGATCACATGAAGCTGCGGATCTTCTTCTTCAAGACATCGCAGATTCTGAAACATTTTATGAGCGTCACACCCGTCCGGAAGTTCGATCCGATATGTCATGACAGGTTCTAATACAGGAAGCAAAGATTCTTTCTGCGCGCCGATCCCCTGTCCCGGATAAGTTCCTTCAAGTCCTGTCACCGCACATACTTCCCCTGCGGAAACTGTTTGAACGAGTTCGTATTTTTCTCCCGAATACTTTCGGATCTGATTGACCTTCCCTGTACATGATTGTTCTGCCGCAAAAGGAACATCTTTGACGCGCAGCTGTCCTCCTGTGACTTTCAGATAAGTCAGCCTGTTTCCCTGAGGATCACGGGCGATCTTATAGACTTTTGCCCCAAATTCAGGCAAAGGCTCTGCCGACGGCGCATATTCACATAATCCCGACATCAGCGCTTCGATTCCTTGCGCTTTCAAAGCAGAACCAAACCAACACGGAAATACTTTCCTTGCGGCAACCGCCTTTTTCACAGTCTCCTTTTCGATCTTCCCGCCTGATAAATATTCCTCAAGCATTGTCTCATCACACATCGCAAGACTTTCTCTGTTCTCCTCCGACTGCATGTCCATCTCCACACAGCCGTCTCCGAATCGGTTTTTTAATTCTTCCAGCAGTTTTTCTCTGTCTGCTTCCTGACGATCCATTTTATTCACAAAAATCATTGTCGGAATCTTGTACTGTTTCAGCAGCCTCCAAAGCGTGACCGTATGTGCCTGTACCCCGTCCACAGCGCTGACAACAAGTACGGCGCAGTCAAGCACCTGCAGCACTCGTTCCATCTCTGCTGAAAAATCCACATGCCCGGGAGTGTCAAGAATCGTAATACTCGTATCATTCCATATAAATTCCGCCTGTTTTGAAAAAATCGTGATCCCGCGTTCTCGTTCTGTTTCATAATTATCAAGAAATGTATCCCCATGATCGACGCGCCCCATATTCCGAATCTGTCCGCTTAAATAAAGCATTCCTTCCGACAATGTTGTCTTGCCCGCGTCCACATGGGCAACAAGACCGATACATATATGTTTTAATGGTTTTTTTACCGAATTTTTGTCTTTCTTTTCGGATGTATTTTCCATGAAAATACCCCTTTCCTGTGATTTTTATACAGAAATTATCATATCACAGAAAGGGGTATAAGTCGAATGTAAAACGTTTTCTACTTTTCCACTCTATTTTTCTACAGTCTTTCGCTGCTTTCATTCATAAATTTGTATTCTGCCACGGAACGGTCAAAACCTTTAATATGTCTGTACAGCCACTCGATAACATTTTTATTCACCTGCTCTACAAATGCCTCTGACGGTCCTTCTTCCTCTTCAAGCATATTGTAAAGATCTTTTACTACGGCACGCAGTTTGTCATGTTCTTTTTTATGTTCCGCTATTGCCGGATAATTGATCGATTCCTGAAGTTTTTCTTCCTCCCCGAAATGAAACTCTGTATAGTCTGCAAGATAATCAAGCGTTTTCACTGCCACTACTTTTTCTTTGCTCGTCTCACAACTATCAAGAAGCTTATTGATCTTGTCAATCAGTTCTTTGTGCTGTGTATCGATCATTTCATTTCCCGTTACCAAACTTTCATCAAATTCTGCTCTCATCGTTTCATTCTCCTTTTTCTTTTTTCACTGCCGTTCTTTCGTTTTTAAACTGCAGGATCATTTCATTTGTAAGACTATCCCGTGATGGCTCTACAGGAATGTCTTCCCTTTCAAACCATTCTGCCACCGCCAGTTCCTCTCTGTCAAGTGTGATTGCATCATTCCCGTCAAGATCGCAATAAAATCCCATAAGAAGCGTATCGCTGAACGCCCACGGCTGACTTTTATAATACCGGATGTTTTTCACTTTCAGCCCGACTTCTTCCATCACTTCCCGCGCCACAGTCTGTTCGACAGTCTCCCCGATCTCCGAAAATCCTGCTAAAAGCGCATATTTTTTATATGTACGTCCTGCATATTTGGACATCAAAATCCGGTTGTGATCCGTCACGCCGACAATAACGGCCGGGCATATCTTCGGAAATTCCGTATTTCCGCACGCTTCACAGACAAGCATCCGCTCCTTCTCCCCGTGCTTCAGCCGTTTTCCGCACCGTCCGCAATATTTCCGGTCTTTATACCAATTATAAAGCTGATATCCCGTAATTCCGGCAAATGCCCGGTCTTGCGGATCTGCCGTTCTGAAAATCTCTGTATTTTTCATTTGGAAGTCTAAAAGCATCGATCTGTCAATTTCATTTACGAGATAATAACGCTCATCATCTACTGAAAATAAATATATACACTCTTTGTAAATCTCCCTGTTCAAATGTTCCAAATCCGCAAAACTCGGAAAACTGATTCCCTTTTCAGACACTTTCATCAGCGCCGCGTGATCTTCATAATACAATGCAATACTGTCTTTATCAGGCGGAACCGGTTTGTACTGATTATCTAAGTGATGCGGTTCAATGTCTTGTATCATAGCAGTTCCTTTCCCATACGCCGCAGTTTTTCTTTCCTTTTGCAGCGACGCTATAAGTTTCTGATCTTAAATTCTCTCTGTGCTTCCCGTTTTTGATCTTTTTTAGCAATATCGTCCCGCTTATCATACAGTTTCTTTCCTTTTGCCACTCCGATCTCCATTTTCACAAGACTCCCCTTAAAATACACCTGCAGCGGAACAAGAGTAATTCCCTGTTCTTTCATCTTTCCGAACATCTTGTCTATCTCTTTTTTATGGAGAAGGAGCTTTCTCACCCTGAGCGGATCTTTATTAAATATGTTCCCTTTCTCATACGGAGAGATGTGCATCCCGTAAATATACATTTCTCCTGACTCCACCCTGATAAAAGCTTCTTTTATACTGCATTTTCCCATTCTCAGAGATTTTACCTCTGTACCGTGCAGAACAATTCCTGCTTCATATTTTTCAAGAATAAAATAGTCATGATACGCTTTCTTATTATTGGCGATCATCCTGACTTCTGACTTTGCCATAATCCACTCTTCTCCTGCCCTAAAATCTATCATGTCCAAATACTTTCACATACCCGAACACCTCTTTGTACGAATGCTTTACATACGCAAATATCTCTTTCTTACAGAATCCTGAAATTCACTGTCCTTTGAAGTTTATCCGCATCTGTGACGCAAATTCTCACCTTCTGTCCCGGCTTATAAGTCTTGCCTGTATGTTCTCCGACCAGTTCATAGCTTTGTTCATAAAACTCATAATGATCATCCCACATATCCGCCACATGTGCAAGTCCTTCCACCGTATTTTCCAATTCTACATAAGCGCCCCACTTTGTCACTCCCGAAATCACTCCGTCAAACTCTTCCCCGATATGATCTCTCATATACTCAGCCTTTTTCAGCTTCACAACTTCCCGCTCGGCTTCTTCGGCTCTTCTCTCCCTTTCACTGCACTGTGCCGCAACCTGCTGCAAAAGTTCAGAATAATGCTCCGCCCGGTTCTCATCAAATCTTCCTCTTAAGTTTTCTTTGATGATACGATGGATCTGAAGATCGGGATACCTTCGGATGGGCGATGTGAAATGAGTATAATATTTTGCCGCAAGTCCGAAATGTCCGGTATTCTCCGTCGTATACCTCGCCTGTTTCATCGACCTGAGCGTAAGTCTGCTGATCAGATCTTCCTCCGGTTTTCCCTCTACTTTCTCAAGCAGTTTCTGGATCTCTTTCGGCCGGATTTCATTTCCGACATGGATATGATAGCCGAAGCTGTTGACAAATGCCGAAAGCTGTCTGATCCGGTCCTCATCCGGCGCTTCATGCGTCCGGTAAAGAAACGGAATCTCCCTCCAGAAAAACTCTTCCGCCACTGTCTCATTTGCCATAAGCATAAAATCTTCGATAATCTCTGTCGCCGGATTTCTGTCATACGGCTTTACTTCGATCGGTTTTCCATCTTCATCCAAAACAATCTTCGTCTCCGGAAAGTCAAAATCGATAGCGCCCCGTTTTCCCCGTTTCTGTCTGATCAACTCCGATAATTCTTTCATCATCCATATCATCGGAACGAATCCTTCATACTCACGAAGCGCCTGCTCATCCTGCTCTAATACAGCGGAAACTTTGTTGTAACTCATCCTCTTGTCAACACAGATCACCGACTCTGTAATCTCATGGGAAATCATCTCCCCTTTCGGCGAGATCGTCATGATACAGGACAAAGCAAGACGCTCTTCCCCCGCATTGAGCGAACAGACCCCGTTTGACAAAATGTGCGGAAGCATCGGAATAACCCTGTCAGCCAAATAGACGCTTGTTCCGCGTTCCAACGCTTCTCTGTCGAGGGCGCTTTTTTCCTGAACATAATTCGTTACATCCGCTATGTGTACGCCGAGCACATAATTTTCTCCGTCCCGCTCTACCGATACGGCATCATCCAGATCTTTTGCATCTTCACTGTCGATCGTCACCATTTTCACATTCGTAAGGTCTTTTCTCCCGGCACGATCCGCCTCACTTACAGGCTTCCCGACTCTGACCGCCTGATTCAAAACTTTCTCGGGAAACTCTGTCTTAATGCCAAGATCCATTACGATTGACAAAATATCCGTGCCCGGATCGTTCACATGTCCGATGATCTGCGTAACTTTTCCTTCCGGTTTCATATGTTCCCCGCCGTAAGACGTCATTTCCACAACAACTTTATGACCTGTCACAGCGCCCATCTCACGCCCTGACGGAATATAAATATCGTTTACATACCGACAGTTATCCGGCCTGACAAACCCGAAACTTTTACATTTTTCATACAATCCGACAATATGCGTTACTCCGTGCGAAATAATTCCGACGATCTTTCCCTCCCGCCGCTTTCCTGCCGGAGCTGACGTTATAATATACTCTACTTCATCGCCTTGGAATGCATTCCCAAGACACTCTTCCGGAATAAAGATGTCATCTGTTCCATCTTCCGGCGTAACAAAACCGAAACCTCTTGCATTTGCCTGAAATATTCCTTTCAGACGCTCGGTATGACCGCATGTATATTTTCCCCTTTTTGAAATCGTGATCTTCCCTTCTTCCACAAGAGCATCGAGAACTTCCCGCAGTTCCTGTCTCTGTTCTCCCGGAATTTGAAGTACGACGGCAATCTCTTTGATCTTCATAGGTACGTACAGATCATCGTTGATAAAATCAAAAAGTACCTTTTTGCGTTTTTCAAATTGACGGCTTTCCTCTTTTGATTTTGAAGGATTTTTTCTGTCATTCACTTTGACGCGATCATCATGTATTCTTCTTTTTTTCTCTCTGTTACCGTGTGTTTTCCGCATTTTACCCTCCGCACTAAAATAATCGCCGAAAGTACCAAAAGGCACATTCCCGATTGTAAACAGCCGCCAGATTCTCAGACGTCTCCGAGCTCCGGCTCTTCGCCGTTACAAAGCAAAAGCACCCTATATTCGTATAGAGTGCTCATAATCATTATTATCTTCTGCTGTCTTTTTATACTATCCTTTTAGTTAAAGATATTGAGATTCAGTACAACTGCCAATACAATAAACAGAACCGCAATAACTCTTGTAGCCTTTACAAGCGCGCCTTCCATCGAACGTCCTTTATTATGTCCCCAATATGTATCTGCAGCTCCGCTGATCGTTCCAAGACCTGCGGATTTACCCTCCTGTAAAAGAATAATACAAGCTAATGCGATGCAATCTATAACAAAAATAATCGTCAATACTGTTTTTAAAATATCCATTTCTTCTACCTCCTGAAATAAACCAAAATTATTCTATCACAATTACAGCTTATTTGCAAGACATTTCATCCATTGTTTTCTCAAACCTTGTTTTCTCAAATATTCATTCATTGTGTCACAAAATATATTATGTTACAATCATCTTAAAATTATAATTTTTTCAGATGTAACAGAGGTGTTTCGATGGATTATGCGATTATATTGATGATTTTTAATTTTATCAAGAGTATTTCCGAGTTCTTAGCAAGTATTCTGATAATTATTTGTGCGGTTAAGTATCTGAAAAAACATTGACTGATGAAAATCAACAGGACAGCGGCTTTTTCTGCCGCTGTCCTGTCATTTAAAAACGATCTTTTAACTGCCTTTCAATCGTCTTTTATCTTGTGTATATTTTAGCGGCGAATTCTGTACCAGCCGCGAAATACGCGCCCGAAAACAGGATACCATCG
>OGZO01003257.1_pt1 | contig 10477 bp, 6 predicted proteins | sample 1576721 | NCBI WGS metagenome assembly OGZO01 (sample SAMEA3541516, study PRJEB24748) | human gut metagenome | biome: human gut; feature: human-associated habitat; material: faeces | place: China | collected 2012 | reverse complement strand
GAGGACAAAATCAAGCGTCTGCTCCGTGAGGAAGTCCGCAAAATGTGACTTCTTTGTGAATTTGATGAAAAAGTCCTTGACTTTTCGTCTCTGGAAAGACAGCGAAATCAATCTTGATTAGCTGTGGTGCGAGGTTAGCACCATTTGATATTAAGGAGCTGCGTGACCTTATGGAATATGACGAGCTGGAGCTTGATACTCTGGGAGAGGAAAAGACAGCATTATTTGTTATTATTTGAAGCTATACTGATTTCCAGAAGTTTCTTGAAGCAAATCCGGAGTCTGCTGTTGTACAGATGGACAGTGTTATCGGACGTGTGGGAGGCAAATGTCTGCTTACTATACATTTCGTTGAAACAAGTCTAATGCTTGCATTTCTGCGAGATTCAAATACTTCAGCATCTGTCATACAGATTATAAATCTGTTGGATAAGGTTCTTGGAAATAAAAATTTTTCACAGTTGTTTCCAGTTATCCTTACGGATAATGGAAGTGAGTTTTCAAATCCAAAAGCAATTGAAAAACGTGATACGATTCCAAGCAACAGAACGAATGTATTTTACTGCGATCCAAGTGCACCTTACCAAAAAGGAGCCTGCGAAGTGAACCATGAATTAATACGTCGTATCCTGCCAAAAGGAAGCAGCTTTGATGATCTTACACAGAAAGATATTTTTCTGATGATGAATCATATCAATTCTTATAAAAGAAAAAAGCTGAACAACCATAGCCCATACGAAACGTTCAGCTTTTATTACGGAGAAGATATACTTAAGAAACTTGGATGTAAACCGGTTGCCGCCGAAAACATCATCTTAAAGCCTAAACTTCTCAAAAAGTAACAGATAAATTTGCAAAGTGCCGCCAGAACAAAGACAGCAGAATAACTTCCAAATAGGGATGGATTCTCCGAATACAAAAATTTCGAGCGGGAATTGATCTCTTATTGTCGTGTGCAAATTTATTGCTGAACGTATTATAACATGTCAATGTACAAATGAAAATCCGGGAAATTAGCTTACAAAACGGGATTTTCGTTTACAAAGTGGGACTCTCGTTTACAAAATGAGATTTTCATTTACAAAGAGGGACTCTTGCGTTACAAACGGGACTCTCGCTCTACATTTCACCATATCCCAATAAACAAAAAAGAAAAAGTATACAATGGTGCGGGGTACTGTATGAATTCTCGCACATTATGATTGTGAAAACAACATGCACATGATATAGTAATATAAGTAGTACTGTCGATAGAAACAATCGTAAGCATATAACACATGGAGGACTTCAGATGACGATTACGAGAGCAAATGTCAATTATAAACCATTGTGGAAATTACTGATAGATAAGAACATGTCTAAGGTACAACTTCGAGAAGCAACATCTATATCACGTAGCACAATTGTGAAGATGACAAACAATGAATATGTAGCAATGGATGTGTTGGTCCGGATATGTGTTGCATTGAATTGTGGACTAGATGATATTGTCGAAATAGAAAAATAAAACAGAAGGAGATAGAAAAATGGCTGAAACAGAAAACAGCAAAGACCTAATAAGTGTATTGTGGAGTGGTGCAGATATTTTGAGATCAAAGATGGATGCGAACGAGTATAAGGATTACCTTCTAGGAATCGTATTCTATAAATATTTGTCTGATTCATTTCTCATAAAGGTGTATGACCTTATTTATGATGAGAAGCCTGAAACATTAAAGGCAGCTTTAGACGCATACCGTGAAGCTTTAGAGGATGAGAGCGCAGAGGAATTAAAGGAAGAGATTAAATCTGCTTGTCATTATGTGATTGAACCTGATCTTACATATACATGTTTTGCAGACGCAGCAAGAAATAATTCTTTTAACAGAGAGCAACTGCAGAAAGCCTTTAATAACATTGAACAGAGTGATCCACTATTTGCAGACTTATTTACAGATATTGATTTGTATTCTAATAGACTTGGTGCAGGAGATCAGAAGCAGAGCGATACCATATCCAATCTTGTTAAGGAGATTGACAAAGCGGATCTTCTTAATTCGGATGCAGAGATTTTAGGTAATGCATACGAATATTTAATTGGACAGTTTGCATCAGAGACAGGAAAGAAAGCTGGAGAGTTCTATACACCTCAGGCAGTTTCCAAGATTTTAACAAGAATTGCGATTGCAGGTCAGGAAGATAAGAAGGGATTGTCAGTATATGATCCGTGCATGGGTTCAGGATCTCTTCTCTTGAATGCAAAGAAATATTGTTCTGATCCATTAAATATCAGATATTACGGACAGGAATTAAATACATCTACATTTAACCTTGCAAGAATGAATATGTTCTTACATGGAATTGCACCAGAGAATCAGAATCTTCGCAATGGCGATACGCTTGATGCGGATTGGCCTACTGGAGAAGAGACGGACTTTAATATGGTGCTTATGAATCCTCCATATTCTGCAAAATGGAGTGCTGCGGCTGGTTTCTTACAGGATGAGAGATTTAGTGATTATGGTGTACTTGCACCAAAGTCAAAAGCCGATTATGCATTTTTGCTTCATGGACTATATCATTTGAAGAATAACGGAACAATGGCAATCGTATTACCTCATGGTGTTCTGTTCAGAGGAGCAGCGGAAGGCAAGATTAGAGAAAAACTTCTGCGATCAGGAAATATTTATGCTGTAATTGGTCTTCCTGCCAACCTATTCTACAATACATCAATACCAACCTGTATCGTTGTATTGAAGAAGCACAGAGATGGAAGAGATGTATTATTTATTGATGCGTCACAGAAGTTCAACAAGGGCAAGAAGCAGAATGAAATGACGGACGCACATATTGATGAAGTTCTTGAACTCTACAGCAAGAGAGAGACAGTAGAGAAGGAATCTTATCTTGCAAGCTTTGAAGGCCTGGAGAAGAATGATTTCAACTTAAATATTCCTCGTTATGTTGATAATTTTGAAGAGGAAGAGGAAATAGAGTTAAGTGACCTTCTATCAGAAATGGAGCAGACAGACAAGGAGCTTGAAACTGTTCAGAAAGAATTTGTATCAATGTTGCATGACCTTACTTGTGATGACGCAGGGGTTATGGAATCTCTAAGTGCGTACATTAAGATGATTGAGGGGTGATCCATATGAAAAAACCGAAAATTAGATTTAAAGGATTCACCGAAGATTGGGAACAGCGTAAGTTCGGTGAAACTGTCATTATTGAGCGTGGTGGTTCTCCAAGACCTATAGATGCATTTATCACTGATGATGAAAATGGATTGAATTGGGTTAAGATTGGTGATGCTCCGGAGCAAGGAAATTATATAACAAAAACAGCTGAAAAAATTCGTCCTGAAGGATTGAAAAAGACAAGAGAGGTTCACCCAGGGGATTTGATCTTATCGAACTCAATGAGCTTCGGAAGACCTTATATAATGGCGATAAATGGCTGTATTCACGATGGTTGGCTACTTATAAGAGATGAAGAAAAAAGATATGATTTGAAGTTTCTTTGTCAGATGTTAGGCACTGAACAAATGCTTTCTCAGTACAGAGCAATGGCAGCAGGCAGTACCGTAAATAATCTCAATAAGGAGTTGGTCGGGAATACCGAAGTCAAAGTACCTTCTATTGATGAACAGGAAAAAATCGGTGAGTATTTCATAAAGGTAGATAACCTCATCACTCTTCACCAGCGTAAGTGTGATGAGACCCAAAAATTAAAAAAATATATGCTTCAAAAGATGTTTCCGAAAAATGGAGCAACCGTTCCAGAAATCAGATTTTCAGGATTTACTGAAGATTGGGAACAGCGTAAGTTTGATGATTTAGCAGATTACAAGAAAGGTCCATTCGGCAGTGCGATAACAAAAGATATGTTTGTTCCTCAAAGCGATGACTCAATTAAGGTGTATGAGCAGCAAAATGCTATTAACAAAGATTGGTCGCTAGCAAGATATTTTTTGCCAAAAGAGTATGCATTAACAAAGCTGAAATCATTTGAAGTACATGGTGGAGACATTATTGTTTCATGTGCAGGAACTATTGGAGAAATCTATGAAATCCCTGAAAATGCGGACTCTGGCATAATAAATCAGGCTTTGATGAGAGTGCGTGTTAATGAAGATATTGTAGATAAAAAAATGTTTGTAATTGCGTTTTCAAACATGATTGATGCTTTCACAAGAACACATAGCAATGGTTCGGCTATCAAGAATATTCCACCATTTGCAGATTTAAAGCCAATGGAAGTATTGATGCCATCAATAGCAGAACAGAAGAAAATTAGTGGATATTTTGCTACGCTAGACCACCTCATCACTCTTCACCAGCGGAAGTGTAAAGAATTGCAAAATATGAAGAAATTTATGCTTCAAAATATGTTTGTATGAAGAAAATAGGCGTGCATAGTCTGGAAAAATGAAACAGTATAAAATGCCAAATGTGTTTGCAATTGTCAACTAAAAAAGTATGGCTTACGATGCGAACAATCAAGAGCGAATAGTATACAAACGTTTGGATGATTTAGATAAGTGGTGGCAATTTAGAGGAGCAACACATTAATACCATAATGACTTTGTGAAAATGGACGATTGTTTGGGAACAGCGTAAGTTCAGAGACCTTGGTTCGGTCGCAATGTGTAAACGTATCTTCAAAGAACAAACTTCCGATAGTGGCGATGTTCCATTCTTTAAAATCGGCACATTCGGTGGTGAGCCTGATGCGTATATTTCAAGAGAGTTATTCGAAGAATACAGAGAGAAATTTAATTATCCAGAAGTAGGGGACATGTTGATTTCAGCATCTGGAACGATTGGGAGAACTGTTGAATATACTGGAGAAGATGCATATTTTCAGGATTCCAATATTGTCTGGTTCAAACATGATGAGAGAATAGATAATTCATATTTGAAGTGTGTTTATTCATTCGTTAAATGGGCAGGAATTGAAGGAAGCACCATTAAGAGACTATACAATGACAACTTCTTGAAAACAGAAATTCCTTATCCAGAGATTGAAGAACAGAAGAAAATCGGGGCTTATTTCACCCAGCTAGACCACCTCATCACTCTTCACCAGCGAAAAAAACGAAGAATATATACAATCTTAACGATTGTTTGGGAACAGCGTAAGTTTGATGATTTAGCAGATTACAAGAAAGGTCCATTCGGCAGTGCGATAACAAAAGATATGTTTGTTCCTCAAAGCGATGACTCAATTAAGGTGTATGAGCAGCAAAATGCTATTAACAAAGATTGGTCGCTAGCAAGATATTTTTTGCCAAAAGAGTATGCATTAACAAAGCTGAAATCATTTGAAGTACATGGTGGAGACATTATTGTTTCATGTGCAGGAACTATTGGAGAAATCTATGAAATCCCTGAAAATGCGGACTCTGGCATAATAAATCAGGCTTTGATGAGAGTGCGTGTTAATGAAGATATTGTAGATAAAAAAATGTTTGTAATTGCGTTTTCAAACATGATTGATGCTTTCACAAGAACACATAGCAATGGTTCGGCTATCAAGAATATTCCACCATTTGCAGATTTAAAGCCAATGGAAGTATTGATGCCATCAATAGCAGAACAGAAGAAAATTAGTGGATATTTTGCTACGCTAGACCACCTCATCACTCTTCACCAGTGTAAGCCATATAGTTTAAAGAAGATGATGGGCATCGCTTGGGAACAGCGTAAGTTATCTGAATTAGCTACTATGCATGCAAGAATTGGTTGGCAAAATCTTCGTACATCCGAGTTTTTAGACAGTGGTGATTATATGCTTATCACTGGCACTGACTTTGAAGATGGTGCAATTAATTATAGTACTTGTCATTATGTGGAAAAGGAAAGATATGATCAAGATTCACATATTCAGATTCGCAACGGAAGCATTTTGATTACAAAGGACGGTACACTTGGAAAAGTGGCGTATGTTCAAGGTTTATCAATGCCTGCGACACTTAATGCAGGAGTATTTAATGTTGAGATTAGAGATGAAAATGCTACAGATGAAAAATATTTATTTCAGTTTCTGAAAGCACCATTTTTAATGGACTATGTATCTAAGAAAGCTACTGGTGGAACGATAAAACATCTCAATCAAAACATACTTGTTGACTTTCCAGTATCTATGCCAAGCGTAGATGAACAGAAGAAAATCGGACAGTACTTTTGTCAATTGGACCACCTCATCACTCTTCACCAACGAGAGGTAAAATTGGCAGAAAAAGCCTTCATATACACTGAAATACAACTATTTGTAGTAAAGGAGATAACAAACATGGCAGAATTAGAAGCTTTAATTGAACAGAAATTGATAGACCAATTGGTCTATGGGGATTCTCAATGGACATACCGCCAGGATTTGAAAACAGAAGCAGATCTCTGGAACAATTTCCGTTATATTCTGGAACAAAATAACAAGGATCGTTTAAACGGAGAACCACTTACAGATGCAGAGTTCGACCAGGTAAAGAACCAGTTGCAGTTTTCTTCGTTCTATAAGGCAGGAGAATGGCTTGTAGGTGAAAATGGAAAAGTAATGGTTCACGTACAGAGAGATACCGAGAAACTGCATCTTGTTGTTATGAATCATGAACATATTGCAGGTGGTAGTAGTGTGTATGAAGTAATCAATCAGTATCAGGCATTAGATACAGATGGAAATAACACTATGCCAGCTAGAGACAGAAGATTTGATGTAACGCTTATGATTAATGGTCTGCCTATGATACATATAGAGCTTAAGAATAAGCAGCATCCATATATGGATGGATTTAGACAGATTAAGAAGTATATTGGAGAAGGTAAGTTTACCGGTATCTTCTCAGCTGTGCAGATGTTTGTGGTAAGTAACGGTGTTGATACAAAATATTTTGCGGCAGCTTCAGACAGAGAATTAAATGACAAATTCTTAAGTGGCTGGGTAGATAACGATAATAACCCTGTCACAGATTATCTTGATTTCGCAAAAAGTGTGCTTCGTATTCCACAGGCACATGAAATGATTGCCAGATATACCGTTCTTGATGAGGATGCAAAGAGACTTATCATACTTAGACCATATCAGATTCATGCAATCGAGGCGATAAGAGATGCTTCTAAAAACGGAAAATCTGGTTTTGTATGGCACACAACAGGTTCAGGAAAGACATTGACATCTTATAAGGCGACTAGAAACTTATTGATGGATATTCCGTCACTTGATAAGACAATCTTCCTGATTGATCGTAAAGACTTAGACACACAGACAACCCAGGCGTTCCAGGCATACGCCAACAATGACCTTATTGATGTAGATGAAACAGATAATGTATTCGATCTTAAGAATAAATTGAAGTCAGATGATAGGCAGGTAATCGTTACAACAATTCAGAAGCTGCAAATTCTGATTACCAAGCGTTTAAAAGAAGGAACACCAGAATATGACAAGGTCAAGAATCGTAGAATTGCTTTTGTCGTAGATGAGTGTCATAGAGCTGTCACACCAAATACAAAGAGATTAATTGAGAGATTCTTCGGAAGATCTTTGTGGTATGGATTTACTGGTACTCCAAGATTTGCGGAGAACCCATATCCGCAAATGGGAGATTTGCCAAGAACAACAGAGGACCTTTATGGAGAACGTCTGCACAGATATACCATTCAAAACGCAATCCATGATAATGCGGTACTTGGATTCCAAGTAGAGCATAATGGACCAAAGAATGTTGAGGATGAGACGGACGTAACCATCTATGATAATGAGACACACATGTTAAGTGTACTGGAAATTATCCTGAACCGTTCCTTCAATAAGCTTGGATTCCAAAATGGTAAGGGAAAGACTTATGAGGGTCTTTTGACTGTTAGCTCCATTCAGCTTGCACAAAAGTATTATGATCTTCTGACAAGAGTAAAGAATGGAGAAACATCACTTGTAATAGATGAGAAGATTAGGCAAGTACTTCCTGATTTCCCGAAGTTTGCAATCACATATTCTGTATCGGAGAATGCAGAGGGGTCACAGGTAAACCAGCAGAAAATGCAGAAGTCTCTGGACGATTATAATGGAATGTTTGGAACAAAGTATGACTTGGCACAGATACAGGGATACAATGCAAACCTGAACAAAAGACTTGCAAGAAAAGACCATAAGTATGATAGTAGAAATGAGCAGCTTGATTTAGTCATTGTTGTAGATCGTCTTCTTACGGGATTTGATGCACCTTGTATGTCAACTATCTTTATTGACAGACAGCCGATGGGACCTCACGATTTGATTCAGGCATTCTCCAGAACAAATCGTATCTTTGATAAGAATAAGGTATATGGACAGATTGTCACATTCCAGGCGCCAGTTCTATTTAAGGAAGCAGTAGATACAGCAGTGAAATTGTATTCTGCAGGTGGTACAAAGGATGCTCTTATGGCAGAGTGGGATGAGGTAGAACCAGCATTTCGTAAGTCCCTCGCAGCACTTAAAGTGACAGCAGAATCACCAGCAGACATACCTGGACTTTCAAAGAAAGAGAAGAAGATTTTTGTTAAGATGTTTCAAGAGTTTGATCGTCTCTTCTCACAGCTTAAGTCATTTACAGTGTATGATGAGTCGATGTTAGAAGAGTATGGTATTACCCAGCAAGAATATGATGATTATGCAGGTCATTATAAAAATATTGTGGAAGAATTAAAGGACGATCAGCCTGACAAACCAGATGATCCAGAAGATCCACCAATAGATTCAGAATATGAGTTGATGGCATATAGTAACACAAAGATAGATTACGAATATATTATCAACTTAATCCAGAATATTGTGACACCGGAGAATACCGATGGAGAAATCACACCAGAGGAGAGACAGAAAAAGATTGAAGAAGTTAAGCAGTATGTAGAAGAACTTCGCAAAGAGAATCCAAAGGTTGCGGATATTATGTCTAATCTGATTGATGAGATCGAGGCAGATGAGAACAAATATAAAGGACAGTCTATTTTGAATATCATAGAAAACACCAAGGAAGAGTGCATTGACAAGGTTATTACCGACTTCTGTGTTTTCTGGTATGCATCCAAAGAGGAAGTAATGTATGCAGCGACTCACTACAGAAATGGCGAGATACCTAATGAAAGTGCAATTAAAGCAACGATTGATTTCACAAGTTATAAGGCTGCCCAGGAAAGAGCTCTTCCAAAGTTTAAGTATTATGCACAGATGATGGCTGAATTGAAGAAAACATTAGATGAAGAGATTAAACCATTGATCACTCGTTAAGAATATTTATTTCATTGCCTATATCAGCGTAAGCAGTATGAATGGAGGTAGCTTATGCTAAATGATATGGACAAAGATACATTATTTTATGAGTATTATAAACAATGGGTAGAGGTATATAAGCAGGGTGCAATAAGAGAGGCAACCATGTCAAAATACCTTATGACACAGAAATGGGTGGAGAAGCTTGTGCCTGAATTAAAGGTGTCAGAGATGACAAGAACTGTATACCAGCAGCTTCTGAATGATTATGCGAAAGAGCACGAAAGGCAGACCACCCTAGACTTTCATCATCAGCTGAAGGGAGCAATACTAGATGCAGTAGATGAAGGTTTGATTTCTCGTGATCCGACAAGAAAGGCAATCATCAAAGGAAAAACGCCAAAAGTCAAGAAGATTAAATATTTAAATCAGTTTGAACTACATACATTGATTGCTGACTTGGATATCAAGGAAGAGGTAAACTGGGACTGGTTCATTCTTCTTGTAGCAAAGACAGGTATGCGTTTTTCAGAGGCTCTTGCCATCACACCAGCGGATTTTGATTTTGCAAGACAGACACTATCTATCAGTAAGACATGGGATTACAAAGGAGATGGAGGATTTCTGCCAACGAAGAATAAGTCTTCTGTAAGAAAGATCCAGATAGACTGGCAGATTGTCGTTAAGTTTTCAGAACTGGTGAAGAAGCTCCCAGAGGATAAACCAATTTTTGTCGGAGAGGAGAAAGTGTATAACTCAACGGTTAATGATGTGCTGACGAGGCATTGTAAGGCTTGTGGAATTTCTGAGATTTCAGTGCATGGTCTTAGACATACGCATGCATCACTGTTGCTATTTGCAGGCGTTTCCATTGCAAGTGTGGCAAGAAGACTCGGACATGCCAGTATGACAACTACTCAGAAGACATATCTGCACATTATTCAGGAATTGGAGAATAAAGATGTAGACCTTGTAATGAGAACATTGTCAGGACTTTAATATGTAACTGTAAACAAGTAACGCTTACGCTGATTTTTATTCAATTTTTTTAGTTTTATGCTATGCAGTAGGATGCCTCGTTTTGGGCATATTCAGTATGAAAAGAAAAATAATTAGCAGATAACTGAAAGAACGCCTTGCAGTTGGGGAGCATCCCAAAGTTTGTGTAAACCTCCAAACTGATGTAAGATAAAGTTACTCAGTTTGGAGGTTATTTTTATGGCAAGAAGAAAAGACAGCCCACAAAAAG